>Ga0315296_10001436_pt1 | contig 20821 bp, 21 predicted proteins | sample YL17G14_18_MG_FD_203921 | JGI IMG/M metagenome (GOLD analysis project Ga0315296, IMG submission 203921) | Sediment microbial communities from Yellowstone Lake, YNP, Wyoming, USA - YL17G14_18 | ecosystem: Environmental > Aquatic > Freshwater > Lake > Sediment | place: USA: Wyoming | collected...
AAGCAGGTTATCCTGCTATAATAAAATCGATGTTCCGGACGCGACTGATTCTGGCTATCATCGGCACACTGCTCCAGGAAGTGGCTATCGTCGTGATATGGCTCTGGGGCCTGCCCGAGGCCGACATCTACCCGCCCGTCTGGCTGATGGCCATAGTGATGGTGCTCTGGGGCGTCTACGCCACTACCGCCTTTATGATTGTGACCAAAGCCCTGCGGCGGGAAGAAGTGATAGGCCTGCCGGCGATGATTGGCGGCAAAGGCAAAGCCCTCAGCCCCCTCGCCCCCGAGGGGCAGGTGATGGTGCAGAGCGAAATCTGGACCGCCCGGTCGGTGGAAGGGAACATGAAAGCCGGGGAGAAAATCCTGGTGGTGGGACAGGAAGCCCTCAAACTCTACGTGCGGCGGCTGGGCCAGGACTAGACGTTGAAGAGGAAGGTAATGACATCACCGTCCTGGACGGTGTGCTCTTTGCCCTCAAGTCGCAGCAAGCCCTTTCTCTTCGCTTCCACGAGACTGCCTGACTTGACCAGGTCGTTGAAGGCGATAACCTCGGCTCTGATGAAGCCTTTTTCCATATCGGTGTGGATTTTGCCGGCGGCTCTGACGGCGGTGGTGCCACGCTGGATTGTCCAGGCGCGCACTTCACCCGATGCAGTGGTGAAGAAGGAAACCAGCCCGAGCAAATCATACGACTGCTTGATAATACGGTCGAGTCCCGATTCCTTCATCCCGTAGGTGTCGCGGAACTCCTGGGACGCCGCCTCATCGAGCTGGGTCAACTCCATCTCCAGCTTGCCGCAGAGGGCCATCACCCGCATACCGCCCTTGGCATAGCGGGCGCTCAAATCGGCCTCCAGCGCCGCAATTTGCCCGAGCTGGTCTTCCCCCACATTGACCACGATGAGCATCGGCTTGGCGGTGAGCAGCTGAAAATTACTGATTTGCCTGGCTTCCTCAGGGGTGAGCTTCATATCGCGGACGGGAACGTCTTTTCCCAGCTCACCCTTTATCTTGAGGAGGGTCTGCTGTTCGTGGAGAAGGGGCGGGCGCTCGGCGGCTTTGGCGCCCTTCAGGGAGACCTCAATGCGTTCCAGTCGGCGCTCGACGATGGCTAAATCGGAGAAAATAAGCTCGAGGTCCATCGCCGTGATATCCCTCTCGACGTTGAGACTGCCTTCAGGGTGGGGAATGCTATCGTCCTTGAAAGCGCGGACGACATTGAGCAGGGCATCGACGGTGCTGAGCCGGCTGAGCAGTTCCCCGCCGATACCCTTGTCCTTGACCAGCGATTTCAGCGTGGCGCCGATATCGATGTAGCCGACTTCCGCGGGCACGACCTTTTTGGGGTGGAGCATATCCGCCAGCGCCTTGAGGCGGGGCTCGGGGACTTTGGCCACGCCAACGTGCGCCGCCATCTCCGTGGTATAGGTGCCGGTGCCGGCTTTGCCGTGAGTGAGGGCGTTGAAGATGGTGGTCTTGCCGCTCTTGGCAAGCCCGATGATGCCAATCGTGATGCTCATCGCTTAACCTTCAATAATTCCTCTCCCTCGACGGGCTTCGCCGTGAGCTCAGCCGAACGGAGAGGCTAGGTGAGGGTGAATTTCCCCCTCACTCAATCTCTCCCTCCAGGGGAGAGAAGGTTAGATACTAACGGCTGGTCTTTTTGATGATTTCCCGGGCAACTTTGAGGGCGAGGTCGCGCTCCTTGAAGGGCAGTCTCTCGTTGGCGGCGAGGTCAAGGAGGGCGAGGAGGGCTTCCCGGGTGCCGATGTTGCCCAGCTGTTCGATGGCTTTGCCGCGGATATCCGGGGTGAGCTGCATATCGGAGGCGATGGCGGAGAACTTTTTCAGTTCAGCAGAGAGTTCCATTTCTTCCCCTTCAGTCCAATATTGAGTTGTGGTTTCAGTCTACTATGTGTGGGAGGAATTAGCAATAGGCGGTCGGGGCAAGTTTATTCGTTTTCGTTTTTTTAAGGGGTCTTTTTTCAGGAAACGAACCATCGTGAGGGGTATGGAATTGAGCGTGATTTGTTATTCGTAAACGAATCCCTCGGCAGGCCCCTTCGGCAAGCTCAGGGCAAGTCAGGACAAGCCCTTCGACTTTGCTCAGGACAGGCTCCTTCGGCAGGCTCAGGACAAGCTTTTTTGGCGTCATGGATAGACAGTAGCACAGACTTTCTATGACTGCAATAAGATTTTGTCATATTTGAGACACTGGTGGGAGCGGGGTAAACCATCTTACCGCAAGGTTGGTTTGCAAAAATGTATGTAAGATTCACTAATATGTGTAAAAAGCTTTGTTAAGGTTTCCGCTCAGAGGCAATCAGGCCTATCAAAGCCTCACAAGCGTTCAAATACATCCTAACCGTTGAGGCCTTCAACCTTGTGTCGCTATGACTTTCGGCGCTTAACTTTGCGTACATTGAGTTAACGGCTTCAGCCATCCCTTTAATGAGGCTCAGAGTTGATTCGCTTTCTACTTCAGATACACCTGAAATAGCATATCTAATCCTCATATCACGAGTGACTGATGCTCCTTCTTTTGGTTTGTCATACCAAGGTGCTTTCTTTATAACTGATTCTGGGGCAAGAGTATCTAATAACTGCCTAAGAACTTCTCGCATACTATGTGATGCTTGCGCTGGCCCGTCTTGACTCCCACTTTCCAAGGCTTGCCAAGCTCCAACTCTCTTGCTTTCCAAATCTGGGCAAATCTGTTCTAAGAAACTCTGTATTAGTGCAGTTATGTGTGTTGATTGAGTGCTGATGGGTGTAGCAGAATCGTTTAATTTTTGGCTCTCAGGACCAGGTACTGCCTGTTTAGGAATAGGACCCTTCTTTTTAACGGACGATGTGGGCGAAAAGAATGACTCGAAAACGCTATCAAAGCTGCCCGCGCCAAAAGGAGAAGATGAAACTACAGAGCTTCCCAATAGATTACGAAGTTCTCTAGTTTTTGCAGCTATATATGGCGAATCATCCATCAAGGCTATACCAAGGTCTGAGATTAGCTGTTCGACCTTTTTTGTCGCAGAGGTAATCGTGTTATTGCTCTGGTCTTTTTGGACCCGTAACTCAGCTTCAGCAATAGTTAATTCCGCATCATCTTGAATTTTGTTCACTTGAGCATCTGATATCAATTTGTTTACTAGTGAATTAGTTAGTTTCAGTTGTGGTTTCTCAAATCTCGCCCCAACTTTTAAACCAGTCTTTGTTTCTATTGCTTCAATATTTACATTACACGATGTATCAACTTCAAATGTCACTCGTATTTGAGGAACACCTAATTTCGCGGGAGCAATCTTATCAAGGAGACATTTCCCAATGGAGATATTTTGTTTTGACAGAGGTCTCTCACCTAATAGAACGTTAATCTCTACAGATTTCTGATTATCAACTGCTGTGGAGAAAACCTGACTTCTCTTGGAAGGCAGGGGAGTTCCACGTCTGATTAAGGGTGTGGAAATACCCCCTTTTGTCTCTATGGACAAAGTAACAGGCAAAAACTTATATTCTTTTTCTTTCGATTCCATCTTAATTAACAATCTACACCCAAGTCTTATGTAATGCAATAGGTTAGGCACCTTCCGCTTCCATTATGGTAAAATGTCCTCTGGGACAAAAATGCTCTACATGCTTTACGGCGAAGATGATTTCTCGCTCCAGCAGTACCTCGATGAGCTGAAGAAAAGCGTTGGCGATGCCACCGTGCTTGCGCCCAACACCAGCGTCCTCGAGGGCGCGCAGGTGACGGTCAACCAATTGCGGAGCGTGTGCGAGGTTGTTCCCTTCATGGCGGCGAAGCGCCTCGTCATTGTCAACGGCCTGCTGGAGCGGTTCGACCCCAAGCCCAAATCGGGCAAAGGCAAGTCCGCCCCTGCCCGCGCTGAGGACCACAGGCCCTTCAGCGAGTACCTGCCCAAAGTCCCGGAGAGCACCTTGCTCGTGCTGGTGGATGGCATGCCGGAAAGAGATAAGAAAGCCCGCGACAAGAACCCACTGCTTTCTGAGCTTGCCAGCAAAGCCAAGCTAGTGACCTTCCCATCACTGAAGGACGCCCAACTGCGTTCTTGGATTCAGAAGCGGGTGGCGGAGCGGGGCGGCGCCATCTCCCCGGCGGCAATCAACCTGCTGGCGAGGACGGTCGGCGGCAACCTCTGGGTGATGTCGAATGAAATCGATAAGCTCATCACCTTCGCCCGCCTGCCAGAGTCCGCGAAGGACGGCGGTCAGGCCGCGGGCCTGCCCGCCGCTCCTCCTGCCTGCCCGCCGCTCCTCTTGAGCTCCGGCAGGCGGGAGCTCCGGCAGGCGGGCCGCCAAATCGAGGAAGCGGACATTAACCAGCTGGTCAGCGAAGCCAAAGAGACGAGCATCTTCGGCCTGGTGGATGCTATCGTTGAGTTCAGGGCGGATGTGGCGCAGAGATTGCTGGAAAAACTGCTTCAGAAAGGGACATCCCCCACGCACGTCCTGGTGATGCTCGCCCGGCAGGTCAATTTCGTGGTGCGGGCAAAGGACCTGAAGCGACAGGGTAAACCTACGGCGGAAATCCGCACCCTGCTGAATATCGCGCAGGAGTTCCTCCTGAACAAAGCCCTCGATCAGGCCAGTCGCTACTCTTTGGAGCGACTGAAGGAAGTCTATCATAAGCTGCTAGAGACCGACCTGGCCATCAAGACCGGCAAGTATGAAGGAGACCTGGCGCTCAACATGCTCGTTGCCGAGCTCTGCCAGCGACAGAGACAATATGCCTGAGAAGAGGGGCAGGCTGTGGTTAAATCCCCCTCAATCCCCCTTTTTCAAAGGGGGAGGCTGCGAGGCTCTCACCTCTGTCGTCAAGGGAGAGGAAAGGAATGGATTCCCCGCCTGCGCGGGGAATGACAAAGGGCGGTCGGGTTTGAAACCCGACCCTACAGCGAGGTCGGGATGGTCTCGCAATGACAGAGAGAAGTTGAGTTTATGAAAGCAGACACCAGAGTAAGACCGGTCCTGGCCGCCGACATCGGCGGGACGAAGATATTAGCCGCGCTTGTCTCGCGAGACGGGCAGGTGCTGGCGAAGGACCGCCGCCCCACCCTTGCTGAAGACGGACCGCAGGCGGTCATCAACCGTCTCTTCGCCGCGTTCGACTCCCTTCTCAGCCAGCCCTTCGACTTCGCTCCTTCGACTTCGCTCAGGACAGGTCAGGGCAAGCAGAAAATCGAACCATCTCAGCTCCACGCCATCAGCGTCGCCTGCGCCGGTGGCATTGATGACGCCAGGGGGGTCGTCACCACCTCCCCCAACCTCCCCGGCTGGATTGACATTCCACTGCGGGACGCCGTCAGAGACCGGTTCAAGGTCACGACCTACCTGCTCAACGATTCGAGCGCGGCGGCCCTGGGGGAATACCGCTTCGGCGCGGGGAAGGGCACCCGTAATTTCATTATGCTCACCGTGGGCACGGGCATCGGCGGCGGCATCATCATCGAGGGCAAGCTGTACAACGGGGCGGCGGGCAGCGCCGGTGAGCTCGGGCACATGACCATTGACGTCAACGGTCCGCTCTGTAACTGCGGCAATACCGGCTGCCTCGAAGCGCTGGCTTCGGGCAAAGCGATGGCGCGCTTGGCCAAACGCCGGATTATCCAGGGAGAAAAGTCGGCCCTGGTGGAAATGCTGGCCGGCAAAGTCGATAACATCACCGCCGAGCAGATTGGCATCGCGGCGCGGAATGGGGACAAGCTGGCCTCGGAGGTCATCAGCGATATCGCCACCTATCTCGGCGTGGGTATGGTGAACCTGGTCAATATCTTCAACCCCGAGGTGCTGGCGGTGGCGGGCGGGGTGGCCAAGCTCGGCGACCTACTGATGGAGCCGGCGCGGCGCATCGTCAAGGAGCGCGCCTTCCCCATCTCGGCGCGGACGGTCAAGATTGTCACCGCCCGGCTCGGCGATGAGGCGGGCGTGCTCGGCGCGGCGGTGTTTGCCTTCAGGCCGAGGCCTTCGCGCAAAGTAAGTAAGGAGGCGGTATGTCAGACACAGTCAGGATTGCTTTAGCCCAGATGGACCCCAAACTGGGCAAAATCAAGGAGAACCTGGAGACAATCCTGGGGATGGTCAGGGAGGCCGCGAAGAACCGGGCAAATCTCGTTGTCTTTCCGGAGTGCTGTCTCTCCGGCTATGTCTACAAGAGCAAGCAGGAAGCCCTGCCCTATGTCGATAACATACCCGGCGTCAGCACGGAAAAAGTGGCCGCCCTCTGCAAGGAAGCCAAAATCTATGTTGTCTACGGCCTGCTGGAGAATGCCGGCGATAAGTTGTACAACGCCCTCGCCTTCGTCGGTCCGGACGGAGTGATTGGTTTATACCGCAAGAACCACCTCCCCTATCTCGGCATCGACCGCTTCGTCGACTCCGGCAACAAGGGTTTCCCGGTGTTCTCCACTCCCATCGGCAATATCGGTCTGCACATCTGTTACGACCTCCAGTTCCCGGAAAGCGCGCGGGTGATGGGGCTGACGGGGGCGGACATCATCGTGCTATCGACTAATTTTCCAAAGGGTCGCGCCGAAAAGCTCAACTGCCTGGTCAGAGCGAGGGCAATTGAAAATAAAGTCCACGTGGCGTCATGCGACCGCGTTGGCAGTGAGCGTGGCTTTGACTTCGATGGCTTCAGCACCATCGTCAACGCCAAGGGTGATGTCCTGGTTACGGCAAGTCACGACAAAGAAGAGCTTATCTACGCCGACGTCAGCCTGGCCGAAGCCCGTCAGAAGCGCCACGTTTTCATCCCCGGCGAGTGGGAAATCGATAACATTGCCAGCCGGCGGCCTGAGCTTTACGGCGTCATCACCCAGAAGAAGCGGAAATAGAAGGGATGTGGGATAGAGGCTGAGGCTCAGCGAGGTGTGAAAAGATGAGAAAAGTATTAATCGTTCTTGTCGCACTGGTCATCGTTGTGGGGCTGGCCGGGGGCTGGGTGGTCACTTACCAGGCCCTCGACGCCACGCGACTCAGCTTGCAGGCGACACAGACCAGCCTGGACCAAGTGCAGGCCACTCTGCAAAACACGACACAATCACTAGAGCAAACTCGACAAGACCTGAATCAAACGCAAGCAAAATTACTGGACACCACGAAAAGCCTGGAACAGACGCAACAGACCCTGGCCGAGCAAAAAAGCCAGACGGCAAAGTACATACAGCTCAATGAAACTAACGAAGAGAAACTGAAGAACAAAGAGCTGGAACTGGCGGCTTCTCAGCAGGGGCTCCAGAAACTACAACAGCAGCTTGATGAAGCCCAGAAGAGCCTTCAGCTTTACAAGGATACTCTGGGGACACAGGTCTTCTCCGCTGTCAGGCCTCCTTATGTGTCAGGTAACCTGAAAGAGATAACGTTGATTAATAATAGCGCGGCCACTAATCCTACCTGGAAACAGCTTGAGGTGTTCTTGCTGGCGGACAAGACGGACAAGAAGCTCTATGTCCCCGGTGTCTATGAATGCGGCAACTTCGCGATGCAACTGCATAACAACGCGGAAGTCAGGGGTATAAGGACAGCCTTCGTGGCGGTTGCCTTTCAGAGCGGCATTCCTCACGCTTTAAATGCTTTCAAAACCGGGGATATGGGGCTGGTGTTCATTGATGACACCGGTTCAACGCACCCGATAGAGCTCGCGAACCTCGATTTGAAAGTGCAGTTGAAGAAGGGCGAGCCGTACGCAGCCAGTCTAGTCTTTTCGGAAGGGTGGGGATTGAGCGGGTCAACCCGCATAGTGAAGAGCATTGAAATATACTGGTGATGACTGTTCCGTATCAAGTCACTCCAAGAGAAATTGCTTTACATTGACAGCCAGCCAGCCTTACCACTACAATACTCGGTATTACCGCTATTGTCAGGAGCATCCCGTGATTGCTGATGAAATAAGGTCGGCTTATCTTAAGTTCTTTGAAGAAAAGGGGCACGCCATCATCCCCAGCTCTTCCCTCATCCCCCACGGCGACCCTACCCTTCTTCTCACCAGCGCCGGTATGGTGCAGTTCAAACCATACTACCTGGGTGAGGCGGTGCCGCCCAACCCGCGGCTGGCTTCCTGCCAGAAATGCTTCCGCACTACCGATATTGAGTCGGTGGGCGACCCTTCCCACCTGACCTTCTTCGAGATGCTGGGGAACTTCAGCCTCGGCGATTACTTTAAGAAGGAGTCCATTGCCTGGGCGTGGGAGTTCGTCACGGAACGGCTGAAGCTGGCCAAAGATAAGCTCTGGGTGACCATTTATCTCGATGATGACGAGTCCTTCAACTACTGGCGGGCAGTCGATGTCCCCGCCGAGAGAATTCTGCGCTTCGGCGAGAAGGAGAACTTCTGGGGCCCGGCGGGCAACTCGGGACCGTGCGGGCCGTGCAGTGAAATCCACTTCGACTTTGGCGAGAACATCGGTTGCGGCAAGCCGGACTGCAAGCCCAATAGCGGCTGTACAAGGTTCTCGGAAATCTGGAACCTGGTCTTCACCCAGTACAACCAGGACGAGACCGGCAAGCGTATTCCCCTCCCCAAGCCCAACATTGATACCGGGATGGGACTGGAGAGGACAACGGCGGCCGTCATTGGCAAAACGTCGGTCTATGATACGCCGCTCTTCACCCCCCTCCTCGCCACCATTTCCCGACTTTCCGGCAAGAAGTACGGCGCGGGCGGGCCCGCCTGCCAAAGTCTCAAGGGGACGGCGGGCAGGGAAATCGACAATGCCATGCGCATCGTCGCCGAGCATGGCCGCGGCATTCCCTTCCTGATTGCCGATGGCGTCCTGCCTTCCAACGAGGGGCGGGGCTACGTCCTGCGCCGCCTGCTAAGACGGGCGGTAGCTTTCGGGCGGACGCTGGGACTGGACAAGCCCTTCCTGACGGAGACAGCCAAAGCCACGATGAAGCTAATGGGGCACGTCTACCCTGAAATTGTGCAGAGGCGGGACTTCATTTTGAGGGTCGTTGAGCTTGAGGAGGCGCGCTTCGGCAGTACGTTGAGTTCCGGCCTCGACCTGCTCGAGGAGATGATGACCGAGGTCTCCCAGAAGGGCGTTAAGGAAATCTCGGGGGAGACGGCGTTCAAGCTCTATGATACTTTCGGTTTCCCCGTCGAGCTGACCAGGGAAATCGCCCAGGGGCGCGGCTTCACCGTCGACCTCGACGGCTTCAAGCAGGAGATGGAGAAACAGCGCCAGCGCGCCCGCAAGGCTGACCTCTTCGCCAAGGAAGCCGAGGCGAAAGAAGCCTCAGCTGCCCGTTCTTATGAAAGCACCCCGTTCGTTGGCTACCGCGAGCTCAAACATAATTCCGTGATTATCGATATTATGGTCGATGGCAAGGTCGTGGAATCGATTGCCAAAGGTCAGAAAGCCAGCGTTGTCCTGGAGACCACGCCCTTCTACGGGGAGATGGGCGGCCAGGTGGGCGATACCGGGGAAATCCGCTGCCCGGAGGGCCGCTTCATCGTGACTGATACCATCCGCATCCCGCCGGACATTACCGTCCATCGCGGCCAGGTGGCGGAGGGGAAACTGGAGACGGGCGCTCCCGTTGAGGCGGCGGTTGACAGGCAGCGCCGGCTGGACATCGCCCGCAACCACACCGCCACTCACCTGCTCCACTATGCCCTGCGCACCGTCCTGGGCAAGCACGTCGAGCAGAGAGGTTCGCTGGTGGCGCCGGAGTCTTTCCGATTCGACTTCTCCCATCTGACCGGTCTGACCCCCGAGGAACTGCAGAAAGTCCAGGCGCTGGTCAACGAGACAATCCGCGAGAACCTGCCGGTGCGCGACGAGGAAATGCCCTATCGGAGGGCCGTCGAGGAGGGCGCCATCGCCATCTTTGAGGAGAAGTATGGCGATACGGTGCGCGTGCTCAAGACCGGCGACCCGCCCATCAGTATGGAACTTTGCGGCGGCACCCACGTCAGCGCCACCGGCCAGATTGGCTTCTTCAAGATGACCGGCGAGAGCTCCATCGGCTCCGGACTGCGGCGTATTGAGGCGGTGACCGGCCGGGGCGCGGAGAAATTCGTCAACGACCGTCTTACCAGCCTGGAGAAGATGAGCCAGTTGCTCGGCGCCACGCTGGAGAACGTCGAGGAGAAGCTGGCGGCGCTGGTGGAAGAGATGGACAAGGGAAAAAAGCGCGCCCTGGGGATGGAGCGGGAGCTGGCACGCATAAGGGCCGAAGCCTTGCTCACGCAAGTCGAGGTTATCAAGGGCGTCAACGTGCTCATCGCCAGGGTGCCCTCGGCGCGACTGGAGATTCTCCGCGAGATGGCGGATTTCCTGAGGGATAAACTGAAGAGCCTAGTGCTGGTGCTGGGTTCGGTGGATGAAGACAGGCCGGTCTTCCTGGCGGCGGTGACGCCGGACCTCATCGCCAAAGGTTACGACGCCGGCAAAATCGTGAGAGAGGTGGCGAAGGTGACCGGAGGCGGCGGCGGCGGCCGGCCCAACCTGGCGCAGGCGGGCGGCAAGGACAAAGCTAAGCTCGATGAGGCGCTCCGCGTGGCGAAGAGTCTGCTATAATATGGCACGAACGTTAGGCCTTGATGTCGGCGACCGGTGGATTGGGGTGGCTCTCAGCGACCCCCAGGGCATTCTGGCCAGCCCGTCCACCATCATCGAGCGGAGATACGACGCCACGGATGTCCAGAGAATCATGGACCTTGCCACCAGGAACGCCGTCGCTAAAATCATCGTTGGCCTGCCGGTATCGATGGACGGCACCATCGGGGCGCAGGCGGAAAAAGTAGAAACATTCGCCGAAGACCTCCGTAAGCAGGCCAAAGTGCCGGTGGAATTCCGCGACGAGCGCCTGTCCACGGTCTCAGCGAGGCGACTCAAAGCCGCCGGCTCGAAGAACAAGAAGCTCCACCACGATGCGATGGCCGCCGCCGTCGTCCTGCAAAGCTATCTGGACGAAAGCCGCTGAAAGAGCGGGTGGCGCTAACTATTTTCCCTCTGTTGACGTTATCATTTATTGGCAGATATAATGAAATAGTTAATTAATTATCAATAATGCGGTAATATAATATAGGACAAAGATTTGGAGGCGCCTGCAATGAAGTATATAAAAATGTTCCGAATGTTGAGCCTGGCAGTCGTACTTTCGCTCCTTACTATTGTTTTGCCGGCAGCGCCGGTGAAGGCAGCAGAGGCTATTAGTATTTCTCCGTCACAAGGCGCGATTGGAACCCGGGTTACTGTGACCGCTAGTGGCTTTCCTGTCAGCGGCACAACAGATAGATTTGCCGTTGTTTACTTCTCAAACCAATCGGGAACCATCGCTAGCCGAATTGGCACTAATATCACTGTTTATGAAAAAGTCAGTGATGTTATCTGGATTGATGAGAGTGGCAATTTTACCACTTACTTTAATATCCCAAGCGTGATGGACGACGGTACAACTAGCGGTAGCGTTACCGGCGTCACTTACTATATTTATGCGACCTACTATTTATCTGTGAATCCGCCCACTGTTCTCGATCTTGTCCGTGCCATTGCCAACTTCACCGTAACGGCTGGCACGATTTCGCTCACGCCCAACAATGGCACGGTCGGAACCGAGGTCAAAATCACCGGTAGCAACTTCGTTGCCAGCCAGAACATTGCCGTTACGTATGATTCAGTTGCCACCTCCATCATATCAGGAGACACCAGGACATCCACTACGGGGACATTCAATACTTATTTCACCGTTCCTGAGAGCCCATCTGGTGTGCGTACAGTATCGGCGATTGTCTCCGGCTATGAGGCGGCAGCCACTTTCACCGTAAAACCAAAAGCCACTTTTGCGCCGACATCGGGAGATGCGGACAGCACGGTCAAAGTCACCGGCACCGGCTTTACACGGCGAAAAGAGGTGGTCATTTACTTCAATGCCAATAAAGTCGCTGCCGCGACCTCGGACGCCAACGGCAGTTTCCCTGCCGAGTTCAAAGTGCCGAAGCTCAACGCCGGCACCTATGACCTGGAAGCTGATGACGGGGCTGGTAATCTGGTCACCATCAAGTTCCGGATAACGGGAGCCGCGCCGCCACCTACCACACCTCCGCCACCTACCACACCTCCGCCATCACCCACCACACCACCACCGGCAGCTTCCACCGTAACGGTCAACCCGACCAAGGGCTTCATCGGAACGGAGGTGGTGGTCGGCGGGGTCGGGTTCAAGGAAAACGCCACGGTGACCGTGAAATTCGATGACAAAGATGTGGCTTCGGTGAAAGCCGGGACGCAGGGCATCTTCATCGCCACCTTCCGCGTGCCGGCGGGCAAATCGGGCGACCATACCGTGACCATCACTGACGGCACCAAGACGGAGAAAATCACCTTCAAGCTGGAAGTAACACTGCCGCCCACGCCTCAACCCGTTACCCCGGAGATGGGCGTTAAAGTGAAAAAGGACTTCTCATTCGACTGGCGGGACGTCACTACCGATAATCCGCCGGTGACCTATGTTCTGCAGGTCGCCAGCAACCAGGACTTTTCGCCGTCGTCCGTAATCATTGAGAGGAAGGGCCTGAGCAAGTCCGAGTACGCACCGACTAAGGAAGAGGCCGCCAAGCTGGCGGGCCGCGATACGCCGTACTACTGGCGTATCCGCGCCGTTGATGCCGGCGAGAACGAAAGCAACTGGACCGGCGCCGGCCAGTTCTACGTCCCCAAGCCCTTCAGCCTGCCCAACTGGGCAAAGTGGCTGGCGATTGGGGTGGGTGCTTTAGTCCTGCTCTTTATCGGCTACTGGGTGGGCAGACGCAGCGCTTACTCCTATTAGTGGAATAAGGCAACCTCACCCCCTTGGTCCCCCTCTCCTCGAAATTGGAGGAGAGGGGGGATTGTGTTTTCGTAAACCCATCCCCTTCAGGGTGAACCCTTCTGGGTGAACCCCCTGCCCCCTTCCCTTGTGGAAGTGCACAATTGAATATTGATTGGTTCGATAGGGAAAAGGCCGTTGACCTCTATTCTATCACTGAACACCACCAATTTCACGTGCAGTTTGTCGAGCATCTCACGTTTCGAGGCGGCGAAACCCAACGTTTTACTGACCGCTTTGTCCTCAAAACCGACCACCCTTAACGCTACCTGGTGAGGCTTATCTACCAACCTCACCATACTGCCATCCTCGTTCTCGGTATTCCAAGCCATAGACTTAATCTGACTCTCCCAGAAGCGTAGCATGCCTTTGGTGCTTTCCAATTCTTCTATTTGAGCCGGGTCAATCTCAGCTCTAAGTGCTCTTAACCTGGTTTCCTCTTTGTCCAGATTATCCTTCAACTCCCTGAACTTTTCGTTGTTCATGTGGCGGACGACCCAGTCATCGGCCAGTTTCGCTTTTTGCTCTGCGATTTCAGCTAGCCTCTCTTCGATAGGCTTTAGCCTGGCACTCAGTTCGGCCTCTCTTGACCTAAGGTTATCGATTGTATCCTTCAGCACGACCAACAATCTGTTTGGGTCATTGATGATGTCCTCAATTCGTTTCCAGACCTCGTCTTCGAGCCATTCCGCTTGGAAAGACGGGGACTTACATCGAGGTGAGCCGTCAAGGTGATGGTATTTCATCCTGCCGCGGCACAAATAGTACTTAACGCCGTTAACTCTCTCCGCGCGGTAAGCATAGCCGCACACTCCGCAGCTTATCATCCCTTGAAGGATAAATTCTCCCTGGTTCCTTGGTTTGACATGTTTATTGTTCTTAAGCCGCTCTTGCGCTATTTGCCAAATATTCTCGGTGACGAGAGGCGGCACCGGTATCTGAATCGCTTTACTGAGGTCGACCTTGTTGATGTCGCAAATGTGAGCATGACGGTTCACTATCTGCGTGCCTTTGTACACCGGGTTTAGCAGGACCTGTCTGATGGCGGTTGCCCGCCAACCCTTACACCGCTTGGCTCGACCTGGGACTTTGTCTTCATTCAGTCCTTCACAGATGCCGTGAAGCGTCTTGCCTTCGCTATACTCTGTGTATATCCGTCTAACTATTCTGGCCTCTATTTCATTAATGGACAGTTTCTTAGTCGCCTTGTCATGAACATAGCCGTAAGGCGCTTTACCGCCCGCCCAGCAGCCGTCTCGGTATCTCTGGAGCCTGCCATTCTTGGTACGCTCGATGATGTTTTCTCGTTCCCACTCGGCGACCATGCCGAACATTTGAAACATCATCTTGCCGGTGCCCGTCGAGGTATCTACCGACTCCTTCGCCGAAATCAGAGATACTTCGTAACCTCTAAGCTTCTGCTCTATTTCCAGAAGTAGGCGAAGATTACGAGCCAACCGGTCCAGCTTGTAAACCACAACTTTATCGAAGAGCCCAATTTTAGCATCGACTAGCAGCCGTTCCAGCCCCGGCCTGTTGCCATCCTTGCCGGAAAAGCCGGGGTCCGCATAACTGTTCATGACCGTCCAGCCCTGGGGTTGGCAGTAGGCTATAAGCTGACTGTGCTGGAACTCTAGCGATGTCCCTTCCGAAGCTTGCTCCTGGGTGGACACTCGGGCATAAGTTGCCACCCTAATGCGGCCATTCCCACTGTCACTCATGCTTCCGCCTCCTTAGCTATGCTGGTTGAAACGGCTTCCCGCTCCAAGCAGTATTCTTCAATCAGTTTGTCAAACATCTCTCTACCGAGCCTGCTGTCGATGAAATGGAGAAACCATTTCCATCCGGCAAGCTCAAGGTCTTGCCCGGCTTCCTTCGCTTTCCACAAAGTCGGGAGGAGTTCCATGGCAACGCGTACCTGAGCCTCTGCTTCAATTGCGGGCAATTGGCGCTTGACGTCCTTCATAAGCTCGGCATTTAAGGCTTCCCGGTCTAGCTTTTGTTCCCACTTTTGCATAGCGCGAGTTGTCGGCGGCTGGATGTTGAATTTCTGTTTTATGCGTTCCTTGATGACTTTCCAGCCCTTGCCTTCAGAGCGTTCATTCAACACGAATAATTTTATTTCGGTCTTAAAGCGTTGCATATAATTAGCCCTCCTTACCCATTGACATATTTACGTCTCTATGATACTATCATAATATCTAGTTACATAATACCACGTAAAATACGATAGCACAATGTTCGCCTTTTGTCAAGAGGGGGCCGAAACATTATGAGAAAGTCAAAAAGATCCCCTTCCCGAATCAAATACGAAGAAACTCATCGGACCTTCAGTTTCAGGGTTTCCAAAGAGCTTTACGATCGGTTGGAGGCGGTTAAGAAAGCGGAGAGCCTAAGTAACACTGATATAGTTACGGCGGGTCTTGGTCTATACAAAGTGAAAGTAAAAGCCGAGGAAGAGGTGAGGCGAGAAGCCTACGACAAAGGTTGGGAAAAGGGAAACGAAGAAGCCTCTAACCTCTACGCTGTCACTTATCCTTGTAGTAAATGCCGGAAAGAGATGACAGTGACCACTGACGAAGAAAAGAAAGCCATACGAGAATTCATGGTCACCAATGGCTGGCAGCACTGCGATTGCAGTGATCCATGGGCATGACGGTACTTGAAGGACGGATGATGAACAAGGCTTACCTGGAAGCTTCCGAAGTGCAAGAGCTAGCACAGGCGGCGACAAATCTTCGCGATAGACTGCTTATCCGACTACTATTCCATCTCGGCTGCCGGGTCAGTGAAGCTTTGGCCCTCGAGGTTAAAGACGTGGACTTTACTCAAGGAATGGTCACGATTCAGCATCTCAAGACACGGATGAAGCTATCCTGCCCACACTGCGGTGCCAGCCTGGGCAGGATGCATAAGTACTGTCCTGTATGCGGGCTTAAGGTTGATGAGACGGTAGCCAAAGAGCAGGAGCACCGCCGCTTGAGGACGCTGCCATTGGATAGGGACACCTTGGAAATGCTCAGGGATTACGTCCACCGCGGCGGTTTCGTAAATCGAGGAGGTAGAAAGCTCATTTTCGGCATTAATCGGCATAGGGCTTGGCAAATTGTAAGGGAATGCGGGGAGAAAGCGGGTTTACCAAAGCTGATTAATCCCGAAACCGGAACGACGCACAATGTTAGTCCTCACCGGTTAAGAGATGCATTTGCGGTGCATGCCATACGACTTGACGACTCAGGCGACGGGATGAGACTTCTCCAGGAGCATTTAGGCCATGTCTCCTTCAACACCACGGCCAGGTACCGGAAAGTGGCCGGTGAAGAGCTGAAGGGCTGGTATGACAGACTGTGGAAGGAAGAGGTAAAGGCAGGTGGACCTTAAACCAACCAGTGGCGGCTTTCTCAGGCCTTTTGGGACTGCCTGGTTTATCATTGAGTTTCTCAAAGGAAATGGACCAGAAGGGTCAAAGCGGATAGACCCTGGTGCCGGTGCCCCGATGACTGACATCCACTTTGAATACAAGAGCGCGCTGCACCGGGCGCATGCCAAGGACTCTGTGGAGAGGGAAGAAGAAAGACAGATAGCGAAAGGCAGCCCCGCTTACACCGAGGCGCAATACGCCGAGCGATTGGAGTACTTCCTGAGCCGTATTCCTTACAAACTGCTGAAGATGAGGTACGCCAGCTTCACCCGGTATTTCGGCCATTTGAAACGGTTGGGATGGGTTAAGGAAACGGGAAGGACTGAGCCTTCCACTATTCAAGAAGATTATCCGCCCGCGCCACCCCGAGTATACTACCGCTTGACTGAAGCCGGGCGCCAAGTCTCAATGGCCGACCTGTCCGACCCCGTCATGACCCTCTATCATTACTCCCGCGCACAAAGGAGCGCTAAGAATCACCTATATGCCAGGGCATGAGGCATACACGAAAGCATATGTAGACCTGGCTATTCAGTAAAGCCTCTATTGAGCCTCCCAAGTAATCCCCCGAATCGTGGTCACAGAGTCTCCCTTCGTTCTTGATACGTCCTGTCTCTTATTCCGGCTAACGAGGAGCCCCCATTCGGGGGCTTTTTTATTGTCGCAAAAAACTTCTCTCCCCATCGGAGAAGGGGAGGAGGATGCAATTGCTTCCCCGAATATCACAAAAGCTCCTTTTGTTCAATAATGAAACTGAAAACACAAAAAGTACCTTAAAAAACCGAATATCATTCAAGTCTGAACGCTTGCCTTACTTTCGAGGCAAAGGAAAGGGGGTAAGCAATGGTAAATGGGTTCTGTAACAACTGCCACAGAGTCTGGACGCTGGAAACAGCGCAAGGCGTGTGTCAGTGGTGCGGGAAGTTGAGCACTATCCAAAACCAAAGGACACAGGCCCTGCGCAGTCTTAAGTCTAGGTCAACAAGCCGGAAAAGGCAATATCCGGTCGGCAATGGTAACGGCTACGATAAGCTGGAAGGCGAATGGCTTGCCTACTACAAGGTAGCCTCACGGTTCGCCTACAAGGTGAAGGCTCAGGACAAAGAAGACTTACTCCACGATATTATCCTCACCCTTGCCGTAGCCGAACGGAATAACGGACATCAGCCGTTTACCGAAGCCACGATGTATCGGATTGCCAGTCGAGCGGTAGCCCATTACTGGTATCACCACTACAAGGTGAATAACGGCTTGGACTGCCAGCATTGTAGCACGAAGCAAAGGCACAACTGCCGTGATGATTGGCTCTATCCCGAATGTCCAAAGGCGGTTAAGCTGGAGAGCCTCAACAAGCCCATAATGGACAATGACGGCAACCTGACCGAACTCGGCGAGCTGATAGCCGATGATAAGGCAGTAGACCTTGACGCCTGGGTAGACGCTCGGACATTCCTGTTGAGTTTTCCGCAAAGGCTCACCGAGATTGCCCACAAGCTGGACAATGGGGAGAAGCTTACCGAGACTGACAGCCAATACCTTTGGAGATACCGCAAAAGGGAGCAAAAAATCTTAATTCCGATGTAGAGATTTCAACCATTTTCGGACACTATATTAGTGGAAGCACCATCTAGGCTAGCGGGTCGCAGCTAGACGGCAAGCTTACTAATAGGCGAAGCTGATAGCCTTGCCCACTATCGGATAGCCACAAGGGGGTGTCCAAATAGAACAACTGAATATCGAGGGCAAGCGTTCAGGCACGGGGTTCATCGCACATAAGGCGATGCTGGTCAGCGCCCTGTCGAGGGCATTAGCCGACCGAGTCGAGCTAATGGACTTGACCATCGGGCGCAAAGGCTTTGTCAACTACCTTAAGGCTCTGGGCGGTAGCAACGTGGTTAAAGTTGTCCCTGACGTTAGTGCTAGCGGGTCGCAGGCTAACGGCAATAAGAGGCTCAAGGTGGTGTGCGGAGCCAATACCAGCTTGCTGGCAGATGGTGAATGGATTAGCGAGAAAACACCCGTTACCTTCTGCGAGGTAAGAGTCAGCCCACGTAACACCGTCAAACCGAACATCGGTGCGGGTGAGCTAGCCGAGGCACTCAATAGAGTGCTACCGTTCACTGCCACTGACGACACCAGACCAGTTCTGGCTTGTGTCAGATTTGAGGCAAAGGACGGCAAGCTCACGATGGTCAGCGCCGATGGTTTCACACTGGCGGTGGTCAGCCTCGACTATGACGAGGACGGGCAAGCTCTGGTGAGCCGTGACAGCCTCAAGGGTATTGCCAATGCGCTAAGGCGAGCAAAGCGGGCGAGGATTACTTTCGAGCCTAACGGGAGTCCAGACCGCAGTAACCTGATACTGGACACCGAGCTAATCCGCTACAAGTGGACTAGCATTGACGGTAGCTTTCCCAACTGGCCGAAGCTAATCCCCAATGAGTTTGCCACTTACGCCCACTTCGACGCAACCGAGGCAATCAGGGCGTGTGGCTCACTCAAAGTCCTGTCCACCAATCCCAAAGCCTACCCCATCGACCTGACCATCGGTAACGGCAAGGTGGTAATGGCTAGTCCCGATGATAAGGGACAGGCTGAAATCGCCGCCGATACCGAGGGCGAGGGCTTCATCAGGGTGGAAGGCAAATACCTCTCCGAAGCCCTTAAGGCGTGTGGGGGAATGGTGGAGCTAAAGTTCGCCAGTCCAGTCTCGCCGATGCTATTCACCGCTAACGGCTTTCAAGTTGTCGTGATGCCGATGTTTACTGAGAAGTCGAAGCAAGCCGAAGCCGAAGCCACCGCCAAAGCCGAGTCTACCGAAGCCGAGACAGCCCAAGCCGTTGCCGAAGCCGAAGCGATTGCCAAAGGTAAAGCGGAAGCGAAGCCCAAACCTGTGGTGAGCCTGCCGAAGCCAGCCGATAAGCCGAAGCGGAAGCACAAGGCTAAAGAACCAGTCGCCGTAGCCTAGAACGCTTAAGCCCGAACTAAGAACCAACGCAAGAAAGCGGGGGATGACCCCGCTTTTTTGCTTTTTCAGGGGGTATTCGTTTCCCCTTGCGTGGGAGCGAGTACCCCTTTTTGTTGGCTCTTGAGGGCAGGAGTGCCGATGCCCGATGGCAGTCCCGATGTGGCAATCGGGACGATGGCAGGGACAGTACCAGAGGTTGCGTACTTTTGGAAGTCCGATGGGGGGACAGTTGCACGGTACGAGCCATAACCAAAGAGAGTAGGCGCTCCGAATAACCACCAATGAATAAGAAAGGAGGACCGATGGAGAAACGCAAAGAATACGCCGATGGTGAAATCATAACCTGTCCCAGATGTGGTGGGGATGACCTTGACTGCGAGGAAGCGCCTGACCGGGCTAAGTGCCTTACCTGCGGTCTGGAGTTCACCATCAGGCAGGTTGCCGTCTGGGAGGAATAAGGAGCTCACCCCGGGCCAAATGCTACAGGGGTAGCTGTGCCTAAAAAGTGGAGGGAAAGGAGGTGAAATTATGCCTATCAAGTGGAGTGCTCTCCAGGTCGCTGAGGCAGTGGACATGGTTGAGCAATACGTCAACCTGGCTATTGAACCACTAGAGCAGGCCAAGCTCATTGCCATCGAAGCCAGGAAAATCCACAACCTGCCGGGGGTATATCTACCAGCACCTAGCCCGCCTCATCAGTGAAATTGCGCGGGTTACCGGTGGGGTATTGCCCTGGAATCAACAACCTTATCCAGGGCATGTCCGGGCCGCGATAAACTCTGTCCGTGAGTCCATCCCGTCGGGAACGGTAGAGGCAGAACGACAGATGCTCGAAAACGGCAAACAGCTGAGCCTGGTGAGATAACGGCGCCGGTTGTGCCGGCAGTGAACGGGGTTGCTGTGCCCAAGAAATCTAGTGAGAAAGGAGAGAAAGAATGCTCAAACAAGTCACGGTCGAGCAAGCAGACATCGAGGTGAATGGGAACAGATTTACCATCACCCGTATACCTACAGCCACTTCCGGAAGCTGGTTCGTGGTCCATGATGCCTGCGAGATTTGGGCGGCGGTAGCCATCGATGACCTCTCTGGTGAAGTCATCGGTTGGCGTAACCCGCCCGACAAACTCCGGGTAGAGATTGAGAGTGCCATCAAAAAGGCGTTTGGTTTTCCAGCCGAATGCTAGTGTATAGTTTCTAAAATAGATTAACAATAGAACACACTCAAATTATTGTAAAGCTGTTATTGAGACACTACACTAGTTCTTGTCTAACGTTCACAAGGTTAGGAGGCTCGGGGGAATTCCCTCGAGCCTCTTTTTTTGTTCCTCAAAGGTAACAGAACAAGCGATTAGTATATTGATTAACTAAAGGGACGGCTCCGGCTACAATAGAATAGTGCAATTCGCAAGCACCAAATCTAAAGTAGGAGGAGCCATCACAAATGGAGAATACCTTAGCCAGGAAACTAATGGAGTGAACCCCTGAGACTGGACACTTTGGGTTAGGAAGGTTTGGCAGGGTCAGGTTGCCCTATAATATGGGGCAGAAAGGATCTTGCCATGAGGAACCAACGGATTTTCAATCAAGAGTTCAAGC
>Ga0315296_10001437_pt1 | contig 20811 bp, 15 predicted proteins | sample YL17G14_18_MG_FD_203921 | JGI IMG/M metagenome (GOLD analysis project Ga0315296, IMG submission 203921) | Sediment microbial communities from Yellowstone Lake, YNP, Wyoming, USA - YL17G14_18 | ecosystem: Environmental > Aquatic > Freshwater > Lake > Sediment | place: USA: Wyoming | collected...
AAAGACTTACAGTCAGCTCTGTGGGATCGACTGCAATTCCATCCACGTCTATCTCAATGTAAATCTTTACAGCTTCTTGCGCAAAATGCTGTGAGCCAGCTGTGACTCTGACGTATAATGGATCCTTCAAGACGGTGAAGGTTTGATTGGCTTCAAACTGCCTTTCATCTTTTGCAGTTTCTTTGTTAAACTGATAGACTGAAATGCTATAATTGCCAGGCATCAACGCTGGAACTTTCAGGAACCGCGAACCTTCGTGGTATTGTCCCTCTGCGTCTCTCCAGCACAGCGTTCCGTTCCAGACCAGGCTGCTAGAATCATTAATGCTGTAATAGTATGCGAACGGCAGGTACATCTTCATTGCCCATGCAAAGTCAAACTCGTTGTTCAGTATGAAACCCTTTTCAAAGACCCATTGCTTGGATGGTCCGAAGTCTATGACTAGGGTCCAGTTGTGGTTGTCAACTGTTGTTTTTTTGCTTCGATCTTTGCAGTCGAATGTTGCGTTGTAGTACCGTGGCAACGGAAGCCCCGAAGCCATCAATTTTATGTATTGACCGCTTAATCCTACAGTTATGTCAGTCCACACTTTGGTTTTCACTTTGAAATACGTAGCTTGCGGATAAGACGGCATCCACCCGCTTCTGACACCACTTGTTACTTCTCTTCCAAATATTGGATGTGGGCCGCCATAGCTTTCAGGTATGCTAAATGTTAAGGTGAATGTTCCCTTGCTATCTGTGGTAGCCAAACCAACCGTTAGATTCCCAAGGTATGGGCTCCATTCAAACCCGAATCCGATGTTCGACCTGTTCAAATACTCTAGAGCCAAGCCCTGATACACAGCTCCAAAGCTAACGTCGCGATAGAAAACCTCCACCTTTACGTTGGCAGCAAAACCCGTACCTGTAACCTTGACCTGATCACCAACAAAGCCTTCCGTCTTGTCGATCCCCATCCACGGAATTATCGTGAAGTCGGTTGCGCTCCAATTCTTCCCGTCCGTTACATTGACTATGTACGTTCCTCGGGGGCGTTCCGGAACGTTGAAGTCTATACACCATGGAATGGTACCCCAAGCGTCGGTCTTATCCTGACCTATCAAGGTGCCTGCAAACGTCACGTCCACGTCGTGATAGGGCAAGAACCCTGTTTCGATGCTGGGGCAGACCCTAGCGTTGGCAACTACATGTCCGACTGGCTGGTCTTTCAGGAAACACGGATCAGTCGTAAATGCTCTGACCTGTCCTTTCGGAACAGGGATGTACCAGAAGAACATCCAGTTGGTGGGCAAAGATTCTCGAAGATTTTCAGCGTAGTCAATGGCTATTGCAGTGATATTGTGCCATCCTTCGTTCTCGAGGATCGGGCTGTTTTTGACTTCCCAGTAAAATACATCTTTGACTGAGTCATATGTTAGGTTTATGATCTCGGGTGATCGCTTCTTTGGCGGCTTCAGAATGTATTCGACTCGAGTCTGTACAATCTTGATGCGTGAGAGGTGAGGACCGTCGCTGTCGCTTGCTTTTGCTTCTATTCTCACTGTTTCTCCACTCTGAAACACTGTTCCGTTTGCCGGCTTAGTTATCTCAACCTCAGGCAGATTCCTGTCGATTAGTATGAAGAGTTCGTGGTAGCTTGTGCCGCCTGTTGGGCCTGCGTCCACGGTCCAGACGTCTATGTTGTGTCTGCATTCATCTGGACCAGCTGTCATGTACAGGTCGAACTGCGCTGTCATGCATGCCTGTAGGTAGTTGTCGTTGCTGTCTGCTCTGAAGTATATGACGGTTGGCCGTTTGTTGGGTCCGAACTCGTCTGGCACGGCGTACCAGCTGGTGATGTTCTGACTGGTTTGACTGAAGTTGAACAGAGAGTTTCCTAGTGTGTCTTTTTGAAACACTATCTTTATTTCCTTTATCGCGTCAGGCCCGTTGTTCTTGACAGTGAAGTTTATCCATTTGGCCGTTTGGCCGTTCCAGAAATACTCGTTTGATGCGCCCGGGTGGCGGGAATAACTGGGGATGGGCGGCTCTTTTATCCATGCAACGTCTGCGTTGTGCGTTGCAAGAGTCTTATTCATCAAAGCCATGTGCAATATTATCGGAAGCATCACAAACAGTGTTAAGAATCTTTTCATAGTTTTGTATCCTCTCTCGTGTTTCTTTTCGTTTAACTTGAAATGATTTGTGGAACATTCTTCTAGAACAAAAATCAACTCTTCTAGAACAAAGCTCTACAACGCACAAGAAACGCCCGCTCTTGAAACTCCAACCAGCCCACCTCAAGTCCGCTCAACCTGTTTCGGGTTATCTGCTTTTCTCGCTTAAGATGTGCGGTTCAGATTTTTCTGTGATTCAACATCCTGCCTTGAGAATGTGGAGTCTGAATACTTCTCTGTAAGGAGTTAGACTAATAAGCAGCGACATGAACGGGTCAAATTGAGGATGGTGGCGGGGCTTAATTGGAGTACCTCTCCTGAGACCACTCCCGTTTTCGCTCCACCGCTGTCCTCGCTGCGTATGCGTGTTATCTGTTTTTCGGTTACAAGCAAGTTGGTATGTGTTGTTTAACTAGAAATGATTTATGTAACGCTCTTCTAGAGGAAGGTTCTAACCGCACAGGCTGTGCGAAGTTATTGAATGGCCAAGACTGCGGTTTGGCTGGAGCTTGAGCTGAAGGGGAAGGCGCGTTCCAAATTCGTTTTAGGCTGTACTGATACTGAAGCGGTGAAGTTTTATTCTGGCAGTGTGCCTTTGGCGCGTGCTAGCCTAACCACAAAGAAGATCGGGCACTTAGTGGACTGTGACTCGTGGGTGTAGTCTCAAACAAGAATTCTTAAGAATTTAAGAAATCATGTTCACTAGGAGTTAATGAAGGTGAACAAGTATCCCTCTATTGTTCGTGTAGAGAGCCTGCGCAAAGCTTTCCGACACCCTAGGCTTTTACTCTATTTTCTAAGGGGGTACAGGGAGGAGGGACTAGCCAGAGAGCACGTTGGGATGCATCTGCATCAAACCACTAGAATGGGGTTTGAGGGTAGTGAAGATCCGATTGAGCTGTTCCATAAGGCTGTTGATTTGTGCCAAAATCCTTGTTACTCCACAACCTATCTTTACTGGATCTGTAGACGATTGAAGCCAAGAAAGGTTGTGGAAACGGGTGTGCATTTCGGCGTTTCTTCTGCTTTCATATTAGAGGCACTAGAAGGGACTGGTGGCCGTTTGTACTCAATCGATTTGCCTAATGTTGCACGTGGAGGCTGGGACATTTTGCCGCCAAACAGTCAGCCTGGATGCGTTGTTCCAGAGAGACTGAGGCATAATTGGACACTGATACTGGGCGATGTGCGAAAAAAGTTGGTTCCGTTGCTTCAGGCGTTAGGTCAGATCGACGTTTTCCATCACGACAGTACGCATACTTACGAACTGATGACGTTCGAGTTTGAGGCGGCATGGCCGTTCATCATACCTGGGGGACTGCTCCTGTCCCACGATGTTGACCGAAGCGATGCTTTCAAAGACCTCTGCTACAGGCATTCGGTTCGCAACGCGACATACAAACGCATCGGGATAGCTGTCAAAAACTGATCGCCAGAGAAGAATTGTGAGGCAGAATCTAGCGCGCGCTCTTTCCATTCGATATCATGATCATAGCTTCTATAGTCTTGCAAATTGTTCCTGTTTCTGCTTTCGTTCAGCTTGAAAAAGAATGTAGAATTATAAAGCCAGTTGCGCGGTTTAATAAACTAGCGCTAGCAAAATGTTAATAGCGAAACATCCATCACAAACTTGGAAAAGGAATATCGATGAAGGCGGCAGGAAAGCAAAAAAAGAGAAGTCCGTTGGGTTACCTTGGTTTCCTAGGATTCCTGGGAGTGCTGGGACTTGTGACAGACGCTACTGGTCTTATCGGCCTGTTTAGTCTATTCGTATTGTTTGGTCTATTTAAAATTGAAGAGATGTCGCCTGCAACCAAGAAGGCGTGGACAATCGCTTTGTGTGTTGTTGCAGTCCTCCTCTTTGTACTCGCAATACTGTTTGCACTGAGAATTCTGCGAATTCAGCTCTGAACACGCGCTAGTCTTAGGCATAGGATGAAGATGATGTGATCAAACCGTAGTCTAGGCGCGTTAGGCGCTCTTTTTTTATTTGTATTGCGATGTAGGATGTGTAGCGCGCGCGAGCATGACAGCACCCTACCGATCTTCTTGCACTCAAGCCTCATTGAGGCCTCTAAGGCTCGAAGCTGTATCTACTTGATTTAGCGTTGGTTGAAATAACAACGTTGGATTGACCGCCATTGCGGCACCATTGTCGAGCTCGATTCATGGAATTGAGCAGATTCGTCTTCTAGAACAATGCTACACATAAGGTTTTTAGGTCTCTTCACGAGTCTTTTCACTGCTCTAGGTGGGGTGTGATGGGAGAGGTGCGAAGTAGAAGGTCTATTGGGAGTTTTGGACTTGGATTGGATGGTTTGGCGAAGATACGGCTTCTGGCTCTTCGTCGACGTGTCTTTTTCAGAGTTCTAGATAGGGTTGAGCGAGGATTAATCTATTTGGTGCCAAAAGTGACCAAGAGTGTACGTAGCAGAGTGTTAGCCAACGCGCTTCATTCAATAGTGGAGAAGCTGCTGGACGCTATGGAAAGCAGGGTTAGACAGCAAATGAGACAGATCGGAGTCCCGCTCGCCGAAAAGATAAGCAGAATCGCCCAAAAATGGGGCAACACAACCGCTTGCGAATGGGCGAACGACCTTGGTTTCATACAGTATTTAGCAATAGTACTAGTGAGCCACACAATTAATAGCGACACAGGTGATCCATAGGTGGAAGATAACAGCACAAGCGCCGTCAAGTTCATGCCTCTTATCGTCGTTGGCGTTCCTGCTTACAACGAAGAAAAGACTATTGGCAGGGTTGTTCTGAAGTCTCTAGAACACGCAGACAAAGTCATTGTCTGTGATGATGGTTCAAATGATCTCACTAGCGCAATCGCATCAGGTCTAGGGTCCGAGGTCCTTAGGCATGAACGGAATATAGGCTACGGTGCGGCAATTCGGGCCTTGTTTAAGCGAGCCTTTGAAATGGATGCTGACATCTTAGTTACTTTGGACGGAGACGGACAACATGATCCAAGCGAAATTGCAGAGGTTATCAAGCCCATTGTTGAGGGGGTCGCAGATGTTGTCATAGGTTCTCGATTTGTCAACGGCTATTCAACTAGTGTCATGCCATGGTATAGGAGAGCTGGTATAAGGTTCATCACGAAACTCACAAACAATGGGGCCAAGAATGACGTCCGAGATGCGCAAAGCGGTTTCCGAGCCTACAACCGAAAGGCATTGGAGAGTTTGGTTTTGCTTGAAGATGGAATGGGAGTCAGTGCCGAAATCTTGATTGATGCTCGAAGGCAAGGACTAAGGGTATGCGAAGTCTCCGCTTCCTGCAACTATGACAGTGCGGTGAAGACTTCTACACACAACCCTGTAAAGCATGGAGTCGCTGTTTTGGCATCTATAGCAAGGCTTGTTGTCGAAGAAAGGCCCTTGACAATGCTTGGAGTACCTGGGATTGTGCTCTTGATCACTGGTATCGCTTTTGGAGTATGGGAACTGCAGATCTATACAACAGAGCATCACATTGTCACAAATATCGCCTTGGCAGCAATTGCATTTGTAATGATTGGATTCTTCACGTTGTCAACAGCGATAACTTTGTACGCAATATCTAGAATTTCAGGGCGCCTAGGAAAGGCTAGATAGCGTGGCCATAACATTTCACCCGATTTCTAGGCTTACAGAAAGGATGATTGCGAAAAGATGAAAGCGGCGCATAGAATGCTTGAGATTGTGGTCTGTGAAGTACGCGGACAGTGCCCTGTCTACGAGGTTGGCGACAAGATCACCATCGATGATCCTCAGATTGTTTTGGAGAGGACAGACGCTCTCTGTACGCATGCTCTTTCCTCTTTGCTCCATTATGTGTTAGTACTGGAACGTGCCGCTGATCCAGTCGATTTGGGGCTGTCCAAGCTAAGAGACCGAAAGCACGCATACATCCAGTGTGTCGATCCAGGCGAGCCCTACACCCATGGCGGAACAGTCATTTTCAGAATCAGCGCGGTGAAAAAGAGACATGAAGAGTCAAGAAGAACCACGAGGGAGAAAAGAGAGACTCGAAGATGAGGATTTCGATAGTCCTGGGGACCCGACCAGAAATTATCAAGTTCTCATCTATCATTCGAGAATGTGAACGTCTAGCCTTAGACTATTCTATCCTTCACACGGGGCAGCATTATTCGTACGATATGGACAAGGTTTTCTTCGAGCAGCTTGAATTGCCCCAAGCAAGTCATAATTTGGACGTCGGTTCAGGAACGCATGCTGAGCAAACTGGGAAGATGCTGATTGGAATAGAGAAGGTCCTACGCAAGGAGAAGCCCGATGTTGCTCTAGTAGAGGGCGACACCAATACTGTACTGGCTGGGGCTTTGGCAGCTGCAAAGGAAGGCATCAGGGTTGGACACGTGGAGGCTGGCTTGAGAAGTTATGACCGTGACATGCCGGAGGAGATAAACAGGGTTTTGGCAGATCATTGTTCAGACTTGTTGTTTGCCCCAACTGTGAAGGCTAAAGAAATATTGCTTGGTGAGGGAATAGGTGCCCACGCCATCTTCGTTACTGGCAATACTATTGTTGATGCTGTTTACCAGAATTTGGAAATCTCGGAAAGGAGAAAAGACATTTGGCATAAGCTTCGCATTGAAGATGGTAACTATTTATTGGCCACTGTTCACAGGCAAGAGAACGTCGATAATGAGAGTAGATTTCGATGTATTCTGAAAGGATTGGAGATTGTGCAGAAAGAGTTCGGTTTTCCTGTCGTATATCCGATTCATCCTAGGAGCAAGAAACAGCTTGCCATGTTCAACGTTCAGGCAAAGGGTCTTCAAGTGATTGAGGCTCTAGATTATTTGGGTTTTCTGCAGCTTGAGAGCAAAGCCAAACTTGTCCTGACAGATTCCGGCGGTGTGCAAGAAGAGGCGTGTGTTCTTCACGTGCCATGCGTGACTCTGCGGTACAATACTGAGAGGCCGGAGACTCTCGACGTTGGAGCCAACGCTCTAGCAGGCACAGAACCAGATGAAATTGTCAAGAAAGTGAAACTTATGCTTGCCAAGGATCGAGACTGGAAAAACCCGTTTGGAGACGGCAAGGCAGGCGAGAGGATAATCAAAATATTGAGGGAAGAATTTGCCTAAGTCAAAAGTCTTGGTCACAGGTGGACGTGGTTTCATTGGTTCGAATCTGGTTCGAGAGTTGGAGAAACGTGGTCGTGAAGTATGGACCTGCGATCTCGTGCACTGCGAAATGGAAAATTATGTTCGGTGTGACGTGAGCAAGTACAGACAGGTTGAACGAATGTTTGGAGAGTGTGACTTTGACTATGTTTACCATGCTGCTGCGGAGTATGGCAGATTGAACGGAGAAGACTTCTACGAGAACCTTTGGCTTACAAACGCTGTAGGAACGAAGAACATTCTCGCGGTACAAGAAAAGAAGAGGTTCCGTTTGATTTTCTTTGGAAGCGCAGAAGTTTACGGAGATTACGGGGGCGTGATGAGCGAAGACGTTATGGACAAAGTTTCCATTAAGCAAATGAATGATTATGCAATTTCGAAGTGGGTTAACGAGCTGCAGATAATTAACTCTGCGGCCATGTTCAAGACCGAAACAGTGAGAGTCAGACTGTTCAATGTCTATGGAGTCGGTGAGCACTACACGCCGTATCGTGGTTGGATCCCGAAGTTCATATTCAAGGCGCTATGCAACGAGCCCTACATGGTCTATCTTGGCCACAAGAGAACGCTCGAATATGTTGAAGACATCTGCAGAACACTTGCGAACATAATCGACAATTTCAAGCCAGGCGAAGTCTACAATCTTGGAGGAGACAAACAATACGAAATCAAATACGTCTCAGACGTGATTTTAAAGTATCTTGACAAAGACGATTCCAACGTCACCTATAAGGAGGTGGAACCTTTCACCACCAAAATCAAGACGCCTGACTCTTCAAAGGCTAAGAGAGACCTAGACTTCAGATTGACGATTCCTATAGAAGAAGGCATAATGAGAACAGTCGAATGGTTCAAGAGACTGTATGGGAAGTGATACAAACTTGGAGTCCAAAGAAATCTTAAAACACTACAACAACAAAAGGATCTTAATTACTGGCGGCGCCGGTTGCATTGGCAGCAACCTTGTTAGGTTGCTCTTGAAGGTGGAACCCGAAAAAATCGTGGTTATTGACGATCTTTCGGCATCTTATGAGTGGAACCTGCCTAGAGACGAAAGAGTTGTCTTTATAAAGGGCAGCATTCTAGACGAAGAGAGGATGAAGAAGGCTTTCAGCTTTAAGCCTCACTACGTTTTTCACCTTGCAGCCCACTTTGCCAACCAAAACAGTGTAGATAATCCTGAGACAGATCTTCTGGTCAACGGGCTCGGCACGCTGAAAGCCCTCGAATATGCAAATTTGACAAGTATTGAAAGATTTGTTTTCGCCTCTTCAGGCTGCTCGGTTTATGGAAGTCAAGCCCCATTGCCTTTGAGAGAGGATTTTGTGTCGCTTCATTTGGATACGCCGTACCAACTGAACAAACTTGTAGGAGAACTGTACTGCAACTTTTTCAATGATTACTATAAACTGCCTGTGGCAATAGCAAGATACTTCAACGTGTATGGGCCAGGAGAAGTGCCTGGAAAATATCGAAATGTCATCCCGAACTTCATGTATTGGGCCCTGTCCAATCGGCCGCTTCCAATCACAGGAAACGGAGAAGAGACCAGAGACTTCACTTTCGTTGAGGATATTGTGGATGGAACTTTGCGGATGGGAGTCATCAAAGAAGCAGTGGGCGAAGCCATCAATCTGGCGTCTGAAACTGAGACAAGAGTGATCGACTTGGCCAATTGGATCAACGAACTTGCCGGGAACAAGGCGGGAATAGTTTTCAAGCCGAAAAGAGATTGGGACAGGGTGATAAGGAGAAGAGCGTCAATCGCGAAGGCAGGCAAAATCTTGGGATACAAGCCAAAGACTACTATCAAAACGGGGCTACAGAGGACGTACAAGTGGATCTTTGAAAACAAGGGACGAACAAAGTCAATTGCTACTTGAGAAGAGCGTCCGATTCTAGTCTGAACGTGCTCACAGTGGCTGTATTTCTAGGGGAACCTGAATGTGTCAAAAATGTGAATCATCTTCTTTAAAAAGCTCCAAGGGCAGATATTTATAAGAATCCTCATTATGGTATGCAGCTTCCCTCCCGAGATAAGTGCTGGACGCCTAGAATATGAGCTTGCGCGGGCATTTTTGAGCAATGGGCACAAAGTTGCAGTAGTGACAGCGTTCCCAAGACGATATCTCGTAGAAGATGTTCAAGTACATAAGGGAAAGTTGCTTTACAGAGAAAAAACGTATGGAATAGAGATAACAAGAGTAGGCCCAGAGTTTTCCAATAGAGATAGTCTCTTAGCGAGAGGAGTGGAGTATTTTGCTGATTTTGTTTTGTTCCTGTTCGGGGGTCTACTATCAAGCAAAGGTGATGTGATTCTTTGCAGCTCCCCTCCTATGACTGTGGGGTTTGCAGGCTACATATTGGCCAGGCTTAGGAAAGTGCCGATGGTCCTTAGAATCGGCGATATACATCCCCAAGCGCTAGTTGATTTAGGATTGCTGAAAAGTCGATTTCTGATATGGGTTCTCAAGGTCATGGAGAGATTAATCTACCAAAAAGCCAATCGCGTAGTTGTTCTCTCTGAAAGATATCGGCGGGATGTGATAAATAAAGGTGCGAATCCAAGCAAGGTACATGTGATTTCAAACTGGGTAGATGCTAAAGAGATAACACAGCTTGAGAAAGCGAATCATATCCGTAGAAGAATTGGGTTAGCTAATGACTTTCTAGTTACCTATGCAGGGATAATGTCCTGGCCGCAGGATCTAGAAACCATAGTGAATAGCGCATCATTACTTGGTGAATACAGCGATATTGGGTTTCTTCTTGTAGGTGATGGCCCGCAAAGAGACTTACTGGAAGAGAAAAGTAAGAAGTTGGGGATCAACAATTTGAAGTTTCTCCCATTACAACCCAGAAAAGCATATTTGGAGATAATTCGGGCATCAGATGTATGTCTGGTATCCCTGAAAAAGGATTTCAAGACGCCAGCTGTTCCTTCCAAACTACTTGATATTATGGCCTGTGGAAGACCGGTATTAGCCAATGTACCTCTTGAGGGAGATGCCCCAAAAATAATAAGGGCAGCTAGGTGTGGTTTATGTGTCGAACCTCAAAACCCAGAAGAATTGAGCAGAGCTATTCTCGATTTATATAATGACCCTCACTCTAGGCGGGCTATGGGGATAAATGCCAGGAAATTCTTTGAAGGTCATTTTTCCTTAGAGTCATGCATGAGAGGTTATGAGAAGATTTTCGTTGAGGTAACCGGCGAAGGCGATTGCTTGTAAAGAATCTATGCCTAGCCCTTTGTCTGAATCTTACGGTGTAGACGCCTTGATGAGAAAAGTTCTCGTAATTGCTCCAACGATGTTTTCCGCCGACTATGGGGGAGCTGCGCGTATTATCGAGCATATTAAAGCTTTGTCCTTACTCGGGGTCTGTGCAGAGATGTATACATACTCTGTGCGGGGAGTTTTGGATAAGACTCTGTCTGTGGAAACGCATGGATTACCGATTGTGCCACGGTTCTATCAGGGGGCAATGTTGGATAGGTTCTATCTTGATTCTTTGCTTGCCCTGAAGTTACTTTTGTCGAATAGCGTTAGGCCTATTTTTGTTATTTCGTACAATCAGGAAGCGACTCTGATTTCGAAAATTACGAACTTATTCAAGTCGCCAATCGTTATGGATGCACAGGGAGTGCTTAGTGAAGAGGTCAGCTCACAAAGACACAAGGAACTTAACAAATTTGTTTACATTTTTGAAAGAAAATTGTTCGAGTTTCCGTCACTGATTTTAGCAAGTAATCCGTTTCTTGCCAATTTCATTATACATGAGTTAGGCGCTGATCCAAGAAAAGTTGAAGTTGTCCTTGATGCCGCTGACACGAATCTGTTTAAGCCCAGAAGCAAGGCTGATCCTAAAGTAGAGTATCTTAGATCAACTCTTGGGATTAAGAAGAAAGCTCGAGTCGTCCTTTATGCTGGTTCTTTCTCAGCCTTGCAAGGAACGGACATCCTCCTTAAGGCTGTGAAACGTGTGTTAGAGCAAGAGAAGAACTTGTTCTTTGTGTTGGCTGGAGGTAGATGGAGTAAAGATTATGAGTCTTATATTCGAGCAGCGGAAGATCTTGACATCTCATCTCATGTAAAGTTTATACCTGGGGTTAGTTACATTGGAACCTTGCCTTACTTGCTTAATCTGGCTGATATTGCGGTGGCGCCGAAACGCTTTTCTTTGCAGAGTCATGGAAAACTTGCCGTCTTAATGTCTTCAGGTCTGCCTACCGTTGTATTTGACAACCCCCTTAACAGGTTGTTTCTCGGCTCTCTTGGAATCTACGCAAGAGAAGATTGTGTTGAAGCTTTGGCAGAAGCCATGATTTCTGGCCTCTATGAGGCATACGACAATGATCTTCCTGAGAAACTACGAGAGAGAGCAGTACTGAATTTTTCGTTGCAAAGGCTTGTAAATGATATGCGACGTGTCTATGAAAGAGTAATAGTCTAGTTCAACTTTAGAGGTTGAGGGTTGAGAGATCGAGGTTGGAAGATATCATACTAGTTGATAAGTTTATAATTGCCCATGCAGGTAATTACAGGTGCAAATGTATGAAATAGAAACAACGGTTGTTTGGATCTATGAACGCCTTGCCTTTCGTCAGTATCATAGTGGTTAACTACAATGGCAAGAGTTTTCTCGAAAGATGTTTAACATCAGTTTTGCAGAACAATTATGCTTCTGAGCGATATGAGGTCATTCTGGTGGATAATGGATCAACTGATGGAAGCATCAAATATGTTGAGCAGAGATTTCCAAAGGTAAGGATTCTCGCACTAGGTAGGAATTATGGTTTCACTACAGGAAGCAATAAAGGAACAGAGTTAGCGAAGGGGAGTATTTTTGTTTTCTTGAATAACGACACCATGGTAGACAAAAATTGGGTTCATGAGCTAGTACGAGTGATGGAAAACGAAAAGGTGGACATTTGCGGAAGCAAGATTGTCTTGATGAGGAAACCGAATAATGTGCAATATGCAGGTGGATATTTACACTTAATCGGAGGCGCTATATTTGCACCATTCGATAAGGACAAGCCCAGTCAAAGGCATTACTTAGTCGGATCGGTATGTGGGGCCTCCTTCGCAACCAGAAGAGATGTCTTCGAAGATTTGGGCGGTTTTGATGATGACTTTTTCTTGTATGCAGAGGAAGGAGACCTTTGTTTAAGGGCGTTAATCTATGGTTATCGAATCGCTTACTCTCCATACTCTGTGGTGTATCATTATGCAGGTGGAAGTGGGTCAAGACAATACAATCACAAACATCAATCTAATGACACGATATATTCGCGATTAACATCTCCATTGACAGTATACTATGGAAATAGAAATTCCATAACCTTGATTATCAAAAGTTTTCAAACAAGAAATCTGCTGATTGGACTCGTGTTTTCGTATTTGTATTTACTTCTTCAACTGATTCTGTTATTACGTAATAGCCGAAATGAAGTCAAGTTGTTGATAATGGCATCCATTTGGCCTTTCCAAAACTTGAAAATGATCTGGAGAAAACGTGCAAGAATTCAAGCGCGACGAAAAGTAAGTGATAGCTCACTGATAAGAAACAAACTACTTCTTTCGGTCAGTGAAGTTCTCAAATTAAGAGCACAGCTTAGAGGCGATTTGAACTATTGAAATACAGTTTTCAACCAAGCATGAAAAGCCTATTTCTAAATTACTTCAATTATCTTATTGGTGCTTATGTTTTAGTTTCTTTTTTGATCGCGAGATCATTTTATGCGCACCCGATAGTCTCAGCAGTCGTAGTGGCACCGAATCTTTTTCTCATACCGTATTTAGTAGGGACAAGCATTTCCTATCTCTTTGTTAAGACATTAAACAGCAAACGCATATCATTCAGGTTTTTGATCGGCTTTTTAGTTGGGATTATCTTTCTGCATTCTCTTTTTGTCCTAGCCGAGTTCTTTGGATACAAAATTGAGATGTCTATTTTTGACACAATTATCATTTCAATAATAATGGTTGGTTTTGCAAGAAACATAATTTGTCAAAGGGGACGGCTGCGCAAGGTTGTGGTTCAAAACTATGGTGGTTCGGATGAGGAAAAAGTTGATACTAGGTTCTTGGCATGTATTCTAGTAGTTTTTCTGATAGCGGTAACGGCTTTTTATATCCCTAAAATTGTGGTCCCTTTTCCGGCTGTGAGCCTTGATGGTGGAGTCGGGCATGAAATCCTCAAACCTGTGAATAGGTTGCTAAGTGATGGCGTGTTAGATGTATACAGGACAAGGGGTCTGCCTGTTGTGCTTGAAGCTATTGTGTGTTCACTATCGAACGTACCCGTCCTTAATCTTGATTGGGCTGCTCCCCTAGGAACATGCTTGTTGTTTGCTTTTTCGATGTTCTCTCTCTCATTCAGTGTCAGCAAGCGCAAGATTGTTGCTTTAGCAGCAGTCCTGTTAGCGTTTTTTATCAATACTGCTGGCTTGTCTTTTGATGTCACAAGTTATATTTTCAGATATTCTACAATTATGGCTGCCATATTTCCCTTGGCGGTTCAAGAGGCATACATGCTTTTCATTGGAGTCAAAAAGGAAATCTTTAGTGTCAGAAAACACATCATGATATTGCTAATAACAACGTTGACCATAATTGCTATACTCTGGACCTTTGACTATTTGAGGCCAGCTTTCTTAGTATCCTTCTTTGAAGTAAATGAATTTCTGCGACCCTTCCTTTATGTTGGTTTCCTTGCCTTTTCACTCATCTACATAAGTACATTGAAAGATCAAATATTGAAGGATTTGATTCTTGTCATGGCGCTTCTCACGCCTTTTGCTATATCACTGGACATCTTTCGCCCAGTCATTTCTGTTTTGTTCTTGTACTTTCTTGTTCTATTGATAGATCAGATAGATTTTAAGAATGCAGTTTCTTCTGTCAGAACATTCTCCGTAACAGATCTAAGGCATTGGCTGTTCGGAAGAACTAAGAACAGTCGTATCAAACTCAGGACTCTTTGGTCCGTCAAGATGAACATTCTGAGAGTAATCTCTATCCTATTGGTTCTATGGCTCCTTGCTCTAATAAGCGGGTATGTTAGGCTGGAGCAGATTGCTCCCTTTTATAAAGAACAGACTACTTCATTGTCCAAGTCTCAGAGCCTAATTGCGTCCGACTCGATCGAAGTTTTGATTCTATCCCTTTTCCTAGGCGTCTTCTTGCTGTTTTCTTCACGTGTTGAGGATTTTGCTTTTGCTTTTTCATTTATCGTTGGAATGTTTGTGTACTTTCTTCCGATATTTGAGGTATATTACATCGCCCATGAATTCTTGAACGTGTTTATGGCTTTCACCATTTCCATAGGCACTTTTAGAATAATATCGATGATTAACAAATATATGCGCGCCTTGAAGAGTGAAATCTAATGAAATCCTATTTTCAAGCAAAGCTTTCAGACATTTCATACCTTCTGCTGATTTTCCTTGTTTTTGTTCTAACATTCAGCGCTTCCTTCCGCAGATTTACCTGGGTCCCTGAGGGAGCCCAGTATGCTTCGCTTCTTGCAGACTACGAGGTAGAGGCGGTAGCAGATTACCTGTCAAAGACCAGTGAGGACACCAGAATAATTAGTGACCCATTTACGATGATATATCTGAGTTCATATGTCAACCATATTGCCTTGATAGGAGACCCGATGCCACCTTTTAATGAACAAAGTGAAAGTACAATCATTAAGGTGTGGCAGGATATCTTTCATGGAAACTCAAGTTTAGCAATATATTCAAATATCACGAGCTTCAAGGACACAATACCTTTCTCAGAGGAACACTACTTACAACGAATTCAAAGACATCTTGACTTCTCAAAATATGTCCTCATTCTCAGTGGACGCACCGCATGGTGGCTTGACAACGTAAATCCTTATGGATACTATCCCCTTTTTCCGCACACATACAACGTCACATCATCTCATATCGCACAATTCTTTGACCCTCGATTTTTCACTTTGGCCTACAAAATTGATAGTAAAATTTACATTTTTCTAGTCGAAGAAAAGGAAAATCCTGCTGACCAAAATAATATCCTGTATTTATCATTCAACGACCTTGTCAATTCAAAAGCAGAGGACGAAAGTTTCTATCGAAACGACGGAACAGTGTATGGCGCAGCCTTGGTAGATGGGAAGGTTGACAAAGCTTTAAGCTTTGACGGTGTGGACGATTACGTAGAAGTGCTCGATTCGCCAACCTTTCGCGTTTCACCTCCTTTCACAGTTGAACTGTGGATTAATCCAACATTGAACAAGCCTTGGATGCCTGTGTATAAGGGGTTTTTGTCGGAGGATAATAGCTGGTATATTTATGGTGACGATACAAACAAGCTTGTAGTCCGATTCTGGCATGGGGGAACTTCATACGGTGCGGAATATTCCTATGACCTTTTGAATAAATGGACCCATGTTGCAGCTGTCTATCAAGAGACAGGAAAACCTATACTCTTGTTTATTAACGGAGTACTAGTTGCATCGGGCAGTTCCATGTCTTCAGGGGCATCTTACAACACTCAGAAGTTGTGGATAGGTCGCTATGAAACATCAGATTACTACTTTCAAGGTTTCATCGATGAGGTTCGCATTTACAGCCGAGCACTAGCTCCAGAGGAAATTTATAGCAATTATCTGTTCAATTAGCGCACTCAAATGTTTTATTACACACTTTGAACTTGATTTCCTGTAATGTCTAGACTCGTCTCGTCGTCGAGACTAGCCTTCTATTCAATTATGTTAGCTGTGTCCATAAATATCTTGTTTGGCTTCGTGAGACTGATTAACCTTCTAAGCATCAGATTCAATTACTTCTATTCTCCAAAAGTCATTGACATCGTGATCTTCTCCTCTTCCACAGATCCATGGATATGGGGCGCCTCACTTCTTTTCATAATATCGGCAATATTTCTGATCAAAACGTTATATCATCTTGACTTTCCTCGTTGGCTCAGTTTACCATACTTCCTTTTACTCGCTTCCCTTTTGGTTTTCCTTATAGATGATCGAACAGCTTCCGTCTTCGCCGTTCCCTTGGGTTTCATGGTAGTGGGCTCATCAATCCATTTCGGCAAAGGTTTCCTCCATGCTAAAACGGAACAAGCAGCTTTGCTCACGTCAATCGGCGTCATAAGCTTGCTGATACCACTTGAACTTGCTTCTCTCTCATCGTGGATATTGAATGCTTTCAACTACCAAGTTCCTTTCGGATATGGTTTACGTTGGAGATTCCCTTGGGTCGATCTTCAACTATTTAACGTGCTCTATCCGTTGATCCCATTGCTGTTCTTGATTCTTCTCTACAGCTGGGTTTGGATTCCGGCATTGAGGTATGTGCTTTCGAGAATTGGGAGAGGCGTCAATTCAGGCATCCAAAGAATAGAAAAGTTGAACAAAAGATCCTTAGTACTTGGCCTCATACTTTCCTTGGCTGCCTCTATCTTCATCTCATACTATTCATACATCCATCTCCCCGACTCAGCTCTGGTGGGAGTAGACTCTATGTCGTATTATGGTTGGTTGAAAGAGATGACACAGAAAGGACCGTACTCAGCCTTGGAGACTGATAGACCGCTCTTCAACTTGCTAATGTATTCTGTCAAATATGTGACTGGGCTATCCCCTCAAGCAATTGTCAGAATCATGCCCACAATAGGTGCTGTGTGCCTCAGTCTGGCTGTCTTCTGGTTCGTTAAAGTAGGCACTAATGATGAACGCTTAGCCTTGATGTCATCCCTTTTTTCATCCTTTTCTTTCCAGACTACCGTGAGTATATTCACCTATAGCCTTGCTAACTGGTTTGCTATGATCGAGAGTTTTCTCCTCTTCGCTTTTCTTTTGAAGAGCTCAAAGAAGCATCCATGGAGATACGTGTCAATATCAACCCTCATCGGAATAGCTCTACTCCTCACTCATCCATACACATGGAACGTGTTGATTATCATCCTGTTTGCGTACCTTGCTTGGACTTTCCTAAGAAAATCCGAGGAAAAGTCAGAGATCGCTCCTATAACGGTTCTTTTAACAGCGAACCTATTATTCTATATATTTTACACATTAACGCCCTTTGGAAAAGGATTAAGCCACGGGGAAGGAACAATGTTACATACGCTCGGCATTTCCAATCTTTTTAATCTACAAAATGGTCTTGCAGTCATGGTCTCAATGAAAGTAGGAGGTCTTTTTGGAAATCCTCTGATGATAATCCTAGCTGTGGCAGGTATATTTTCAATGATTAATTTCACAAGATCATTGCCCAAGTTTCATAGAATGCTGCTGCTTTGGGTCATTGTTCCCTCCTTAGCTCTGCTGGCTATTCCTCCCGGACAAGAGTCACTTTACTATCGTGTCATCTATCTCATACCCTTCCAGATTCTAGCAGCCATAGGACTTTGCTGGATACTTAACAAGCTTAAAGACATAGAACACAAGTTCAAATTGAACAGGACGTATTCTTATATACTCAGGGCATCATTGTTCACATTGGTCGTGCTTTTCTTATTAAACTACGCTTTACGCTCAGTCGATGAGGCCGTGATCTACAGCAATCTAACACCCTGAGTTCCGAACTGTGAGCATAGCGGAGAAATAACGCGAGCTATCCAGAAGCGACTTCAGTCATGGCAGAACCACCGTTACCGCGGATTGGCAAATGTTTCGTTTTATTCAAAACTGCGCGCGCGTCGTCCTTAATCTGCAAGAGAAGGAGTGCATTATAGATGCCAAGTTTATTTAGCGCTAAATAATTTTGAACAGGTTTAGACATTTTCAATAGTGGTATTTTGTTACTAATATTCTCTTGACTCCTTTTCTTCTCTGCTCCAGTAAGGTTTTTCGCTAACTCTTCTTGTGTGACCTTCTTCCCTCTAATTTCACTCAGTTTTTTGAGCATATTATCATATTCTCTGCCTTCCTCAATCCAGTTAAGGTTTTTTCGTTGTAGGTTTTCCTTCGCATGAGCCAAGACGGCTTCCTCATTCGTCATTTCATAAATAGCACAGATGATTGTGTCTTTCTTATCTTTCTCTGCCTTCTTTATCCTTCTATACCCCGTTATTCTCTCATACTTGCCTTCCTGTGTTTTTGAAGGACGAACGATGAGCGGAGTGAAGATTTCATCAGTAATAGTGTCAATATTGCCTAAATCTTCTCTATCGACCTGATCCCTGGTTATTCTCTAGATTGAATCAAGTGATATGTATCATGAATTCATTTTCGTGAATTGAACTGTTCGAAAGCGTCCCATTTTGTCTGGGTGGCACATTTCATGTTGCATTTGATACTCTCTCATTGGAAAAGGATTTATTTTGACTCAATAGAAGACGACTCCATAAAGCATTAATACACAGACCTACAATACCTTGATTTTGCAAACTCTCAAAAGAGAGGAAAAGGAGAAAGAAAAATGAAGAAACTGCAATCAGCAATCCTTATTGCATTGATTCTCTCGTCGACATTTACATTCTTGTCATTCGCTCTCTCCACAGTTCGTGCGGATTCAAACACACTTTCTCTGCTTGAATTCAACGCGCTTGACGATTTAGAAATCCTACAAGGCGAAGACACAATTCTAATGAGCATGAAGCATTATGCAAACGTACCCGCGTCGTCACTTGCAGACATATATAGACAGGCCTTAGGCGCTTCAAACTTTGATATTGAAGAGGAGATGCCGATACCAGAAAATGTAAGTGTGATTCCCAAGATTGTAGTCGGAGGAAACCTCGAAAACGCCTCTGAGAATTTCGTCCCAATTCGTGAACAGTTTTACAAAGCATTGACCCAAGAATATGATTCTTCATTAGGGTTGGACACGTTAATAGTCAACTCTAGCATGGTACCGAAGGGTAATCTCGGCGAATGCAGAATCTACGCAGATGCTATGGTCTTCCCGCGAGTTTTGACCACTATACCAGGTGGCACAGGCGATACATGGACTCTTAGTATTGGACCAACGAATACTGCAAGGTTTGCAGAGTATGTATTCACTCAGATAACTTTTCTGAAAATGTTACTTCAGCAATTGCCCGGTGAACAAGCATACAGAAGTTTTTGGTCAATCAGAATCAGCCTTCCAGATGACGCTGCACTCCTGAATTCCGACGAAATCTCAAACCTAAGCTGGCTGGTGGATCTCGGAGGAGGAAACTGCTTAGAGGCCTCTTTGTCTGTTGACAAGTCGTTAGTCTTGAATGAAACAATGATTGTGACCGAACAAGACACTACTATGCCGACGACAAACCTTTGCAACGCATTCCAAGGCTATAAGAGTTTCAGAATCGAGTATTCTGTACCTGCGATTGATGAGGATGAGCTCAGTGAAAGCACCTTAGATTCCCAAAACACGCAGATATCTGTTGCTGATATTGCTGCTTTTACCGCTAAACGTACAGTTACTGGTTCCACTGCTGCTTCTGATGGTGACTTTAGCTGGTCATGTTCGTTGAAATTCCCTACACTCAGCGCTGATGGTGATAGCAGGGATGGTGACGACCCTGGTGACCCGAAGTTGCCAGATGACGCTCCCGTTGGTTCATTTCTCAAGTACGATGCTAGCCTTGATCTTGTTGCCACTTTCTCCGTTCAATGGGACCCTACTTTTCCTGTTTTCGGGCTAGACTACTTCAGATCTTCGATTAAGCTTGAGGCTGAAGCAAAGTTGAATGTCGAAGCTGGAATTGGTGGATGGACGTACAACAAGGAAATCGAGATCTTCGAAATCCCCGTCACCAAGGTCACATTCTTCATTGGGCCAGTTCCGGTGTATGTGGACTTGACTCTGGGCGCCAGTGCATCATTAGACATCAGCTTTCAAGCAGGACCGACTGTCAGCGCTGGATATATCGCAACTGGATGGATTGAATATGGACTTGAATATGACAAAAACGGGGGGCTGACCCCTGTTGATCGATCCGGCATGACTGGCGAATTTATTCCACCAACTTTGACTCCTGGAACAGAAATAGTTGCTGAAATCACACCGAGCGTCCCTATAGATCTCTGGGCAAAATTCTATGCAATTGCAGGGCCTGATTTGATATTGGAGCCATATATCGCTGCAATATTTTCATATTCAGTGATCACGGAACAAGTTGAGATAGATGTTACGATCGGTCTGAAGATTTCTTTTGTTTTTCGCCTTGATGACAACCTTAAGAAACTGCTTAAGTCCATCAGCAATCTTGATCTCGGGTACGAGTGGGACTTCCCCTTGTTACACTTCGTGTGGACGACGCATCATGATGTAGGGATCACTAATGTCAGAGTCACGAAAACTTACATCTACCGCGGCGACATTGTTGACATTTCGGTCACTATTAAGAATCAAGGCTTCACGCTCCAACATGATGTGGAAAGCTTCGATGTGAAGGTTCTGTGGGATGATACCCAGATTGGCACGGAATCCATTTCAGATTTGGCAGAAGGTTCAGAGACAACCGTGGATTTCACTTGGGACACATCAGCGGTCCCGGTCGGAGAGCGCACGATCAAGGCG
>Ga0315296_10001438_pt1 | contig 20807 bp, 19 predicted proteins | sample YL17G14_18_MG_FD_203921 | JGI IMG/M metagenome (GOLD analysis project Ga0315296, IMG submission 203921) | Sediment microbial communities from Yellowstone Lake, YNP, Wyoming, USA - YL17G14_18 | ecosystem: Environmental > Aquatic > Freshwater > Lake > Sediment | place: USA: Wyoming | collected...
TGAAAGTGACATCGATCGTGCAGGTCCCATCCACGGCCACCGTGGCGGGCGAGACAGGACAGTTGTTGGTCTGGGCAAAGTCGCCGCTCACGGCAATACTGGTAATCGTCAACCCCGCCGTCCCACTATTGGTGAGGGTAATGGTTTGCACCGCGCTTGTGATCCCAAATGTTTGATCAGGGAAGGTCAGTGGCAACGGCGACAGGGTGACGGCGGGCGAAGGGGTTATGCCGGTGCCCGTGAGAGAGATCACATGCAGGGTCCCCGCAGCATCGTCCGTGATGGTCACATCCCCCGTCCTGGTGCCCGTCGCGGTAGGCGTGAAGGTAATGTCGATGGTGCAGGTGGCCCCGCCCGCGGCCACCGACGAGCCGCAGCCGTTGGTCTGGCCAAAGTCACCGTTCGCCACGATGCTGGTAATGGAAAGTGGCGCGCTACCGCTGTTGATTAATGTCACGGTCTGCGCCGGACTGGTGAACCCGGTGGCACGGTCACTGAAAGTCAGGGTCTGGGGGAAAAGGGCAACCGCGGGAACGTCGTCGGGAGTGATCTTGGCGACGAAGGCGTCCCCGGCAGGAACACCCCCTCCGCGAGCAGCCTGAATGGCTCCTGCGATAACAGGAAAGTTGTGAGACGCGGCGCTGCCCGTCACATAGGCATTACCCGACGCGTCTACGGCAATGGCTTGCCCGAAGTCAGTCTCATCGCCGCCCAAGTAGGTGGAATATACCAGTCCGGACCCGGTCGCATCGAGTTCGGCCACGAAAGCATCCGGACAAGCATTCGGCCCGCACGTACCGCCCCCAAACGCGCTCTGCAAGGGATGCAGGGTGGGAAAATCATCGGAGCGCGTGAACCCTGTTACAAATGCGTTTCCAGAGGCATCCACCGCGATTCCGGACCCCTGCTCAAGATCCACTCCCCCCAAGTACGTCGAGTAAGCCAGCGCCGATCCAGCCGAACTCAACTTGGCAACAAATGCATCCGCGCAAGGCCCCGCGCCGCAGGTGCCGCTGCCCATCACCGGTTGAAAGGCGTCTGTCAGAGGAAAGTCGGACGAAACCGTATCGCCGGTGAGGTAGACGTTGCCTGAACCGTCCACCGCCAAGGCAAAGGCCCTATCCAGCCCGCTGCCGCCCAGGTAAGTCGAGTAGACCAGTGCCGCGCCGGCTGGATCCACCTCGGTTACGAAAACGTCAGCGGAGCCAGCATTGGTACTATAGAGAGGATTGCGCGTGGGAAAATCGGAGGAGAACGTGTAGCCGGTCAGGTAAGCGTTCCCGGCAGAGTCCACCGCCACCGCCTGGCCGAAGTCACCGTTGGCGCCTCCCAGGTAGGTGGAGTAGACCAGCCCCTTGCCGTCCGGCCCCAGTTTCGCGAGGAAGGCATCAGAGTTCCCCGCGCTGGCCGCCTGGAGGGGCGCCACCGTGGGAAAGCTCGTGGAAAGCGTGGAACCCGTGACATAGGCATTGCCGGCGGCGTCGATCGCGATGCCCTGACCGAAGTCGGCATCGCCTCCTCCCAGATAGGTAGAGTACAAAAGAGTGGCACCGGTCGGATCCAGCTTCGTCACAAACGCGTCGGAACAAAAGGCGGTACCGCAGGTCCCGTCACCAAAGGTTGTCTGAAACGCCCCGCTGGTCGTGGGGAAATTGTTGGAGGCCGTCATGCCCGTCAGATAGGCGTTCCCGGCAGCGTCCACGGCGATTGCCGTGCCGCGGTCGAACCCGCTGCCGCCGAGATAGGTCGAATAGACAAGCGCCGTGCCAGCGGGATTCAGCTTGGTCACGAAGACGTCGAAATCTCCGCCATCTGCGGCTTGGTAGGGACTGGCCGTCGGAAAGTCAATCGAGCCGGTTGAGCCCGTCACATAGAGATTGCCGTCTGCGTCCACGGCAACGCCGTAACCGGTATCACTGTCACTGCCACCCAAGAACGCGGAGTAACTCAAGGCTGGATCGATAATGAGCGGCAGGCGAGGGTCGTAGGACGCGATTTCGAAAGCCACCTCCAAGCGGGGACTGCGGGATTCTGCGCGACGATTTTCGATTTTCGAATTTCGCTTTTCGGTTTTCGCGGGCCGCAGAACGTAGCGGCCGTCGAGGAATTGTCGATTGTCGATTGAGGATTGACGATTGAAAGAACCGGGGCTCGGGCTTCGGGATTCGGGGTGCAGTTGATAGACGACTGGTTTGCGCAGGCGAACATCGCCAGTGCTGGTTTCGATGATCAGATCACCCTGCGCATCAATGCGCGCAATTGCCGGCTGTTGATTGCCAATTGCCGATTGACCAGTTTCCAGTTTCGAGTTTCCAGTTTCTATGGCCAGCGCGATGGCGCGCGGGTCGGCGCCGGGTGCGACAACGAAATCGTACTCCAGTTGCCCCTGATTCCCGTAATAGACCAGGTCCACACCGGGATAGATTTCCTGGTACTGCACCTTGGAGTAGCTCGAAACGCCCGCCCGCCATTTCTTGGGGTCGCTCCCGATGAAGTAGTTGCTCTTGGTGGCCAGTTCCTCCACACCTGTAATCTTTGCCGCCGCATTTGCGCCCACGAGCTTCAAGTGCAGGACAGCAGGGGTTAGGGGCTGGGGGCTAGGGACCAAGGCATTGCCGATTGCCGACTGTCGATTGTCGATTGAAGACGGGGGATTCTCGGATTTCGGATTTCGAGTTTCGAATTTCCGGCCCCTTCCTTCTGGCTTCTGACTCCTGACTTCTGACTTCTTCAGGGCCAGCACCGCTTCATCTGCGGTGAGGAACAGCGTGTAGCCCCGCCCGCGCGAGAGGAATTTCACCTGGGGAACGGTTTGCCCCTGATTGGCCTCAAAACGCAGCGGCAGTCTGCCGTAGCCCCGGACGAGTCGCACCTGGGCCGTCCCGTCAGATTTGGCCCGCGCCGTGGCCGCCGGCTTTACACCGGCACTTAGAGAGGGAAGAGCAACGGCGGGCCGCAGCACCGGCTGCGATTTGGATTTGGCAGGCGCTGCCAGTCCCACCGCGGAAGTCACGAGGAGAGCCAAGCCAACCGTGAGCCAAGAGGGAACCATTCCCGCTCCTAATCTGCGCCCCGCGGCGCGAGGAAGGCGACCGGATCTCATATTAAGATGCTGCCGACCAGAGCGGGTTGTTTCATAGCAGTCCAACTTTTAACGTGGGAGAAGCAGATTAGCGTTTCAAGCTGGGATTGTCAATTGGGATTTCCGATCCCTTCGCACTTCGTGGCACCCAGAGCCGCCCGCGTGCAAGGTTCCTCAGCGGCTTCGCGTATGCAGGGTCGAGGTCCCGCCTTGGCGAAAGGCCGCCCATCGCCGGCTGACGGCCTAAATGAAAACCACCGATTGGACACTTGAAATCTCAAACCGCTTCCGGCAGCGCACGTTCTTACACTGGGCGAAGTCGTCGCGCCGCAGCATATAAGACCGGGCCTTCTCGAAACGCGCGCGGTCTCGCTCATCCGCGCCGCGCGGGAGCGTCTGCTTTTTCGTACGCATCAGCCAGCGAATGTCGTAGGCCGCGGTTTGACGGCAGAAGAGGCAAGAAAGACTGGCGGGCTTCAGGGTTTCACTTTCGTCAAAAAAGTCACGCTCCTCCATAGTGTCGCTATTCTATGCTGATTTCCCGGATAACTCCACACCGAGCACGGATCCAGGGAGGAGGAGTATAATGGCGCTGCTCGCGCCAGCGCCCTCGCCACTCGCGATGCACGGAGACAGAAGCCTATGACGGTGCCCTTCTCCGAACAGGAACTTGCTGACTTCATCTTCGATCGTATTATCGTTCATTGTCCGAAGTGCCCAGACGTGGAGTGCATCCGCGCTGCGTGTCTGAAGGTTGCCGACGACCTGCTGGAGCAGGCAGAGATCGTTTACAAAAAGGAACCCGTCTCCGACGGCGGCGCGTAACCATAGCAGCGCGCTTGTCCCGCCATGCCAGTTTGGGCCGTCAAGAGTTTGCGGCGTGACGGTGCCTTCACCTTAAAGGGGCCAATTCGCGTACGCGTAGAGGATATCCACGTAAGACTGCTCGGCCCGCACAATCCCGGCAACCTTCTCGTTCCCTTCGATGACGATATACTCATCGTGGCTGTGGGCGCGGTCGCCATGACCCAGCCCGCCGTACACGGCCGGCAGGTTGAGCGGAGGCCGCGTGAATTGCGCTTCCGGGCTCGACCCTGCCTCGCGCGGCCAGACCGCCGGCTCCGTACCGTAACTCTTATAGACACTTAGCACGGCCTGCACGACCGGCGCCTTGACGGAGGTTTGCGACCACTCGTCCCCACCTCCCAGTGGGATGATTTCGATGTCGCTGAAACCGTGCTTGTCCAGATGTCGCCGGACCACTTCGCGCATGGCAGCGATCTCCTGGTTCGGCACCAGCCGGCAGTCGAGCTTGGCTGCTGCGCGGTCGGGGAGAATGGTCGCCATGCCGGGTCCGGTGTAGCCGGACCAGATTCCATCGATATTCAGCGAGCTGTCGAAGATCAGGTGGCGCACCGCCTCGGCGTCGGACCAGCCATTCATCCAGACCTTGGCATTCTCCTTTTCCCCCACCAGGAGTTGGCCGGCAGACTTTTGCACCAGAGTCTGGTAGAGCTGGAGCTCCTCCTTGTTGGGCGGGCGAATGGCATCGTAGTAACCCTCCATCAGGACATGGTTGCCGTCCGCTGCGACCATCGAATTGAGCGCCTTGATCAGCCGCCAGGTGGGGCTGTCCAAGATGGCTTTACGACTGCTGTGGATGGGCCGGTGCTGCGGGCCTCGCCCCCACGCCTTCCCCGAGCAGCCCAGCTCCAGGGAGCAGATGCCCTTGGAACCCAGAGCCATCTCAATCCCACCTTGAGCGTCCTGCGAGGGTCCCAGCATCAAGAGGGCGTTGCATTTCTTAAGCCGGTCGAGGTAGGGAGCCAGGACCTGGTGAAAGTGGGGGCTGCCCTGCTCCTCTTCGCCGTCGCAGGTGAACATGATGTTGACAGGAAGCTTGCCCTCCACTTCGAGAATCGACTCCAGGGCGTTGAACACCATGGCGTCAGCGCCCTTGTCATTGACCGCGCCACGCGCGATGATGACCTCGCCAAACGGCGGCATCTTCACGACGTTGGCCGCGAGGGGCGGGGAGCTCCACTGCTTCTCGTCGAAGGGCTGGATGTCGTACATGATGTAGTAGGCGAGGGTCTTAGGTGCGCCGGCGTCGTACCAGGCCCAGACGCCCGGATGGCCGTCGGTCTTGACCAACTCCACCTCCTTGCAGCCCAGCCGCTTGAAATAGCTTATCAAGAGCTCCGCACACTCCCTGATGCCGAGCCCCCAACTAGAGACGCTTGGCTGCCGCAAATACTCCTGGACGCGCGCGATGTGCCGGGCCTTGTTCTCCGCGATGTGCTCGTGGATCTTGCGAATCTGCTCCGAGTGCATGATATCCTCGGCAAATCCAGCCGGCGCGTCCAGAAACGAAAAAAAGCCACCCGCGGCCGTCGCAGCCAGTGTCCCGGCCGAGAGCTTCAGGAATTCCTTGCGCGATATGGTCGTGAGACCCTCCCGTGGGTCGGGGTTAGCGAGTCGGTTCGCTCCTCGCGTGGCTTTCACCCTGCCAAGCCCACACGGCCAAGGCGGCCTGTCCTAGGAATTTGCTTTCCTTCCCAAGAACGCCGGACCGAGCCAGGCCAGTGCTAGAGCGTCAATCAGGAAGTGAGCCACCATCGACGGATAGAGGCTTCCCAGATGGACCATCGGGTAAGCCAGTAGCCCGCCGAGCAGCGCCGCGCGTACCATTCCGTTCCACCCCTGGTAAGCGTGGGCCATTCCGAACGCCACCGAGGACCAGACCCAGGCCCAGGGCGTGATTCGCATCCACTGCCCAAGCTGGGCCAGGAGATAGCCACGGTACAGAAACTCCTCGCAGAGGGCCGCTGTGGGCGCCAGCGTCAGAACCGCCCAGAGCTTCTCCCGGCGCGTTTCAGGCAGCAGCAAGCGTACCAGTTCATGCTCCTCGGGCCACCAGCCGAGATGTTCCAGTAACAGCACGAGGCCCAGCGCCGCGAGCGCTACACCCGTCAACAGAGCCGCCCAGCGAACGCACGCCAACGCAGCAATCGCACGGAAACCCGTCGCGCGGAACCCTGGCCCGGCTGCCAACACTACCAGCGCCCCCAGCGCCGCCAGAATCCATTGCGAAATGATCGCCGAGAGGTACAAGTCCAGGCGCGGAATCGAACGCAGTTGAGGTCGTCGCGCGGTTAGAAACGAAAGGGCAGGAACTCCGGCCACGAGCAGAAAAACAAAAAGGATTCCCGCCAGCTTTGCCAGCATGGACGCGCCCCTGTAAGAATGGCGCTGCGAATGGTCGCTTACTCTTTCTTTTCGAGGACGGCCCGAATCGTCCGCAATCCTTGGTTCTCAGCCAGGTTCAGTCCTTGCGCGGAGGTCTTGTAGCCGGGCATCTGAAGCTCCAGCTGATGCCGGGTGGGCGTGAGCTTCAAGATAGAGGGCGTATTGCCGTAGTAATTGCCGTCGATGATGATCTCGGCGCCCGAGGGCTCGGAAAAGCATTCCACCGTGACGCGCTCGGGCGCGGCCAGATCCTGCACCGCAGGAGCAGCGGGTGACGCCGCTTGCGCTGCCGTCGGGATGGGAGCGTCCGTCTTCACCGGTGCCGGCAGGGTCGCGGGCACTGGGGCCCCCCCGGGTGTAGCGCGCGAGTCTCCCTGCGCAACGAGGGCTTCCACTTCCACGTTTTCGTCCAGAAAGGCTATAAATTCCGTCCCCTGCGGGGCCCCCACCCAACCGGCCCTTTGGGTTTCAACTTTGATCTGGTTTTTGCCGGGGTCCGTGGCCTTTTCCCGCACCGCCCGGAGCCGGGCTTGCGCGCGGTTCGGCAGCCTCACGCCCTCGATATTGAACTTGATTTCCTTCCCCTTCTTAACACTCTGCACGGTTCCCCAGGCCGCCGACCCCTCGGGGATGGCGACCAGGCCCCGCACGGTAACCGCCCGCGCCACCGCGAGGTCCACCCGGTCGCCAGGAACCACTTGGACGCTGTTGAGGTCGGCCTTCAGTCGGACCCGCACCAGCGTGCCATCCGGCAGGCGCACCCGCTCTGCCCATAGCAGACCGCCGCAGCAGAGGACACCGAGGGTAAGCGCCCCACCTAACCGCGCCAGGCTCATGTCGTCCTCCCGTCGCCGGACCCTCTGCCGGAGAACCCATCGCGAGCGAACGCCGCCCGGGTGCGCCCCGCTATTCCTTCTCGAGGGTCGCACGCACCGAGGGCTTCGATCCGGGATCCACCACCATGCTGCGGGTCCAAGTCCGGTATCCGGCCAGCCGAATCTGAATCTCGTGGCGGCCGGGCGGCACCTGCAACCTCAAGGGCGTGGTTCCACGCGAGGTCCTGTCAATCAAAAGCTCCGCCCCCGGGGGATTGCTCCTGAAATCGACGTAAGCCTCCTCAGGGGGCAAGACCAGTTCGGGTGCTGCCGCCGGCCCCTCGGAGCCCGAAGGTGGCACCGTCCCGCCTGCCTGCCCGCCTCCAGGGGTTCCCGCTGCGGTCGGCGTCTGCGCCCGGTCCGGCACGTTCACCAGCGCATCTGTCTCCGTATAGGCCGCAAAATCCTTCCCCTTCTCGGCGCCAATCATCCCTTCGCGTGACCCGGGAATAGGAACGTTGATCGCAATCTTGTTCTCTGAAGAGTCCGCCTTTCTGGATTTGGTGGGCATCACCCGCAAAGGGATTTCTTGATTGTCAGCCGCGCGCACGGCCACAAACCGAAAGATCACAGCCGCGTCTTTCGCCCTCTTCTTGCCTGCGCCCTTGACGTCAACTACCACCCCGCGGCCCACGGCCCCTTTGGGAATGACGACGCGGTCATTTACCGCCACGTTCTCAGCCACGTCGAACTCCACACGGTCGCCTTTCACGACGTTTTCCGTGGTGATGTCGGCATGGACCTTCAGGCGCACTAGCGTCCCCTCGGGTACCCGAACTTGTGCGGCATGCAGCAGAGATGTTCCCAGGATCAAAACCATGCTTGTGACACTGCACGCCAAACAACAGGCCAGCAAGCTGTAGCCCCACTCGGCCCGGCTGCGCGACGGTTGAGACAACCTGCGATGCGGGGACGCGTCCGTGTCAACCTCCTGACCCCAAGGTGCTTTCTGCTAACCCACTGCGAAGTCTGGGGCTCAATGATTCCTCACCTTCCAGGGGTTGGACAGAAGCTGTGGGTACGCGTAGTGTCGCACCCCTGACTGACCCCGTCAAGAACCAAAGCCCCAGAGCAGGATCAGCGCAGCAGATAAGCGCCCAGGACGGCACGACAAAGGTCGCGGTATGCTTCCACGGGAACGCCGCCCGGCCCCATCAGCCACTGGAGCGAATACCCGTCCACCAGCGCCCGGATAGTGGCCGCAGCATCTGCGGGGCGGACGCGCCGGAACTGGTGCTGCTTGATTCCCTCTTCGACAATCGCGATATCCCGCTCCCGGCAACTTTCAAAGAACGACGCGAACAGCGAGTGGAACCGTTCGCTGCGCGTGCCCACCGCGACGAAGTCCAACAACACCAAGTAGAGTTTGCGGTTCACTTCCGCACTGTGAAACAGCACTTCCAGCTCCGCGGCCAACCGGCTGCGCGGCGATTCGGCGCTACGCACTACCTCCTCCAAGGTGCGGTTCAGTTGCGCAAGCAGCCACTGGAGGACTGCGTACAGAAGATTCTCTTTGGTCGGAAAGTAGTACAGGGCGCCGCCCTTGCTTGAGCCGGCCCGCGCGACTACCGAATCTAAAGTTGTTCCCTGGATACCCTTCTCCAGAATCTCAGCGTAGCCCGCCTTGATGAGTGCTCCGCGGCGACGGTCGGCCAGTTCAGGATTTGGGCGACGAGGGCTCATTGTTCTCTCCTTTATTAAAAGGCGTCTGGACGGATTATTAATATTTCTCCTGCTTTGTCAATGACTTTCCGCGATTGCTAGACAGTGCGGACATTCTGCCCTTTTTGAGACGCCTGCCTCGGGATCATCATCCCCACGTTCGTTGAACCGCCGCGACAGCCATGCTAGCATTCCGAAACTGGACCGCTATGGTGACACTTCCTACTGCCGGGGCAAACCTCGTCGGCCTGAGTCGCGAGGAGTTGGAGCAGCTTGCAGTGGCATGCGGCCAAGCCCGCTATCGTGGCCGTCAGCTATTCAGAAGCATTTACGCTCGCCGTGAGCAGGTTTTCAGCAACTTCACCGATCTGGACGGGGAATTCCGTGCCTTGCTCGCCCGCGAATGCCGCATCGGATATCCCGAGGTTCAGCGGGAATTTGTGTCGCGGGACGGGGCTGTTCGCTACGTTCTGCGGCTGGAGGATGGCAAGACCATCGAGGCCGTGCATATGCCAGAAAGGGGCCGCTCCACGCTGTGTCTCTCCAGCCAAGTGGGCTGCGCACTCGACTGCACGTTCTGCTTCACTGCGCTCCTCGGCCTGGCGCGGAACCTTACGGCGGGAGAAATCGCGGGCCAGGTCCTGGCCCTTCTCCAAGCTCAGCGTATCCCGCGGCGGGCTCGACTCAACGTGGTTTTCATGGGGATGGGCGAGCCCCTCCTGAACCTGGCGGCGGTAATGCACGCGGTCAGGATCATGGCCGATGCGGACGGCCTTGGGATTCCGCTGCAGCGCATCACGCTTTCGACGGCTGGGATCGTGCCTCGTATCTACGACCTGGCCAACGAGCCGATGCGGCCCAAGCTGGCCGTTTCCCTCAACGCCTCGACGGAAGAGCAGAGAACGGCGCTGATGCCCCTGAACCGAAAGTACCCTCTATGCGAACTCCTCCAGGCCTGTCGGGCCTATCCGCTGCGGCCGCGAGAGCGGCTGACGTTCGAATATGTCCTCCTCAAGGGTATAAACGATTCCGATGCCGACGCCGAGCGCGTGGGGGCGTTGCTGCACGGCATCCGCGCGAAGGTCAATCTGATTCCCTACAATTCCGGCCAAGAGCTCTCCTACGGCCCTCCACCGCTCGCGCGCGTGCTGGCGTTTCAAGGGGCGCTCACCCGGCAGGGTGTCCCGGCCTTCATCCGAATTTCCCGAGGTCAGGATGTGCGCGCGGCCTGTGGCCAGTTGAGCCTGGCGGGGAGTTAGCGGTTCGGAGACTGGGGAGCTTGGCTGCAAGGTCGTGAAGGCACCCCAAGACAAGGCTTCCAGCCTTTGAATGCCGGGCGCTTCTCGGCGAGGAACTAGCCCCTCGGTTCCTGCCGTATCCCAATAACCCCCATCATGCGGCCCGTACCCTTTCCTTCCCTGCGGTGGGAAAAGAAGAGGTCGGTCCGGCAGGCCGTACAGAAGTCAGCGACCTGGATGTTGGACGGGCGCAATCCGGCGCTACAAAGCTGGGCTTCGGCAACAGCGACGAGGTCGAGGTGCGGTGCCGGCGCTGGGCGCGTCAGGTGGCCCGGGGGCTGCCCAGAGAGGAAAAGCTGCGGATGCCGCGCAGTGAATGAGGCGGAAGGATTTTCCCGGAGCGCTTCGCGGAAGAACGTCTCGCCTTGCGTGAAGCGGGCGCAAAAAGCGGCGACAACCTCTTCGCCCACTTCATAGCAGCAAGCCCGGATGCCGGGTCCGAGGGCCGCGAGCAGTTGCTGCGGGTCTGAGCCAAACACGGCCCGCATTAGTCCCACAGTCTTCTCGACGATGCGCCCGAGCGCACTCCGCCACCCCGCATGGATGGCGGCGATGGCGCGGCGGCGAGGGTCGAGCAACAGGACCGGCAGACAGTCCGCAGTCCTCACCGAGAGCAAGACTCCCGGTTGATCCGTCACGAGAGCGTCGCCCACCGGCAGTGAGTGACCCGGAGGTTGGGGCGCGGGAAAGCCCGCGGGGCGGTATTCGAGCTGTCCGGATGCGCCCCGCATGACCAGATAAATGTGCGTCGAATGGCGTTGGCGCAACGCGGCCAGGGAGTAGCCCTCCGTGCCGAGCGCGGCGAAGAAGCGTTGGCGGTTCTCCTCGACGTTAGCCCGCGCGTCGGCGGTGACGAAGCCGAGGTTCAATCCTGCTGCCGGACCTTCACTCACGCCGCCGCGGCGGGCGCTGAAGGCATGCAGCAACCAAGGGAAGCGAGAGAACGAAGTGCACTCGAGCCACTCCAGTCCCCCGCGCGAGACCATCTTGAAAGTGCGGCACCCCAAATCGCAAATATAGCACAAAGGCGGAGGACCATCGTGCCACCGGGCATCATTGAATTCCGGGCCTTGATTTGCTAAGGTGGTCGTACGCTCCGTTAACGGAACACGCTGGTCTTGGCAGGCGCAGGGGACGATATGCTTTCCATTCGTCTGGTGAAGATGATCGAGAGCCACGCCGAGCAACTCACCCGCGGGGCTGTTCAGGACCTCCAGACCAACTCGCGCACCCCCGCTTACCACAAGCTCTCCCGCGAAGAGCTCCACCACCGGGCCTACGAGGTCTATCGCAATCTCGGCCGCTGGCTGGGCGAGAAGACTGACCATATGATCGAGGCCTTTTACGGCGAATTGGGAAAGAAGCGGTGCGCCGAGGGCATCCCGCTGTGTGAGGTCGTTTACGCCCTGCTGTTGACGAAGTACCATTTGCGAGATTACATTCGCTCGTCCGGGGCGGTGGACTCAGCGGTGGACTTGTATCAGGAGCAAGAGCTCCATCGCCTGGTGGGCCATTTCTTTGACAGGGCGATCTACTACACGGTCAGAAGCTACGAATGTGAGGCGGCCTCTCGACGGGCCCCAGCGGCAGCCACGCGCACGCATTGAGCAAGCCCGATGGGCGTGGCGCAATGCCCGCGCCTGCGGTGGCGAGAGAGCGCGGCGATGATTGTCGGAATGGGAGTAGACATCGCGGAGACGGCGCGTATCGCGCAGGCCCTCCGGCGGCACGGAGAACGCTTCAGCAAGCGGCTGTACACAGCGGGCGAAATTGCCTACTGCGAGCGGTTCAAGAATCGGGCAGAACGTTACGCGGCGCGCTTCGCAGCCAAGGAAGCAACCTTCAAAGCGCTGGGCACAGGTTGGGGAGACGGGGTGCGGTGGCTGGATGTGGAAGTCACTCACCAGCCGAGCGGCAAGCCGGAGCTGCTGCTCACGGGGCGTGCCCAGGAGATAGCTCGCACATTGGGTGTAACGCGCACGGCGGTTTCGCTTTCGCACTCCGGCCGTTACGTGGTTGCGCAGGTGATTTTTGAGTCCGATGGCTAGGGTATTTCAAAGGCGCCTGCCGTCCTTGGTCGCCCTGCCGCTCGCAGCGGGGCTATGGCTGGCCACGTTCTTGGCGGCAGAAGCTATTGCCAGTGGCCAGGACCTTTTCTTCTTGGACAGGAAGCGCGCGACCAAATTCCTGATGAAGCGAGAACGGCCGGTGTATCCACCGGTGGCGAAGCTGAACTACATTCAGGGTGTGGTCCGCGTGCAGGTGGTCGTAGCGAAGGATGGACATGTGCGCGAGGCGCACGTGGTGCGCGGACATCCCTTTTTGGCTGCGGCGTCCTTGAAGGCGATTCGCGGCTGGCTTTTCTACCCGGCCAAGGCGCGTGCTGGCCCTCCGGAATTTCAGACGGTTATGGAGGTGCGCTTCTCGCTGCGCATCAAGAAGCTCGAGCAATTGCCCCTCCGGCCAGAACAGGACCTCACACGACAGGTCCGCCCGCCCGAGGTGCTGAAGAGATCTGGGAGGTCTTCCACTGCTACCTTGGTGCGGCTGCGGGTGCTGGTGAGTTCAGAGGGGCAGGCTCTCGACGCGCGACCCGTGGCGGACAACACGCCCTTGCTGGAAGAGGCCCGCCAGATTGTGCGCGGGTGGACGTTCCGGCCGGCGCACTGGGGCGCCCTTCCGGTTCCCTGGTATCTGGATGTCGATGTGCCGGTGGAACCTTGGCCCGCCGGCCAGACGGCCGCCGACCCAGATGGCCGCTGAGGCTGGCTTGAACCCCTGCCGGGCGCAACACTGCCGGCGCCTGCGCGCATCTTAGTCAAGGGGCTATTTGGCCGCCGGCCCCCGCGCGGTGTCCCCGGACTTCCAGTTCGCGAAGGAACGATGACAGGACTAGCCAATATGAACGTAAGGTTGGGTTGGGCTCTGGCCGCGCTGCTGTTCATGGCGAGCGCGCCCGCCGCCGGTAAAGAGCCTCTGCCTCCGCAGTTCAAATACGCTGCCGGAACCGAGAATCTTTACGAGGGTTGCGCCGGCAACCTGGAGCTGGATTCGGAAGGCCTGACCTTCAAATGCCCCGCAGGGGCCGTCGCCGTTCCCTTTAACTCCATCACCCTGATGCAGTACCGCGCTGACCTCAGCAAGAAAGTGCGGAAGATGAAGGTCAGGTGGAAGGTGAGGTTGAATTACACCGCGCCGCTTTTCGGAGGCCACAGGAATCGCTTTCTCGCTGTGGTGTATGGCGTGGGCGGTGCCACCCACATCATGGTCCTGGAGGTCCGGCCGGTCGCGATGCGGCCCTACCTGGCGGAGATCGATCTCAAGGCGGGAAAGCGCGTCGAGGTGGAGGGCTACGAGGAATACTGAAGCCTCGCGCGGGGTAGCACCATCCGTGCGCGGGCAACGTGGGGCGCGCTTTCTAAGGGTTCAGTGGCTGGTAGAAGTAGCCAGCGCGGGCCCGCACTCGCACGCCGGGGCGTCGCACCTGAACCTGGATGCGGTGAAAGCCGCTCTGCGCGACCGTGTCCGGCACGTACGCCAGCTCATACTGACTATGAATCTCGGCGGCGATGCGGGCCAGTTGTTCTTCCACCTTCTTCTTTGACCAGTGCGAGTAGAACACGCCCCCTGTGTATCCCGCATAGAACTCCAACAGGTTTGAGGCCAGCGACGACCGAATGATCTTTCCTGTGGCCACCAGGATGTCTACCACCGGCACCGGCGCGTCATAGACATGCACGGAGGTGGACGGCGTGGGAACCGTGCCCGGCGGGAGAGGTCGTGTGACGTTGGTATCAAGCGGGCCGGGCGCGGGCAACTCCGGCTTCTTGGAAAGCAGCAGCCGGGCTCGGCTGAACCCTAGCCCGTAGATGGTGACCTCGGCGCCCGTGGCGCGACGCACGACTTCCTCACTCCCCGTCTCGCTGCCGCGATCGGAGCCATTAGAGAAAACCACGATGACCCGTCGCTCCGTTTTCGGGCGCTTTTCCAGCAAGGCAATGCCGCGCGATAGCGCATCATTCAGCCGCGCCAAGTCACCCCGCGGAGTGAGGTTCTGAAGCGTGGCCTTCAGTTGATCGCCATCGCTCGAAAAATCCTGCATCACGCGCACGCGGTCATCGTAAGCGAGGACCGCAGCTTGCCCCTGCGGACCCAGCAAAAGGCCCGAGAACATCGGCCCCAGCGGGCGGACCTGGTCCAGCAGCGGGGCCACGGCATGGTTGGTCTGCACCAGAATCACCGCCGCCAGTGGACGTACAGCGGGCTCAAAGCGTTCCAGCCGTTGCGGAACGCCGTTGTCCAGAACCCGGAAGTCCTCTTCGCTGAGGTCGAAGACATACTCTCCGGAGGAATCCACGGCGGTGACTGGCGTCGTTACCAGCGCCGATTGGACCCGAATGTCGGCGCGCTTGGCGGAACTCGCCTCGTCCGATGAGGGATTTTCCTGCGCCCCCTCGGAATCGGGCGGCGCCCCCGCCACGCCGTCCTGGCCCCGCGGGGATACGAGCGCGATGGCTACTCCGGCAGAAACAGCCAAGACGAGTAGGCCCGCTAGGGTACCGCGAACGAAGGTTACGCTCCTCCACATTTAGCGCTCCGGTGCAGCGTAGTTGGTTACACTCGTATGATGAGGAGAGCGTGAGAGGCGTTGCAAAGCATGGGCAACCCTATGTGTTGCTACTCCCAGAGGCCACCATCCGGCGGAGCTCGGCGACCGCGAAGCTTGCAGGCTCGGCTAAGACCCGCCGCTCGGCTGGCGCTGCCGCGCCGCCTCATATAGCACTACCGCCGCGGCCACCGAAACATTCAGCGACTCGACGGGCCCGTGCAGAGGAATGCGGGCCAGCTCATCGCAGGCTTCGCGCACTAGCCGGTGCAGGCCATGTCCCTCACCACCCAGAACCAGTGCGCAGGCACCGGTGTAATCGAGCTCAAGATAAGACTTCTGGGCCTGGGCCTCGAAGCCGTAAACCCACACGCCGCGTTCTTTGAGATCCACCAGAGCGCGCACCAGATTGGTGACCCGCGCAATCTTCACGTGCTCGAGGGCGCCCGCCGCCGCGCGCGCCACTGTGGGCGACAGCCCGGCCGCGCGTCGCTCGGGAACAATCACCCCCTCGGCTCCTGCAGCAACAGCCGTGCGTACAATCGCGCCCAGGTTCCCTGGGTCTTCGACGCCGTCAAGAACCACCAGCAGTGGCTTTTCGCGAGCTACCACGAGTGTTTCCAAATCGTCGTAAGCTTTGGCCGCGCAGACGGCCACCACGTCTTGATGCTGCGCAGTCCCTGACTCCCGGTCGAGGGCAGGACGAGGGGCGAAGCGCACGGAAATTCCCGCCGCCCGACACGCGACCACGATTTCCTGCACGCGCCGGCTGTGTCGCCCCTGCGCCACCAGAACGTATTCCACCGGCCGGGCACGAATGGCTTCCTTCACGGCGTTGATGCCGTGAAGCACGTTCATCTGAGGTTCGGAGAAGCGTTTAGACATGAGAAGTGACTGGCGCTGCCGCGGCTAAGAACCGGACGACGCGCGGGTTAACGGTGGGAAGCTTGGGCATACTCGAGGTCCAAGGAGGTAACCAGGGTTTCGCTGTCGGATGGGACTGGCTCCCCGTGTTTCCTGAGGCTCTCGATATACCCGGATACGGCGTCCTTGGCCATTTCTCTGGCTTCGGGCAAGGTGCGACCGTAAGTAACGCAGCCGGGCAGCGCGGGCACCAGGGCGGTGAATCCACCCTCGGGTTCAGGCCGGAGAACAACGTTGAAATGGTAGTGCGCCTTCTTCATTGGACCTTTCTACTTTATCTCAACCCCAGAGTCCTGGTCAAATACCGGGCCGCAGGTGGAACGGGACTCCCGGCTACGCGGCGCCGCCCTTGCGCACAGAATCACCCGCAGACATCAGGAAGCCCATCAGCTGACGGGTCTCCGCCACCCGGCTGGTCTTCCTACTTCTACTCCCGTGGGAACAGAAACTGCTCAAGAAGCGGTTTGAGATGTTCGTTTAGGATCCATGGTCCTTGATACCCAACCCGATCCTCAGATTCGTTCCGCGACCACACGCGCTGCACAAACCCGGTTTCCGCGCAAATCCGGATGAAGATATACGTGGGATTGTCCTTGAGGAGACCCTTCTCACGGACTATGTCTATTGCCCGGCGGTCGGTCAACTGGCCTTCAATGAAAAGCAGGCGAACAGCCTCCTTCTCTCCTTCAGTCAGCTTGCGCAAGCCCTTCTCAACCTGGGCCCTCATTTCGTCAGTATACGGAGCTTTTGCGGGCACTCGCGCGCGTTCTTCCGCTCTCACATCCAAGCGGGTGAGATTTGATATTACCGCAGAGGAATCTGGTGGCTGGGAGGGAGAACCGTACTCTTTTGCCAGAATATCGAGCAGAATCCGGAAATCCACTTCTTCGTCTATGTTGAGCGCCTGCCATTTGGAGAACGAAGGCGGTAACTGCCCCTTGCGCACCTTTCCCGCGCAGCAGGGAATGATCTTGACTCCACGAGCCCACCCCGCACCCGTCTCAAACCACACCCACCTCCGACTGATTCCGCGTTCAGTGGCCAAGACCATCAACACGTGTGCCGATGAAAGTTCGCTCAGAATAGTCTCAAACCAAAGGTCGCCCGGCGGCAGGTCTTCAGGGTCGGTGGAGACGAAGACGTGAGTTTCGGGGAAAGAGCCCTCAATGACCTGCTTGAGGTACTTCGCAATTTCCTCATCCACTGCCGCATGGCTGAGGAAGATCACCTTGGGCTCGGGGTTGTCGTAGGCGAATTTGCCCTCTGGGGTGAGGGAGACGTGATGTGGGACGTGCCCCGCGCCTACTCGCCCACTTATTGAGACCATGCCGTGCCTTTCCATAATCAGGAGGTTAAAACAAACCCTGTTCCGGTCTACGCCGAGTTGTGCCGCCATCTTTTCGGCGCTTACGATCACATGAACGTTTTTCTCATATTCCTCGGCGAGCGTCTTGAGAAGTGACTGGCGGATGCTCTGGTTCGTGTCATTTCCTGTTGCTTCGTCATACTTCTCTTTCCCATATGCCGAAAGGCGAAGATAGAAATGTCCACCTAGCGTCTCCGCATCCTTCTCCACCAAACCCTGCACTAGAAATGGAGTGATTAAGATCTCGAGCTCCTGACGCGAAAGGGACAACTGCTCACATAACTTGTCGGCGGCTACTGGTTCGTAGAACTTCTGTTCGTAGACCCTGTCTAGAAGCACCAAAAGCTCGGATCGTAACTCGTTTTGTTTCGCCTCGTCTGTGGCCATCATTACCTGACTCAATCAGAGATTTCCTGCCTCCGCGAATTCGCGTAAGCGCTGGCTGACGCTCTTCACCGGGCGCGGGAGCGAGAGTTTTGCGCCCTCCTCAAAAACGGGAATCAGTTTCTCCAGTTCCGGCCCCGAGACCGCACCCGTCAGCGCCACGCGGACGGGATGGAAGAGTTCTTTGCCCTTCTTCCCTGTTTTTCTCTGCACGCTCTTCGCGATCTCGCGGAACCGCTCGTAGGTCATCTCGCCCGTCGCCAGCGCCTGGGGGATGAAGGCCCCCAAGACCTCGCGCGGGCCAGCGTCCTCGATTACGTGTCGGGTCTCTTCCCCCGAAATCACGCTTTTCGCATCGTATTCAAAGATAAGCCGCACCGCGTCAGGAAGCTCGCTCAGGTGGCTGATGTTCTTGACGACCGCATCCAGCACGCGCTCCAGCCAAGCGAGCGTCGGCGCATCCACCGGCTCCGCGAGATATCCGGCGCGGACCAGGAACGGCACGCTCAGCTCGGCCAGACGGCGAGGCGGCGATGCCTTCATGTAGTGCCGGTTCATCCAGTGGAGCTTTTCCGCGTCAAACACGGCAGGGCTCTTGATGACGCGCTCGAGCGAAAACTGTGCCACTAGGTCCGCAGGGCTGAGAATTTCCGTCGTCCCGCCGGCAGGCGACCAGCCGAGCAACGCCAGATAGTTCCGCAGCGCCTCAGGGAGAATTCCCATGTCGCGGAAATTCTGCAGCGCCGTGGCGCCGTGGCGCTTCGAGAGGCGCGCGCGGTCTGGACCGAGGATGGTGGAAAGGTGGGCGAATTCGGGCGGTTGCCAATCGAACGCACGGTAAAGGGCAAGCTGGCGCGGGGTGTTCGAGATGTGGTCGTCGCCGCGAATGACGTGGGTGATCTCCATTAGGTGGTCGTCAATCACCACGGCGTAGTTGTAAGCCGGGTGGCCGTCGGAACGCAGGAGGATGGGGTCGCCAATGACCTCCCCCGAAAAGCTTGTAAGCCCGTGGACGAGATCCCGCCACGCGAAAGACTCGTCCACGATCTTCAGACGCACGGCCGCCCCCTCGCCCGCCGCGACCCGGGCCGCGGCCTCCTCGCGCGAGAGCTTCTGGCAGCGCCCGGAATACTTCGGCTGCCGCCCCGCCTTCAGGGCTTCCTGACGCTCGGCCTCGAGCTGCTCCGCCGAGCAGAAGCAGTAGTAGGCGCGGCCTTGGTCGATGAGTTGCTGCCCGTAGCGGGCATACAAATCCTTCCGCTCCGACTGCCGATAAGGGGCGTGCTCCCCGCCACAGTCCGGACCTTCGTCCCAGTCGAGGCCGAACCAGCGCAAATCCTCAAGGAGCTGCCTCTCGTACTCTTCCTTGGAGCGCTGCACGTCCGTGTCCTCAATGCGCAACACCAACACGCCGCCGTGATGCCGCGCGAAGAGCCAGTTGAAAAGTGCGGTGCGCGCATTGCCGACGTGGACATATCCGGTGGGACTGGGAGCAAAACGGACTCTAAGCTTGTTCATGATTCAGCTCTAGCCCTGGCGAACGATACACGGTCCCGGGTCCTCGGCTCGAACCTAGCATAGCTCGGGCAGGCTGTACAGGGCGTCCGGTGCAGGCCGATCCGCAGCCGCAGCTCGACAAATACCGACGCTACCCACTGGTGAGCTGAAGCGCAGGAAGCCAATTCGCAAGACGCTGAAGACTGGCGTAATCGGTGCGGTCAACCTGGAGCGGCGTGATGGAAATCTCGTGGGCGCGGATGGCCGCGTAGTCGGAATCGGGCTCCGCAGTTTCGAGCCGGGCGGTTTCGTCAAGCCAGTAGTAGGGGCGACCGCGCGGGTCCTGCTTTTCGTGGACGACATTCTGGGAGATTTTCTGGCTCTGCCGGGTGATGCGGACACCGCGCACCTCGCCGCGGGGGACATTGACGTTCAACATAATGCCGGGAGGCAATCCCTCCGCCAGCACTCGGGTGGCCAGCTGCGCGGCGAAAGCGGCGGCGACGGAAAAATCCAGGTACTTGCGCGTGGCAAGCGAGATGGCAAAGGAAGGCACACCATGCAGGGCCGCTTCCATGGCCGCCGCGACGGTGCCGGAATAGACTACGTTCTCTCCCAGGTTGCCCCCGGGGTTGATGCCTGAAACCACCAGATCAGGCTTCGCGGGCAACAGGCGGTAGATGGCCAGAATCACCGCATCGGCGGGCGTGCCGGTAACCGCGTAGTGGCGGCCGTCGAAAGCATAGACGCGCAGCGGGGTGTGCACGCTGATGGACTGGCTGCTAGCGCTCATTTCGCGATCAGGCGCCACCACGGTGACTTCACCAACCGAGGCCAAGCTCCTTTCCAGAGCCTTCAGGCCCTCGGCGTGGATGCCGTCATCATTCGTGACCAGGATGCACCTTGTTGCCATGCAGGGCCCAACCAGAGAATATGAGAGGGAGGACTTAGACCCGCAACCTCTTTGTCCCAAACCTGAAATGTCATGATAGCACGTGCCCACCAAACCCGGCCATTCCCAGCGATGTGCGGGCTCCCTCTTCCATGGACTGGACTCTCCCGGCGCAATGTAACACCCCGTGGCCGCCAGACCAACCGGGGGCTCTGACCTTGTAACTTGGGGGTAAGCTGTCGTATGGTTTTGGACATGGGAGAAGCGAAACCAGAGACTGAGGCGGTGACAGACGGAGAAAGCAGGCGCCGAACGGACCGCATCCTCGCTCCCGTCCGCATTCGCGTCATTGGGAATGATATGAACGGGGTAGCGTTCAGTGAAGACACCGTGACCATCAGCTTTAATCAGCAGGGCGCGCGCATCAGTCTGATGCACTCCTTATTGACCGACGACGTTGTCCTGATCATGAACAAAGACAACAGTATCGAGGAAGAGTTTCGGGTGGTGGGTGCCTTTCAGCAGGTCATTGGCGAGCGGCGCGAGTGGGGCCTGGAAGCTCTCAATCCGGAGAGCAACATCTGGGGGGTCGAGTTCAGTCACCCTGCCGAGGGGATGCAGCCCAAAGCGCTGATCGAATGCGGCGCCTGCAAGAAGGCCGTGCAAAGCCCGATGGCTTCCATCGAGTATGACGTTCTTCTGGCCACGGGTTTGATCTCCCGCCACTGTGACCGCTGCAAGGAGACGACGCGCTGGCGGCCCAGTGACCAGGTGGTTCTACCGGAGATGGTGGAAGCCGGCCGCAAAGGCGCGCGGCCCTCGGCTGAACAGCGGAAAGCGCGACGTCTCAAGCTAGTAATGCGGATTCGGGTGCGCAACAGTTGGGGTGTGACCGACGTCGCACAAACGCGGGATGTTTCGAAATCCGGACTCTGCTTCTTGAGCACCAAGATCTTCAGTGTCGGGGACGAA
>Ga0315296_10001439_pt1 | contig 20805 bp, 18 predicted proteins | sample YL17G14_18_MG_FD_203921 | JGI IMG/M metagenome (GOLD analysis project Ga0315296, IMG submission 203921) | Sediment microbial communities from Yellowstone Lake, YNP, Wyoming, USA - YL17G14_18 | ecosystem: Environmental > Aquatic > Freshwater > Lake > Sediment | place: USA: Wyoming | collected...
TAGCCGGCGTAAAAGCGACATCCTGCAGCAATGGCTCCTTCAGCAGCCGCCTCATTTCCGGAGAGATAATGCCTACCTTTTGGAAAGGGAGATTTGACCCATCGCGATGGCATATTCGTTCCTGCTGATTTTAGATATAAAATAGAATCCGTTTGAAATTTAATCGATTTTTACCCTAAGGTCAAATCATTTACCTAAAGCTACAAGGCCCGCCTTTACATTTCCCGCAACTTCTTACTCTCCGCAGAGAGATTTGATTTCAACCCTTAATTTTCTGGGAACCTCAACGATCGTTCTCCCCTTTAGCACTTGACCGGTTTTACAGAAGGTTAAAGAATCATATAGAACTTCTACATTTCCATTTATTTCTTTCCGACATGTTAGCAGATAAGAGGTACTTAGAAGACTTAAAAAAAGAAGTCAAAGTAAAATCTTTTTCTCTCGGTATGCCTTAAGGTATTCTAAACAGTAAGGATCCTGATTGATAATGATCCTGCTGGCATAAATCGAGGACAGCAGAGCCTGGTCTCGAACATCGATAAGAAAGGTATCCAGGCCGGCATAGATTGTCATGGTAAGAAAGCTTCTGTTGATCAACCGCCTCCCTGGAAGCCCCATGCTCACATTACTTACACCACAGATGGTGTGAGAGTAGGGAAAATTTGATCGAATCGTTTTGATCGTATCTAAGGTTACAAGTGCTGCATCGGGCTCCACCGCCACGGAAAGGGCAAGGATATCAAAATAGATATGATCGGGTGAGATATTTGCCTGAATCAAATTTTTGAAAAGCTTATTAGCAATTCTTACCCTTTCTTCGATCGTTTTAGGAATCCCTTGATCATCCATTAAGAGGACGACAATTTTGCATTTCTTTTCAACAATGACAGGATAGAGTTTATTCCATTTTTCTTCCTCACCGGAGATGGAATTGAGGATGGGTGGTTCTAAATGATGATAGGCAGAAAGGGCTGCTTTTAAGGCTTCAGGATTGGCGCTATCGAGCATCAATGGGATAGGGACTTCTTTTTGAACAACCTCAACCAGCCAAGGTAGATCCTCCACCTCATTTCCTCCAGCCACTCCTGCATTGACATCCAGGAAATGGGCTCCACATTCATATTGGGTTTTTGCCAATTCCCGAAGGAAAGCCTCATTTCGATCCAATATGGCCTGGCCTACCTTTTGAATCGTTCCATTAATCGATTCGCCAATAATCAGCATCTTTATTTCCTCTCTTGTTTCCAGGAAAATCGGCTGAATGCCGCGTCTTGTAGACAGGGATGAAAGCCGACAATTTACCTTGACCCGAAAGCCCCATCTTTATGTTCTTGGAGTCAAGGGGGAGTGCCTTCCCCCCTTACAAGCGAGCATCCACGCAAACGAAGGGATTTGTGAAGTTCGAATTTATTTATATGTTCCTATCCCACCATAGCCGGAACCAAAAAGGTCAACCCAAAATATGAAAAGTTGAGTTTTTTTCACTAACTCATTAGTCCCTTCGAGCTTAGCAGGCTTGAGAAAATAAGAAACATCTCACCCAATGGTCGGATTCTACATCAACCAAAGTTGGAATTTCCTTATCACACAATGGAAGTCGGTAAGGACATCTCGTATGAAAGTGGCAACCTGCGGGGGGATGAAGTGGCGTGGGGACATCGCCCTTCAGTATGATTTTTTTCCTCTCGAGAAAAGGGTTAGGGACTGGTGATGCCGACAACAGCGCCTTCGTGTAAGGATGCTGAGGTGCCTTATAGACGGATTGGCTTAAACCCATTTCGACGATCCTGCCCAGATACATGACAGCCACTCTGTTACTGATGTAATGAACGACACTGAGATCGTGGGAGATGAACAAATAAGTCAGATGAAATTTATTCTGAAGCTCTTGGAGCAGATTGATGATCTGAGCTTGGACGGAGACATCCAGCGAGGAAATGGGTTCATCGCAGACAATGAACTTGGGGGTGAGCGAAAGAGCTCTGGCAATTCCAACTCTCTGGCGCTGTCCACCGCTAAATTCATGAGGGTAGCCGTAGTAGTAGGTAGATCTAAGTCCAACCAATTCAAGGAGTTCCATAGCCCGCTCTCTCGCTTCTTTCTTTCCCAATATCTTGTGTACAATCAAGGGTTCTTCAATGGTTTTTCCAATAGGCTTTCTTGGATCAAGAGAGGAGTATGGGTCTTGAAAAATGATCTGTGCACTTTTTCGATATTGTTGCATTTTTTTCCTGTCATATGTTTGAACGTCTTCATCTTCGAACAATACCGTTCCTGAAGTAGGATCTTCCAATTTTAGAATCAATCTCCCCAAGGTAGACTTTCCACACCCACTCTCTCCGACCAACCCCAGCGTCTCTCCTCGGAGGACTTCCAGATCCACATCATCCACTGCATGAACAAAAGCCATCGGCTTCATTAAGATTCCGCCCAAAACAGGGAAATCTTTGTGGATCTTTTCTGTTTTAATTAGGACATCTGATTTCACATCCTCTACCATTAACTGTACTTCCAGCACCGCACGTGGTGCTCTGGGCCGATCTCTTTTAAAGGGGGGTTCTCTTGTTGGCAGATGGAAGAGGAAAAATCACACCGGGGATGAAAGCGGCATCCTTGAGGTAGATTTAAAAGGTCGGGGACCATCCCACGAATAGGCTCGAGCCGTTCCATTTTTATCAAACCTTGATCCTTTCCGGGTAAGGATTTCATCAGGCCCAAAGTATATGGGTGCAACGGTTTAGAGAAAAGATCTTTCACTCTTGCTTGCTCCATGATTTTTCCGGTATACATCACAATTACCCTCTGAGCATTTTCCGCGACCACTCCAAGATTATGGGTGATTAAAATAATGGAGATTCTGCCGTCTAATTTCAGCTGATTCAACAGGTCCAAGATTTGAGCCTGAATGGTGACATCGAGGGCTGTCGTAGGTTCATCCGCAATCATGATCTCAGGGCTGCAACTCATGGCCATGGCAATCATGGCCCTCTGTCGCATTCCCCCACTTAACTGGTGTGGATAATCTCGGTACCGAGTTTCGGGTGAAGGAATCTCAACTTGTTTGAGCAGTTCAACCGCTCTCTCCCGGGCTTCTTTTTTCGAAATCTTTTTATGGTTGACCAATATTTCAGAAATCTGATCTCCAATTCGCATTACCGGGTTCAAGGAGGTCATTGGTTCTTGGAAAATCATAGAAATTCTATTTCCCCTTATTCTCTCCATCTCGTCTTCTGTCTGTGTGACCAGATCCGTTCCTTTGAAGAGAATCTTTCCTTTGGTGATGCGTCCAGAGAGTTCCGGAAGTAATCGCATAATGGAGAGCGCGGTTACTGTTTTGCCACATCCTGACTCCCCTACGATTCCTAAGGTTTCCTCCTCCCTTAAAAAGAAGTCAATACCATCGACAGCGTTCAATATGCCATCATCTGTAAAGAAACAGGTTTCCAGTTGTTCAATCCTCAGGATTTCTTCGTTCACAAGAGATCTACCCTCTGAGTTTAGGATCCGCCATGTCCCTTACCCCATCGCCAATCATATTAAAAGCGAGGACGGCAATCAGGATGGAGATGCCGGGGAAGATCCAGAGCCATGGAGCATTCCCTAAGTAGTCCACTCCGCTTCGGACCATCTGGCCCCAGCTGGGAGTGGGAGGCTGAATGCCGAGGCCAATAAAGCTGAAGTTGGCTTCGAGAATAATGGCAGTCGCACACCATAGCGTTCCCATCACGGCGATGTCGCCAAAGATATTTGGAAGGATATGCCGAAACATGATGCGAAAGTCGCTCATTCCAACGGCTCGACAAGCCAAGACGAATTCATATCCTCGGATCGAAATGGTGGCACCTCTGGCAATACGGGCAATTCTTGGGGTAAGTGCCAACCCAATTGAGAGGATCAGGTTCCTCACCCCGGGCCCCATCACAGCAATGAACATCAATCCCAAAAGAAGAGTGGGGAAAGACATAAAGATATCGATGATACGAACCAAGATGTCATCGACTCTTCCCCCGTAATAACCTGCTGTCAGGCCCAGGACAGTGCCTAAGAAGACCCCAATCAACACAGCCCCCAGGCCAACGATTAAGGAGACCCTTGTTCCCCAGATGATCCTCGACAAGACATCACGCCCGTACATATCGGTCCCCAGCAAATGAACCGGGCTGGGCTTTTTCAATGCCAGATCGGCTTTTTGATCATTAGGATCAAAAGGAGAGATAAGGGGCGCAAAAACCGCGATAGGAACGACAACGAGGAAGAGAAGGATTGCCCCGATGACGGCGGTCTTGTTTTTCCAAAAAGCGCGCCATCCTTTTTCCCATGAACGGACCCTTTCGGTAAATCTCTCTTTTTCCATCCGCCGAGTCTCAGTTCTCCTTAACGATACTTGACCCGAGGGTCAAAGAATCCGTAAGTCAGATCGGTAATGAGATTGATGAAGACCACCATCGCGGCATACACCGTCATAATGGACTGAACCATGATGTAATCCCGGTTTTTCACTGACCCCACCATCAGTTTTCCTATTCCGGGGCGATTAAAAACCACCTCAATCAATACGGAATCTGCAATGAGGATTCCCACATAAAGTCCGACAAGGGTAACGATGGGGATGAGACAGTTCCGGAAAGCATGCCGAAGAATGACTATCCGTTTATTCAATCCCTTTGCCCTGGCCGTCCGGATATAATCTTCTTGAAGGATATTGAGCAACGATGACCTGGTCATTCGACTGATAAAAGAAGCTTGAATCAGACCAAGGGTCAAACTGGGAAGAAAAAGATGGTGGACCCGACTTAGCAAATTTCCAATTTCCCCACCTCCAAGAGATGGAAAAAGAGGAATCTTGATGGATAAAGCCCAAAGGCCGAGCAGTCCAAGAAGGAAGGATGGAGTAGACAGGCCTGCCAGAGAAACGGATCGGCCAAAATAGTCCCAGAACTGATTCCTTTTGAGGGCGGTTAGAATCCCAAAGGGAATCCCGAAGAGGAGGCTGAAAAAGGTGCCGGCGACCATCAGATCAAGGGTATAAGGGAGCGCTTTCCTAATCTGGTAAGCGACCGATGCGTTCGTGATCATCGATCTTCCCAAATCGCCACGCAGAAGTCCAGATAGGGACTCCACATATTGGAGATAAAGGGGCTTATCCAATCCCATCGTTCTTCGAACAGCTTGAAGGGCTTCTTCGGAGGCGAAGCTCCCCAAGATCACCGTGGCAGGGTCACCCGGGGCAACTCTCATAACCAGAAATACAATCGTGAATACAGCGAAGAGGGTGATGGGAGTGAGGAAAATCCGCCGAAGGACGTATTGAACCATTTTTACCCCACAGGAACAAGGGATGAGGGTTTGAACGAACCCCTCATCCCCCAAACTATTTAATCTAAAAGTCGGGTATTTTCAAATACCTCCGGGGCATAGATCAGGGTTGAATCGAGTTTGTAGCCATAATCGACGTAATTTTTTCGACCATAGACGAATTTTGAGATGTAAAGGGGATAGGCGACCGCATCTTCCAAAATTTTCCTCTGAGCCTCTTGCCACATCCTCTTCTGTTCGTCGGGACGAGATGAAACCCTGGCTTCATCGAGAAGGTTATCAATACTCGTATAGTGGCTGAAATTCGTTACAGCCGTCGGAGTTCCAATGGTGGAGCGGGAATGGAAGAATTGGGTGAGGTAGATGTCCGCCACGGGGAAACGGGCACAGATATACATCACGATGGGGTTGACATCTTTTCGAATCAACGAATGAAAAGCGGAATGAACAACGGGGTTAATCTTCAGGTTGATTCCCGCTTTCCTCAGATGTTCCTGAATCACCTCCATGGGGCGCCAATAAACCATCATTTCCGTGTTCACCATTTCGAGATCGATGCCCTTTGGATAACCCGCTTCTGCTAATAGTTTCTTGGCCTTTTCGATATTGAAATCATATTCGGGTAATCCCTTCTCGATCCCTCCCAGATAATTTGCGGGGATAACGGATTTAAGAGGAGAGGTCACATCCTTTCCGATCATCTTCATCAGTTCATCCTTATTAATGGCATGTGAGATGGCCCTTCGAACCCTTACATCATCTAAGGGTTTTTTCGATTGATTCAGAAAAATGGAAACCATCTCTCCTGGGCCAAAGACGTCGACGGTAATGTCCTTATAGGGACTCATCTTCTCGACCCACTGTTGCTCTCGAAGCCCCTGCGTGACATCGACGTCCCCTTTTTGGATAGCAAACTCGCGGGTCGTTAGGTCGGTCATATAGCGAACCACAATTTTCTCCAGGATGGGCTTCCCCCTGAAATATTGATCATGTCTGGCAAGTACCGTTTTCTGCTGAGGCTCATAACTCTCAAACATAAAAGGCCCTGTTCCAATCGGATTTAAAGGATAATCCTTGTCATATTTCTCTAATGCCCGTGAGCACACCATCATTCCACCGTGGTAGTTTGTCAAGAGACCCAGAAGCGATGGAACAGGTTGCTTCAGATTAATTTGGAGCGTGTACCGATCCAGTGTCTTCACCTCTTTGACGGCTTCATAATTCCTCGCGGCAAAGCACTTCGTGGGGTCCATCGATCGTCTCAGAGAATATTCCGCATCCTGAGCGGTAAATTCACCAAATCCTTTGTGCCATTGGATACCTTTGCGGATTTTAAACGTCCAAACCAATCGATCTTTCGATACGTCCCAACTCTCTGCCATGTCGGGCTCAATCTTGTCAGGATGGGTGTCTCCTGGTTTAAATCGGACAAGGCCCCTATAGATGGTCGCATTCACAAAAGCATCCATGTCCGGAGGCGCCTGTTTGTGAGGATCAAATCCCATGGTATCTCCTGCATCAAAGGCGATCCTCAATTCCTGTTTCCTTGCGCCATAAGTCTCGGGCGGCAATGTTGTTGCCAACAAAGCAATCGCAGCGACCAAACCCAAATACACTAAATTTTTTCTCCATCTTTCTTTCATAGCCTTCCCTCCTTTTCTGAAATTACCCCTAAGGGTTTAAAAATCATCATAAGTTGCCCCTCTTATTCTAAACGTTGCCGAAATCAAGCGTACTTTTCTGCTCTTCATGATTTTATTTTTCAACCAGAATATGAAATCTCTTTCTAATTTCTCCGTCGATGTTAGGTTCAATGCCTTTCGGTTTATGGGTTTCCAGGATTTCTTTTGCCTTTCTTCGGGCTCTTTCGCGACTATCTAAAGCCCCAGATTTCTCCCATGCCTCTCTGCTCTTTCGGTCTGCAATCGTCTGCCGAAAATATTCCTGCCTCATAAACTTGACGGTGTGCATGGAGGAGAGAAAGTTTCCAAAGGGTCCTGCTTCATGAATTGCCTCAAAGGCAAGGGTCTCCTCATCCACCTGAATGCCTTGAAGAAGACGGAGGGCCATTCCAATGATCTCGTTGTCGATGACATACTGTTCATAGGCCACGGTCCTCATCGACTCAAGCATTCCGGCAGCATGATGGATATAATTAGAGCCAGCAAGGACACAGAGGCATATGGAATAAGCCTTTTCGTATCCTGCCTGGATATCAGGAATCTTCGAGTCGGTGATAGAGGCAGAATTATAGTTAGGCACTTGGATATATTGAGCCATTTGGGAGATGGCAGCATTCATTAACCCGAATTCGATACCTCCTCCGATAAATCCCATTGTCCTGAAATCTACCATAGAAGGAATAGCACCGTACAGTACTGGAGAACCAGGGCTTGCTAGTTGGGTAAGGACAATCCCAGAGAGTTGTTCGGCATGTGCTTGAGCCAATGTACCAGCGAGTGTCGCTGGAGAGGTGGAACCAGCCATCGGAGCGATAGCAAGAGAGACTGGAATCTTGTGTTTTACAATTTCCAGAAGGATTCGGGTTATCTCTGTATTAAATTGGAGTGGACTGATCATCCAACTGGTTACAAATGAAATAAAAGGTCTCTTCACCAGGGCCTCATTCCCTCCTGCAACCATCTGCGCCATTTCGATCACTTCTCTTGCGCTTCTAACAGATTGGATCCCTGCCATGACATGTTTGGTTGTATTGGAAAGCATCACGTAAAATTGATTTATGTCCACCAGCTCTTTTGGAATATCTTGGGGGATACAAGGCCTCAGATAGAAATGGACGTTTTCCAATGCGTCGACAAGCTTTGCAATCTGCGCGACGTCCCGGAGCGTCCCAGGTCTTGCTTCTCCTGTATCCAAATCGAGGATGTTCAGTGCGGCCCCTCCTGTACCCAAGTAGACCCTTTTGTCTTCAAGGATCAGATCGTTCTTTTCTTCCCGGCCGGCCATCAGAAATCTGTGTGGAACAAGCCGAAGAGCCTGGTCAACAAGAGATGGAGGAATACGAACGATTTCTCCATTGACCTTCGCACCGTTCTTCTTAAATACATTGAGGGCCTCCTCCAAACCCACCTTCACCCCGATCTCTTCAAGGATCCTGAGCGACGTTTCATGTATCTTAGTAACGTCTTCGTCGCTTAAGGGCTTGTATTGACCCCCGACTAATCCTTTCATTTTTTTCCTCTCTTTTGAGTCAGTGAAAGAACTTCAGCTCGCCACACGCTACAAATACCAAGGAAAAACAAAAGCTAAGAAAAGGACTCGAAAAAGTCTTTCATATGGTCGATCTTCTCGAGATTCTCAATGAGACGAAGAACCTTGTGGGCTTGTGGAGCCGATAGCGTGACGGTCGAAAAGGAAAGAAATTTCTCTTTCAGTTCCTGGTCGGTGAGAGGCATGTCCCAATCTCCCTTGACCTTTTCATCGGACTTAATGAAAATTTCTCCCTTGTGGGTTTCAACCTCCACCTTCGCCAAGGCAGATTCCGGGAACTTCTCCTGCAAATCTGGATCTATGGAAATGTGTATCCTCCTTGCCAGATCGAGAATCCTTGGATCTCTGAGCTTCTCCTCATTCATCTGTTGGGGCCCAAAAGAGCCTTCCGCAAGGGCTGCCCCCAGTACGAAAGGAATGCTATACTGGGCATCTTCAATCGTTTGAGGTTCTTTTGAGTCTAAGAGGGCGGCCTCTTTGAATGTCTTGACCCGGATGAAGGCAATGTCATTTGAATCCAGGCCCTTCTCCCTGATGATAGCCAGCATATTATCCAGGGCGGAATGGGTCCATCGGCAACTTGGATACTGTTTAAAGTAAAGTTTGAGAATCTCAAAGTCTGACCCCAGCGAGGAGATCTGAGCAATCTCCTCCCGGTGATCAAAAAGGGTCAGCGTCCCCGTTGTCCCCTTTTCTGCCAACATAGTTGAAAAAAGTCCGGTGGCAGCTGCCCATCCCATTCCTTCCTTGATCATCGGAATATCTTTTGCCGTGATCCATCCCATGAGTTGACCCGTTGGCGTAAGCATTTCTGAAATTCCCAAGGCATGGATCTCTTTTCCTGCCAGGAGCTTGAGGATTTTGGCCGCAGAGGCTGTCGCGCCAAACGTGGCCCAGTGGGCAGACCCCCAATAGGCCTCTCCGCTGTTTATGGCCAATCCAGATCTCAGGCCGATTTCATATCCGACGACAAGGGCTTCGATAAAAGCCTTTCCATCACAGTCTTTGAGTTCAGCCGCAGCCAGGGCAGCGGGGATAATGACACCTCCAGGATGACCCCTTGCGGTGCGATGGCCATCATCGGCATCCAGTGCGTTGGCAAGAAATCCATTTGCCATGGCCGCGATGAGAGGGAAGACGTCTCGACGGGCCCCAAGGACAGAGGTTCCCTTCGGCTGCGGAAAGAGGGATGACAGTTCGACGACACTCTTTCCAATAGGAGTGGATAGGCCAGCGAGAATACAGCCGACGGTATCGAGTAAGCACCGCTTGGCTTGCTGGATGACCGGGGCAGGCAGCTGAGAAAACTGAATGTTCTGAATAAAATTGGAAATCGTAAGGCGGTAGTCCATCGATATCAATCCTTTCGTGCTTTTCTTTCAGTCTTCCGTGCCAGATAATTCACCGAGAAATCACTGGCTTGAATTTCATTAACTCATTTATGGAAATGTGGCAGTAGATTTTGTGTGTTTCACTCGCCTCCAGTTCAGGAGGTTCTTCTGTTTCGCAGATTTTACCAAGTTTTCTCGGGCATCGGGTGTGAAATCGGCATCCCGTTGGTGGATTGACGAAGCTGGGCACGCGACCTGTGAGTCTCAAGGTTTCTCTCTTTGCCTCGGGATCTGCGATAGGAATGGCTGATAAGAGAGCCTGGGTGTAAGGGTGATTGGGAGGGTTGAAGATTTCTTCGGTCTTACCAAACTCACAGAATTTGCCCAGGTACATGACAGTAATGTAATCACTGAGGTACCAGACCACACTCAAGTCGTGTGAGATGAAAAGGTATGAGGTCCCTAATCGGGTTTGAAGGTCGAGAAGAAGCATGAGAATGGAGGCTTGTACAGAGACATCGAGCGCCGATGTGGGTTCATCGCAGACAATCACTTTTGGGTTGCTGGCAAAGGCCCTGGCAATGGCGACTCTCTGCTTTTCTCCCCCACTCAACTCCCAGGGGTAGCGCTCTGCATCATCCACGGCTAAATTGACCGCTTCCAGATACCTGGCTACCTCCTTGCGAATGGGCTCCCCTTTCAGCCCTCGTGACAACTCCAAAGGCCGCCCGATGGCGTATCCGATGGTGTGTTTAGGATTGAGGGTTGATTCTGGATTTTGGAAAACCATGGTGATTTTTCCGAGGGTCCTTTTGTCACGCTTTTCAACAGGCACCATCAAGTCTTGATCTTCCAAAGAGATCGATCCGCTCGTCGGTTTCAAAAACCCCATGATGCACCGGGCAAGCGTCGTCTTGCCGCAACCGCTCTCTCCGACGATGGCCAACGTCTTCGCTCTCTTAAGATCAAAACTGACATCATCGACGGCTTTGATCTCGGTTCTTCTCCTCCCGAGATCACCTGTAAAGGCTGCGCGGATGAACGGATAATAGTGCCTTAGATGCGCCACTTTCAAAACCTCCGAGCCGCCATCATCTAATGGCTGAAATGCCTTTCGATCATCTGTTTGCGGCTGGCCACCCATCGCTTTGTTCATGCCTTTTTCATAAACATCACAGGATGCCCGATGACCCTTTTCTATCTCCGTCGGGTTCGGGTCGTATGCTTCACACTCAGGGGTAAAGAGAGAACAGCGAGGAGAGAAGGGGCATCCACTCGGAAGATCTTTTGGATGAACCACACTGCCCGGAATGGAAAAGAGGCTCCGTGTCAATTTCGTCTCTCCCAGCTCAGGGATACAGCCCAGCAGCCCTCTGGTGTAAGGGTGTCTTGGATCTTTAAAAAGTTTCCGAACGCTTGCTTCCTCAACGAGCCTCCCCGCGTAAAGGACCCCTACCCGATCACAAATCTTTGCCACCACACCAAGATTGTGGGTGATATATAATATGGCTATGTTCAGGCGGGCCTTTAAGTCATTGATGATGTCGAGCACGACGGCTTCTGTTGTCACATCCAAAGCGGTCGTCGGTTCGTCCATGATGAGAAGGTCAGGTTCCAACGCCAACGCCATGGCGATACAAACCCTTTGTTTCATCCCTCCGCTCAGCTGGTGTGGATAACGCGTTGTTGTTAACTCTGGATCCGTCAGCTGGACCAATTCAAAAAGGGAAAGGACCTTTCCCTTGGCACGCTCTGGAGAGACTCCTTTAAGAATTCGTAGCACCTCTGCCAACTGGTCTCCAACACGCATGGACGGGTTTAAAGAGCTGTCCGGATCTTGAAAAACCATAGAGATTTCTCGGCCCCAGATGTTTTTGAGATTTTTCGGGGTCATTCTTGTTAAGTCTTTTCCATTAAAGAGGACCCTTCCCTTGGAGATCCGGCCATTTCTTGCCATATAGCCCATGATACCAAAGGCCACCGTGGTCTTGCCACATCCAGATTCACCGACGAGACCATAGGTTTCTCCGCGTATGAGCTCAAAAGAGATCCCTTTAACAGCCCGGATCATATTTCCTCTAGCGACGTAGTGAATGCTGAGGTTGTCAACTTTAAGTAAGCAATCTTTCTTTGTCAGTTCTTGAGGGTTCAAATTTCACCCGCCGCAAGTTGTCTGATCGCATCACTCAGAAGATTAACACTGATCACCAATGAAGCAATGGCCAAGGCTGGAAAGGCTGCAATCCAAGGAGCAACCTTGATAAAATCCCGTCCTTCGTTGACCATGAGCCCCCAATCCGGTGTTGGAGGTTGCACACCCATCCCAAGGAATCCCAGGGAAGCGCTGAGAAAAATGGAGTAGGCGAACCGAACAGAAAATTCGACCCCCAGAGGTCCAAGGATGTTTGGCAAGATTTCAATTCCCATGATGTAGAAGCTATTTTCACCCCTCGATTTTGCTGCCTCCAAAAATTCCTTATTTTTGATATCAAGAACCGCGCCTCTCGCAACGCGAGCGACACGAGGAGAAAAGACGACCCCAATCACGATGATCACGTTGACCCATCCTGGGCCCAGCACGGCCAACACCAAAAGGGCCATCAGCAGGCCGGGAAAAGACATGAAAATATCCATGAACCGCATGACGATTTCATCATACCACTTTCCAAAATAGCCAGTCGTCAATCCGATCAGCGTCCCCAGGGACACCGCAAGAAGGGTTCCCGTCAAGGCTAACAGGATGACTTCCTTACATCCCGCGAGCACCCTGCTCAGGACATCCCTGCCAAACTTGTCTGTCCCGAAAGGGAATTTCAAAGACGGAGGCTGGAGACGGCTTGCAAAATGAAAATCGGAGGTGCTGTGGGGTGTCCAGAAGATGGTCACGAGCATGATACTGATCCAAAGGCCGAGAATCAATAAACCCACAAGCCCCGATCTGGACCGGGCGAGTCTTCTCAGGAAACCCACAACCCTGAGGCACCTATCGAGAATGCTTCTTACCGAGACAACATTTCTCTTTTCCATGAGCACCCGCTTTTTCAGCCCCTTGCAGTCTATGGGTTTCTGAGCCTCGGATTGAGAAATAGGTAGAGGAGATCTGCAACAAAGTTGAGTATCATGTAGGCTGCCGCCGCAAAGAGTACGCTGGCCTGGATCAGAGGTACATCCCTCTGCATCACGCCATAAAGCAATAAGCTCCCAAGCCCAGGGAAGGCAAACACAGATTCCACAACAACGATACCGCCAATGAGCCACCCCATATTCATAGCGATCACGGTGATCGAGGGAAGGAGGGCATTCCTGAGGATATGCTTAACAATGACATTTGAGGTCGGAAGTCCCATCAAAACCGCTGTTCGAACATAGTTGGAGGAAGAGACTTCAATCACGCTTGCCCGGGTCATTCTCGCAATATAACCCAAAATGACAAGAGACAATGTGAGGATGGGGAGGATCAGCATGGGAAACTGCCTCAGCAAGTCGACATTCGTATCAATATTGCTCATGGCGGGTAAAAGCTTAAACGTCAAACTGAAAATGAGAATAAAGAAAATGCCGGAGGCAAACTCTGGCAGCGAGATGGCAACCATTGTGGTGAGGGAGACCATTTTGTCTACCCAGGTATCCCTCTTCAAACCGGCAATCGTGCCAATGAGGAGCGAGATGGGGATGACAAAGAGTGAGGCACAGGCAGCGAGCAAGAGGGAGTTTCGGGAGCGGTCCAAAAGGAGGTCTGCGATTCTACACCCCGTGATACTCAGGGAGATGCCCAAGTCCCCCTTCAAAATGCCAGAAATCCATCGGACATAGCGAACATAAAAAGGATCATATAACCCGAGTGATTCTCTTAACTGGTGAAGCGTTTCAGGTGTCTGATATTGCCCGAGAATCATTTGGGCAACGTCTCCCGGCAGGATTTGTACGATGACAAAAATGATGATCGATGCGACCAGCAAAGAGATAATAATTGAGACGGCTCGCTTGAAAATGTAAGGGAGCACAGGATCACCACCAGTTTTGTTATGAATTCCGACGTTGTTTCAGGAGGGTCGGGGCCAGGGCTTCCATATACCGATGCCCTGGCCCGCGGGGTCTACACGATTTCAACGAATCGGTAATCATTGACAAAGTTTCGGGTCTGTTGAAATCCTGCAACTCGTTTTCGCGTTACGGTGAACAGGTTGTAGAAGAAGGGAACGACAGAGGGCCCCTCCTCTGACAAGAGAAGCTGAATCTTTTTGACGATCTCCTTCCGCTTTTTCAGATCAACCTCGACCAAAGCGTCGGCCAGCATCTTATCAAGATCGGGGTTGCTGTAATGGCCTTCATTCCAGGGAACGCCTGTTTTCACCGTCTGGATCAGAAGGTCCAGGGGATTTTCTCTGTGGCCCCATGAGGTGCACGTGACTGGAGCCTTGAGCCAATATTTGGCGTAATAAATGTCTGTGGTCACTCCTACGATTTGAACGTTGATGCCGGCAGGTTTGGCCATCTGCTGGAACGTCAGGACCACATCCATTACCGGCGGTTTGTTCGATTCGCAATGAATCTCCACATCGAGCCCTTTGGGGTATCCTGCCTTCGATAGAAGTTCTTTAGCGTTGTCAATATTCCTTTCCTTTATTCCGATGTCGTTATACAAAATACTTTTCGGCCAGATGAAGTCATCATTGGCGACCTCTCCGTACCCAGCAACAGTTGTCTGAACCATCATTTTTCTGTCAACCACCAACTTCATGGCTTGACGGACCCTGTTGTCATTAAAAGGAGGTTGATCGCAACGCATCGATATGGGTGCATGAAATGAGGTCGGTAGACCTTGCAGTGTGAGCTCTGGGTTCTGCCTAGACCTCGACAAAAAGTCGAAGGGTACCCAGGTCATAATATCGGCCTGTCCTGCCTCCACGGTCATCAATTGGGTCTGTGGTTCCTGAATTAAGATAAATTCCAGGTTGTCCACCTTGGGAAATCCCCGAATGAAATAATCCGGGTTTCGTTCCATATAGACGCGTTGTCCGGGAGTCATGTTCACGACTTTATAGGCGCCCGTTCCTGATGGCTTGGTGTTGCCAAACTGATTGTAGTCATAATCGTGGGCGAGCATCGCCGTATTATACTCAAGAAATTTCAAGAGGAAATCCGGGTCCGGTCTTTTGAGAAGGAAACGAACTAAATAACGATCCTTCTTCTCTATTTTATCAATATGCTCAAACATGGCTCGCATGGGGGAGGCCACGGTTTTATCAAAATACCGATTTACGGTAAATATGACGTCATCGGCTGTAAACTCAGTCCCATGGTGAAACTTTACCTTCTCTCTTAATTTGAAAGTCCACTGAGTCATATCAGAGGAATGCTCGGTAGATTCAGCAAGGGAATAAGTAAAATTTTGCTCTTTGCCTTCCAATCGGAATAGATAATCGTAAATACAGCCCACGACATTTGCCGCGGGTCCTGATGTCATCTGACCAGGGGTTATTTTCGGGTGTGGAATCGCCACCACCCTCAACGTTTTTTTGCTGGATTGCGCATAAGCCGATTTGCTTAAGAGATTGAAGATTCCGGGAACGGTCATGGCTACGCCAGCGCAAGCTGTGGTTTTAATAAACTCTCTCCTCGTCACTTTTTTAGCCTGAGAATCCTTCTTTTTTCCTTTACTCATAGGTCACCTCCTATATTGCAAGCCTTGAAAGAATTGAAACTTATTTTATCATAATCATGGGCAAATGGGAAATCTGTTTTGTTTTCCTTCTTGCCTGCTACTGATCCTGATGTTCCTAAACGACAAACTTTCATTCTTCCGTCGACGTATTCCACTTCTCAATTATACAGGGTCCGTTCAATCAAATCCCTGAAACTTCACAAACTGTCCCTTTACCCCTTACTTTCTTTCTCTTTTGCCTTTTGGAGGATGGCCTCCATCTCTTTCTTCACTTCTGTAAGTAAAGGCGTTACTTCGTGGCTTGTCAAGATCTTTCTCATGAGTTCATTCGCCTTTTCGAGCATGGTTTTGCTACCTAAGGCTATCCAATTGTCATATCGATTACGATCGAGCAATTTAGGAAACCAGGCCTCTTTACGGAAGTTTTGTAGGGTATGTTCCATGGTGATATAGTTTCCATCGGGACCCACTTTATCGATCAACTCAATGGCAATATGTTCGGGACTGATATCGATTCCTTTCATAAATCTCTTAACGTGACTGATGACTTCATCACAGATGGCAATGGCGGCCAGGGACGAGGTCAACCCTGCTTCGAGATAGCCGATATCGTGGATCAAGTTATTTCCAACCAGACTTTCCGTTAAAATTGACATTCCAATCTCAATACCAGACTGTTGATCAAGCACTTTAGCATCAGTAGCTCCTGCCTTTCCAAAGGTTGGGACACCATAATAAAGAGCCATTTCTTTACTCATCAAAGTACTGAGGCACCACTCTGGACCAAAGTAAGGCATTAAGGAGGTTTTCATGTCAAGATAGATTACCGGAGATTGAACGATGAGGGGAGCGCCTTTTTGCTTTAGTTGATGAATAACGATACTACTGAGCATTCGCGCATTCGCCTGGACAAAGCTTCCCGCTAAAGTAGCAGGAGCAGTTGCACCGGCTATACTAATACAGTGGTACTCAACAGGAATTCCCTTTTCTGCACAAAAAAGAAGCTTCTGGAGAGAATCCTTAGGGTGAATAAAGGGGGCGATGGGCTCAGAATAATGTATGAGAAAGGGGTTACGTCTAAGATTTTCTTCACTTCCAGCTACAGCGACCGCCATCCAATAGATATCCTCTAAGCCTTCTCGGTCCCAAGCTGTAAACATAATAGGTTTTATAGTATTTGAAACCATGGCCTCAAACTGATAACGGTCAGATAGTTTAGGGGGAACGTCATCAGCCAGACCCATGCTCATCACAAAATCAATATTCTCTAAATAGTCCGAAACTTTCGCTGCATCTCTTACATCATCCAAAATGGCTTTTCTCCTCTTTCCCGTATGTATATCGATGACATTGGGCGTATCAGAACCCGTTCCAAAATAAGACTTGCGGCCTTCAAGATAAAGGCAACGTTCGCCTTTCCGATTTGAGATGGTGATACGCTCAGGAACACTCTGAATGGCTTCTTCAACCACTGGGCCAGGTATAAATACTCTGTTTCCATTTCTGGTATAGCATCCTGCTTTCCTAAGCAGATTAAAAGCTTCGTCATAATGCACTAAGATTCCCGTCCTCTCCAGGATCTCCAGACTCGCCATATGAATTTCATATTTCTGCTCTTCATCCAAAAGTGTAAGGTGTGGTTGTACTCGCACAAAGTAATCTTTTCTCATAGAGGTCTCCTGATATATTGACATATTATGGTTGGGAATCGGAAAGGTTAAAGCCATTCCTTTACCTTTTCCACCGCTAAAATTGCATCAGGTGCATATCCGTCAGCTCCAATTTGTTCAGCAATTTTTTGCGTGACCGGAGCTCCACCAACAATGACCTTAATATTTCCTCGCAGTCCAGCTTCAGTAACCGCTTCAATTACTTCCCTCATATAATTCATCGTTGTTGTTAATAATGCAGACATACCAAGGACTTGAGCATTATTTGTCCGCACAGCCTCAACAAACCTTTCGGCGGGGACGTCAATTCCCAGATCATCCACAACAAATCCAGCACCTTCAAGCATCATCTTGACAATGTTCTTTCCAATATCGTGCAGATCTCCCTTGACGGTTCCCAGAATTATTTTCCCTGTCGCCTTAAACCCCGATTGGATAAGTTTTGGGTTGAGAATGTCCATGGCTTGCTTCATACCTTTTGCGATGGCCAACACTTCTGGAATGTAAAGCTCTCCTTCTTTGAATTTTTCTCCTACCTCTTCCATTCCCCTGATCAGGCCTTCCTTCAAAATGGCATCTGGCCCTATCCCTTCAGTTAAGGCTGCTTCGATGAGCCTCATCAGATCAGAATATCTCCTTTCCTGCAGAGCCAAAGAAATTTGCCTCATTTCTACCATTTTTATCTCCCTTTATGATGTTTAGAAGAACATGATTTGTTAAAGATTAACAGCTTAGTTGCGCCTTTGATCAAATAAATTATATTTATAATTTATAAATATAATTGAATTTTTGTGTAAATAAAGCAAATATTTCTTATATTGTCAAGGAAAATCTTAAATCTTAAATATATTTGATAATCAAATATATTTTATCGAAGTTTGAATCTAATCCTATTGTAATGATTAAGAAAATTGTCTAATTTGGATATAGACAGTATCAACGGTCGGATCTTATTGGGTGGCGGTTTTCGGTTCTTTGTGCATGTTCATTAAAATGAGGGTGGGGTAATGACCCAGAGGGTTTTGGCGGTTTTTTCACCGATGCATCTCATTTTATGAGGTAATTGGCTGTGAAAATAGATGGAATCCCCTTCATCCAGAATGTAGGTCTGGTCTTCTATAGTCACCTCGTATCTTCCTTCAATAATAAATCCGAACTCTTCGCCTTCATGTTGGTACCAATCTTCTTCTATCTCTAACTGAGGGTCCTCCTCAGTCAACAATACCTCCAGATTTCCCCGTAGGTCAGGTGTGAGAAGAAAAGCCTTCCGCAGCCCCCCTGGGTACACCAACATTTTCCTTTTTCCCTTCTTAACAACCATCACTTTTCTTTCACCTTTCTTCTGTGTCTCGAGTTCATTCTCTTCCCCTTTATCAAATCCCATTAATGACACGAAAGTGGTGTTCATAGCATCGGCGATTTTTTTTAAGGTTCCTATTGATGGATTTGACATTCCCCGTTCAATTTGACTTAAATATGTAGAGGAAAGCCCACTCTTTGCAGCCAAATCTTTTAACGTCAACCCTTGCTTCTTTCGTATCTTTCTTAATTTTTTTAGCAATTCCATTTTATGGATCCTTGAAGAATTTATTTAAAAACCTAAAATATATTTACAAGGAAATATAATTTTAATTAATATCTACCAAAATAGTATCAAAGTTTCAAGAAATAAAATAATCATTTCTAATTTTGATGACCTCGTAAAAGTCAGGCAATTGTATTAGGTCATTCTGAGCAAAGCGGAGCATCACATAATTATCGATGCGATATAGATCCTTCACTTCGTTCAAGATGGCAATTGAGACTTCTACGAGGCCATCTATTTTGGTAGAGATACCCGAGCCTTTACCCTCTTGAAATTTGCAACCTTTTTTAGGCCTAGAAACGGCACAGCATTCTCAAGATGTCTGGAGCGTTTCGGTCAAATAAACCGCGAGGGAATAGCAAAGGGTACAGTGATCTTGGCGCAAGCAAAGGTCAGTATTTAGATCGCAGCAAAAAACTCTTGACAAATATTAAATTAAAAGGGATAAATAAATCAATATATAAAAAGGATGACGGAGGTGAAAAAGTTATGGCTTGCGGAATGAAACATCCCAAAGCTAAGAAGGCCACCAAGAAAACCTCGAAAAAGAAGAAGTAATTTGAAAATGTAGGTTTGAGATGAAGCATTTATTGAGAGCTCTGGAAAAATCGCTAGAGCCCTCTGATTACACCGATATTTTGTTGAAATCTTATCTGATTAATTGATATTTAATCTGTGTAATCAGAGATTTCAGGACTTTTTCAGAAATCTCTTATTTTTTTCTTGACAAGGGGGGGGATTTTTGTTATCCGTCTCTCTTATACAATTGATTTCCAACCTGATTTTTTTTAATTGGGGTGTTCCTATCCGTTGACGAAAGGAGGTGAAGGGTAATGAAGAAATGGGTGAGTATCTTTTTGGCATTGGCGATCTTAGCAGTTTTCTCCTTTGGGTGTGCGGGGATGGACAAGCAGACAAAGATTAAATGTCCAAAATGCGGTGCCGTTTTCACAATCGATGAGGGGATGGCGGAGATTCAGAAGAAGGGCTTCTAATCTTTCTGTCCTTAGATAGGTCTGATTCATCGAAACGGAACCATTCCTCCGGAGGGAAAGGAAAGAATGTAAAAAGGGAAGAGAAAAACTCTTCCCTTTTTATTTTCGCAGACTGCACTGATTCGTAGTGTACTGTCTCAGAAAAGACTTTACGCAACGGTCATTCCGGACTTGAGAAGCCTGCTCCATGCTCGATACGGGGCGGGAATGACAACTCTAAGATCATTGTGAAGATGTGTTAGAGACACGACACTAGTGTACTGTGTCTAACGCTTCTTTCCATTTGACGGCGGAAACATTTTCCAAACATAGGAATATCTCTTGTAGCCGCAGGCTTTAGCCTGCGATATTTTGGCCTGAATGGCGCATTAGGGAACGCAACCTGAAGGTTGCGGCTACCTCAATGGTTCAACTCAGGACTGAGTGCATGTTCCAATATGACAATAAATTTATGACGCACGACACTAGGTAGGAAAGTCGACCGAAAGGTTTTCTCTGTTCAGGATCGCCGAAAAGAGGGTTCCTCCCAGATATTTCGGAATCAGGCGTGAGAGGTCCTGAATGATTTCCTCAGCTCGTTCCCTTCCCACCTCCCCCAAGACATCTATGGGAATGAAGATATTTCTTGTCTTCTCAGTGGTTTTGTCCTTCTCGCATTGACGCCATACCCAATTCCGGGTCAACACCTCTTGATCATCCCGATAGACCAACTCCCCTTTTGGCACAATGATCGTCTCCCCTCCGCCCATGGGAGTGAAGGCTTCCAAGCCCTCGGCGAAGCGGAGGTGGATATCTCCATGAAGGGTATCCAGGTCATGGCCTCCCATCGGAACCAAGTATCTCAAAGAGATGCTGTTGTAGAGATCAACGAGAGAGTTGATTTTGGGAAAGGGGTCTCCTTTGAGAACCCTCCGCGCCATGGATTCAATGGAACTTGGAAATTTACTTCCTGATATGCCCAATTTGGAGAAGGCAGTTCTCCAGGGTTTGATCCTCGGATGATCCTGAGCTT
>Ga0315296_10001440_pt1 | contig 20803 bp, 17 predicted proteins | sample YL17G14_18_MG_FD_203921 | JGI IMG/M metagenome (GOLD analysis project Ga0315296, IMG submission 203921) | Sediment microbial communities from Yellowstone Lake, YNP, Wyoming, USA - YL17G14_18 | ecosystem: Environmental > Aquatic > Freshwater > Lake > Sediment | place: USA: Wyoming | collected...
AACCGAAATCCTCACCTACATGGCCCAGGGTTACTTCAACAAGCAAATTGCGCTCGAACTCAACATCAGCGAACAGACCATCAAGAACCACATAACCTCCATTTTGCGCAAGCTGGATGCTAACGCCCGCACCCAGGCAGTGATAATCGCCATCAAACTAGGCATCATCACCCTGGACAGGGAAGCCAAATAATCGCTGTGGTAAAATGCCGCCTGGACAAGACGCTTGCTTCCGAAGTAACACGATTTTAAGTACCGAAATACCATATATCAGCGTGGAACGCAGCCACCGTCCCTGATACCACCATCATCAGAAACACATCCCAGTGGTTAGCCGTCGCCTATAATAACGAAAGCGTTGCCTCAAAACATCCAGCCAGCGGCCAGAGACATGCTCAGACCATCACCTATAGCATCTACACCTTCCCAAGCAACGCCAGCTCAGGCTGCACCAGCGACACCAACATAACCACAGCCATAGCCGGCTGGGGCGAATAAAGGCCGCCGATTACAGCGGGTGTATGACCAGCCACCTAGTCAGCGCTGTCCACAACCAGGAAAAAGAAGTCAGGGGGCTCCTAGAATGAGTCTGTGCTGGTAGCGGGCTTGCTTGGGGCTGTACTCGAACCTCAGCCCGACTACACGAAACTTGATGGCTGACTGGTTGGCTCCGGCATCTGTTATTTGCACCACGTCGAATAGCTCCTGGCCACAGTTGGGGGGTATGAGTATGACCCCCCTCTTTCCGGTGAGCCTCATCTTCGACAGTATGGCATTGGCTACATCGGCTGCCTGGCTCTCGGTGGGGATGGCTAGCTCCTGCTGGAAGTCTAACCTCTCCCCCACTAAGCCTAGCTCGGTTGAGTCAACAGCCGTGCCATAGACGGGGTTGCCGTAGATGTCTCTGCCAATAACGTAGGCTCGGTTGGTGGGGGGTGTGGCGGTGAGGTACTGGCCGTCCAGGATAACATGCCAGACGAACTTCAAGAGTGTGGGGCTGCCGAGCGATATTTGCTGGACTATGCTTGGTGGGAAGATCAAGAGGCCGGCGGGTATGCCGCCTTCGACGGTGGGTGTGCCGATGATTATCTGCTGGACTATGCTGGGGGGCTTGAGGATTCCCCAGATGCTTACTTCTGGCGTTCCGTAGGTTATCGGCTGGATGGTGCTTGACGGATATACTGTCTGCGCCAGGGACTCTCCCCAGTCCTGAAAGACGAAATCCCAATCGGTGACCACAGACCAGGTAGCGCCACTGTCACTCGATTCTACTGCGGTGCCCCCGGCGTAAGTCCCTGGGTACATGTGCCTGGTGCGGGCGTAGTTGCTGGAGTTTCCGGAAGGGAATCGCCAGACGATGGCATACTTGGTGCCGGCGCTCAGGTTGGCCCCTGCACCTAGCGAGAAGCCTAATAATGTGGGGTCTGTCGGTAGGGAGTTGCCATCGATGGAGGCTGAGCACAGGTCGGCTCCGGTGGGCTTGCCGTTAGCATCGGTGGCTTTGATGGAGATAGTGCCGGTGCCGGGGCTGCCAACACGACAGAGCTTTATCTTCACGCTGGTAATTATGTGGGACGATTGGGGCGTGAAGGACTGAGAGCGCCAGTATATGCCCCAGACGTTGTAGTAAGCGCTCTCCTCGAGATAGGACTCGTAAAGGTCTGGCTTCTTGACGATGGGGGTGCCGATGGCTATGAGCTGCACGATGCTTGAGGGCTTAATGAAGAGTATGAGCTTGGGCGTGCCGATGGCTATGGCCTGCACGATGCTAGAAGGTTTAATGGAGAGTATGAGCTTGGGTGTGCCGATGGCAATTGACTGAACGATGCTGGACGGCTGGATGGAGAGTCCCCCAGCTCCTACCTGGACTGTTGGTGTGCCGTAAGCGATGGCCTGGACAATGCTCGATGGTTTGATGGAGAGGTTTAGCTTGGGCGAGCCGTAGCTTACCGACTGAACGATGCTGGAGGGGCTTAGGACAAGGACGCCCCAACCCGCTTCAAACAACTGGATAGAATCATCACCAAAACCAGTATTATCGAAGGGGTCGGGGAAGGTGGAGGCACCTGCTTTATATTTTCTAGTGCCACCAGACGTATTATAGCCAATATCCCCCGTCGCAATGTAAACCGCTAGCCAGTAATAGCTTCCGCTGGTAAGTGAAACCGAAGCTATGGGCAAGGTATTCCACCCTGAAACTACTGCCTGAGGAGTGGCCTGTTGAGCCAGACGAGCTCCTGGTGAGCCGCTACTATCGGCATAGACAGCGTATGCTATTGTACCATTGGCATAGCATTTGACCTTGAACTCGGTCATATTGCCAGATGCTACGGCCTGGAAACGGCAGAGCATTTGGTAGCCCGCACCACTGTACCCTACGGGGGTAGCATCATCCATACCGATAAGTTTTCCTGTTGCCATATTTTATATCCCTTACCTTAATTTGAGATTGCCACGCTTTGAGATTCTTCGCTACGCTCAGAATGACAGGTTGGGGTTTTGAGATTGCCACGTCCTGCCATGCCTTTGGCTCGCAGTCCTCGCAATGACAGGGGTGGTGAGATTGCCACGCTTCGCTCGCAATGACAGGATAGCCTTATGAAAGCTTAAATATCTTATCGGCGCCGTTGTCCCAAGCTATGGTGATGTCTGAGCCGTTGGGCGTGCAGGGCAAGCCGGTAGCCGTGTCTATGAGCAGAATCAGTAGGGCGCTTTCCGTTCCTGTGTGCTGGTAGAGCACGATGTACTCGAACTGGTCGCCTGTGACGGCGCTGATAACTATATCGGCAGCGTCAAAGACGCCATCGGTGACCGTCTTGCTCTGGAGTGCGCCGCTGACGGCTACTCTGGCTGCTGCTGGTATGTTGGCCAGGGTTTCATGGGTGGCCAGGACGGGGGTGTAGTCTGCTCCATCTACCAGTATGGCTCTGATGTCATTGGTGTCCAGGTCGATTGTGCCATCTATCAGGTGCTGCTTGCCTTTGGTGTAGAGTGAATTAGCCATTCTGTTTGTCCTCCTTTCTGTTTAGTTTGGAAATTAAGCTGTTGATTAGTCGCTGCTTGTCGCGGATAGTTTCCTTTTCAGCCATGAGCTTCTGGTTTTCTTTCTCAAGCTCGCTGATGGTCATGTCTGATAGCGGTTTTGTCATGCTTTCCTTCTCCTTTCCTTTAGTTTTCACCCTCACCCTGACCCTCTCCCATCAAGGGAGAGGGTAGAGAGGGCACGAAGAGGGGCTGCGCCCCTCTTAAACTCCCCTTCTACGCCCTCAGAAAAAGTGCTATGATTGGCTACAAAGGAGGTGGCAAGCATGTGGTTACCACAGGTTATAATGGATTTGTTAAGGAACTTGGCTCCAGCGATCGCAATAATAGCCTTTGGAATGACCGTTGCGTTCAATGGCATCAACTGGCAGTGGCAGAGGGATAAGAAAACACGCAAGTTTGGTTTGTTTGTTTTTGCCTGTGGACTTTTATTTGTTTTGATCGGGCTTCTTGCGTTAGGGAATTGCTGCGCCCTATTGATTGCTCTAGCAGTGGTTGGTCTTGTCGGACTTGGATGGCGCTTTGCACTCAAAGATCCGTAGAATGGCATCCTCGCAACCAGACGGTTTCCTGGCGAGGCTAAAGCCTCGGGGCTACATGTTTTCAGATTCTTCGCTTCGCTCAGAATGACAGTGGAGGTGCTCAGAATGACATGATAAAGACATGACAATGACATGACAATGACAGGCTCCTTACGTTGGAAATTTGAATTTGTAAACAACTGTGTCTCCTTCCTGGGGGTAGACGATGTAGGCGTCCAGGCCAAAGAAGTAGATTACGTCCGGCACCAGGTTAAGCAGCCGCCTTAAGACGCTGGCTGCCGACTCCCCAGCGCCGACGTCGAGCTTGGGGTAGAGGCTGGTGATAAGGCTGCTCCTGGGCTTGTAGGCTAGCGCGCCCCCTACCGACTGCATGACCTTCTCTATTAGTTGATAACAGGTAAACTCATCTGAGCTGACATTCCACTCCACCGGCTTGTTGAACTGGTAGTGCTCCAAGCGTCCCCAGGCATCCACGCAGCGCATAATGAAGGCTGCGGTGTTGGGGTCTCTTTTGTACTCCATAGTCTCTATGAAATATCTGGCGGCCTCGGAGAGCATATCACCTGATGTCGTCTTGTAGCCGATAAAAAGATTAACTCGGGCGCCACGCTTTACCACGGCCAGGGACCCTGAACCAGGGGCGTTGTAAGTGCCTTTGGAGTTATCAAGTTCTATCTCCAGCTCCGACGGCTGCTCCGGGTCTACGGCTTCCTCGATGCGGGCTATTTTAGAGACGGGGATGGTGATTTTATCGCCGGCACCACTGCCTGCGGTGGGGGGCGCCCAGTAAGACGGCAGGGCGCTTCTCCAGACCTCATTCGCCTGGGTAGCCCAGATATAGGAGCTGTCGCAGGCTATAGCCATGCCTCTTGACGCCAGCGTGTCAATGAAGCTGGCTTTGTTCCAGTTGTAGTCGTAGAAATCCGTGCCTGGCTTTAGTCTGAATAGCCAGGGCTGGTTCTGGCGGGATAGGGATAGCATAACTGGATAGCTGGAAGGCTTAACCAGGTAGGGACCCGAGACGTCCAAAGTTTCGCCGGCCAGGGCTTCGATTACTGCCTGATGCCTCTCCCAATAAGTTGACGCTGCCCTCGGCTCCCAGGGGCCGTAGGGCTGCATCTGCCGGAAGCCTACCGGCCAGCCTACTTTGAACTGCCTTAGCCTTACCTGAGAAGCGATATCTACTCTGGCTCTGCCTAAGCCTATCTTCTGGTCTGTCCCCCAGGTGCCGGCGGTGACTTTGTAGCCGTCTCCGTAGACCATTCTAACCACGGAGAGGTAGCTGCCCTCTAAGACCAGGGCGATAATATTCCAGTCGCCGTCATAGTACATGGCTAAGTCCTCGATGTCGGCGTCATAGCTCCCCCTCTGGCCTAAGCCGGTGCTCCAGGTGCCGCCGGTGCGCAGCTGGAAGTAAAGGCTGGTGGGGTCGTTGACATCCGAGGCGTGAACGATGGCGCAGTCGCCGTTGGGCTTAAAGGCGAGGGCTACGCCTCGCTCACAGGGGCGGGCATTGGCCATCTCTACCCAGCCGGCCCAAGATGCGCCGTAGTCTGCTGACTGCCGGCGGTAAAGGTAGGCTGCGGACATCGATGCTACCATGACATTAGCTCCCAGGGCGGCGATGGCTACTTTGGCGTTGGCGGGGACACCACCAAAAGAGCTGCCCCAGGAAGAATAAGTCGACCCGGGCCCCGGGCTGGTGACACGTGAGAGGTAAAGGTTGGTGCCGTCTTTACGGATCCGAATAAGGCTACCGTCTCCGGGGATGGTTAGGCCGTGGCTGTCTTTGGTCTCTGAGCCTGAGTAAAAGCGCTGCCAGCCGAAAAGCTCCCACTGGATGCTGCCTGATGCTGCCGGGTGGCCGTAGGCCTGTACCTCGAGCTTAACCAGGGGCTTTCGGGGCACGCCTGTTTTCTGTGTCTCTAGTAGGGCGTCACTTAAGCTGCGCATTTAACCACCTATGTAGTTGCGACCCTTTAGGGTCGCCTTTGCTACATGCAAGATTCTTCGCTTCGCTCAGAATGACATATTTCTGTCTTTCTGTCATTTTGGCCTTTTCCAGATTATGTAAACTATCGAGCCGACTAGCAAGACGATGCCGACCATGGTTAGCCAGTCAAAAACTACCATCTCTCACCACTATATATAGGTGCGTTTCTAGGCCACTACTGGTTGTATTTCAGCAGCTCTTCGGCCAGGACTCCGACATGGTACAGCGTGTCGTTGGGGCCAAGGGTCTTTCTCCAGTCGATGTTGGTTTTGGCCAGGACATAGACGTTGTCTCTGCACCTGATGGTCTTGCTCACCTCGAGCTGCATAGCCACGTATTCCGGTGACCGAACCTTACACGCTGAACCTTCTCCGGGCTTAACTCCGCTGGTCTGCTCCTCGACGTAGGCATGAGCGTCGTAGGCCAGGGTTACCAGGTAATCCCAGTAGTCCTGAGCCTGCTTGATGTTGTAGCAGGTGGTGGCACTTCCCTTATCCTTCGCCTCAAAGAATACCGTGGCCGGGTTCTGCTCGGAATACTTGGCTGCGGTATCGTTCAATACCCGCTCGTGAAAGAGCTTGATATCGAGAGGTTGAGATTGATTGAGATTAGTTGAGATTGGCTGAGATGCAACCATAGGCTGGATTTCTTGCTGTGCGGCTGCTGGCTGGGCTTGCGTGATAATTTGCGTGGAATTACCCTCTGGGTGCGTCTTGTAGTATTCTGCGGACTTGATGGCTTCTGCCTCTGCCCTCTGGCCGTCTAGCCTGCCTTCCACAACCAGGTAGACAATGCCTGAAAGTACCATGGCCAGGAGGGGCACGAAGTCCGTTAGCTCCTTCTGGACTGCGGGGTCTCCGCCGAACATCTGGATGGCTGCCACTAACAAAGTGGCGATGTAGACGCTGTACTTTTTCTTGCCGGCTAAAAATCTGTTTAACATGTTTTACTCTCCTTTTTTTAGTTTATGTCAACCTCAGCTTCGGGCTGTCTCCTGCTAAGGGTTATGTCAAGTAAAACGGCCTCGCTGCACTCGATTTTAGGCCTCTCTAATTCATTTTAGGTCTAATCATACCCCCAGGGCGGTTCGTCAAAACGCCTCTTTTTTCTGCCGTCTCATGGGGGTCATTCGACCAGGGCGGCCAGGGTATCGGGGACGGGCTTACCGTTTTCCGTGTAATGCCTCATCAGGTGTTTGGCAGCGTCAAGGATCTGCTGCTCGGTGGCCTCTACCCTCTTACCTCTGAACCCGCCACGGCTGAGGGCGGCCACGGCTGCTGCCGTGTGCTCCCAGTCCGTGGTCTTGTAGTGGCCAATCTTCCCTTTGATGGCTCGGAAGATGGCCTTGGTGTGATGCGGCAGTTTCCACGTCTCCGGGTCTTCCTTGTCGCCAACGATGGCGAACGCCTGCCAGGGTAAGCCTTCCTTTAGCCTGGGTAGCCCTTGTTCGATTTTTGATTTTCCCATTTAAGTCTCCTTTCCCTTGTCTTCATTAGTCTCAATGAGTCTCTATGAATCTCTGTTTAATTCCCAACTTGAGACTAATTGAGATTCATAGAGATTTTGAGATTACTCAGTGTCGTCTCCTTGATAGAACTGACTTATTTTGAGCTTTCGGCCTCTGCCGAAGCGTTTAAGCTGGGCTTTGAACTCTTTGAGCATAGCCGTCCCCCAGCTCTGGTAATCAGTATCGGCTCGCTCCCCACCAAAGCCGGCGGTGTCGCTGCGGTACTGCGACTGTGCCAGCACGGCATAAGCGGCAGCTCCCAGGGCTAGGACGTCCTCAAGGTAAGTGGGGATGGTGCTGGTGCTGCCGTCCAGGGTGTGAACCTTACCCCAGTAGACGTAACAGTTGGTGCCGTCCCCCTCTACGTCACCTATCAACGTAATGGTATCTGCGTAGACGGTGAACCTTTGAAACTGCCTGGGGGTTTCTCCCACTGGGAACTCTACCCTGTCCACGCTCACTATATCGGTCAAGCTGGTCAAGGCTATCTCGCGGCTGCCGTCGGTGGTGGCGATGGTAGCCTTCATCTCCCTGGGGCAATAGCGGGCTAGCTCGGCTACGGCTCTGGCGATGGCTCTCTCAATCTCGTTGTCCTGCCAGCGATAGTTAGAGCTGTCCTCGTCCTTCAGGTCTCGCCTGACGGCTGTTTTGATGGTTGTCAGCGTCGTTGCCATTTCGTTCCTCGTCTCTCCTTATTCGGTTAGTGTTGGGGGGGGAGTAGGTTAGTCTCCCCCCCCAACCGGGGAGGTGAATCCCTAACAGAGGCGGAGGGCACTACCCCCCGTGGCTACATACAAAAACTGTGCCACTGTTAGGCGGTCAATTATCTTGCTACACTACGCTGTCGGCTCGGTTGTTAAGGAAGAACAGCACCTCGGTAGCGCTCAAGGCGATGCCGATGATGGTGGTGGCGTCAGTTGACGTAGTCGGCACTGTCTGCGTGATCATGCCTGAGTTGGTGCCCTCGTCCACGTAGACATAACCGCCTGGGGTGGCGCCTGTGTAGCCACCGACAACCGGCTTGTCTGAAACGGGTATGACGTCGGCGATAGCTCCATCAGCCAGGGCTACGAGCCTGCCTTGAATGACTGAGCCGGCGGTGGCCAGCGCCTTCTTCCAGCCTGAGCTATACCCCAGCACGTCTCCCCTCTTACAGGCTCCGGCCAGGGTAACCATGGGGGCTCCTGGCCCGACGCCTGAGTTTAGTATTTGCCTGTCTTTGCCTGGGTCTGCAAATGCCATTTAATTACTCCTTTCTTAAGACTTGAGATTAATTGAGATTGGGAGATTAGTTGAGATTGCGGAATCTCTATCAGTCTCTATTAGTCTCTATCAGTCTCCTTTTTAATCCTGGACTCCGATTAGGGCTGCCCTCTTGACTTTGGAGAAGTCGGCTATGCCGACATACCACTTAATGCGGGTTCTGGCGGCGTCCTTCGTCTCCATAGCGCCGATGGGTTCGACCTGTAAGCCTCCGGGGCCGGTGATGCCACAGAGCGCTCCCTCACCAAACTTCAGGGCGTAGATGGTGGAGTTGGTGGCGCCGGTATAGAGGGTCTCCACGCTGCCGGCCACGGTGTGGGCATTGAGAATCCAGTCGTTGATGCCGATGGGGATACCGTTGTAGAGCTGGACAAACTCACCCAGCTTGCCGGTGCCGACCTCAAGGTTAGAGCCGGCGGCTCTGGCCAGGGCGTTCAGCTTCCTGCGGCTTCGCTTGCTCATTAAAAGCATGTCCGGCAGTCCGCCCAAGACGGCATCTATGAGCTGGTCAATCATGGCCAGGGTAAGGGTGGCACCGGTAGCGCCAGCAGCGATAAGCTGGTCGGAAGCCGTGCCGGTGTCTATGAGCTTGATTATGCCGTCCATCTGGTTGGCGTCTGTGGCTGAGTTGCCGTAGAGGAATCTCTGCTCAAACTCATGCCTGACGGCCTTAGCCGTTAGCTCGATAATGGCTGCCTCGATGTCCTGGATATTAGAGCGGGTGGCCTTGATGTAGTTGTCCACATCGGCGTTTTGTCCCAATATCTTCAAGGTAGCGGTGAGCTGGTCGAAGGTGATGGCGGGGCTGGTTACCCAATCATCGTTCGGTGCGTGCCATTCGGCTGTGGGGAGCGTTTTCTCCCGGTTATAGGTCAAGGCATTGCCGACTATCTCCGTAAAGGGCATGAACTGGAGGATAGGGCTTTCCTTGACGATGGTTTCAATGACGCCCTGCAAGAGGACATCATTAGAAAGTTTAGCTGCTTCGGTTAATGTAATTGCCATTTTCTACTCCTTTCTTAATCTCCTAATCTCCTAGTCTCTACTAATCTCTAATCTCTGAGATTGATTGAGACTGATAGAGATTGATTGAGATTACGACTCCTTCTTTTTCTTGGCCTGTTCCAGGCCGAGGTTTATTTTCTCTTTGGTGCTTAGCCCTTCGGTGTTAGTACCGGTGCGAGCTGGCGCACCTGCCGGGACTACGGATAGCTCAGCCAGTGCCTTAGCCTGTGCCTCGAGGCCTTCCTTGACCTTGCTCACCAGTACGCCGGCTTTCTCCACTGATGACTTGACGTCCTCGATGGTGTCCCCCCAGATGATGTCGGTGGTAAAGAGGGGGTTGGCCTGTAGCACCAGCTTCTTGAAGTCCGCAACGGCATAGGCATAGGCTGCCTTAGCTCCCTCGAAGTTCGTTGAGGCCTCGGCTAGCTGGCCTTTCAGGGCTTCGATGTCCTGGATCTTGGTGGACACCTCGGTCTCCAAGGTGGCTATCCTCTCGGTTAGTTCCCTGGTAGCCTCTGCCACCAGGCCTTGGGCTCTTTGCCTTTCGCCTTCAAGCTCGAGCTTGATAGCGTCGTAGTCCTCTTTGGTTGGGGTTTGGTTTTCGGCGTTGGGATCTTCTGGCAATGTAATTTCTCCTTTGGCTTTATTCAGTCAAGGCCTCGGTCTCCGGTTCGGCAGCTGTAGCTCTCTCTCGCTCACCGCCGCGGGTGGAACGTGCCCTGTACTGCTGATTCATTTCCAGGATTTGTCGCCTCTCCTCTAGCCACCTGGCAAACTCGGCGTCGGGGTCTCTGATGCCTAGCTCGTCCATGGCCGTCCTCCTGGCGTGAACGCCTGACTGGACTAATAGCTGCTCGTTCTGGGCTACCCTGGCTTTGTCCTGAGGCAGTACTGCACCCCAGATGATGCGGGTGCTGATGTTGGTTAAGTCCTGCCTGGCAAACTGCTTATGCAGCTTGAGTATCATCTGGCAGCGCCTGGCGTAGGCTGCGGTTCTGATGGTTCTCTTGCGCCTGACTTTCTGTAGTAGTGATTGCAGCTCCACCTCAAGGGCTACGCCTGACAGCTCTCTTTCAATACCGCCGTAGGCTGCCCTGGGGGACTCTGAGATGTCATGGAGACAGCGGTAAATCATATCGATATAGTCGACGTGAAGGCGGATCCCCCCACCGGCCAGAAGGTCTAAGAGATAGGCTTTGGCGTCCTCGGGTATAGTCCACACCTGGCCTGGTGATACTTTTATGTCCTCGGCGGACTCTACTCCCTCTAGTACTGCGATGGGATTTCCTGAGACCTCGAGGATGCGGGATAGCTGGGATAGTGCTCTATTAAGCTCCCTCTGTGCCTGGCGTAGCTGGGGAATATCGGAAGTGCCCCAAAAATGCTTCGGCTGCCTCAAGTTGGGGAAGATAACGAAGGGGATAAAGCCGTAGGGGTTGGGCTTGTCCTCGATGGTGTCATTGTCCATGTAGAGGGTAAACTGCTTGGCCGTCCATGCCTCGGTGATGGTAACGGCTTTCTTGCCTGTCTTTCGCTGGTAGAGCTGGTCAAGCTCCTCTTGCGTTAGCGTGTAGCGGCTGGCTACTCGCCAGACTTTGGACAGGTCGTCTCCCAGCCACCAGGCGTAGAGGCCGTTGACATCGGGGCTGGTTACCCTGATGCGCTTCTCTAAAGCGTCCCAGGTGACCTTAAAGCAGCCGTCTCCCAGTATGGCGGCGTCCACCTCGGTCTCGTAGTCAAGTTCTTGTAGGCTGTTGCCCAGGTAGACGTCGTAGATAACCTTCTCGGCTGCCCTGGCTAGCTCCTTAGCCTTGTCTGTGGCCTCTACCGGCTCACAAGCGAAGTTAAGACCTTCCATGAGGTAGCTGGTAAGCTTGTCTATGGCGATCTTGGCGTAGTTGAACACTAGCTGGCGGTGCTTGCTTCGCTCTGGCCACTGGTCGCCGTTATAGAAGTCCAGGTTGGCCTTGTAATCTGAAAAGCGGCTGCGGTCGAGCTGGCTTAGTGATTGGGGGGTGAAGTTCATCTTATCAGCGCCTTTACTCCCAAACCCTAAATTCTAATTTCTAAATCCTAAACAAATCCGAAATCCAAATGCTCTAAATTCAGAACCTTTTGGTTTCGGTCATTCGAATTTTGATATTTGATATTGTTTCGAATTTCGTATTTAGTGCTTAGGATTTGCCTCATTAAGCTGGTCACCTCTTACACTTACCACGGCTTTTCTTCGGCCTAAGGGCTCTTTCTACAGTCCGGCGGCTGACGCCGAAAAGCCCGGCTATGCCCCTGATGCTTTTGCCGCTCCGCCTGAGCTCCACCATCCGCTTATTCCGCGCCGCTAGCCTCAGCCGCTGCTGTCCTCTCGGCTCCTCCTCCACACATCTCGGCAGCGGGCAACTCAGACAAGCCTGAAAGACCTCACAGCCCTCATCCCGCCAGTTGATTTCATCAGGCAACAAGTTGAGTTCACTGCCAACCATGACAGAGCAATACTAGCACTAATGTTCTACTTAGTCAAAGTGATTTTGTCGCATTTTCACCCTCACCCAAAGGGAAATCCTAAATCCCAATTTCTAATTCCTAAACAATATCAAAACCCAAATTCTCCAAGCTCAAGGGTTCTTGGTAACCCTGCCTGTCATTGCGAGCCCTTCGCCCCATGTCATCCTGAGCACCATCCTGTCATCCTGAGCACCATCCTGTCATCCTGAGCGAAGCGAAGGATCTCAAGCTTCGCTGCGAGATTCTTCGGTCGCTTCGCTCCCTCAGAATGACAGAAGGGCAGAGGCTCAGAATGCCATTTGCTTTTGTGTTTTCGGCCATTAGTGCTTGGTGCTTTGAATTTGTTTAGAATTTAGGATTTAGTGCTTGGGATTTGTTTGGCATTTGGTGCTTGGGATTTAGGATTTCTAAGCATGTAGGGACAGGGCTAAAGGTCTGTCCCTACATCGATGAGGTCAGCTTTAAACTTGACAAGGCTCAGGCGGGGGGGTATAAAATCTAAGGCATGAGGTTTATAGGTTATCTCTGCCTGATTTTAATGCTGGCAATGGCGCTGATGCCGACCGCAGTCAAAGCCGCTGGCTGAGTGGAAGGTGTTTGCCCCACGGTCGTGGGGGAAAAATCGGACACCTCGGGGAGAGTTGGCTCCACGGCAACCATAAACATAGACGCTGGCTCCCAGCAGATAGGTGGGGACTATACGGTAGTATGGAGCAAGACGCCCATCGTCGAGGGGAGCACTGACTACATTGAGCTGACTAAGGGTAAATTCCCCAGAACCACCACAGCGGTAACGGTTACTTTTACTGTGCCCGAGGCTACCTACGGCACCAGCTATGTCCAGTACCGGCGCTTCTCGCGCCCCGAATCCCCCTACGGCTTCACTTTCACGGTGCTGTCTGACATAAAGGTAAGCCCATCGTCAGGCTCACCTGGCTCTAAAGTCACCATCAAGGGCACCGGCTTCCCAGCCAACAAAGACGTTAAGCTGAGCTTCGATGGCAAAGACACGGCGCTTACCATCAGCGCCAACGGGGTGGGCAGCTTCAGCGCCGAGTTCGACATCCCCAATACCATCGCCGGCAAGCACGAGTTCAAGGCTACTGTGGAAAATATTTCTATCGGAGATATCAGCGCCAGCCTCCAGGTTAGCCCTGCGGTCAGTCTTGAACCCGCACATCCCGAGATCGGCGGAGAGGTTACGCTGACCGGCTGCGGCTTTGCTGCCACCAGCCAGGTCTCCATTAAGTACGATGATGTCTCTATATCAAGCTCGACAACTGACAAACCGCCAACCACCGACCTGAATGGCAGCTTCGGCCATAAGTTCAAGGTGCCGGAAAGCTCGAAGGATAACCACGTGATTACCGCTACTGATAAGGCAGGCAATGTCGCCACCTACGGCCTGCCACTGGAAAGCGAGCCACCACCAGCACCAAACACAATTACTCCCGGAGAGAAGGAGCAGAGGTTCGGCGTGTTCGGCTCCCAGCTTGTCATCTTCACCTGGACCGAGGTCTCTGACCCCAGCGGCGTCACCTATATCCTGGAGATAGATGACAACCTAAGCTTCTTCCCACTGGAGCCGGGCATGAGGAAGACAGGCTTGACCAAGCCCAATTGTGTAATGAAGCTTGAACCAGGCACCTATTACTGGCAGGTCAAAGCCATTGACGGTGCCGGCAATGAAAGCGCCTGGGCGCTTTCCCCCTACCCCTTCCAAGTTGGTCTTTTCTCCGCCTGGTACCTGGTCATAGGTGGCCTGATTTTCGTCATCATCTTCATCCTCATCGTCCGCGCCTTCTTCCGCCGCATCCGCGAATACTACAAGTAGACCCAGCCTGTAACCCCACACCACACAAATCCCAAATTCCAATCTCTAAATCTCCAACAATATCTAATTTCAAATTACCAAAATCCAAAATGCTAATTTTTGGGGCCATTCGGATTTGGTGCTTTGAATTTATTTGGAATTTGGAGCTTGGGATTTGATTTTTAACCTTTGGGGGTCTTGACAGGCGTGGTACAATAGTACTAGGCAAGGGGAAATCCTTGCCCATTGGAGTATCTATAAAACAAAGGAGGTGATGCGGATGAAAGGAAGCCAAAGCTGGCAAGACCGGCCGAGGCAACCATAGAACCGTCCTGGCTCCGGGACATAAAGCCTTAAACCCAGAAAAATGTTTCTGGATTAGCTGTGGAGTAGCCTGAAACGGGCAGGCTTAACAAATACCCATCAAAAAGTGAATACTTTTCCCCGAAAGGGGTTCTAAAACCGGAGGCGGACAGGTCGAATTTCCGCCAAAGGTCTCCGAAAGGAGGCCCGAAGGTTATTTTCTCTGAATGTAGCCCTTGAATGTAGCCCCGAGGCTTCAGCCTCGGGTGCACCCGACCTTAAAAGGTCGGGGCTGCATTGGTGGGTTAAGGGGAAATAATCAGGGAGATTTTCGGAGTTTACAAAACTTAGGAGGTATAATGAAAACAAAATATCCTAGTATGTTCGGTCTCCTGGTTGCACTGATGCTGGTAGCCAGTTTTGTCATACCAGTTAACCTGGCTAGCCCAGCAGCAGTCCAGGCTGACCCGGGCATCTGCAAATGGGATACCGTACTCTCACCAGGGGCACTGCCGCTGAAGAACGACCTTCTAAACTTCGCGGGACTTGGCAGCGAAAACCTGGACATGGTTGTTGGTGGCGATAGCGCGACCATGCTTACCATAACCAGGGGGTTAACACCACCCCTACCAGGAATAGATGTCCCACCTCTCGGACCTGGCGGTACCATGGCGAACGCGCTTTACAACACGACCAACGGTGGCATTTCCTGGACTTCAACCCAATGGTTCGTTCTGCATCGTGCTGGGCGGGTCCAGCAAGGTTGGACGGGCTGGGAAGAGTGCTACCAGGTAGCCATCGCTCCGGATGACCCCAAGTTCTGGGCAGTGACCACTGACGCCCCCGCCCCAGCCCTAGGTCCCGGCGGCACTGGTCCCACGAATGTATGGGTTACCACGAATGCCGGCTCCTCCTGGTCATGGGCAGGAGCCATACCATTCAACGCTCCTGGTGTTGAGATGATTCGCGCCATTGACATCTCTCCCAGCTACGGCGGCGGCCGCGATATCGCCGTTGCCACTGCCGATGCTGCTCTTGCTGGTAACGTTAGCAACATCTACGTGGTCAAATCCACCGGCTTCGGCGGCTGGCTGGCGCAACTTCCAGTAGCCCGCCCCGTATTCATCGACTTCGAAGACATCAAGTTCTCGCCCAGCTATGGTTCTGATGCTTCGCTGTCGGTGGTCTTTTCCGACAATCTTGCTACGTGGTACAACATCGCGCTGCGCGACCTTGCCCGGAACACCACGACAGGCTGGTCGGTTGGTACTGGTCCCCTTGCTCTCGCCCCCGACAATGGCACCGAAATCAGAGACCCATCCTGGGGAGTGGGCACTTCGCCCGATAGGACCAGGTTGAACAATGCTTGTCTCCAGCTGCCGTCCGACTTCTCCGGTCAGGCAGCGTCTTTGCGCCGCGCCTATATCAGCCTTGATGCCTTCCCCTTCTCGGATAACCTTACTCGCACTGGCATCTTCCGCATTGACGATACCACTCAATACACGCTGATGGACACCACCAACACGGTCAACAAGTCCATCTACAGCATCGCCTATTTCGGCACCTATGCTTCGGGCAAGCTGCTGGCTGGTGAGCGCATGGGCTTCCCGTGCACGGCAACCGTGCCGACATGGTTTACCGATTCGCCGACCACCTGCCCCGTCCCGTGCTGGTATCCGGCTTTGAAGCCGACCACGGGCGCGGCTAACCAGGCTGCCTGTGCCATCACACAGGCTGGCGTTGGCGGTGCTATCGTCGGCTGGAGAGCTGACGGCGCCCTGGCTTATGTGGTCACTGGCTCACTGGCGGCATTGCCTACTCAAACTTTCGCCTTTGCAGCAACTCCATGGTACGCTAACTGGCTTCTGGCTCCGATACCCAGAGACGAGTCGGCTTTTGCCATCAGCCGCAACAACGGCGAGACCTGGAACCAGCTTGGCCTCATTGACACTGGCGCTGTTGGGCAGCTAAGCCGGCTGGTGGATGTGGCGCCCACGCCCGACTGCAAGACAGTTTATCTGGCTTCAGTTAACACCGTAAATGGCTTGGGCTGCGATGAGTTTGACAGCGTGTGGCGGTCGAGCAGCAATTCTGAGGTGGTAGCACCTCTGCCAGCTGTGCCCGTTGGCATATACTGGGAGAGAATTCTGTGCCATGTGACCGCACCCAACTGCAACAACGTGCTTTTACAGACAGACTTGGCTATACTGCGACTGGTGCCTTACTGCGCTGACCCATCCGGTCAAATCGTTGCCTGGGCAGTTTATGACACAGCTATGAACTGGACCCCGGGTATAGCCTTGTGGTCGCCCGACTACGGCGATTACTGGGCGACAGTAACGCCAAGGGACCCGGTTCAGGACTTCTGCTTCGAATCAGCCACCGTTATGTACTTCTTAAGCCCTCAGGGCGTTGTGCAGAAGATGCCATATACCGGCACCGCCTGGTCCAACACTCTGGAAAGCGTGACCTCCTCACTGCCACAGGGCCATACCATCGCCGCTTATCCCGAGGGGAAGGTGCTGGTTGGCACAACTCAAGTCATACACACGCTCCTTTACGCTGCGTCCTACGCCGCTAACTTCAACACCGACAGCCCGAAATTCAGCGTGCTGTCTCTGGCCGGCAGGACACAGTTCGCCGGCAATGTCCATGTTGCCTTTGACACCAATTTCAAGGACAACAACACCATATTCATCGCTGACAGCGCCGCCCCCGCAGGCGGCTCCGTGTATCGCAACACTGCAACAGGTTCGATCAGGTGGGATGACGGCGACATGATGGCTGCAACCAACGGCGCTACAGGCTCGCTGGCACCTCATCAGGTTGGACAGTTTGGTCTGGTCATCGCCTTCACCGGCGCTGACGGACAGTGCGCTCTGTACTCGGCTCACGCACCCACACCGTTGGCGGTGCCACCGTCAATTAACAGCGGTGTTTGCCGCACGCTATGGCCGCTTGATGGCATGCCCAAGCCAGGCATTGTCTGGGACTGCCTAATAGCCGGCATACCGCCAGCAAAAGTAGTTCCTGTTTTCTTCACATGTGAGCCGTCTTCGCTTAAGCTTTGCGGCTGCTGCACAATAGACACCGATACCACTCTATATGCCCTTGACAACCACCTTTACGCGCCGGCGCCGGGACAAAACGGCGTAGGTATGCTGTGGGCATTCACCGATTGCATGGCTAAGAAGGGTCCAGCGCTGATAACCGAGGACAAGGCGCTTATCGGCTGTGACCCGGTATCGGGCAGGTCTCAGGAAGTTAACCTGTGCTGGGAGCAGCTCTGCATCGCCGATGCCTATGACATCGAGATCGCCAAGAAGGATGACTTCGCCATCCGGATAATTGACTGGGTGATAGAAGGCACCGCGACAGGGGCTCCACCTCCAGGCTTCCTTACCTGGCCTCCCGCTTTCCTGACTCCGGCTGATGTTACCATACCGTGCGCCTTCTTCCCGGCTGGCGGCTTAGCGGCATTCATTTCAGGCTCAGAGATAGCCCAGTGGGGCAACCTGGAATGCGGCCACACCTACTACTGGCGTATCCAAGTTCGTGAGTGCGCCACTACTCAGATTGTCCGCAGCCCGTGGTCTGAGGTGAGAAGCTTCACCGTCAAGGCCGGCCTGCCAGTAAGCACTCCGTACTACGGCGTGCAGCTACTGTCTCCGAACAACGGCGGCCTCGGCATTCCGGTAAAGCCAGTGTCCTTCTCCTGGTCACCGTTCAAGGAGACCACGAAGTACAAGTTCGTCCTGGCTACGGATGCGGCTATGACCCAGGTGGTCAAAGAGGCTGACGTGACCACCACCGCCTTCGAGTACGATGGCACGCTGGAATACAGCTCCAACTACTTCTGGCGAGTGATGTCCGTCGAGCCTGCGCCGAGCGACTGGTCTGCTACCTTCAGTTTCTTGACTGAGGCGGCACCAGCAGTAGAAAAAGGCCCACCAGCAGCTCCACCAACTCCGGTCTGGGTCTGGGTCGTTATCGCCCTCGGTGCTATCCTGGTTATCGTCACTCTCGTCCTCATCTTCAAGACGCGCCGGGTATAGCCTACCTGCTTGAGATAAGCAAAAGGGGGTGGCTTAGGCCACCCCCTTTTTTATTCCCCCACCATTTTTAAATACTAAATCCCAAGCACCAATGGCCAAAACAACCCCGTAATGAATTTTGCATTTTTATCTGACATTTTGACTTTTGATTTTGTTTGACATCACATTCCAACCGCATCTATAATGCCCACAAAAACCGGAGGCTTGAATGATGAAATATAAATGGTATTTGACACTTATCGCCATATCGCTTGTCGTCTTAATCGGTTCAACCACCGGCTGCGTCACCATCGTCAGGCAGGGGCCAGCGGCAGCACCAGCATCTACCCCGCAGGAACCGACAGCTCCACCGACAATCAACTCCTTTACTACCAGCCCGGCGAGCATCATCTCAGGACAGCGAACCACTCTGAGCTGGGACGTCTCCGGTGCCGCCACAATTACCATACAGCCCGAAATCGGCACCGTAGGCTCAAGCGGCTCGCTGCAGCTATCGCCAGCCGCTACCACCACTTATATACTAACAGCTACCAACGAAGCCGGCAGCACCAGCGACTCAGCTAGCGTTACAGTGATGCCGGCGGTAACCGGCAAACCTGACCTGGTGATTACCGACATCTGGCTTACCGGAAGTGCGGTCAATTATAAGATAGCCAACCGCGGCAATGCCGATGCCAAACCGAGCCAGTCCTATTTCTACGTCAATAACCTCAAGCAAGCCAGTGACTATGTAGAGTCACTGGCTGCGGGCGAGGAAAGAACCACATCTTTTTCCAATTTTGATTGGAGATTCCCCGGTGCCGCCGGAGACCCGGCAGCAGCCATAGCCCAGTTTAACGTTAGGGTCTGTGCCGATGCTGGCAATGACATCGAGGAAAGCGATAAGGGCAACAACTGCCTCACTAAAATCTGGGGGCAGACGTTTACATACGATTTCGTGAAGAACGCCCACATGGCTAAGTGGCGGAGCGGTGCCGGCGAACTGAAATGGCCGATGGTTGCCAGCGATAAGAAAGGGGCTGCCTATTTGCTCTATAACACGCTGGTGATGTGCCCCGAGCCGGTGAGCAACGGCTGGATACAGGGCAGGTTCGCCGACTACTATGTCAAATACTACGGACAAGAAACCAGCAGCCGAGAGCTCGTGGTACCCGAACTCGCCAAGTTCACCGCTAAAGTGGGCTTCAAGCAGGGCGATTCTTCCACCGATGGCATAGGAGTTGCCCTCGGCTATGTGGATGCCACCGGCAGCGTGGTGCTGTTCCCGAAGATGGACGTTTACAGCGACGGGACATTACGTGTCTATGAGATTGATTTGAGCGACATGGCAGGCAAGAAAACAGAGTTCATCCTCTGGGTTGAAGCCAAGGATTCCCCGGTGGGAGACTGCGTAAGGTGGGTGGAGCCTAAGATAGTCCAGGAGTAGATGAAGCTAAAAATCAAAAGTTAAAAACCAAAAGCTAAAATGACAGGTAAAAATGTGGCTACTACATGTTTTGGTTTAGTCACCAATGTAGCCTCGACCCTTTAGGGTCGAGATCACGAGGCTAAAGCCTCGCGGCTACACGTTTAACAAATACTAAATCCCAAGCACCAAATTACAAACAAATTCAAAGCACCAATCCTTCCTCCTTCCAGAATGGAAGGACAATGACCGAAACACCGTTTAACTGTTATTCTGAGACCTTCCCTCTATGTCATTCTGAGGAGCCCTTCGCTCTTTGTCATTCTGAAGGAGCAGAGCGACTGAAGAATCTAGATCCTTCGCTTCGCTCAGGATGACAGGTAAATGAAGCTCAGGATGACAGGGAGATGAGGGTCAGGATGACAGAAAGGTAAAGACAATGAAACAGTACTACGTTTATATAATGGCCAGTAGGTCCAGAACGCTGTACACAGGTGTAACCGATGACCTGGTACAACGCGTATTTGAACACAAGAATAAACTCATCGAGGGATTTACTAAGAAATACAACATCACCAGTCTGGTATACTATGAAGTGACCAGCGACATTCAGGCTGCAATCCAGAGGGAAAAGCAGGTCAAGGGATGGCTAAGAAGGAGAAGGATTGCTTTGATCGAAACGACGAACCCAGAATGGAAGGACTTAAGTGACGGATGGTACAAGACGTAGAGATCCTTCGCTTCGCTCAGGATGACAAAAAGAGTGCCTCAGGATGACAGAGGGCGGAGTTTAGCCGGGGACATATTTATGGAAGCGAAGGCCGTTCTTCTATGGCTGGTAGCTTTGTCGCTAAGTGTGTCAATTCCGACGCCTGCCCTGGCGCTAGCCAGAGCTCCAGATACGGCCGTTCTTCGCTGGGCGATAGTTGATACGCCGGGCAGCATAGCCGACAGGAATGACCTCCGCTCCCCCTGCGAGGTGAACTCTATAGCGGTAGCATCAGACGGCAAGACTATATATGCCATCGATATTCCCAACGCCACGCCACCTCCAGCGGCGAACCCGGGAATCTGGAAAAGCAGCGATGGCGGCATCAGCTGGAGCCCCAAGCCGACGCAGCATCTCACCCAAGCCATACCAAACCCAACACTGCCGGTGATGGATATCGCCCTGGCTCCGGATAACCCGGCTCTGGTAGCCGTCGTTTGCCTTAACAATACAGCTACCCTCCGCCGCGAAGTCTTTCTTTCCGACGATGGCGGCACTACCTGGGTTTACACCGGCACCATCCCCTGGGTCTATGGCGGCAACGAGCAAATCGGCGATATCGCCATCTCGCCGGGCTACAACTCTGGCGCGAAGCCAACGCATG
>Ga0315296_10001441_pt1 | contig 20801 bp, 16 predicted proteins | sample YL17G14_18_MG_FD_203921 | JGI IMG/M metagenome (GOLD analysis project Ga0315296, IMG submission 203921) | Sediment microbial communities from Yellowstone Lake, YNP, Wyoming, USA - YL17G14_18 | ecosystem: Environmental > Aquatic > Freshwater > Lake > Sediment | place: USA: Wyoming | collected...
TAGAGGGCAGAAAAAGTTGGGGTTGAAACAGCAAAGCATTGGTAGGCAACTGGACTTGATAAAAAATCTTACAATAGGACACGTTGCCGAGCTTCACAAAGAAAAAATTCTGTTACTGATGTGGGAAGTTTTCAAAGGCCCTTATTCGTATAAGTCAGGCAAATTCTGGCGCATTATGGATGGAGGCTTTATTGAGCTTATAAAAGAACGTCAAGAACGAAACTTAGAAAAACTGGTTTTGAAAATATGGGAACTTGTAAATCAATATTATAATGAATTCGCTACCACGATAAAAACAATATGCATTATGGATATTAAAAAATATGACCTCCTCTCGATGCTGCTTTTTCAATTAGCCGAAGAAAAGAACAAAACAGTTTTCTCAATAGATGAACTAATAAAGTCTATCATTGACGAATTTGAAATCAAACCTTCCCAACCAACACCAAAAATTAGGCATAGTATTTTAAATCAATGGATTGAGAATATTGTTTCTGTAAAAGATTATGAGAATGATCTGGCAAAACGATTATTAGAGATAGCTACACTCAAAAGAATGTTAATACCGAGGATGGGAACAGTTGACATGTGGATCCTTACCCCTTCAAAAAAGAATGAGAGGCTTGTAGCTCAGAGACAGCCCTGCCAGATGCTATCTTTTAATAGAGACACAGATCTTTATATTGGTATTGAACAATATCACAAAAAGGAGGAACGAAGATGAGCTATTGTAAAAACTGCAAAGGAGATATAGGAATAGAAAATGTTGAGTTGATGAGGAGGGGTATGAGAACAACATGTCCTTGGTTATATGTCCTGCCAAAGAAAGCCGAGACACTACATAATACTTTTGTTGAAAGCATGAAAATAAAGCGATGGAATTTTATATTGGTTAGTGGAGATAATGGTGACGGGAAATCTGTTTATATCAAATTTCTTGAACATATTGCCGACGAAATGGGGTATCCAATAGTACACATAGAAATTAAAGATGGCCAGATTGCACAGTATGGCCCCGGACCTTATTTTACTCTGCAAATATTTAACAATCTTCGCCTGCCGAATGGGGAAGTATTGTCGTGGAAAATACGACAAGATGAAAGGACTAGAAAGAAGGTGCATGAAATTTTAGAGAAGGATTTGGCTACCTTTGAATTTTGGAGCCCATCTCTCACTTCGGCTTTATTACATGTAACTAATGATTCTAATGAAGAACTAAAGAAAATGTCTCTATCATGGCTAAAAGGAGAACCAAAATATGTTAAAGAACTCAGAGAAATGGGAATATATGATAAAACGATGAAATCTTTGTTGAATGTTCCAACTGACCGAGCACTTTACTTATTAAAGGATTTATTGAACAATCTTGGATACCATGGGTTAATAGTAAGTGTTGACGAAATAGAGAAAGTTGCAGATTTAAATCGCCCAAAGTCAATTCCGACCCTCTCCGTCTTGCGAGATATAATAAATATTTTAACCAGTGACGATTCAATGCCTACGAAGCGAGGTATAACACAGGGGCTTTTTGTGGTGTATGCGATTTCTACTTTTTTTCTCGGATATAGTGGAGTAATAGAACGATCTGGAGTGGATTTTGCAGCCCAAGCCGACAGATATGGTAGGCCCAAAGTTACGTTAATGGATATACCAAGGCTCGGAACTGTTTTAAAAGACTCAGCTTCTCAGATAGATATCAGTTTTGACTCCATAACAGATTTGGAAAACCTTGCTGAAAAGATAATAACTTGCTATGGGCAAACTATGAAGAAAATGATTACAATAGACGCGAAGGAATTGGCAAAAGAGACGTTTGATAAAACAAATACATTCTTAGCCAGAGCGAACGTTATGGCAATGATAAAGAGATTAGATAAACTATGAAACAATAGGACAAGAGAGCTCTGCTTTATGGTGAATGTGGGAGGAATATCTTATGGTGACTTATAAAGAAGCGGGCGTAGACATGTGCCTGCTTCCCCTTAGAGGAATTGGCTTGATTAAAAATTCAGTACGTGTTACAATATGTAACAAAATGTAACAGACACAGCATAGGCAAAAATTGAAGTCAAATAGAGTATATGAATAATCCATTTTTAGACATAGTTAAAGAAGCAGCAAAATTGAACTGGTGTACGGTACCATACTGCACTACTTGTTTAGCATTAAAATACCGACAGGCTTTAAAGAAACTTAGTGGTGATTTCGGTGGTCCTCTTGCAGATGCATTGACCAATCTTGATCTTAAGGAAATTACTAAAGTGCCAAATTGGCAAGGTGCTCTGCTTATTGCTTTGATAGACCTTCCGTTCGGGCTTGTCCAGTTTGAAGGCATATCAAATGCTTGGATTACAAAAGCGAAAGATGACGATATCGATTTTTTAGATTTGATATTGTTTAAAGTTATAAAAAATCTGCCAGTAGACAATTCATTAAGAAAGCAGTGGATTTCTCATTGTACCAAGTTGGCATTGCAAACAAGGCATCCGTCACTTATTGAATCATTGGTACTTGTGCTTAAGCATGAGACGTTGAATAACCCTGAGCTTCTCGCGATTGCTTCAAAGCTTGCGGAAAACTGGAAACAAATGCACCGAGTGTTGTTAAATGCATGTGGACTAAAAATCAATAATAAGGTGTAACGTATGAAGGAACTAACCGAAGCTTATACCACAGAGGAAATTGCAAAGCACCTAAAACTCCATCCCTACACTATCCGCAGGTTAGCCCGGGAAAAGAAAATTCCTGCTTTTAGGGTTGGTGGGCAGTGGAGGTTTCGCAAGGACGAGATTGATAAATGGTCAAAAAATAAACGTTAAATGGAAATAATCGGATAAAAGAGTTTCAGAATGGAAAAATTCACCAAGAGCATTTTGAATTATTTTGCCACCTATACCGAAACACGGTTTAGATTTGACACCAAAATCGGTTACAAGTGGACAGATGATATATTTACAGCGGACCTCTCAGTCTTTCCTGACTTTCAGAAGAAGGTATTAAGCCTTATCAAAGACCGGGGAGTTCTGGATATCTCAGTAAAGAAAGGAGAATATTCTGTTTCTATTGATGAGGTTAGTTTCAAAAGGGAACTTTTTCAACGGCTTAATACGCACTATAATATAGATTTTTTGAAAAATTGCATTGGACAGGCCCGGGATAAATTAAAAAAGATTGAAAGCGACAAATTAATTATTTCAGGCGAAGGAAAAGCACAAGGTGAAATAAGGCCAAGCAAGGAATTTGAAACAAAAGTACTGTATGAAGGAATCAGGCAGTTTAACCTTGCCTTTCGAAAAGCCGTTCAGGACTCTCTTGTTAAACTACAGAAGGAAAAGAAGGAAGAGCTGTTAAGGGAATTAAGATCCCCCGCCGTCCCTCTAACCTCTTTTAATCCAAACAGTATTGAGCAGGATATATACGATTTATTGCAGGATACCGCCCGCCAATCAGCCGACGAGGCTTCGTTTTACAGTAAAATAAAAGAGGATATCAAGAATAAGTCTTTTGACTTAACGATGTTTGATCTTTATGCAACTATAAGGAAATTCGCCACCTTTGTCCGGATGGGCACGCCGTATCTTTTCTTCCATGAGATATATTCTACAAACGAGCAAGCTGGCACATCAGAAAAATACCCTATCTTTTTAGTCGAAATAGACATTCAGGAAAAAAGCGATGAGGTTATGCTGACTTGCACAAGGAGCGTCTTACTTATTAATACCCCCGCAATTAATTCTTTTGGATTTGAGAACATCCTGACAATCCCCAGGGCCGCCAGATTAACAGAGGCCGCTGAATACCTTTGGGGCGTAGAGAAATTTTTGCAGAATAATTATGACTTCTTCGACCCCTTTTTACTCGAATATGCGTTTAAGCCCGTCAGCTCTCCTAATCGTCCGGTAATAAATTTCAGAATTGGCCTGCAGGTTGTGCAAAAGGAAAATAGGCGCCTTTTTGATTATTCAGAGTTAATTACACGCATTGACGCAGGCAAGGGCGGAAAGCTCATTGGATTTGTAAAGGATTACGTATCCGGGAATGTCCAGAATACGACGGATGAGATCGACACCACTTACAACGAGAAATATCCGAGAAAATCCGCAAACAATCTTTTATCCATAATTCCGCTGAGTTTAAATAAATCGCAAAAAAGAATACTCACTGCACTAGAAAACAAAAAGAATAAAATCGTAGTCGTAGATGGCCCGCCAGGCACTGGAAAGTCGTATACAATAGCAGCTATTACTTATTGGGCGAACCAGCAGAATAATTCAGTTATTATTACCTCTCATAAGAAGGCGGCTCTTGATGTGATTGACAATATGTTAACCGAAAAATTCAGAGAGTTGCATCCTAAGGCAAAACCTTCTGTTATGAGAATCTCTGAGGATGAGACGGGAATCAACACTTCTCAAAATACGCTTTCAAGCCCCGTGATTACCGCGGCAAATATCCGGGTAAATGAGTTTAACGAGAGCGCCGTAAAGGCAGATATTGAAAATTGGCACAAAGCGATAGAGTCTCAATTGGGCGATTTTTGGAATATATCCGAGAGGTATAAAGAGATCATCGATAAAGTATATAAATTGGAACAGTTAGAAAATGAGTTAAAAGAGTCAGGGATTTTAAAAGAAGAAATAATCCCTTCCAAAATAGGACAGGATAAGTTTATAGATATTTCTTTGATAAAACAGAGTTTAGACCGTATCAGCAGGTTACAGATAGATAAATTAAACATTGACCAGTTGATTATTCTTTTTGAAAGGCGCTCTTATTTGGAGCGACTGCTTTCCGCCTGCAATTTTATGAACAAGTCATCTTTAAATTTTTCAAACATAGCCGCCTTAAAAAAACTAATCCCAGGCACGATAGAGGAATTCCTTGAAATCCTGTCTAAACTTAGCGCCCAATTAAAAGAATCCTCGCTGATATTTGTGGATGAAAAAAAGTTAAAATTCAAACTTTTTGCAAAACTCGCCCTGCTTGTACAAAAGCAAAAATCAAAACCCACAGAGTCATCCATAAGCAAGCTCCATAACTTAGAATTTGATAATCTCCTTTTTAACATTTCTCAATTATCCTCAAAAGAAAGGAACGAACTTACATTGCGGGAGTTGCGCGAAACATCTAAAAAATTAAAGGAGATAGAGAATTGTCGAGAAGACTTGGATATGCTCCATAATCTAAGTAAAGATTTAGGGATAGAGGATAAAAGTATAAAGTATATCTATTCATTCCTCTCGCAGACAAAGGATATGGTAGGCGCTATTACTCCTGAAACCATCGTTTCATTAAAAACAGTCAACGAATATTTCGCTCCCCTTCTTAAGACCGCTGGCATAGACATGGAAAATTTAAAAAGCGCCAGCAGGGCGATTTCGGAAAATAGAGCTAACTCAAAAGTCTTGGAATATATCCAGATTTTTGCGGATCTTTCTAAAGATGAGCTTTCATGTATGCCGGATAAATCACTTATCCAATCGTATTATACATCAGTCCATAAATACCTTGAGCATCTTAATGATAAACGGCTTAAAAACCTTAATAATTATGCCGGCGATGTCGAGCGCATTTTAGTTACCTTAAAAAATAGGAAACGCTTAAAAATCAACGAACTCAAAGTCCTACTTGATAATATCTCTTGCATTATATCCGAGCCAGACCTTATCTCTCAGTATTTCCCTATGGAGGAAGATATCATAGATATCCTTGTAATTGATGAAGCATCGCAGGTTTCCATTGCTGAGTCTATATCTCTAATCTTAAGGGCAAAGCAAGTCGTTATATTCGGTGACGAATTGCAGTATGGTGCAGTGAGCGCCGTAAATGTTAATGCCCAGTATGCCAGTCAATACTTTAAGGAAATACTGGATAATTATCAGAGTGACTATCAGGTTGCGTTAAGCGAGGCTGAGAAACAAAAAATTGCCCAGGATGTCTCACAGGAGGTAGATATTGAGGAACAAGAAGTTGAGCCGGTATATTATAAACCCGAAGAAGGAACGGTTGATTGGCTTAAGACCTTTAGCATCAGAACTTCTACCTTAAATTTTGCCAAGGCAATTAAGAATTATGCAACGTCTTTAGACACCCACTTCAGAAGTTTTCCGGAAATCATAGATTATTCAAACGAGTTTTTTTACAAACCAAGCCAGATCCTATTAGTTGTAAACAGAATCAGGACCAAACCGATAAATGAGGTCCTGCGGTTTATAAAAGTCCAAACTCAGGGCAATTCCGGAACCAATGTTAATTTAGATGAGATAGAAGCGATAAAAAAGGATATTCAGGAGATTATATCAAACGGCTACAAAGGGACCATAGGCATTATTACCTCTTTCAGAGAGCAAAAATATCGCATGGAGGAGGTACTGAGAAAAGAATTACCGAATTACCATTTCTTGGAAAAAGACCACAAGCTGACCATTTGGTTTGTGGGAGATGTGCAAGGTGAGGAGCGGGACATCGTTTACTATTCTTTTGTTGAAGACAAAAAAATCAATAACGGCAGTCTGCGCAATATTTATCCCACAATTGGTGGAAGCGCTGATAATATTAGGAAACTTAAGATGCAGAGGTTAAACGTAGGTTTTAGCCGCGCTAAAGACACTATGGTTTTTGTACATAGTATGCCCATTGAAGAATACTCAGATACAAGGCTTGGCGATGCCTTGAAGTATTACAAGCAGTTGCTTGAGAGCGCGCAGGATAATTTTGTAAAAGATGAATCCATCTTTGGCTCTCCTGCAGAAAAAGATCTATATACACTTATCATAAACACAGATTTCTATAAGAAAAACAGAGACAAGATAAAGATAATCGCTCAATTTCCTATAGGTAAATACATAGAAGAAACACTGCATAGATACATCCCCAAATATAGGGTTGATTTTTTAATTACACTCTCAGAAAGAGGCAAAGAAAAATCCCTAATTCTGGAATATGACGGCCTTGAATATCATACAAAAAATCCAGAGATAGTAACCGCTCATAACTTTTCACAGGAATACCTTGACTATGATATAGAAAGACAGCTTGAGCTGGAAAGCTATGGATACAAGTTTTTAAGGTTAAATAAATTCACGCTCGTTCCTAAGGAAAAAGGCCAAACCAAAATAGACGTGTTGGACACATTATTGAAGAAGAAATTTGAAAATTAAAAGGATGTGTTATGGGCAAGATTAAATTAACTGAGGAAGATTTACAGATATTCTCAGACTGTATCAATAATCAGACCGAGATTCCAGAGGATTTACTACTGAAGCTATCTCCTGCTTTTTTTGATAAGCTCAAGCAAGAAGGTAAATTTGACTATAAGGAGCTCGATAAATACAAGGTCCCCACTATTGAATATGCTGGCAAAAGGTCAGAGTCCGTTATTCTGGCTCAAGCCGCTATAACCGGTGGTGCCGCGCCATTACAAATTATCAGGAGCTTCGCCAATGGCAAGAATGGCGACTGGAAGAATTTGATAGTGCAGGGCGATAATTTGCAGTTCTTAAAGACCTGCTATCTTAATCAGGACCCGTTGATAAAGGATAAAGTTAAGGGGAAAGTCAAGTTGATTTATATTGATCCGCCGTTTGCGACGAAAAGTGATTTTGGTTCCTTGAATGGCGAGGGGAGTTATTCAGATAAAGTAGATAGGTCCGAATTTATAGAATCTTTGCGAGAATGTTTAATATATCTTAGAGAGATACTTGCAGATGATGGAAGTATTTATGTACATTTAGACTGGAGAATGGTTCAGTATATAAAAGTTGTAATGGATGAGATATTTGGCAAAGGCAATTTTAGAAATGAGATAGTCTGGACATATAATGGCAAAGGTTTAACAAATGCTATCAAGAATTTTGTTCGTTATTATGCAGGAATTTTATTTTACGCTAAAAGTGATAAAACAAGTTTAAATGCTAGAACTGCAAAACCATCCGAATCCGTCCTTAAACGTTTTGGCAGATACATGAATGAGTTCAATCAAATAACTTTTGGTGCTTTAAAAGAAGGTAACGAGAATTCAGAGATAGAAAAAGCCAGAAACCGTTTTCTGAAAGATTTTGGCAGAGAGCCAGAAGATGAAGACATAGCAGTTGACTATAACAAAGGGTCTCTACTGAAAGATTTTTGGGATGATATCCCGATTATACGAGAAAACAAAAAATATACAGAATATGTAGGATATCCTACACAGAAACCAGAGATGTTACTTCAGCGGATTATTGAAGCATCTTCAGATGTAGGCGATTTGGTTATAGATGTTTTCGCCGGCTCCGGCACAACTGCCGCTGTTGCTGAAAAGTTAGGCCGGCTCTGGATTGTCTGTGATTTTGGTAAGCATGCCATTTATACAATGCAAAAGCGATTGTTGAATATTGCAGATTCTAAAAAATTGGGTAACGGCGGAAAAAACGAAAAATACGAGCAACCTCCAAAGCCATTCTGTGTTGTGTCAGCTGGCGCCTATGATTTCTCAAAAATTATGAACCTGCGTCAGAATAAAGACGCCTATATTTCCTTTGTTTTGGGCCTTTTTAGCATAATGCGCCAAGATGTTGATTATTCCAAGAAGTATAAACTCGCCAATATTTACGCGGAAAAAGACGGCCATCCTGTAGAGATATATCCTGTCTGGGATGATGAGTATTTAAAAGATGTGAGAATTGACGAGGAATACTTAAAGGATATAATTAGCGCCTCAGGCGGAAAGTTGAAAGGCGACTATTATATCATTACTCCGGAAACCTGCACCGTTATCTCTGATACAACGCTTAAAAACTCCAATAGAGAAAACGTGAATTTTAAACTGCTAAAATTTCCCTATAAGGTTCTGGAAGATATATCCCGGCATTTTCAAATTGAAGAACAGCCAGCCTCGCAGGACGATATAAACCGGCTCATCTCTTCAGCAGGTTTCTACTTTAACGAAGATGTAAAAGTTTCTGTTGAGCGTGTAAGGGGTGGCTTTAAGATTACGAGGTTTCATACCAGTATACTTGATAAGAATAAAGAGCGCTTTAAAGGATTAGACGGCCTGGCGATGATTTTGATAGACTTTGATTACGATGGGAAAATTTTTGATATGGACGCAGTCGTTTATAGCAAGGAAATTGGCGAGGATGGAATCGTGAAAGTAGAAGGCCTTACCAAAGATAGCCATTTCATCGCCGTAGATAAGCACGGCAATGAAAGCAAGATAACGAAGATTGAATAGCGCAGGTTATTTCTATGCCCAGAAGAGTTGAGAAACTGAATTTATCCGACCATACTTTAGACATTAATGTCAGAAAATGTAACTACGAGAAGTTTGATTTTTCTGAAATAGAGGATTTTGTTCGTGAGTTATCCGGTGGGCGTCAGTTTCAATTTGATGCCATAAAACAAATCCTTATATATCTCTGGGGTGGTGGTTATAAAGATATTGCTCAGCTTGCCAAAGATATCTATGCTAAAAAAGAAGAGATACAAAGAAGATTCCAGAGTGAAGAAAACTTCCTAAGGCACCTTCCCTTACCTAACCGTCTATCGGGCGTTGTGCATATGGCAACTGGCACAGGCAAGTCCTATGTCATCTTTGCCATTGCCTATCTTTCAATAGTGATGGGTAAGACAAAGAGAGTATTAGTTTTGGGCCCTTCCTCAACCATTATAGAGGCAGGTTTGACTGGAAAATTCAAAGAATACCTCTATGGCCAAAAAGGCCTAGAGTTGCAGGAGAAACTTCCTTTGAAATACCGCAATATTCCCATAAATCTGTTAAATGAAAATGACCCCATCACAGATAATTCCATCGTGATAGAAAATATCAATTCCATATATAATAAAGATAATAACTCTATCGGCGATACGCTCTTTTCGCAGGCCGATGAGGTGCTTGTTTTAAGTGACGAGGTACACCATGCCTATTCACATCTGGCTTTTAGCGGCAATGTCTTGGATCTTGAAGATAAAGAAGGCAGAGGCGAAGAAAGAGATGAAAGACTGTGGATGAAATTCATCCGGGAAGAGCCGAAGATAACAAGGCATATCGGCTTCACCGGGACGCCTTATAACCAAGACGAATATTTTTGCGATGTTATCTACGATTATTCTATCAATGACGCGATAAACGAAAAGGTTATAAAGAGAATAAATCCCATTATTAAAACTGAAGCTGAGAATGGCGATACAGAACTTACCATAAATCAAAAGTTTGAGCAGATATTGATAACTCATGACGAAAATAAGAAGAAATATTCCTATTGCGACGACAAAGGTATCCCCCGATTAAAACCCATCACCATTTTTATCAATGGCAAGCAGACAGTCGCTCAGAAAAATACCGAAGTTTTTACCAAAATCCTTGCTGATTATTTAAAGGCAACCCGTAAGGAATATAGCGCCCTGCCTGCATCTCAACTCTATCAAATCGCAAGCGAAAAAGTTATCTGCGTTATTAGTAAGCCTACCGATACGGATTATCAAGAGAAACTTGACGCTATAGAAGAAATTAACTCTGATAAACCAGGTGGCAAGGTTGAATTTATATTCGCGGTAAATAAACTCTCCGAAGGCTGGGATGTTGATAATGTCTACCAAATAGTTCCGATGGAAGAGCGTGTATTTAATTCAAAGCTTTTGATTTCTCAAGTGTTAGGCAGGGGCCTGCGTTTGCCCCGGAATGTTCCTATGGGACAAGTTTATGGAAACTATCCTATCGTCACTATAACAAACCATGAGAAGTTCGCGGAACACATAAAAGAACTACTTTATGCTGTTACAGATTGTGAGACGCGTTTTGTCTCAAAAGTCGTTAAGGATGGGGCTCCTGATAGCAGAGCGCGGCATAACTTTAAGGTATTTAATTTGGATTATATCCCTGATACTAAGCTTGAAGAGGCAAAACAACCAAAACAGGATATGCGGGATAGGACATTGATTCTTACTCCTTCTTCAGAACACCTGCATCTAAATGTTACCTATATGATAGATAAGAAAAGATTCGCCTTAACGAGAGATTTTTACACGGTTGATCAGGTAGCCAGTGAAATAGCAGGCAGGTTTGCCCTGCGACAGTTTGAAAGTAAACACTTTGACTTTGGCGATGGAATTGTTGTTAGTGACCTGCCCGAGCACGATGATATAGAAAAAGTTATCCGTAAGTCTATGGAGAAGGCAGGTATAGAAGGTAATAGATTATCCGAAAACAATAAGAAGGTAATAGAACTCTTTTTTAACCAATTCCTGCCCAAAGGTAAAAAGAAGCGCGTTCATGTCAATGTTGAAGGCGACCTAATCGGCATAAAAACACTGGATATGGATGTAGCGGGCGCCCGCTCTGGTGAGCTTGACCGGGATGTCAGCGTCTTTATATCCGAAGATTACGAAGCCGAATTAAAAGACGAGAACGAATTTGTTATCAAAGATTTTCAAAAGCGACATAAAGATACCGAAGGCCAGATGATGATGGATTTTGCAGGACTTGAGGAATCTGAATATATAAGGCCATTAGTTAAATTAAAACCACTGTATGTAGTAAATACTTCTATGTTTAAGGTTCCTTTAAATCTCGTTATTGTGTCGCACGGCCCAGAGCGCGATTTTGTCTTTAAATTGGTTGAGCATTCAAAATATATAGACGCTTGGGTTAAATCTAGAGATATGAGCTTTTATAGCCTCAGCTATGAATTCTGGAAAGGCGGAAAAGACAGAGTTCGCAGAAGCTTCAACCCCGATTTCTTTATAAAAATAGATTTACAGCGCTATATGGACAAATTAACAGAAGATAACCCTTCTGCTGATATAAGGAAATTACGCGATTTGCAGGATCAAGGTATAAAAGAAATAATCCGGGTGGTTGAAATAAAAAGCGATGAGGACCAGGAAGAAGTAACAAGGGCCAAAGAGCGTTTCGGCAAAGACCATTTTGATAATGTCAATAACCGGCTACGCCAGACCAATCCCATTGATTTGCCGGAAGAGTTCCAAGACAGCACCGCCCAATATTATACCTTTGACCTTTTAAGGCCAGAGACTTATAGTGCATGGTTTAATAATTTGAAAAGAGGAATTATATAATATGGCACGTCAATTAAAAGATGCTCTTCCTCCGCCAGAAGAGCTTTTACAACTTGAACCCGAAGAAGCAGCCGTGTTTCTATTAGATTATTTGTGCGACTGTGATGAACAAAAGAGTGGGCATCTTAATAGATACAACTTCACGCTAGATACTAACATTATGCACTACGCCGGCGATAAAACAAAAGAAGTTGGCAAGCTTATTATGGAAGCATGGTGCTGGTTAGAGAAAGAAGGAATGCTTGCTCCTCAGCCAAATAATTCAGGTAGCGATTGGAGATACGTTACGAAGAAAGGCTTCAAATATCGTAGAAAAGTTGATTTAGAAACGTACAAAAAGGGATACTTGCTACGAAGAGAGAATTTAGACAAAAGCCTTTTCGACAATGTTTATAATTTATTCATTCGCGGAGACTACGATACGGCAGTATTTAGAGCTTATAAAGAGGTAGAAGTAAGAGTGCGAGAAAAGGCGGGCTTACCTGCCGATCTCGTAGGCGTTAACTTAATGAGGCGAGCTTTTAATCAAGAGGACGGTCCTCTTTCAGATATGGAAGCCCTGCCAGCCGAAAGACAAGCTACCTCTGATTTATTTGCCGGTAGTATAGGATTGTTTAAAAATCCATCAAGCCACAGAAGAGTTAAATTAGATGACGCAAGCGAGGCTGCCGAAATTATTCTGTTTGCAAATTATTTATTACGTTTAGTGGATAGGTAGGTAAACTCGCATCTGAAAGTGCCGAATAACCCTACTTTCAGAGCCACAAATTTTATGTCCCAAAATTAGCCTTCTAATTAGCATTTTTGTCACTTAGAGCCAAAAAACATTGCAAAAATTATATTTTTATTGTATAAGTGCAATATGACTCCAAAAACCACCTCCTCTCCTGACGACCACCTCAGAAAAGCCGGCATCCGCCATTTCGACGTCCTTATCCATGATCAACCCAAGGAATGGCTCATCAAAAATTTCAGCCAGGGAAAATTTTAAGAGGTTGCAGTTATGTTCCTTTTTGAAGATTATCTAAATAAAATTTACAGGTTGCGTATGGAATTAGGAAACGATTGTGACGAGAAGCCGGAATATAAAGAGAAGGTATTGAAGGAATTCGAAGCTTATCTTGTTGATAGTGAAGAGTACTACGATAAGTTGAATCAGTTTTATGAGTATATACGGGGAAACCCAGTCCTGTTTCTCAAATTTATAGGTAATATTTTCAGCCTTTGGAAAAAATATGGGGAAGATCGGTTGGTAAATCGTGAGTACTATCGAGATAGAAACCGATTATTTCGGCAAACTTTTATTGGTGAACCGAATCAGGACATTTTCGATAATTTCAATACCGCGATCAGAAGCGATTTAGAAGAGTTAGAAAAGATTAGTCAAGAGGCATTTCTTTTCTATATTAAGGGAAGGGTGTATTTTCAATATGTCCTAGAAAAAGTAAAGGGGGCTGCAATTAGTGACATTCAGGAACGAATTCAAATGGTTAATAAATTGATTCAGGAACTTGCCAATTATGAATTTTCTGATACCCCTGAACCTTTAAAGCTAAAGAAGGTTCCATTTGGACTTTTTTCGAAAAAGAAAAGGGAAATGGTTGAAAAATTAAACGAAGAAAGAAAAGGGGCGCATAAGAAAGAAGAAAAACGAATAGAAGAAAGAAATCAGGCAATAGAAGAAAGGCGTGTTATTTTGAAAAAAAGGTTCGAGGAAGTTATAGAACAATTGGGAGAGATAAGTAACAATCTTGGATTCGTAAAAACAGTAAAGCAACTAGACAAGATAAAGGGAGAAATTGACTCTATTGCCTCAGAGGAGATAGAAAAGCTTTGGAAGAAATATCCAAAGGAATTCATATTAACGGAGGGATTCAAACAGGAAGTCGTGTCAATCTATAAGGAAAAAAGTAAAAATGAACCCGATGATGCTGAGATACACAATATCCTCGGGACTGATTATCTAAATAAGAATATGATAGAGCAGGCATCGGAAGAATTTAAGAAGGCGATCGAACTGAACGTTAATCATCTTGATGCTTATAAAAATCTCTGGTGGGTTTATTATGATAATAATTTGCTGGATCAAGGTATACAGTACTTCGAAAAGAGAATCGAAACAAATCCCGGTGATGTGGCCGCCCATAACTGGCTCGGTTATTCCTATCACCACAAGAAACTATACGATAAAGCGATAAAAGAATATCACCAGTCCATTGTACTAAACTGTAACTTCGCCTTGCCCTATCTTAACCGTGCGTGGGCGTACGCAGACAAAGAATCCTATGATGAAGCAATTATAAGATTCAAAGGTATTCTGGGAGAAGTCAACCTCAAACCGGCTTTCTCGTCGGTCTTTAATCAGGATTATTGTAGTTTTGGCTTTCGGGTCAATTTCAGAGTAAGGGATGCTTCAGTTCACTATGGACTCGGCATGGCATATTATGGCAAGGAAAAACATCCCGGCCCAAATGACATTGTGTCTTATTTAAAAGAAGCCGCTGTTCGGGATATTAAGGAGAGTTTAAACATTGAACCCAATAATCCTGAAGTATATTTCCAGCTCGCAAACATTTACAAAGAGTGGGCGGACGAGATTACTAAATGTGGTAGTCATAGTTTACAAGGGTGGCCTAGCTTACAAGAAATAGCAGAAGAAAACTATAAAGAAGCTATAAAAAATTATGAGTCGGCATTGAAGTGTCGTCCGAATAAGGACCTTCCCAAGGAAATAACGAAAAGAATTTCGGAGTGTATAGTCAGAAAAAAAGGTATTTGGACTTGAAGGCCAAAATAGGAGGATAAGGAATGACAAATACAGATACACAGAAGGAATTATTTAATCTAGTTATTATTCAAGCTAGAAATAACTTTATCGCATTTGGAAAGGAATTTATGAAGAGCACTTCGTTCCAGGAGGTTGCGAAGTACTTCGATAGGTTTGAAGAGTTTTGGGACCTGGTCTTTAAGGAAAAACCGGAGTTGAAAGAGGTTTTTGATAGTTATTATAAACAAGAACTTGAAGAATTTAATAAGAAACAGAAATTAGAAGAAGAGAAAAGGAAGAAAGAGATTCAACAAGAGGAAAAGCTTCGACATCTTCAAGAGAGTATTGAAGATATCGAGGCACTTGTTGTGGAAACTCAGAGGGTGGCCGAGGAAGCCGCTGGAGCGGCGGCTACGGCTGCAGCAGCTTCGTCAATTGCTGCACTCGCTTCTTCTGTTACTGCGGGAAAGACAATTTGGGATTGGCTTTCTGGAAAAGAAAAATCTCGATAAGATTTAGTTGGAGGTGAAATGAAGTTTACGCAAAATGAGTTCATTGGGAAATTAGAAAAGAGCTTAGAGGGGAGTTATGAATGTAGTAGTGGAGCCGGCAACAAAAATCGATTGAACGTTAGTTTGAGAGAAGTGGTTAGAAATAAACGGCCATGGCCAGATTTGGCTTTATGGCAGAAAAATAAAGATAGACATTTATCTTCATGGGTAGGATATGTGGAGTTTGACGGGGCTGGTGCTACAACCATGAGTAATGTCGTTAAGTACTGGTTCCATATTGAACATTTATGTGGCTTGGAAAATTATCCTAAAAAGGTCGTCCTATTTCATATTCTAGGAGGAGGATATGCCCTGGAGGGAAAGCAAGGAAAGCAAGACAATTATGTTTTTTACCGAGAAGCAGCTAGAGATATGGCGGAAAGGATGGAACGTTTTATTAAAAAAATTGAGTTTGAATATATCCCAATTCTTTTAAATTCAAAAGATGACGTAAACAGTTCGGTGCAAAAGACGATCCAGACCATTAATAAGTCAACATGCAATCAAAAAAGATTTTAATTCAATATTTCCGGTGGAACTTATAATAATATTCTAGTCAATAATTAGGAACATAAGGTGGTTAATCTAGAAGATGACCCTGTTATAAACGCTATTCATAAAGGCATTAAACGAGATATAGAAATAGCACTTAACAATAAATGTTTAAGAGCCGCTGTAATACTTATTTATGCTGGAATGGATGCGATGGGTTTTTTGGACCTGCCAGAAACTCAATCTGAAGTCGAAAGGAAGGATTTCATATCTTGGGCAGGGCGATACGTCGGTAAACTCCCCTCTGAAAGTGCCGAAAAACTCCACTTTCAGAGATCCATTTCATAGGTCCAAAAATGGGCCTTCTGACTGGTATCTTTGTTAATTAAAGCAAAAAAAATCGTGCAAAATTTTCGTCTTTGTCGTATAATCCTAAAAAATAGTAGAGTGCTGATGACCAAAATTGATCCTCCTTTCCACACACTTGACCAGGAAGGTGTGGGAGAGCTGATAAAGATGGGGATTGAGAAAGGAAGAAAGAGTCGGCCAGATTTAGAAGTGGGCATTTGCGGTGAGCATGGGGGAGATGCCCAATCCATAAAGTTCTGCCATCGGGTAGGAATGGATTACGTTAGCTGTTCACCTTATAGAGTGCCCGTTGCCCGGCTTGCCAGCGCCCAGGCAGTTTTAGAAGAAAAGAAAAAAAGTTCATAGTAATTGGCTTGTAGTAGTAAGTCAGTTATATCTTATAAGAAGGATTACCCATATCATTTCGTTCTACAAGGAACCTTATAATTAACTTGAATGAATATCGATAAGTTTTTACGTTAAATGTCGTTAGTCGGTTAGCTTACGAAGTAAGATGTTTTTATTTCTACGAAGTTATAGGAAGTAAAACTTTTCTTGACTAAAGGAGGTGAACAATGCAATACGAATTTAAACCATTACTAGGAATAATAGAACGTATCTTTTTTGCTTCAATTGCAGCGGGCTTAGTGCTTATGATTGTTAAAAATGTTAGTCTTGTATATATAATTATTTTAGTGGGAACATTGTTTATTTGGGATTTGGTTTCTTTACGCACACTTTCACCGTACCTTTTCTGGTTAGGAGTTCTTGTAGCTTGCATTGGTGTAGTGCTGTTGGCAGTTGGCGAAAAGGACCGAGGTGGAATCTTTTTAGCTATTGCTGGAATACTCTGGGCAATAGCAACTTTTTCAAAAGAAAAACAGGTAGTAAGATAGTTATACATTATAAAAAGGATTAGGCATATTATTTCGTCTTGCGCCGAGATTCGGGGGACACAATACTTAATTATTTCGCCCATTAACTGATGTGACATTCCTTAGCAAAGTTGAAGAAACAATCAGAAAGGTATTGAAGAGAAGAAAGGGAATCCCAGAAGAGTAATTAAGTATTGTGTCCCCAGAATTGTTTTGGTTATACCTCAAACCCCATATGGAGAACAAAGAGTGGTCAGGGGACGATCTTTTCGGAGCAAGATGTGGGTTACTGCATTCGCTATCATATGAATCAGAACTATTAGTAAAAGGGAAAGCAAGAAAAGTAATCTATGCTTGGGGCGACTATAAAGTAAGAGGATTAGCTAATATAACACAAGCATTTGGAAGAGATGACGTTGTCTTACACTTAAATGATCTTAGCCATGGATTCAGAAAGGGAATGGAAGCATTTCTTAAGGACATAGTCAAAGACGACGAACGATTAGAGATTATTGTTAATTGTGCAAGTAAGATGTTTTCAGATGTTCAATTGCCGAAAGAAATTAGAGAAATATTTGAGAGATGATATACTATACATATACTACGCGCCCACAGGATGGATGGCATATTATGACACTTTTGGAGTAAGAACTGGTTTCTGTTTTTTCTGACACTTTCTCCGCCCAGAAGCAATTCGTCCATAATGAAATGATGTATCTCAAAGCGAGACTTGTTCAAAGGTGTTTTTGAGGAGGAATTGAGAATTTGAAAGTTCCAGAGTTATCTAAATGGAAACGCGATAGTGACCTCATAGGGTTGCTTTTCTTTGCCCAACTTATCGATGAGTTGCTCTTTGATTACACAATAGATACGTATAAGGTACCCGCGCTAAATAGTAACTCAATCTGTTATGAGTTATTACATGCGATATATGAGGTTGAAAGCGGATATCTTGAACAAGGAGCTATAGCCCCAATACTTGAAGAGCTACAATACAGTTTGCAAAAAGACCCTGTAATCAAGGAAATTTTAGGACGTCACTACGAGGAATACATAATTTCTTTAAATACTAGAGACCCGTTCCCGGCGACAAAGACCAAAATTGAATATCTTAAAAATAGAATAGAAAAGGAATATTTTCAAACATGTAAAACTCTGTTAAAAAAAACTATTTCTGGACAAAAAGAAAAGGAAAAAATCAATAGGCTCACCAGAGTTTTCGTTACTGAGTTAATAAATATGGGCTATTCTCCTCGGTATATTTATTTTGAGAATCTTCGTTTTTTCTTTAAAGGGCCTTTTCCTGAAAAAATAGATTCTTTAAAAGCAATAGATAAATATTTCGAATGCTTTAACGGGAAAGAAAAGGAGTGGAACATCATTTTTTGGGGTAATAGAAATTTTGGTTTCATTTCGAAATTTATCGAGAAGATAGATGTTGAGATTTGCAAAACTGTACCGTCGCTTGCTTTTAGAGATAAGGTAGACGAGTTTTTAAAAGAAGACCCACCGTTTCTTATTTGTCTAATCGTTAGAAACGTAAAAGCGCTTGATGCAATAAGGGCTAGAGAAATAGCTGAAAATAAACTTTTGATAGTGGATAGTTTAGTTAAATATCATGTGCATAGGCATGATTTAGGCTGGAAGGACGAAGTGTTATGTTACACCACTGACGAGAGATACTATACAGTGTGTAAGAGGCCGATACCACCTGCTATGAAAAGACCGGACCGGCCAACTGAAAAATTATCGAAATTAGTAGACGAGACGTTTTCTGCGATCGCGACTGAAATGTTAGCCGAAGATTCACTAAAAAGGCTACTAAGAGCACTAAGGCTTCATAACATAGCACTTAAGGCTGGTTCTCCAGAGAACCAAATATTAGATTTTTGGAGTGCCATCGAGATATTACTTCCTCCATCAAAAGAAGGCAAGAGCAGAATAGAACAAATAGCAGATTCAATGACACCTTTTATCGCTGGGGGATATGCGGCAAAATTAGCAGCTGATTTATATAAATCAGTAAAAGTAACTGGAGAAGAGACAATGAAAAAGCTTAAGAAAATAAGAATAGGAGATAATGAAGTCGATAAATGCATGGCATTATTTAGCATAAAAAAGAATGAAAAATTAAGAGAGGAATTATATAAGCTTTTTGAGTGGCACCCCCTTTTAAAAAATAGAATATATTTTCTGGTGTCAAAATTTAATTCTACAAAGACTATCGCTAATACTTTGAATGCTCATAGGCAAAGGGTCTCTTGGCAAATAATGCGAATCTATCGGACAAGAAACCTCATAATACATTCGGGGAAAACGCTACCTTATTTAGATATTTTAGTTGAAAATTTACATTCTTACCTCGATAGAGTGTTTGATTTGATATGTATTAAGGCAACAAGAAGCTCCCATCCTTTGAGCATTGATGAAATTGTTTTGGAGATTAAATTGGAACAAAAGTCGCATATAAAGATGTTGGAAAGAATGGGCGACTTAGAGTGCACAGAAGAAAATTATAAAAGGTTATTGTTTGGCAATTAATAATATAAATAGATAAGAAGTTGTTGTACTTATCACTGGAAACTTTTCTAAAGTTCATAGAAAGCCTTACGGAGCGCCTGATAAAAATAGAGGTGAACTGTAAAGCGGAGACCTCGCTAAACTCCCTTCTGAAAGTGCCGAATAACCCCGCCTTCAGAGATCCATTTCCTAGGTGCCAAAATGGGCTCTCTAACTAGCATTTTTGTTAATTAAAGCAAAAAAATCATGCAAAATTTTCATCTCTGTCGTATAATACTAAAAAATAGTAGAGTGCTGACGACCAAAATTGATCCTCCTTTCCACACACTTGACCAGGAAGGTGTGGGAGAGCTGATAAAGATGGGGATTGAGAAAGGAAGAAAAAGCCGGCCAGATTTAGAAGTGGACATTTGCGGTGAGCATGGGGGAGATGCCCAATCCATAAAGTTCTGCCATCGGGTAGGAATGAATTACGTTAGCTGTTCACCTTATAGAGTGCCGATTGCTCGGCTTGCCAGCGCCCAGGCAGTTTTGGAAGAAAAGAAAAAAAGTTCAAAAAGTTCATAGTAATTGGCTTGTAGTAGTAAGTCAGTTATACCTTATAAGTAAGGACTATGCATATCATCTCGCCCCACATGGTAGCCTCATAACTCGGCAGGGCAGAGCAACGGTTTCGTAAACCGAAAAGAGGTAAAAAGAAGGGTCGTACAAAAATAGATGAAAATCCCGAGTCTACTTGAAGAATCAATGAGATTTGGGATTTTTTATTTTATGGGTATTTGGAAAAGACTTGCCTATAAGACCCTCGTTTTATCCCCACTTGTTTCAAGATATTCATGCGGGGCAAGAAGAAATCGCGAAATTTGTAGTTGAAAGAAATGAATTTCAAATAAGAATTGGTTGTTGGTTTATCCATAGTAGTTTCCTTCTATTTTTCTTTTTAGAAGGTGATTTCGCCCAACGTTGTCGCTGTTTGTGAAGCCCGAAGGGTTTGGGCGGAGTGCTGAAGGCACGAAGCCAGATACGCTCTGTTAGGCGATGCGGCGGGCTTTTCTTATTAGAAATATCATTACTTCCTATATCACTTTTTACCTCTCCATACCGAGCTTTGGATTACTGAAAATCTGTCTTTAATCCCAAAATTCTTATACAAATTCTCAGTTACAGTTCCTGTCGGATAATTGGTTTTCTCCT
>Ga0315296_10001442_pt1 | contig 20795 bp, 16 predicted proteins | sample YL17G14_18_MG_FD_203921 | JGI IMG/M metagenome (GOLD analysis project Ga0315296, IMG submission 203921) | Sediment microbial communities from Yellowstone Lake, YNP, Wyoming, USA - YL17G14_18 | ecosystem: Environmental > Aquatic > Freshwater > Lake > Sediment | place: USA: Wyoming | collected...
CCATTTTCGGGGCCGTCAGCCTCGGCGGGTGAGCTGTTACGCTTTCTTTGAAGGGTGGCTGCTTCTAAGCCTACCTCCCCGCTGTCTGAGGCTGACGACGCCCTTTAGTTTGACATTTGGCCAGCACTTGGGGACCTTAACCTCGGTCTGGGTTGTCCCCCTCTCGGTCCAGGAGCTTACCCCCTGTAACCCGTCTCCCAGAGTCTACGACGCCGAAGGATTCGGAGTTTGAAAAGAAAATGGAGCCTTTCGACTCCTTACTTCCTAATCAGTGCTCTACCCCATCGGCCGTCTCGTCCGGGACTGGGCTGCGACCCACTTTGGAGGGAACTAGATATCACCAGGCTAGATTGGTCTTTAGCCCCTAGCCCCAGGTCTGAAGAACGAATTGCACGTCAGCACCCTTGCGAGCCTCCACTAGGCTTTCGCCTAGCTTCGCCCTGCCCAGGGCTAGATCGCCCGGTTTCTAGTCTCAAAGCTGTGACTCCGAGCCCTTTCAGACTCCGCACCTAGCCAGCCGAAGCTGGTTGCGTGCGTATCGGTTTCCCTACGCCTTCGGGCTTTGACCCTTAAGCTTGCCACAGCCATGAACTCCCCGGCCCGTGTTTATAGACGGAGCGTGCAACCCTAGTCCCCCTTCCTCGTACCACCGCCTCACGACGGCTTCCTTTGGAAGGGATCTACCCTTCCGGGCTGCACACGTCTGTAACCGTCTGGTTTCAGGCGCTTTTCACCCCCCTTCCAGGGTACTTTTGATCTTTCCGTCACCGTACTAGTGCGCTATCGGTCTTGAGGTGTATTTAGTCTTGGGAGTTGGTGACTTCCAACTTTCCGCACCCAAACCAGGGTACGGTACTCAGGGACTCCAGCTCAGCTCCTTCCAGCTTATCCTTACGGGGCTTTCACCCTCTTTGGCAGGCCTTTCCAGGCCACTTCAGTTTGACTGGCGAGGAGGAAGCCGGGCCCTTAACCCTACATTTCCCACAAGTTACCCTGCAGGATTCAGTTTGGACTTTTCCCTCTTCGCTCGCTGCTATTGAGGGAATCCCGTTTTGGTTTCTTTTCCTCCCCCTACTAAGATGCTTCCGTTCGGGGGGTTCCCGCTCCCGACTGGGAGCATCAAGGTTCCGAAGAACCCCGATGGGAAGTCCCATTCAGGTATCCCCGGTTCTAAGGCTGCATGCGCTTACCCGGGGCTCTTTCGCGGCTTGCCGCGCCCTTCTTCAGCACTCAAGCCAAGCCATTCTCCAGACGGCGTAGCATATCGGACCTTATGGCAGTGTCTGTTTGACGTTTCGGTGAAACTGTGCAGTTTCCTGAGTCTATGCATGGTGTCATCGTGAGCATACGCTGAAGCATGCTCATTTTCACCCTTCACTCCTCACCCGTTGATGGGGAGTTGCATCTCCTTCATGGCTTCAAGTAAGTAGCCAAACTACCTCTTAAGCAGCTTTCCCGATATAAGGATTACGTAGCAAGAAATCCGTGCTTCCGAGCATGTTTTGTGGCGAGCTGCAATTTGTTTTTGAGTTAAAATCATGGAAATGTCTAGCTAGTAGAACAGGTGCTCTGACGTTTGGTGGACTGGGCGAGTCATGCAGCAAAGACAGCATAGGATTTTCCGAAAATGATATCTGAGGGTTGGACTCCCGTCTTATTAGGAGCCACGTGATTGTCAATTAAGGCGATTTCTAAGGCAATGATTATCGTGCTTCTGATAGCAATCATAGCGATGTTGCTGTTTGATGTGACCGCGCGAACAAACGTGGCTGGAAGGAATCTCTTGCAACAGTATGCTCTTGTGGAAGAGAACGCGTACGTCTCACTGCTATATGTTTCAGGAGATTCTGGCAAGATTTCGGTAGATCCAAGAGACAACGTGTATTACTCTTGGGAAAAACGTATGAATGATACAATAGTGATCAACGTCACGGTCTCCAACATGACAGGGTTATGCGGTCTTTCATTCAACTTGTACTTCAACAGTTCTCTTCTCACGTGCACGGGCTTCATCGAGAACCTTTTCCACACTGTGGCGCCTCAAAGCGCTTGGAGCAACATCTGGCAAATCAAGAGAACGATAAACAACGTAGCTGGCTACATAGAGTACGTGTACACCTACATGGATTTGCCTCAGGCGTTACATGGAGGTTACGAACCGATAAACATAACAGAGTCAGACTATCCAGAAGGAAAACTACCAGCAGCGATCCTCACATTCTCAATCACGAAAATGCCGTCTCCAAATGCCTACCTTGACTGCCCTCTTCATCTTACATTCGTACAGCCGACTGACGCACAGGGGAACGTGATCTTGTATGATGTAGTAGATGGTTACTACAGGCTAATGAGTCCAACTGGAGACATAAATGGCGATAGTGTCATAGACATCTACGATGCCATATTGTTCTCCGATGCCTTCGGATCTGTTCCGGTCAGTCCATACTGGAACCCAAAGGCAGATTTGAACAGTGATGACATCGTAGACATATTCGACGCTATAGTCTTGGCGACCAGCTTCGGAAAGCCAACCCCCTGAGAGAAAACGCTAGTCTAACTCTTCTATGCTGGTTCATAGACAGAAATGCACAACTGAACTCACAAAACCAAATAACCTTAAATCAAGCCTTGTTAATCAAAATAGATTGGAAGTCTGAGTGCCTCGATAGCTCAGCTGGTCAGAGCGATAGCCTTGTAAGCTGTAGGTCGCGGGTTCGAATCCCGCCCGAGGCTCCATCCCCAAATTTTATGCAAAAATGCACTTCACTGTCCCGAAGAGAAATCTGAAAACATTGGCGAGCTCAGGGTGTGAAGCCTCGGTAGGAATATGCGAGTTAGAAGTCTATCATGTAGAAGATGCTGTCGTCATGCGGCATATAGTTTCTTGAGTACCAGAAAGGGTAGAATCCCGCTTTAGTGTAGAATATCCTTGCTGGTATGTTGCTGACGCTCACGTCTACTTCCATGCTATGCTTGCCTTTGTTGTGCAATGTGTCGCACGCTGCTCTGATCAATGCTTCGCCAATCCCTCTCCTCCGAAGACTCTGTTCAACGGCCATGTAGCAAACCATGGCAAGCTTTTTGTCAAGAACTGGGTTGACTTCTTGACTCAGAAGAACGATGCCGACGGGCAGATTATCCAATTCTGCGACAACAGTGTTTTCAGGCATTTCTTCCAACCATCTTCTGGCGCACCTCCCTGCGTCTTCAAGTGTGGCAAAATCTCTAGGAAGGCTGTTATGCAGGATTTTGGCTACGGTTTGAGAATCGTCAACTTTTCCTTTTCGCGGCTGCACGTGCGCTTTCTCTTTTGACTCTGGAAGCTTGTAGTCGGGATTGAAGGTTCTGTTGTGCGACTCAATGATGTAGTCTAGTCCGCTGATCTTGCGGATGTCTTCGGGAATGAATCCTCTTGTGATAAGATGAATTCGGACGCCCACAAACTCTTTCGGACAGAAAATGTAGAGATTCCTGAGACCTCTTTTGTCCCTCGTATTCATGAGATAGTCAACCAAACGTATTGCTTCCTTCTCGTCTTTGAAAGTAAGATAACTTGCCCAGAAATTGCCGTATCCGCACTCCATGGTGTATGTTGCGGCCAAGATTTCATGCCTCCTCTCAACGACTAACACTCTGTCAGGAACTGAATCCAGAGCCCACTTGACATGCGAAGGCAGACCGTGGTAGACAGATCCTTCGTACAAGTGTTTCAACTGGGCTGCATCCTTTGAAACAGCAGCTCTTATTATTCTATATCACAACAGACGATAGAGTAAACAATAATTCTCACAAAAGCTTTTCACTTAGAGGGACGGCTAATGCGAGAGTTTGTTCTCTTCTCCCGTAAGGGCAGAACTGATTCGAGGTTCACCAGCTTGCGCGACGCTGGTCGACTGGACGTAGTCTACGAGTGTATTGTCGCCTCACTGTTTCTTTCACATGGACTCCGGAGAAATGTGATCTTTAATGCATCGCTGAACGGACCGCCAAGTCCGCCTCTGCACATGGAGGTTGACGGCTCAACCTTGAGTGACGTGAGGACAGACCAAGAGACGTGGAAAGAAATCCTAAAAACAGTGTTATCAGGCAGACACCATCAAGGCATAGGTATAAACAAAGACAGTTTTGAGAAAATACTGAAAGAAAAGTCGGAGAATGCAAGAGTATACGTGCTAGAGGAGGACGGAAAGGACATTGAAGCCACAGACATAGCAGACGACTCTATTTTTGTCCTCGGCGACCACATCGGACTGCCCAAGACCGTTGAAAACTACACACTCCGATACGGCGAAAAAATCAGCCTCGGAAAACAACCTTACCTAGCCGCCTCCTGCATTACAATTCTAAACTTCACAATGGACAAGAGAGGAGTTCTATAGGCGTTCTCCCTGCCTTCATGTTTTCACAACACGTAGCTCCGCCGATGCCCAAAATACTCCGGAGAACATCGTGACACGGGCATACAAGAAATGCTTTCAGCCAAAAGAATGCCAATCCATATTCAAACTCAACAACTCTTTAATTCGTGCTTTTCACGGGTTAAGATGTTGTGGCAAACATGAGCGAACGCAAGAATAAACGGGCAGCGGAGAACATTGCAGGTTCAGAAGAGATGACGTTCATCGTGGAACCAGTACATGTCGAAATAGGTTCAGGATACACCGTTGCCATCAGTTATGACGAGGAGCAAAGGCCGATACTCGATATCAAAACCTATGGCCAAGTCGACATCACACAACTGCGAAGGGATATCGCGCGTGCTTTTCCAAACGCTCAAATTCGAAGGTTGAACCAAACAGGATCGGTAGCTGTAATAAAGGCGAAAAGGGAGAAGAGCAAAACCAAGAAGAAGCGAGAGTTGAATCATCGCCCAAAATTCTGCGCTCAGAAACGAGACTGAAATATAACCGAAACTGCCCTCATATAAGTATTCTGTCAAAACGGGACAAACTTAACATAAAACAAATGCTTTTCGATAAAGGAATTCAGATGATTTCAGACAAGATGTCTCTTAGGCTAAGCGATAGCGCGAGAAGTTTTTAAGCATCATTGACACTCTAATCGGAAATCCGACCAAATCTCGAAGAGTGAAGAGCACGACCCAGAAAAAAGAAAAACCAGAGCAAGCTGAAAAACAGGCAGATCTGAAACCGCTCTATGCTCGGTCAGTGGTGAACTCGTTCAGCAGCGGAATGGTCAACCCGTTTACAGGAGCTTACGCAGTGAAGCTGGGCGCCTCTTCCTCCCTGATGGGGTGGTTTCAATCTTCTTCAAACCTCTCCAACAACCTGATGCAGGTTTTCTGGGGCAGACTAAGCGACATAACCAAACGCAGGATACCCTTCATTGTGTTCGGGAGCACTTTTCTCGCAATGCTTTGGATTCCAATGATCTTTGTCACAAACGCCATCCAACTGATCATTCTGCTTGCAGTCCAAGCACTAGTGGGCTCAATGGCAACGCCAGCATGGATCGCCCTTATAGGCGATCTTGTCCCATCTCTCAAGTTAGGAAGAGCAAACGCGTCAGTCAATTTCTGGTCAGCTATAGGAAGCGTAATCGCAACACTCACTTCAGGAATTGTCATGATCTCAATAGGAGGTTCTATCCAACAAATTTTCTTCGTGCCACTAATAGCTGCTACTGTCTGCGGCGTTGCTTCCTCGGTAGTAATGCTTAAAATAAAAGAGAAAAGGAATGGAGAAAAACTGAGTCTGAAAGAGAACTTCACCTCAGACATCGTTAGGATTTTGCAGTATGTGAGAAAGACTCCAAGTTTCTTAAAATACTGCTATGTGGAAGGAACATTCGAGTTCTTTATGTCCATCGCATGGCCACTTTTTTCCATAACCCAGGTCAATGTCCTGAATGCTTCGATGCTACAAATCGCTTTGCTGTCAGCCAGCCAATCAATAGTAACCATTATGTTTCTTGGCTGGGCGGGACGACTTGCAGACACCGTAGGAAGAAGACCACTCTTAGTCTTCATGAGATTCAGCCTCATAACCGTGCCCCTCGCATACGCAATTGTGCCCGACATCAACATCTTAATAGTTGTAGGCCTGTACTGGGGTTTCGTCAATGCTCTTGGAGCAGCATCAACAACAGCTTATCTACTTGATGTCACGCCTGAAGAACACCGTGGAAGTTTCATAGCTGTGTTCAATCTGATCATTGGAATAGCTACGTTTTTTGGTTCACTCATCGGAGGATACGTCTCAGACTTCACAACAGGGTTGTTCGGTTTGGTCACAGGGCTGCAGATTGTCTATCTTGTCTCATTTGTGGGCAGAGGAATAGGCGGCGCACTACACCTAAGACTCGAAGAGACTTTGAAAAAGTAGGAACTCGTGGCAGCTCAGGTTTTGAAGTGCTCATACCCTCTTGGCTCGACCTCAACTTGCCGTCCACGCCTCTCAAACAAGATACTCTCCTTAGCAGTTACTTTTCCTATCTTTACGAGCGTTCCGCCCGCTCTCTCAACCGCTTTCTCTGCCTTACCCCAAAGTCTAGGCCTCACTGTCAGAACAAGCTCGTACTCCTCTCCACCGTAGAGTGTTAGTTCCACAGGATCTAACTTGTCAACTATTGCGAATTTCTCAGCCTCCCTTGACGTTGGAAGGGCCTCTACTGTCATGCCAACTTTGCTGGCTCTAGCAATTTCGTGTAGACTCCAAGCCAAGCCGTCACTTGAATCAATCGCTGCGCTGACGGCTCCAGTATGAGCGAGAGCCAGCCCCTCCCTAAGCCGAGCATGTGGCATCAGAACCGATTCAACAAGAGCATTTCTGATGTCATCCCGAGCTTCACGACCGTCCACAAGGATTTTCAACCCTGCCGAGGGCTTGCCAAACGGACCAGTCACGGCTAGAAGATCGCCGGGCCTTGCTCCGCTCCTCAGCATCAGTTTGCCCTTCTGAGCCATGCCAAAAAGTGAAACACTGATTATGAGATCTGATGCCTCGCCTGTGTCTCCACCGATTACGTAAGCGTCATATTCACGTGCACCAGCATTCAATCCTGCTCCAATTTCCTCCACATCTTTTTCAGTCGAATTCCTTGGTAAGCCAAGAGAGACAAGCAACGCAATCGGCTTGACACCCTTCGCTGCAAAATCACTCACGTTCATAACGATTGCTTTTCGAGCTGCCTGCCAAACACTCATTCCTCTTGGAACGTCAGTCTTGCCCACAAGCATGTCGGTCTTCAAGACAACCAGGTCACCGCTTCCTATTTCGAACGCCGCCACGTCATCGCCAAAAGGCACAGGCATTCTGGGCATCAAGTCTAAGCGGTTTTGTATGATCTCGATTATCTTCCGCTCTCCCAGTTTTCCAGCTTTTTTCAACGTGAGCCCTCTTCGTCGTCTTTAGCCCTTAAGCAGTCCGCTTTTTCTGAGGAATTCCATCAGCTTCCTGTTCGTAGTTCTTACGAAATCTTCTTTGTAATGACTGGAATAGGACTTTCCATAGTTTCTTTCTCTGCAAATCCTTTCAATTACTTCTGGCGAGATTTCCTTTCCACCACGTTCCAGATCACTGACTAGAATCTTCTTCCAGTATTTTGAAACATCTTTTGTCTCTATGTCCTTGTAATGGTCTTCGCAGACCATCACCTCGTAATTCCATTTCTCTCTGGGGCTCTGCTTTCTTTTTGGATATCCAACGCATAAAATGCAGACAGCCAAGCAGTGTTCAGGCAATCCCAGTATTTCTTTCGCCTTTTCTGGGTGCTCAATGACTGATCCGATCATCACACTGCCCAGACCAAAGGTTTCAGCGGCTATCGTCATGTTTTCAAGTGACAAGGCAGCGTCCAGGACGCCAAGAGTGTATGGAAGGATGCCGGTGTAGTCGTATTCCACTCCCGTCAGCCTTGCAGCTTTGAGGTGACGGTGAAGGTCAACACAAGTTACAATCCAAACGGGGGCATCTTTCATAAAGGCTTGATCTTCGCAAAGCTCATACAGTTGCTCTCTTACACCTTCGTCCTTTACGATTATAAAGGCTCTAGGCTGAATGTTTCCTGCCGATGGGGCTTTAATTCCAGCAATCAAGATCTTTTGCAAAAGAGCTTTTGGAATTTTCTTGTCTTTCTTAAAATGCCGGATGGATGTTCTTTCCAGAATCGTGTCCAATATTTTTGGATCTTCCATAAGTACGCCGTCTAAAGGCTATTTCCGAACATCTTAAAAATAAGGGTTCTCCTCACTAGTAAGCGCGTGTGCCTCGGTAGCTCAGCTCGGTAGAGCGGCGGTCTCGTAAACCGCAGGCCCCGGGTTCAAAGCCCGGCCGAGGCTCTTCATCTTCACACTCAAAGCCTTGTCCTAAAAACCGGCGCGAAATCTATTATCGCCAATTCATGATTCTAGCCTTGTCTTACCTAGACTAACCTAGTGCGCTCTGCCAAAGAGTCTTAGTCGCTGCTCTTTAATGTGTTTACGTCTATGTCTGTAGTTTCTTTGCAGGTCTCAAAGACCATGCATGTGAGAGTCTTCTGTATCCCCTTAACCAACCTTAACCTGTCAATAACGAATTTTCCCATAACATCAACGTTTTTGCCTTTGACTTTTATCAGGAGATCCCAGTCCCCCGTGATTATATGAACCTCTTGAACCTCTTGAAATTTCGCTATTCTCGCTGCTATTTCTCTCTGTGAAATCTGCTTATCATTGTTCTTAGGTTCATAGGAGACCGATGCCAAGATGAAAGCCGTTGTACTGCAGTCAAGTTTTTGTGAATCCAGAATTGCTTTGTACTCTTTGATGATGCCTTGTTCTTCCATACGTTTTATTTTTGCAAAAACAGTCGTTATCGGAGAATTGATTCTCCTCGCAACTTCTCTAGCTGTAAGTTTGCAGTCCTTCTGTATCGCCGCCAAAATCGCAAGATCTTTCTTATCAAGTTTTGTTTGCACGATTGTAATTATTACACTTTTCTTCTATTAAAGCGTAGCTTTTTTGAAAAATCTCCAACCTTTCTCATAAAAAATTTATTACGGAGAGCTTGTACGTGATATGACTTGCCTGGGAACGACCGACAGATGCGTTGATACTGAGAAGGTGAGTGTATGAGCCACAAACAGGTAGGCTGTCAGAAGAGCCTAATAGTTGCTAAGGTTGAAGTACCCAAACCTTTGGAGCAGTTGTCTGAAAATGAAGTTCGAAGAAAATGCTACATCAGCAGAATAATGACCTACGTGTTGAAGTGTCTCACCAGCAGATTCACTGACATGAATTTTGAATGGCTGCTGCCTGTCATATTCTCCCAGTCAACTGATCCATTATGGCCAGACATGTCCGCATCGATTGAGAAACGCGTCGAAGTTGAGATCTATGGAAAAAAGATTAGATCAACGACGAGTATGATAGTTCATAAGATAGTTGCCTGCTCATTAGCCTTTCCTAGACTGTTCATACTTTCGCCTAACATAAGAATAGAAAGAAGCGAAAGGGCAATGACGGGAATACACGCTTACGAGTTCACCCAATTGGACTTTGAAGTCAGAAACGCTACGTCACGTTATATCAGAAGCTTTGTTGAAAGAATCCTGCGAGAATTGATTGACACCTTGAAGAGCGAAATGAAGGATGAGCTACGTTGCCTTACAAGATACGATGATTTGAGAACCCCCAGAATCCCTTTCAGAGTCTATGACAGATTAGAGCTTGAGAAAGATTATGGAAGAAACTGGGATTCTCGAATGCTCGTAGAAATCGATGATCCTGTGTGGGTTACCAACATTCCTAGAGAATTCTATGATTTTGAAGATTTTGAACGCGCGAAATGGGACAACTATGATCTTTACCTGCCGAGGTACGGAGAGGTATCATCGGGTGCAAGAAGAGAGTTCGAATACAACAAGATTACTACGAAAATGGAGAGAGACGGCATAGATAAAGAGAACTACAACCTGTTGCTGACACTGGCAAGAGAGGGAAGGTTGAAACCTTCGGCTGGCGCCGGTATCGGCATAGAAAGGTTTGTCAGCTGGATTGTTGGAGTAAAACACGTTGGAGAGACGCAGGTATTTCCCAGAATACCAGGAATAGTCCATGAGCTATGATGTGAGTGATGAAAACCATGCAGATCCAAGAAACAATCGAATATGACATGAATGAATTGCTTCAGACAGTTATGGACACTGTGAAGGATTTGCGTGACTCTGATAATGTGGTTCACTTGTCGTCGAAAGAAATCCGAAGAGCAGCAGAGAGGTATGGCGTTAGAACTGTTTATGGTAACTACAACTTTGTGTCGGCAGTGAAGAACCGAAGCGCTAGGCTGACAGTCTATGTTGGGAGCTCAAAAGTATGGCAACATAGATTGAACCAAAGGCAAGAAATAATCCTCAGATATGTGCCGAAGACAGTTGAGCTAGCAGCGAAATATGTAAAGAAGGCGCCATTTGTGTGTGTTGAAAGTACCATGGGAGAAAATTCTTTCTTTAACCCTCACTGTACACTCTACGTATCTGTCTATCGCAAAGAAATGATACGTCTTGCTTACATGATTCAACAGACCCTCTTCCCTTTCAGAGAAGGAGCACCTGGACCTAACCTTTATCTTCTTTTCATTCCCGAGTGGCAGGAGAAGGACAGACAGGTTCTTGTTTTCCCTGAGATAGGTGTCACATACGTCCTTGGCACCGACTACTATGGAGAAGCCAAGAAAGGCTTTCTTAGGATGGCCATGTGGGCCGGGAAACAGGAGAAAATGCTCGGATTACATGCAGGAGCAAAGATTGTCAAAGTCATAGACAACTCAGGGAGAATGAGGCGGTACAGCATTATTCTCTTCGGACTCAGCGCCACGGGCAAGACTACACATGCGTGTCACAATCATGGTCTAATCAATGGCGGAGAAGGCCAAGAGATTGTTCAAGACGATGTGATTTTTATGAAACAAGATGGTTCAGCTTTCGGGTCGGAGAAGGGTTTCTACCTCAAAACTGGGTATCTAGACCCAAAGGTGCAACCCATACTTTTCCGAGCGGCGATAAGCCCCGCCACGATTTTCGAGAACGTGATGGTCGACTATCTTGGAAATGTGCACTTCGACGATACAACCTTAACAGAGAATGGCAGAGGCATAATACAAAGGGACGACTTGTGTGCTGACCGATCTGAAAGTGTGAATCTTCCACAGCTTAATGAATTAGACGGCATGTTCATCTTCTTCATTACTAGACATAATACGGTCGTTCCCATCGCATCAAAACTGTCCCCTGAACAGGCAGCAGCTGCCTTCATGCTCGGCGAGTCAATAGAAACTTCTGCAGGCGACCCCCGGCGGGCAGGCGAATCGGTGAGAGAAGTGGGAACTAACCCTTTCATCATTGGTGATGAAGCTTACGAAGGGAACTGGTTCTACAAATTCGTGAGGAGTAACTTCGACAAGGTTCAGTGTTACCTTTTGAACACTGGCGGCGTTGGAGAAAAGAGAGAAGAAATCACTGGAATCGTTAGGCGACCTGTTCTAAGGGTGGAGATACCCGAGATGGCAGCAATCATAAGGGGTATCGTCAAAGAGAACATAGAGTGGGTGAAAGACCCATATTTTGACACGATGATACCCAAAACGGTTAACGGATTAGACTTAACGAAGTTTGATCTATCTCGGTTCTATTCTGAAGACCAAATCAACGGTTATACGGCTAGCCTAAAAGAGGAAAGAGCTAAGTGGCTCAAACAGTTCAATAACTTGAACCCGGAAATAGTCAATGCTAACTGAAGACCGTCCGGCGCCCCTCATTCTTTGTACGGTGGCTTCGTCAGCGTATTCTTGTTGCGCATGTAAACAGTAACATTTATTAAATATTAATATTAACGATATATAGCAGAAGCCTGCAAGAGGGTCAGCCATGTCACCTCTACATCTCCACCGCATACCAAAACTGAAATGCCCCTACAAGGGGTGCGGCAAATCGTTCGAGAGACCAACAATTCTCACAGATCCCAGTACGTTACCAAGGCGAACCTTCTACGCATGTCCCTTCTGCATGTCGAAACTAGACATACGAGTCGAAAACCTCAAGGTCGTGGACATTAAAGCAAGCGAGTACGGCCAGGTTTTCGATTCACCGGCAAAGTGCGCTCACTATTCTGGTTTCTTGAATGCAATATCAAAAGACATAGCCATTCCAGATGACTGTCTAGTGTGCCCGAAAATACTTCAGTGCGGCATCAAAAGGCGTTGACAGCGTCCACCTTAGGTCTAACTGAAACGCACATTTTTCACTTTCTATTTCGCTAAACATAAATGTTGGAATCAGTTCACTATCTTGAACACAATGCCAAAGAAGACTCTACTCGCCGTAATCAGTCTCTCTTTCCTATTGCTGCCAGTGATTTTTGGAGACGTTGGAATATTCGCAGCCACGCAATACCCCCAGTTGACAGAACGAGAGTCACAGGTGATATCAATGGTAAGTGGCACAAACGCCTATGACAAAGACCTGGAACTTGAGAGAATTGCCTTGGATCACAATGGTTCTGGCTACGCATTTCGTTCAGCAGGCTCTCCAGGTGCCAATCAGACTGCAAATTGGATAAAGAGTCAGTTTGAGTCCCTTGGACTCGAAACGCACTTGGAGTCTTTTGAATTCACAAACTGGAGTATGCCAAGTCAGCCAACTCTTGTCATCGACCAGGACAACAATGCAGATACCGTGGACGACCAAGTAGTCATGAAATCTTTCCAGGCAGCACACTACAGTTTGCCGACTCCCGAAGGTGGAGTGTTCAGCGACCTTGTTGCGTTACCTTTGCCTGAAAACTTGTGGTATTGGCAAATTAGAGAGGGCGATGTGCCAACCTATAACGCTTCAGCGTGGGCGCGAATTGATACGACTGGCAAGATTCTTTTGATTGGCAGAGAAGTCAATTGGTACTACGGGTATCGTCGAGTCTTTCAACAAAAATTGAGCACGCAACGACCTGCTGTTCTGATATATACTTGGTGGTATGATTGGATGAGTTTCACGCCGCAGTTGTATGGATCCATGGGAGGTAGAACACTCTGGGAAAGTGGAATACCAGTAGCATACCTGGACTATAACGATGGTTTGTGGATTCGGGAACATGAGGCCAGCGTGAACGTGTTTGCGAGCGTTGAAATCCCAGCAGCGATCGGATATGGAACGCACTACAATGTTGTGGGAAAGCTGAAGGGCTCAGTTAACCCAGAAAAGGCAGTCATAATTTCTGGACATTATGACACAGTCATGGACGCCGGTTTCTGCGACAACGGCGCTGGCACCGCTGGAGTCATCGAGTTGGCCCGAGTCTTCACGGACGCTGCACGAACAGGTGTGTACACCCCCGAGCAGACGTTGCTTTTTGTCGCGTTTACAGGCGAGGAACTTGGCTTTGTAGGGGCAATAAACTACATTAGACAACACAAAGATGAAATGAAACACATAAGTGCAGTAGTCAATCTTGACTGCATTGGTCATAATGTTCTAACGGTGTCAGAGACTTTCTCAGATGACAACGGTCTGGAACTCGATGATATCGTACTTAAGGCGGCAGGAGACCTAGGTGTAGACGCTCAGCTAGAGGATCTAGGCGGCTCAGATCAAGAGGCTTTCAGAAATCCTATAGAGAGCGCCAGTTTCTATGAGGAATACTGGGGAACAGACCCTAACATAAATGATACCGCCAGGGTCAAGTCAAGCACCATGCTGGGCTCATATCCACTTTTCTACAGTGACTACTTCGAAAATGGAGTTGCCGGCTGGATTCACACCGACTATGACAACTCCACATCGACAGTCACTCTCAACTGGGTGACAGCTGGTGTTCTCGAGGCCCACATTAAGGTCGCAGCACTTTCAGTCATGCGAGTCCTAGCAGCACTCTACAACCCGTTCTTTTCACAGGTTTTCATAGGCAGTGGAATAGCTGCTGTCGTGGTAGCTGTGTTGGTCTTTCTGGAGCGCTCGAAGGTCAAGACAGCCTTGATAAAAGCGTATAACAACATTGCCTCCTATGTCGAGATGAGAGAAATAATCTACGCGATTGCGTTGACTGCGTTCCTGCTATTCTCGTCTTACGCTGCATATACGAGAATCGGAAGGATAGAAATTATGGCGAAGGGGGTGCCAACGGTTCTATCTATGAGGTACTTCGGCTATCCTTTTGAAATGCTAGGAATTCCACTTCAACTTTCAGTCACAGAGCCAGACATTGAGCTTGTCATCACGCAACTGACGCTGAACCCTGAAAGCAGCACGCCGGAGATCTTGTGGCCTGGACTTCTGCTCAATGCTGTCTTATTCTTTGTGATATCATTGAGCATCGTTTACCTAGCCGCAAGAGTATGGTATGCGTATTTGTCCAGAAAATCACCCGGAACCGTGTGAGTTTCTTCGGTCCAGCAACGCTCAGAAATACCAAAGCAACCCAAGACTCTGCCTTGCGATAGTTCCTAACACACAAAAAGAGAGCCCGACTCTACCTCATTTCGAGTGGGCACAACTGAAACGTACAACAGATACGAAGCGCTCTCTCGTTAAGGTTTTTATGATTGATACCATAACATCGTTAAGGAACCGACTCTTATCGAAGGGGCTGTCGGCTAGTTTGGTCTAGGCTTGGAGACTTGGGCTCTCTAAGTGCAATGCCTTGCGCTTTGCGCGGGAAGGACCCCGGTTCAAATCCGGGCAGCCCCACCACACCAGCACACACTTATAAACGACGGGAGTCTTGGAAATTCTAGTTTCTAGTCTCAACTGACAAAGTGCGCTCTCTTCGCGTAGGCCGTTTGCTTCGGTGTAAAGCTTTAACTTCAACTCAAGCATTACCTTGACGAAGGGTGACCGAGTGAAGATTGAACCGATAGACGTTGCTGTTTCTGACGAGCTCATCAAGGCTATTGTCGACTTTCACGGTCATCTTGGCCCTTTCATCATCCTTGGACTGAAGGCGGGTTTGCTGGCAAATGCTATTCTTGGGAAAGACTATATCAAGACAACGGCTATTGTCATGGCGGATTCTTCACCTCCAAGTTCATGCTTTGTTGATGGCATCCAATTCGTGACCGGTTGCACAATGGGAAAAGGCAACATCAAACTCAGGAAGAGCAAACATGTTTCAGTGACGTTCGCGAAGGATGACAAGAAGCTCAGATTGAAGTTGAAGAAGAGAATCTTAAACTCTATCAAGGATGTCGCTTCCGAAGAGGAGTCTCAAAAAGCCTCTCTCGATCTCCTGAAGAAGCCATTATCTGAATTGTTCATTGTAGCAGCGTAGGTCGCGTGCGAGAAAATCAGGTGTAGCCGAAGACATCAGAAAACAGTACAATGCTCCATATTGCAAGAGTGATCTGAATACCTCAACCATGAATTCACAAAGGAAATCCCAAAAAGAAAGCAACAATTGACAAAGAATCAAGTAGAAGGTTCTGACAGATCGTTTCTCCTTTCAAATTGCTTCATAATCGGATTTTCACGAGAAAAAATCGAGAAAAGCCACTAGCCGTTCGGACAGAAAAAAGCTATATTTCAAAAACCTGAAATGTGTATTACGCTTTGCTAGAACCGTAAAAAAACGTTTCAGATGATGAATAGAGCAGGGATTAGAACATCCGGCTGTGATGATAAGAATCGGATACTGATGAAACGTTCTCTCCTTTTCAATCTCGATTAATGTGAAGATACTGAATACTGATCTTGGGTTCATAATTCTTTTCTTGAATGACAACAACGAATTCAGTATTCTAATACTGAATGTTTGGTAGAACCAGTTATGAAGAAACCTAAGCAGGCTACACAGGCTGTCAGCAATGTAATAGTAGTGATGTTAAGCTTGGTTCTGATTGTGGTTATTGTTGCAAACGTCGTACTCTGGAGTTACGAGATGAATCAGCTTGATTGGGAAAAAATGAGAGAGGATGTTGCTATCGTCAATGCCACGTCTCTCAGAGATATCTGGTCGAGCAATCCCTCGGCATATGCCCTTAAGGGGTCAACAAGCTTAGTGTCTGGAAGCCTCTCAAACCTAACGTCCGATGATAGTGTATACATGACTTTCAGAAGCTATTACTCAGGAACAGACACATCAGATCTTGTAGACAACAACACATCGAATGTGGACTCTCTTGCGGACAAGGGAACACACAGCAACTTTGACAACCAGAAGGCCAAGGACAACAACAATGACACTCTCACAGAGGCAAACACTGTTGCTTTCCCGAAGTATTATCCATCAAGCGCCAACCGATTGGGGTCTACTCAGCTTGTATCTGGTTCCATAATAGACCTGCAGAGCAACAACGAAGTGTATATGACCTTCAGGTCTTGGCCTTCCCAAAATTCTTCAGGAATTCTCGGCAACACAAACACGGGTGCCGATTATTACTCGATCGAAGACGCGATTGTAGGTTCACTCTTTACTGCAACGAATAACGGATGGGCAGATAGTATCACAGCTTATCTACAAATCACTACGAGCGCAAAAAACGTAAAATGTGCGATCTACAAGCACAGTGACCTAAGTCTGGTTGCTTACACTCAGGAACGGGCGATCTCCGCATCATCGTCGCCAAGTTGGCAAGCATTTTCTTTTACGGACCCAAAGCCAAGCTTGACAGCTGGCACGCAGTATATTCTTGTTGCTTGGTCATCATCTAGTATTTTTGGTGATGCCTGGTTCTACAGACAGGATGGCGCTACTGATCAAGCACACTATGATCATAGTCGTGCTTACGGACCAGCATGGCCCAATCCTTTTACGGTTGACGAGCATGGAGCCCGTAGTTATTGCATCTACTGCAATTACACAAAACCAATTGAATATACAAGTGAAATCGAGTTCATAGGAACATCCAACACTCAGCCATGGTCGAGACTGATCTGGACGTTAGATAGCAGTTATACAACATCTGGTGTAACAGCGACATTCCAACTTTACAACAATCAGACCGGAACGTATCCAACAAGCGGAGATGGTTACAATTCAACCACAATCGGAACAACCGATGTGACAGTTTCTCAGACAATCACAACTAATCCTACATATTTTAGGGACGCTTCTGGCAATTGGAAACTAAAGTTAACGGGAAAGAAAACGACCGATTCCGGTTTTGACTGTAAGGTTGATCTGGTTCAATACGAGGCTGGAAGCGACAACTATGAACTGGATCTTGAAGAACAGTGGACAACTGCCGACTATGATGAAGCCGATGAATATTTATGCATCTACACTGGGCTACTCAGTTCAGAAAACCTCAATGTTGATGTTTGGAATTACTCAGCTTGGGTTACTGTAAGAACTCTTAGCTTAGCTGATTCAAATAGCTGGGTCAATGTGTCAGTCTCAAGCTACTTAACAAACTCAACCTTCACAATCAGATTCAAAGGCGGAAACGAAACAGATGATACTGTTCAAAACTTCTGGAATGTCGATGCCACACTACTACACGTTGGGTATAACGAATACGCAGCTGAGGTTGAGTTCACAGGTTCGAGCAACACAGAAAACTGGACCCACCTAAACTGGACCACTAGTAGCGCTTGGACGACCAGCTCGATTAACGTTACACTGCAGCTCTATAATTATACACTTGGCACATATCCAACTAGTGGAAACGGCTTCATGGCTTACACATCGGACAGCACGCCAAACACTGACGAAAACAAAAGCCAGACGATAGAGGCAAACCCGACTGATTTTAGAAACGCCACGGGATACTGGAAGATGATAGCCAAGGGAGTCAAGGCTGGATCGACCCAGTTTGATTTCAAGGTCGATTGGATTGAATTCGAAGCGGTGTATGACGGCGGCACGCGTTTCACCTTTAAGAATGAAGGTCCTTCAACTTCTCATCTGGTTTCTGTGTGGATAAACAATTCAACACACCACCAGAGATATGATATGAACATATTCATCAATTCAGGAGACGAAACATCATATGTTCGCAGTGACATAGGTTTGCCAGATAAGCCTTACACAGTCAAAGTCGTTACGGAAAGAGGAAACATTGCTGTACATTCCGAAAACTAGAGCTTCTCTTGTATCTGCTGATAGCTAGATCACAAGCAGTCACAGCCTTCCTTCAGCGAAACACGACTACTCTTCAGTCTGGATTCTCTCAAGATAATGTCAGTCATGTAGTCAGCAAAAGAATCCAACTCCCTCCGCTTCCAAATACAATGTTTCGTTTTTCCTAGGTAACAAGAAAGCGCTTGCTCGACTAAGCCATGGTATTCTTTAGGCAAATTAGCTAGCCCCCACCATCCTCCTTCGAGTTTGGAAAGCACCTTGTCTTCTCTTATGAAAGCTAGAATCCTGCATGAATTGAGCACCCAATACACTACAATATCGTATCCAATACGCTCAGGGGACTCATGTAGGTGTCTTCTCGTGTGCTCAATGTCTTCTATCACTGATCTGAGGTGATATCGAGCAGGGATTTTTGAGAAAACTTCGCTTATCGGCGCGCCCCAAACGCGGAATCCTCTTTTCCTCGTCGTGTACAGGTTTGACAGGATCTCGTTGTCTTCTTCGTTTTCAAAGATGTCCCCCCAATATTCATAATGCAGATCCACCAACATTGGGTATCGCGGTTGCTGAAGAACAGCCGCTCTGATTATGTTCAATTCTATGCGTTTGTCCTTTGAGCAAGTTCCCTTCAAATACTCAATTATCTTTCCCCTTTCTTCTTTTGCTAATCTTTTCTTTGCGACAAGAATTATGTCCAAGTCGCTTGATCCTGAACGAAAACATCCCATTGCCAACGAGCCGTACAAATATATGCCAATCAGATTATCTCGGAGAATGGAATGAACACCCAAGAGTGTCTCTCCTAAAATCTCTCTCGCGAACTTGGGGGTGTCTACAGGGAACTTGTATTCCATGAAATCACGTTACTTAAGTATCTATGGTCGAGCTCTATCCGATCTCATGAACATCTGTCAAATCTAGGGTCTCACGGACTCGGCCTTAGGTCTGTATGGTCGTTTTCTCGTTCGCCTTTGCTTGTGGTAGTCACATTCATGTAAGCGCACTACGATGTACCCTTTGTCCCTGTATTTGCATCCACAAGGCAAAGTGGTTATTGTTTCAACCACTTTTTCCACTCTTCTTTCGGCAAATCATTAAGGCAAGAACTTCTTGTAGACAGGGTGCCCCTTGAACCGCAAGGTAGTTTCAGATCTTTCCACAGTTCCGCTGGGCAACCGCATGCAAAGAGAATTCACAATGGCGCCCTCTGGAACAAAGCGCACACCATCCAAGAGCTCGCCCTTCGTCACACCTGACGCTGCAAAGACGAGTTCATTGCCCTTAGCCAGCTCGTCTTCACAGTAAGTCCTGCTCACGTCAACTCCCTCCAAAGCCAGTCTATCCAACCGCGCGGGATCATCCTTCTCGTCCTTCCAAACCTTAACAAGCATCGTGCCCCTCAAACACTTTATTGCGGTTGCTGCAATCGTTGCCTCTGGACCTGCGCCCGCACCAACGAGAAGATCAACACCTGAGCCAGGCCGGCATGTTACAACTGCCGCAGCAATGTCGCCGTCAGGAATCAGAATGATTCTTACGCCAAGCTTTCTGAGGCAGTGCAGGATGTCCATATGCCTGTCTCGCTCCAACATTATTACAGTGAAATTTTCGAGGTGCAATCCTTTTTCGCGGGCCACTGTGCGCACGATCTCTTCGATTGACATGTCTAATGAGATCTTTCCGATTGAATGACAATCAGTTGCTACCTTGAAGTAGTATCCGTCGTCGGGAAGCACTTGAAAGCAGCCTGCTGGCGCGCATGCGAGAGCGGAAATGGCGTCTTTTCTGCCTTTAGACGCAGCGATAGTGCCATCGACAGGATCAACGACAAACTCGACCTTCGGCCCCTTCCCTGTCCCTACCTTCTCTCTACGCAAGAATGCAGGCGCAGCGTCTTTGGGTCCTTCGCACGCAATCACTTCACCTTCAACATCCGCCTGAGCCAGCACAGCTCTCGAAAACTCCACAGCCTTCTCATCCACCAAGTCAGGATTTCCTTGACCGATGTGCAAAGCCGCGCCAACAGCAGCAGCCACAGTTATCCGCGTCAAAGAAGGCGCCAAAGCCCTCAAAGAAACCAATGCATCATACCCTCAAGCCTACGTAACCTTAGCCCTAAAAAGGCTTTTCTCCTCTTCATAGCGGAGAGGAGTACACGAACTGCAAATCCACTTCACAGTAGTAGCCGATGAAGTCCTACCGCTGAACAGCTAGAGGATAGGGGTATAGTGTACTGGCCCTAAAAAACCGAATAGAAAGCAATCTAAGGTATTGACAGTGACAAGAATCTAAGTACTGGACGACAACTTCTGTTCGGTAGTCTCTTCAAGACTTGAGAGATTGCAGCTGTCCATCGCCTTTGCAAGGTGCATCTTACTTGTATGTCTCTAATGGCTTCCCAAGTAGTTCTTCGTCTACTTGTTCGATCCCTAGACCACAACTTCTTGGGAATGTCCTCGCAGAATCTTTTATACCTACGCCACCCTTCCTGATTAGCTTATCTTTAAGCAGAAGATCCGAGTCCAAATCCGCATATTGTATATTCTTGATCCCTGCAGCCAAGTGGGCCCCTGCGGCTAGGCCGATTTCCGATTCGCTCATGCATCCAATCATGCAAGGCATCCCTGCCGCTTCAGCAACCTCAGCAATCTTCCTGCCTTTCAGTATTCCTCCGCACTTCATTAGCTTAATGTTTATGAAGTCCACGGCTTCTGCTTGTATCAGGCGTAGAACATCTTCAGGCGAGTGAACACTCTCATCAGCCATGATTGGTATCGGCGAGTTCCGCGTG
>Ga0315296_10001443_pt1 | contig 20790 bp, 15 predicted proteins | sample YL17G14_18_MG_FD_203921 | JGI IMG/M metagenome (GOLD analysis project Ga0315296, IMG submission 203921) | Sediment microbial communities from Yellowstone Lake, YNP, Wyoming, USA - YL17G14_18 | ecosystem: Environmental > Aquatic > Freshwater > Lake > Sediment | place: USA: Wyoming | collected...
TGACCTGATCGCCAACATCGAGAAGGAGCTGGCTGCGGGGTACCGCCGCATCAAGATCAAGATCAAGCCGGGGTGGGACGTCGACGCGGTGGAGCGGATCCGGATCCGCTTCGGTGCTATCCCGCTCATGGTCGATGCCAACGCGGCCTACAGCCTGCAGGACGCGCCGCACCTGGCGAGGCTGGATCCCTACGGCCTGATGATGATCGAGCAGCCGCTCGACTACGAGGACATCTTCGACCACGCGGCGCTGCAGCAGCAGATCCGCACACCCGTGTGCCTCGACGAGTCGATCCACACCGTCCGGCACGCCCGGGATGCCATCAATGCCGGGGCCTGCCGGATCATCAACATCAAGCCGGGCCGCATCGGCGGGTTTGCCGAGTCCGTACGCTTGCATGACCTCTGCGCGGCGCGAAGTATCCCCGTGTGGCACGGCGGCATGCTCGAATCGGGCATCGGCCGCGCCCACAACATTCATCTCGCGTCCCTTTCGAATTTCTCCATCCCGGGCGACATCGCCGCGAGTCGGCGGTACTACCAGCCGGATCTGATCGAGCCGCCCATCGACGTGCTCCCGGACGGGACCATTCCCGTGCCGACCGGGCCCGGAATCGGGGTCCACGTGGTGCACGAGCGCGTGGAACGGGCGACGACGCGGGTGCTCCTGCTGGGGCCGCCGTGAGCAGATTGCGAGGCGCCCGCCGCGTGGTGGCCGGCCTGAGCTTGCTGGTCCCTGCCTGCGCGTCGCCCCCTCCGCGCCCGCAGACGACGCGGATGCTCCCGGTCACGTACGAACGGAAGGTGGCCGCGATCCTCCGGCTCGAAGACCAGCGCCTGCTCGGAGAACCCGCGTCACCGGCCGGGATGGTGCCGGCGCCGGCCGATGACCGGACAGAGCCGCCTCGCGATCTCGTCTCGATGTTGTCCGATGACGAGGGACGCGTCAGGCGTCGGGCCGCGCTGGCGATTGGGCGCGTCGGCCTGCGCGGGGGCGTGGCGCCGCTGATCGCGCGGCTGTCGGACCCCGAGCCGGAGGTGCGGCAGATGGTGGCGTTCGCGCTCGGCCTGCTCGGTGATCGGCAGGCGAGTGGACCCTTGCGCGTGGCGCTGACCGATGCCTTCTCGCTCGTGCGGGGCAGGGCCGCAGAAGCGCTCGGCGCAATCGGGGACACCGACGCCGCCGGCGCGATTGGCGCGATGGTCGCCGCCGAGATCCAGGCCGGCGTCGTCTCACGGCTCGAACCGGATGAGTTTGAGTACCTCGTCAGCCCGACAGCCGAGGCGTTTCGCCTGGGTCTCAATGCGCTCGTGCGCCTCAAGGCCTACGAGCCGCTTGCGGCGGCGGTGCTCGACGCCTCCGGCCAGCCGGCCGTGCGGTGGTGGCCGGTCGCCTGGGCACTGCAGCGCCTCCAGGACAGGCGGGCCCTGCCGGCGCTCCTGTCTTTTGCGCGCGGCCCGGGCAGCCTGACCCGAGCCCTCGCGGCACAGGGCCTCGGGACGCTCAAGGAGCCGGCTGCCATCGACACCCTGCTCCCGATGGCGCAGGCTTGGCCGGGCGACCCTCGCCTGGCCCTGATGGCCGTGCGGGCGCTCGCGCAGATTGCCGACAGCCGCGCGGTCCCCGTCCTGTTGAAGATGTTGGGGGCGCGGGACCTCGATCGCTCACTCAAGGTCGAGGTGGTCACGGCGCTCGGCGCGATCCGCGCTCAGACCGCGACCGACGTCCTGCTCGATCTGCTCTCGGACCCGTACGCGCCCGTGCGGATCGCCGCGCTGCAAAGCTTCCGGGCGATCGACCCGCAGAACCTCCTGACGGTGCTCTCGGGCCTTGACGCCGATCCGGATTGGAGCGTGCGTGCGGCGACCGCGTTACTCATGGCCACCTTCGATTTCGAGACGGCTCTGCCGCGGCTCAAGCAGGCGCTGACGGACGACGACCCGCGGGTCATCCCTGCCGTCCTTGCCGCGCTGACGCGGCTGCGTGCGCCTGGGGCCGACAGCCTGCTGCTCTCGTTCCTCGCCCACGACGATCCCATTACTCGTGCCGCAGCTGCCGCGGGGCTCGGTGAGCTGAAGCCGGAAGGGGGCATCGCCAGGCTGGCGGAAGCCTACAAGGCCGCGGTGCCTGATCCCGTGTACGACGCCCGGGCGGCAGCGCTGGCGGCGATCGCACAGTACGGATTGGCGCAGGCCCTGCCGGTGCTGAAGAGCGCGCTCGGCGATGCGGACTGGGCGGTCCGGCTGAAGGCGGCCGGCCTCCTCAGGCAGCTCGACCCCTCGGCGGACGTGGCCGACGCGATCCGCCCCGTGCCGACTTCCCGTGATGCGGCGTGGTACGGCTCCGCCGAGCTTGTAAACCCGCTGGTGTCTCCGCACGTGTTCATCGACACCACGAGGGGCACCATCGAGATCGAGCTTGCGGTGCTCGATGCGCCGCTCACGGCCGCGAACTTCATGGCGCTCGCCCGACGAGGTTTCTACAGCGGCCTGGCGTTCCACCGTGTCGTCCCCGGCTTCGTGGTGCAGACGGGGGATCCGCGCGGCGACGGGCAGGGCGGCGCCGGGTACACCATCCGCGATGAGATCAACGATCGGCCCTGCCTGACCGGGACCGTCGGCATGGCCCTCGACGGGGCCGACACCGGGGGCAGCCAGTTCTTCATCGCCAGGTCGCCGCAGCCGCATCTCGATGGGCGCCATACAATCTTCGGTCTGGTCGTGGCGGGCATGGACGTCGTGGACCGCCTCGAGCAATGGGACACGATCGCGCGGATGCGCGTCTGGGACGGGAAGACGATGACCGGGCGGTGACGAGAGGCGATCACGCCAGGATGAGCGGCGCGGACGGCGCGGCGGGATTGGTCGTACACAAGAAAGGGGGCGATCCCCGCCCCCTCTTCTCGCGGCAAGCGGAACTTACCGCTTCTTGCCAGCCTTCTTCTTGGCGGCCTTCTTCTTCGCTGCCATTGTCTGTATCCCCCCCTTCGTCTTGGGATGCGCGAGAGGAACTGTCGTCCCGCCCGGCCTGCTTGCTTACTCCCGCGGTGCGCGGAAGGTTGGCATCCAAAAAAGAGGGGGTGTCGCTGCGCGACACCCCCAGAACCGGTGGGCGGAATCTAGCGCTTCTTCCCGCCCTTCTTCTTCGCGGCTTTCTTCTTCGCTGCCATCGTTCCTCCTCATGTTGAGACTGCTCAGCTCGAGTACTGGAACCCAGGCATCACAACGCGTGGGCTGAGCCGTCCACGCTCATACGACATGTAGATTATGGTTGAGAAAAACCTGATGTCAAGCGGAAAGTGAGGCCGACGCAAGAAACTTTCACAGCGATCGCGCGCGTGCCGGGTGTGCGCGCGCCTCGGCGCCGCGCATCAGCGTGACGCCTCGCCTCCGATCGGAGGGACCTCGCCAGGATCCACGCGAAGGCGCGCAAGCGCGTCGCGGGCGGCGTCGCGGGACTGGGGCTCGGCGCCCGTGACACCGGCCGCCGCGCGATACATCTCGATCGCGCGCGCGCGGTTGCCCTCGCTTTCCGCCACGCGGGCGGCCTCCAGGTACGCGGCCGCCAGGAACGTGGGCGGCGCGGCCGGGCGTGCCGCGATCGTCCGCTCGAACTCGGCGCGTGCGCGCACGGGCTCGCCGCGCGCCAGATACAACCTGCCGAGCCGATAGCGCGTGACGGGATCGGAGGCGTTCAGCTCGAGCGACCGCGCGAACGCCGTGGCAGCATCGGCGAGGGCGGTGCGCTCGAAGGCTCGCCATCCCTCGAGCGACAGGCGATACGCCTCGCCGAGCCGTGCGTCGGGCACATGATCCAGCCGCGCGCGAACGAGCGCCCGGAGACCGGCGGGATCGTCGGCAGGCACGGCAGCGAGCGCGGCCCGATACGCCGCGACCGCCGGCGCCCGTCGGCCCATGCGGTCCTGCGCCTGGCCGAAGAGATACTGCGCCCGCGCCAGAGCTCCATACGGGGCAGCCGGCCGGCTGTCGATGACCACCTTCAGCACGTCCAGGGCGCGATCGCTCTCGTACAGCGCATCGAGCTGCTCCGTCAGGCCGAGACGGGCGCGCGCCAGCGCGATCTCGGGCGCGGCCACGCGCCCGCCCTCCGCCGCGTCCACGAGGGCCCGGTAGGTGTCGCGGCTTGCCGGCCGGTCGTGGAAGTAGACGTCGTGCACCTCGGCAATGCGCCAGCTGAAGACGGGATTGTGGGGAAAGCGCGCGCGCAATCCCTGCAGCAGCGCGAGCGCCTTCTCCGGCTGGTTCTCGTACCACAGATAGAACCAGTGCAGCTGGAAGTCGGCCTCGCCTCCGAGCAGCATGCCGCGCTCGCGGGCCTCGATCATCTCCTGCAAGCCCTTCACGCAGTCGCCGCCCGGCAGCATCAGCAGCCAGGCCAGGAGCCGGATGGGCGCCGGCACGACGCCCGCCAGGTACCGGTAGAGTCCGACGCCGAAGCGGGCGTCGGCGAGCCCCGGGTCGAGCGCGAGCGCCCGCTCGAACGCGCTCCTGATGCGCCGGCCGTCCCGGGCCGCCGCCAGGCGCTCGAGGCGGATGACGCGCAGATGGGCCCGCATGCCGTAGGCTGCGCCGAGATAGAACCACGCTTCGGCCCGGGACGGCTCGCGCCCCGTCCAGGCGTGGGTGGCCTGCACGGCCTCCTCGATCCCGGCGAACAGGCGGGCGTCGCGCGACCGGTCGGCGAGATCGAGCTCGATCTGCCACCGCTCGGCCGCAAGGGCGAGAAGCTGGCATGCCTCCTTCGGCGCGGGGCCGCACGCCTCGGCCGTCTCGCGGGCCGCCCGGGCGAACTGAGCGTCGAGAATCGAGTGGTAGGCTCGGACGAGCAGGTCGGACCCGGTCAGGTGCTGCGCGCCGTGGCCCAGCAGCGAGGTGGCCGCCGCGAGCGCCAGGAACAGACCGCCCCAGCCAGGCCGGCACGCTCGAAAACGCCTCTGGATCAAGTCACGCTCGTGCGGAGGCGCTGCTTGGCCGCGTGCCGCTCGAGACCCAGATCGACCAGCCGATCCAGCAGCGCCGAAAAGCCGAGACCGCTGGCGGCCCAGAGCTTCGGAAACATGCTGATCGTCGTGAAGCCCGGGATGGTGTTGATCTCGCTCACGTAGATCGCGCCGGAGTCGCCGGCGACCAGGAAATCGACGCGCGAGAATCCCGCCGCGTCGACCGCTCGGTATGCCTCGACCGCGAGCTCCTGGAGCCGGGCGGTCTCAGCGTCGGACAGAGGGGCGGGGATCCTCAGCGTGGACCCCTCGTCAAGGTACTTGGCCTTGTAGTCGTAGAACTCGCGCGAGGGCAGGATCTCGCCCGGGACTGACGCCTGCGGGTGATCGTTGCCGATCACGGACACCTCGATATCGCGGGCCCGGGGAACCGCCGCCTCGATGATGACCTTCCGGTCGAACTCCAGGGCGTGGGCAATCGCCGCGGCGAGTTCGCCCGGTTTCTTGGCTTTCGTGATGCCAACGCTCGATCCGAGATTCACCGGCTTGACGAACACCGGGTATGTGAGCTGGGCCTCAACAGTCGTCATGACGCCACGCGAGTCTGCCGCCCAGTCGCCCGCACGCGTCACGACGTGATCAACCACGGGCAGCCCGCGTGCGGCAAACACCATCTTCATGACGGCCTTGTCCATCCCGACCGCCGACGCCAGCACGCCGGCGCCGACATACGGGATGTTGGCGAGCTCCAGCAGCCCCTGGATCGTGCCGTCCTCGCCGTACGGGCCGTGCAGCACCGGGAAGATGACGTCGAGCGCGACACCCGTGACACACGCATTCTCCCGACCTGCGGGCGGCGCGGGGGAACGCTCAATCGTCAGCATCGTCTCTTCGGCGGGGTAGGGGACCAGCTGCACCTCGCGGCCGGCGCGCCCAGCCCGCCCGCCGGCGGACCGCACCCGCGCGATGACATCGGCTGCCGAGCGTGGCGTGGGAAGCCGGTCGGGAAGGGTCCACCGGCCATCCTTGTCGATGAGGATCGGCACCGGCTCGTAGCGGTTGCGGTCGAGATTGGCGATGACCGACGCCGCCGACGCGAGGGACACCTCATGCTCGCCTGACCGCCCCCCGTAAATGACGCCGATGCGAAGCCTGCGCACGACGGGTAATATACCTCAATGTCATCGATGCTGAGCTTCAAGATTACGGCCCGCGACGGCGCCGCCCGTCGTGGCCTGCTGACGACGCCGCACGGGGTCGTCGAAACGCCGGCGTTCATGCCGGTCGGGACCCAAGGCGCGGTCAAAGGGCTCCTGCATAGGGACTTGCATGACGTTGGCGCGTCGATCATCCTGGCCAACACGTATCATCTGCACTTGCGTCCTGGCGACGATCTCATCGCGCGGCTCGGCGGCCTGCACCGGTTCATCGGCTGGGCAGGTCCGATCCTGACGGACAGCGGGGGGTACCAGGCGTTCAGCCTGTGCGCGACCCGCGCCATCAACGAGCGGGGGCTCACCTTCCGTTCGCACCTCGACGGCAGCCTGCACGAGCTGACCCCTGAGAAGGCGGCCGAGATTCAGTTCAACCTCGGATCGGACATCGCCACGGTGCTCGACGAGTGCCTGGCCTATCCGGCCGACGCCGCTGACGCGCGCATCTCGATGGCCCGGACCCTCCGATGGGCGCGACGCGGACGCGCGCACTTCCTCTCGAGGCCGGCCGGCCGCATCAACCCCGGCCAGGCGCAGTTCGGCGTGGTCCAGGGCGGGGTGTTTCCCGATCTGCGGCGCGAATCCGCCGAGGCGACGGTCGCGGTTGGCTTCGAGGGGTACGCGATTGGAGGGCTGAGCGTCGGCGAGCCGACCGAGGTGATGTACGAGATGGTCGGCGTGACCGCGCCGCTGCTGCCGGAAGGCCAGCCGCGGTACCTCATGGGCACCGGCACGCCGCTCGATCTGGTGGAGGCCGTCTCGCGTGGCGTGGATCTCTTTGACTGCGTGCTCCCGACCAGGAACGCCCGAAACGGCCAGTTGTTCACGAGCGAGGGCCGGCTGAACATCAAGAACGCGCGCTACGCGGAGGATCCGCGGCCAGCGGATGCCGGGTGCACGTGCTACACCTGCCGGCATTTCTCGCGGGCGTACCTCCGGCACCTGTACATGGCCGGCGAGATCACGGCGGCAAGCCTTAACACGCTGCATAATCTCCACTTTTACCTTGACAGCCTCTGTCGGATCAGAGAGGCTATATCGTTTAGCTCGCTGGGAACACTGAGACAGGCCTTCCATCAGGCCTACTCCCGCCGATCACTCGACTCATGACACCAATGATCTTGCCGACAGCCGGCCTGGTGCTGGCAATGGGCGCACCGGCGGACGGAAACGTGAGTATCTGGGTCCAGTTTCTGCCCTTCATCCTGGTCCTGGGCATCTTCTACTTCGTGATCCTCCTGCCGATGAAGCGGCGGCAGAAGAAGGTCCAGCAGTTTCTGGACAGCCTGAAGGCGGGGGACCGCATCGTCACGACGGGCGGGATCTACGGCACGATCACCAAGGTGGGCGACCGGTCGGTGCAGGTTCAGATTGCCGACAAGGTTCGCATTGAACTCTCCCGGGCTGCGATCGCGGGCCTCCAAGGGCAGGAGCCGGTCGTGCCCGACACCAGACCTCGGTAGCCATGGGCAAAGACCTGCGCTGGCGCGCTCTTCTCGTCGTTGGCATTGTCGGCGCCTGTCTCTGGGCGATCATCCCGCCGGAGAAGAAAGTCCGGCTCGGGCTCGACCTCAAGGGCGGCGTCCACCTCGTGTTGCGCGTCCAGACGGACGATGCCCTGAAGCTCGAGACCATTGCGACCACGGAGCGCGTGCGCGAGGAGCTGGAGAAGGCCGGCGTGACGGTAGGCGGCGTCAGGGACCTCAACCCGACGCAGTTCCAGGTAACCGGCGTGCCGCCGGCGCAGGACGCGCTGTTCCGTCAGACGGCGGCGGAGGCCCAGGCCAACTTCAACCGCGAGTCCGGGGTGGGCGGGTCGTACACGTTCACGATGAAGCCAAATCTCGTCGTGCAGCTCCGGCAGGACGCGGTGACGCAGGCGCGCCAGACGATTGAGCGGCGCGTGAACGAGCTGGGCGTGGCCGAGCCGATTGTGGCCGAACAGGGCACCGCCGGCGATCAGCTGCTGGTGCAGCTCCCGGGCGTGACGGACGTGCGGCACGCGAAGAACATCATCCACTCGACGGCGTTCCTCGAACTGAAGCTGGTCGAGCAGGGGCCGATGCCCACGCGCGAGGCGCTGCTTCAGGCCACGCAGGGGCAGGTGCCGGCGAACATGGAGGTGGTGCCGGGCGTCGACACGCGGGCGGGCGAGCGGCCGGAGGCGGTTTATCTGCTGGTGAGGAAGGCGCCGGTGGTCACGGGCCGCGACCTCAGGAACGCCAGGCCGTCGCTGGATCAGAACAACCAGCCGGCGGTCAGTTTCACCTTGAACAACGAGGGGGCGCGCAAGTTCTCGAAGGCGACGGCCGAGAACGTGAACCGGTACCTCGCCATCATCCTGGACGGGCAGGCGCGATCGTGGCCGCGCATCGAGAGCCGGATTTCCGATGAGGGGCAGATCACGGGGGGATTCACGCAGCAGGAGGTGCAGGACCTGTCGCTGGTGCTGAAGTCGGGGGCGCTCCCGGCGTCGCTCACGTACCTCGAGGAGCGCACGATCGGGCCCACGCTGGGGGCCGATTCGATCCGATCCGGGATCATGGCATCGCTTGTGGGCCTGGCCCTCATCGTGTCGTTCATGCTGCTCTACTACCGGCTGTCCGGCGTGAATGCCATTGTCGCGCTCGCCTTCAACCTGATCATTCTGCTCGGCGCCATGTCGTATGTCGGCGCCACGATGACGCTGCCGGGTATCGCCGGCTTCATCCTGACGATCGGCATCGGCGTTGACTCCAACGTGCTGATTTTCGAACGGATCAAGGAAGAGCTGGCCGCCCAGCGGGGCGTCCGGGCGTCGATCCAGGCGGGGTTCAGCCGGGTGTTCCTGACGCTCCTGGACACGCACAGCACCGCGCTGATTTCAGCCGCGTTCCTGTTCCAGTTCGGGACCGGGCCGATCCGCGGCTTCGCGACGACGCTGACCTTCGGCTTGATCGCCAACCTCTTCACGTCGACGTTTGTGTCGCGAACGCTCTTCGAGCTAGTGCTCTCGCGACGGCAGGCCAAGACGCTGAGTATCTGAGGCGGGTGCCATCTCCATGCAGATCTTCAAGAGCCCGAATTACAACTTCGTCGGCTACCGGTGGCATGCGCTCACGCTGTCGTCCCTCGTCATCCTCGCGGGGCTGGTCGCGGTCTGGGTGAAAGGGCTGCCGCTCGGCGTCGAGTTCTCGGGCGGGAGCATCGTGATTGTCCAGTTCGACCAGGTGCCGGCGATTGATCGTGTCCGAAGCGCGGTCGGTCGTGTGTTCCCGGGCGGCGGGCAGAACATCGTGGTCCAGAGCTACGGCAGCCCGGAGCTGCGGCAAATCATGATCCGGGTGCCCCAGGTGGGCGTCGAGTCCGGGACGGGGTTGAGCGACGCCGCCGACGCCGTCGAGAAGTCGCTGGCGGACGCGGCGCTGGGCCGGTTCACCGTCGAGGGCAGGGAGATCGTCGGCCCCGTCGTGGGACAGGACCTCACCAAGAAGGGCATCTGGGCGACCGCGCTGTCGCTCACGGGCATCCTGATCTACATCACGGCGCGGTTCCAGTTCAGCTTCGCGGTCGGCGCCATCGTGGCGACCATCCACGACCTGCTCGTGATGATGACGTTTCTCGTGTTGTTCCGCTATGACCTCTCGCTCAACGTGATTGCCGCGTTGCTCACCATCACCGGCTATTCGGTGAATGACACCGTCGTCATCTTCGACCGGGTGCGCGAGAACCTCAGGGGGATGCGGAAGGACGACCTCTCGACCATCGTGAACGTCGCGGTCAACCAGACGCTCGGGCGGACGGTCATCACGGCCGGGACTGCGCTGCTGAGCGTCGTCGCGCTGTTCCTGTTCGGTGGCGAGGTGCTGAGGGCGTTCTCGTTCACGATGATCGTCGGGATCGTCAGCGGGACCTACTCGACGGTGTTCATCGCCGCGGCCATCGTGACGTTCTGGCGCCGCCGGAAGCCGGTGCGCGTGCCGTTGGGGACGGGCCCGGTGACGCAGGCGACGCGGTCTCCGCAGACCGCGAGAACGAAGGCGAAGACGCCTCGGAGCCCGCGCGCGGTGTAGTGGCGGCGCGACCGTGACGCTCCTGACCGCCGCGCTGCTCGGGGTTCTCCAGGGACTCACGGAGTTCCTGCCGGTTTCGAGTTCGGCCCACCTGATTCTCGCCCGCGCGTTCTTTGGCTGGAACGCCGAGGCGTTCGGGCTGGCATTTGACGTGGCCTGCCATGTGGGCACGCTCGTCGCCGTGCTCGCGTACTTCTGGCGGGATCTGGCGGCCATGGCCGCGGCGCTCCCCCAGGTGGCGGCCGCGGACGCCAGCGGGCCCGCGAGGCGGATCCGCCTGATCGTCGCCGGCACTCTCCCGGTGGTCGTTGTCGGATTGCTGTTCTCCGGCCTGGTCGAGCGGACGTTGCGCACGCCGCTGGTGGCGGCGCTGAATCTCGCTGCGGTCGCGCTGATCTTCTTCGTGGTCGAGCGGGTCGGGTCACAGCAGCGCGGCGAGGGCACGCTCACGGCCCGCGAGGCGACGGTGATTGGCTGCGCGCAGGCCGCGGCCCTTGTGCCTGGCGTCTCGCGCTCGGGCGCGACCATCTCGATGGCCATGCTGATGGGGCTGAAGCGCGACGAGGCAGCGCGGTTCACCTTCCTGCTGGGCATCCCGGCGATCCTCGTGGCGGCAGGCAGGGAGGGGATCGCGCTGGTCCGCCAGGGACTCGCCCCGGGCGAATGGCAGCTGTTCGCGGCAGGCGCGACGGCTTCGGCGGTCGTCGGCTATCTGACGGTCAAGTTTCTCATTCGCTACCTTGCAGGTCATTCGTTGCGCCCGTTCGCGTGGTATCGGCTGGCCTTGGCGGCCAGCGCCGTCGCGTGGTGGATGTCGGGATCGCCGTTCAAAGGGTGAAGAACCGTGCAGGTCGGACCGCTGCAGTGGCTTCGCCGGAGCTTCATTACCGGCTTCTTCGTCACCGTGCCGCTCATCATCAGCTTTCTCGCGCTGGTGTGGGCGTTCCGCGTGATCGATGGCTTCACCGGTCCCCTCTTCGCGCGATGGCTCGGGCGGGAGGTGCCGGGGCTCGGTCTGCTCACCACCGCCGCGTTCGTGCTGCTGGTTGGCGTCGTCGCGAGCAACGTGCTGGGCAAGCGGCTCGTGCACCGGGCGGAGGCCTACCTGCTTCGCGTGCCGGTCTTCCGCACGATCTACTCGCCGGTCAAGCAACTGCTGGAGGCCTTCTCCCCTGACAACGAAGGCGGCTTCAAGCGGGTCGTGATCGTCGAGGACCAGAGCGGCGCGTGTCTGCTGGGGTTCCTCACGAAGGAGTTCGAGATGGACCGCGGCCGTGGCCCCGAGCCGTTCATCGCGGTCTATGTGCCGACCAACAACCTGTACCTGGGGGACGTGCGGATCTTCAGCCGGGATGCGGCGTACTATCCGGATCTGTCCGTCGAAGATGGTGTCCGGGTCATCCTGACGGGTGGCATGGCGATGGCCGGCCGGATCCGGGCGCTTCGAGGAAGTCAAACCAATGCGGGAACCGAACAATAGAAATGCTATGAACGCCGATCATTCCCCCTCGTCCGGGGGGGCGCGGCCAGGCCGCCGCTCAGTGCGCGCGTCGTTCGTCATGTGGCTGATGGTGCTGGTGCTCGCGACGGTGGCGGCTCCGCATGCGCTGGTGGCGGCACCCCAGGCGCCCGCGGCCGAGCCTGCCGGCGGCGAGGCCTCGCTGATCCTGCCCAATCTGGGTGCCGTCGAGTTCCTCGGCATGAACGGCCGGACGCTGCTCACGTCCGGGCTGCTCGTCTGCCTGCTCGGCCTGCTGTTCGGCCTCCTGACGTACCGGCAGGTCCGGAAGCTCCCGGTTCATGCGTCGATGGCGGAGATCTCGGATCTCATCTACGAGACCTGCAAGACCTACCTGCTCCAGCAGGGAAAGTTCCTGCTGATCCTCGAGGCGTTCATCGGCGCCGTCATCGTCTTCTATTTCGGCGTGCTGCAGCGCTTTGAGGCGGTCCGCGTCCTGATTATCCTGGCCTTCAGCCTGGTCGGCATCGGGGGCAGCTACGGCGTCGCGTGGTTCGGCATCCGCATCAACACGCTGGCGAACTCGCGCACGGCCTTCGCGAGCCTGAAGGGGCAGGCGTTCTCCCTCCACGAGATTCCCCTGCGGGCCGGCATGAGCATCGGCATGCTCCTGATCAGCGTCGAGCTGTTCATAATGCTCTGCATCCTGCTGTTCATACCCGGCGACTACGCCGGGCCGTGCTTCATCGGGTTCGCCATCGGCGAGTCGCTTGGCGCGGCCGCCCTCAGGATTGCCGGCGGCATCTTCACGAAGATTGCCGACATCGGGTCCGACCTGATGAAGATCGTGTTCAAGATCAAGGAAGACGACGCGCGGAATCCCGGCGTGATCGCGGACTGTACGGGCGACAACGCGGGCGACTCGGTGGGCCCGACGGCCGACGGCTTCGAGACCTACGGCGTGACCGGCGTGGCCCTGATCTCGTTCATCCTGCTCGCCGTGCCGGACACGACGGTGCAGGTCCAGCTGCTCGTGTGGATTTTCGTGATGCGCATCATGATGATCGTGGCGAGCGGCCTCTCGTACGTCATCAACCACCAGATCGCGCGGGCGCGGTACCGGGATGCGACGAAGATGAACTTCGAGGCGCCGTTGACGCAGCTCGTCTGGCTCACCTCGTTCGTCTCGGTCGCCATCACCTACGTCGTGTCGTACTGGCTGATTCCGACGCTCGGGGACGGAACGCTCTGGTGGAAGCTGTCAACCGTCATCACGTGCGGCACGCTGGCCGGGGCGATCATCCCTGAGCTGGTGAAGATCTTCACCTCGACGTCGTCCGGGCACGTGAAGGAGGTGGTCACGGCGACCCGCGAGGGCGGCGCGTCGCTCAACATCCTCTCGGGCCTGATTGCCGGCGACTTCGGCGCCTTCTGGCTGGGGCTCAGCATCGTGACGCTGATGGGGACGGCGTACCTCGTAAGCACGGCGGGCCTCGGCGCCCTGATGGTCGCGGCCCCCGTCTTCACGTTCGGCCTCGTCGCCTTCGGGTTCCTCGGCATGGGACCGGTGACCATTGCGGTCGACTCCTACGGGCCGGTCACGGACAATGCCCAGTCGGTGTTCGAGCTGTCGGTGATCGAGCAGATCCCCGGAATCCACGACACGATCCGGAAGGCGCACGGCTTCGACGTCGATTTCAGGAAGGCGAAGGACCTGCTCGAGGAGAACGACGGCGCCGGCAACACCTTCAAGGCTACGGCGAAGCCCGTGCTGATCGGCACGGCGGTCGTCGGGGCCACGACCATGATCTTCTCGATCATCGTCCTGTTGACGCACGGCCTCACCATGAACACGGAAAAGCTCTCGCTGATGCACGCGCCGTTCCTGCTGGGCCTCATAACCGGCGGCGCTTTCATCTTCTGGTTCACCGGGGCGTCGATGCAGGCGGTCACGACCGGCGCGTACCGCGCCGTCGAGTTCATCAAGCGCAACATCAAGCTCGAAGGCGTGACCAAGGCGTCGGTGGCGGACAGCAAGAAGGTCGTCGAGATCTGCACCCAGTACGCGCAGAAGGGGATGTTCAACATCTTCGTCACAGTGTTCTTCGCGACGCTGTCGTTCGCGTTCCTCGAGCCGTACTTCTTCATCGGCTACTTGATTTCGATCGCCCTGTTCGGGCTGTACCAGGCGATCTTCATGGCGAACGCCGGGGCGGCGTGGGACAACGCGAAGAAGATCGTCGAGACCGAGCTGAAGGAGAAAGGGACCCCGCTGCACGCGGCAACGGTCGTCGGCGACACGGTGGGCGACCCCTTCAAGGACACGTCGTCGGTGGCCATGAACCCCGTGATCAAGTTCACGACGCTGTTCGGCCTGCTGGCGGTCGAACTGGCGGTGACGCTGACAGCCGAGCGGGGGCCGGTGCTGGGCCTCACCCTGTCCGGCGTCTTCCTCCTGGTGGCGCTGACGTTTGTGTGGCGCTCGTTCTACGGCATGCGGATCAAAGCCGGGCGGGCGTAGCGGCCGACGAAGGCCCGGTGCCGGGGCGGCGGCAAGGCGGCGCCCGGCACGGCTCGCGAGGTGCGTTGACTTCGACGGGGCCGGATGGGTAGAATGGGAAGGTTAGGCGATACACGTCCCTCGCCTCCGTTCTCCCCGACGGAACGGACGCCGGACACGAGGGGCGGCTCCCGCCAGGGCGGCAGGCACGTCGCTGGTGGCGGGGTTCTCGCCGTTCGCGTCCGCCAGGCTGGAGTGAACTGCATCACCGAGCGTTGGTCCCACTTTCTGGAATCCGGTGTCTAAATCACCAGGCGTGTCAAAGGCAATTGGTGTCGTTGACACCCCTTTCTGGCAGTAGCTATAATCGGCCGCCCCGTAGCCCGAGATTCTAGCAGGAGGAGAGACCGGTGCCACGCGACTTGTTCGTTGACGTAATCAATCCCACCATCAGGATTGGGAGCAGGAAGTGGTACACGGTGCCGCTCTCGATCGTGATTCACACGGTGTTGATTGCGGCCCTGATCATCGTACCGCTCATGGCGGCTGACATCCTGCCGACGCCGCCGGTGATGATGGCGTTCGCGGCCTCGCAGCCGCCGCCGCCGCCACCGCCACCACCACCGCCGCCGCCACAGACCCAGGCGGCGCCCAAACCGATCATGGACTTGAACCCCAACGCGGCGCCCGTCGAGGCGCCAAAGGAAATCAAGCCCGAAACAGGTCTGAACACGGGCTTTGAAGGGGGCGTGGCCGGGGGCGTGGAGGGCGGCGTGCCCGGAGGCGTGGTGGGTGGAGTCGTCGGGGGGCTGCCCGAGGCCCCGCCGCCGCCGCCGCCACAGGCGCCGGTCCGGGTTGGCGGCGTCATCAAGGCGCCGATCAAGATCAGGGACGTCAAGCCGATTTACCCCGCCATCGCGCAGTCGGCGCGCGTGCAGGGCATGGTGATTATCGAGGCGACGATTGGAACGGATGGCAAGGTGAAAGACGCCAAGGTCTTGCGCACGATCCCGCTGCTCGACCAGGCCGCGCTCGACGCCGTGCGGCAGTGGGAGTTCACGCCGACGCTCCTGAACGGCGTGCCCGTGCCGGTCATCATGACCGTCACGGTCAACTTCACGTTGCAGTAGACGGCGGGCGACGGAAGGACGGGGAGATTGTCTGACAGATGCCCGGGCGAATCCGGGTGCTCGTGACCTCATCAGAATCCTCGGAGGATGGACAGATGAACTTGCTAGAAATGTGGAACCAGATGGGTTGGGTGGCCAAGGGGATCGGCGTGATCCTGTTCTTCATGTCGATGCTGTCGTTTGGCGTGGCAATCGAGCGGATCTACACGTTCCTCCAGGCGCGCAAGCAGTCGAAGCTGTACGCGCCGCAGGTGGCAAAGCACCTGAAGGAAGGGCGGCTGAAGGACGCCATCGCGGTGTCGACGTCGAAGAACTTCCGGTACAGCCACCTGGCGAAGGTCGTGCTCGCCGGGCTGCAGGAGTACCAGTTCCAGCAGGAGAGCGGCGCCGGCCTGAGCCGCGAGGACCTGATGGACACGGTCCGGCGGGCGATTCAGCGCGCGTCGGCGCTGACGGCCTCCGACCTGAAGAAGATGGTGCCCTCGCTGGCGACCATCGGTGCCACGGCCCCGTTCGTCGGGCTGCTCGGCACGGTCGTCGGCATCATCACCGCGTTCCAGGGCATCGCGGCCACGGGGTCGGGGGGCCTCGGCGCGGTGTCGGCTGGCATCGCAGAGGCGCTTGTCGAGACCGCGCTCGGGCTGGTGGTTGCCATCCCGGCCGTGTGGTTCTACAACTACCTGACGTCGCGGATCGAGTACTTCAACGTCGAGATGGACAACTCGTCGTCGGAGCTTGTCGACTACTTCATCAAGAAGACGGCGTAGGGCCGCGCTATTGTAGCCAGCTCCCGGCCGTGGCGCGCCCCTGTGCGGGGCGGCCCGTCGTGAGGCCGAGGACCGGGTCCGAGCCCGCCAGGCTCGCTGGAGGAGAAAGCCACCATGGCAATGGATGTTGGCGGCGCCAAGGGCGGATTGAAGGCGGACATCAACGTGACGCCGCTGGTCGACGTCATGCTGGTGCTTCTGATCATCATGATGCTCGTCGCGCCGATGTTGCAGAAAGGCGTCGACGTCAGGCTCCCGCAAGCGGCGAACAGCGTGGACAAGCCTGAGACGCAGGATCAGGTCGTCATCGCGATTACCGCCGCCAAGGGGATGTACCTGAACGCCATTCCGATCCGCGAGGACGAGCTGCGCCAGAAGGTGCAGGAAGTGCTCGAGACCAAGAAAGAGAAGATCGTGCTCATCAAGGGCGACGAGGATGCGCCGTACTCCGTCATCATGGCGGTCATGGACCGGCTGCGCGAAGCCCAGATCGAGAACATCGGCCTCGTGACGGAGCGAAAGCTCCGGACCGGCAGCACGGGAGGTCGGTAATGGCACGCGCGCATCAGCATCTCGGCGCCGAGAAGGTCATGCGGGCCGCGATCCCGCAACCCAGCGCGGACATGAACGTCACGCCAATGATTGACGTGCTCCTCGTGCTGCTCATCATCTTCATGGCAGCCCTGCCGTTGACGCAGAAGGGCATCGACATCAACCTGCCGCTCGAAACGCGGACGGCAAGCCAGACGGAGGTCGATACGAGCCAGATCGTGCTCGAGTACTCGGTCGACCGCAAGATCACGATCAACAAGACGGAAGTCAGCATCCTGGACCTCGAGAACCGGCTGCGGTCAATCTACGAGCAGCGCAGGGACAAGACGATGTTTATCGCGGGCGCGCCCAACCTGCGCTACGGTGACATCATCGAGGTCATCGACGCGGCGCGCGGCGCGGGCGTCGAGAAGGTCGGCATCGTCACCACGGGGATGCGCCAGGCAGCGGGCGTGCAGACAGGCGGGAACTAGCCGCTTCCGGCGGTCGTCGTTTAGCCAGGCGCGAGGTCACGACGGGCGGGTTGCGAGCGCAGCCCGTCCGTGTCTTTTCCCCTCCCCACGGTGGGCTTCCCGCCGAGTCCCTCGACAGGCGAGATCGCTTCCCTCTGGCGTCTGTGGCCTGGGCGCGGGCACCAGCCGGCCTGCCGCCGCAGGGAGCCGTGGCAATGGCCCTGCTCTCCGGACGAGCGGCGCGATCAAGGCGGACCAACTGAAAGGGCCACCTGGCTCCCCGGGGAGCCAGGTGGCGCTCGTTGAAATGGCGGGTTGGGACCCGGTCGTCGCTATCTCACGGCCTCGCCGGCCGCCTTCTTCTTCTGTAGCGTCTGGGCCTTGTCGCGGAGCTGGTTCGCCTCGGCGATCAGCGCGTTCTGCTTCGCCGGCTCCTTCTCGAGGAGCGCCTGCGAACGGAGGATCAGGCCCTTGTAGACCAGCGCCTCGATGTAGTTGGCATTGAGCCCGAGCGACTTGTTGACCGCCTCCATGCCCTGTTCCAGGAACTTCCGCTTGTCGGGGTCCTTCAGGCGGAAGTCCTTGTTGGCCTTCTCCCAGAAGAAGACCGAGATGGTGTACCAGCCCTCGGGGTTGTCCGGCTCCACCTTGACGCGGTCGTATTGCGCGGCCATCGCCTTGTCGAACTCGCCAAGGTCGTTGTAGAAGCGGGCGAGCTGCATGTACACGCCGGGGTCGTTCGGCCGTGCCTGCCTGGCTCGTTGCAGCGTCTCCTCGGCCTGCTCGTACATTCCCGCGTCCTCGTACATCTTGGCGAGGACGTAGTAGTTCGTCGGCTCGGTCGGGTCCAGCTTGATCATCTCCTGGACCAGGGGCTCGGCCTGGCCGGGATCGTTGAGCTTGTCCGGGCTGTACGCGTTGACGAGGTACTGGAGTGCCAGCGTCCGCGTCTTCGGCTCGGGATCCACCTGCGACGCCTTTCGATAGTACTCGACGGCCTTCACCATGTAGCCGTCGTTGGTTGGATCGCCCTTGCGGCTGGGTTTGTACAGGTTGTCGTAGGAATTCGCGAGGTAGAAGTACGCCTGGTTCTGGTTCGGGTCGAACTTGATGGTCTCCTCGTATCTCTCCGCCGCCCTCTTCCAGTCCTGCTGCTGGTACAGAAGATGCGCTTTGTCGATGGACATACGGGCCTGTAGCATATTGAACTGAGTACATCCCGTGACTGCCACACTCACCGCCGCAAGCACGACGACCAGCGCGGCCGCCTTCAACGGGCTCTGCATTTCTTCCCCCTTGCCCCCGAACCGCGGGACAGCGGTCTTCAACGGTCTCGGATGATGATCGCGAAGAGCAGTTTTGTTCGTGACGCGGACGTGGCAGAACCCGGAGGAATCCGTCTGCCAGACGTGCCAGTATAGTGAACGCAAAATTGCCAAGTCAAGCCATCGTCGCCCCGCCGCCGGCCCTCCGGGTTCGGCACCGCGCCGCGCGGTGGAGGCTGCAGATTCGGCCGTTTCGCGCCTCGTTCGCCCGCACGGCACACTGGCTGCCCGGCGCCTCCGGCTTGACCCCCCCAGACCCGACTCCTATCATGGGGCCAGCGACACTCAGTCTCTTGATTAGACACCATTTAACGTGATCCGTTTCGAGGATGTCATCGACAAGGTCCGGGGCTATCACCCGGACGCCGATCTGGAGTTGCTCCGGCGAGCCTACGTCTTCTCGGCCCTGGAGCACAAGGGACAGGTCCGCCACTCTGGCGAGCCGTACCTCGTCCATCCGCTCCAGGTGGCCAATATCCTCGCGGACATGCGGATGGATGTCGTGACCCTCACGGCGGGGCTGCTCCACGATGTCGTCGAGGACACGCTGACGACGACCGAGAGCCTGGAGCGGACGTTCGGCCAGGAGGTGGCCCACCTGGTCGAAGGCGTGACCAAGATCAGCGCCATCACGTTCTCGTCGAGCGAGGAGCGGCAGGCGGAGAACTTCCGCAAGATGCTGCTGGCGATGGTCGATGACATCCGTGTGATCCTGGTCAAGCTCGCCGATCGCCTGCACAACATGCGGACGCTCAACTTCCTGCCCGAGGAGCGGCGGAACCGCATTGCCCAGGAGACGCTCGACATCTACGCGCCGATCGCCAACCGCCTCGGCATGGCCAAGCTGAAGAACGAACTCGAGGAGCTGGCGTTCCGGCACCTCGAGTCCCCGGCGTACGAGGCGCTGAAGGCAAAGGTCGAACGCAAGCGCAAGGCGACCGAGGGCGTGGTCGAGGAGCTCAAGCGCACGATCACCAAGAAGCTGCTCGAAGCCCAGATTCCTCTCGTGGTCGTGGAAGGCCGCATCAAGCGTCTCTACAGCATCCACCAGAAGCTCAAGCGCCAGATGATCGACCTGGATCGGGTCTACGACTTCGTGGCGCTGCGGGTTGTGACGAAGGCCGTCAAGGACTGCTACGCCGCGCTCGGCATCATCCACCACACGTGGTCGCCCGTGCCGGGTCGGATCAAGGATTTCATCGCGATGCCGCGCCCCAACGGCTATCGGTCGCTCCACACCTCCGTCGTGAGCGAGAGCGGGTTTCCGTTCGAAGTCCAGATCCGGACCGAGGAGATGCATGCGCGGGCCGAGGAGGGCATCGCCTCGCACTGGAAATACAAGGAGGGACGCGTCGGGGCACAGCGCGACGAGCCGTACTTCCAGTGGCTCCGCCAGCTGCTCGAGTGGCAGCAGGAGGTCGGTGATCCGCAGGAGTTCATCCAGAGCCTGAAGGTGGACCTCTATCCTGAGGAGGTCTACATCTTCACGCCGAAAGGGGAGGTCAAGCCGCTTCCGCGCGGAGCCACGCCGATTGACTTCGCCTACGCGGTCCACACCGACGTGGGGCACCAGTGCGTCGGCGCGCGCATCAACGGCAGGATGGTGCCCCTCAGGACGCCTCTGACGAACGGCGACATCGTTGAGATCGTCACGGCTGCCAAGCACAAACCGAGCCGTGACTGGCTCAGTTTCGTCGCGACGTCACGCGCGCGCAACAAGATCCGCCATTTCCTCCAGGCCGAGGAAAAGGCGCGGAGCGTCGAAATCGGGCGCAAGCTGCTGGAGAAGGAGATCCGGCGCTTCGACTTGAGCGCCAAGACCCTGATGGCCGACGAGACGCTTCTCGGGGCGGCCAACGAGTGCGGAATGCCGAAGGTGGAAGAACTCCTGGCGGCGGTCGGGTACGGGAAGATCCCCGCCCGCCAGGTGCTCGACAAGCTGGTGCCCGGCAAGCGTCTCGAGGAGAAGCCCGACACGGGCCTCGTGTCTGCCGTCCGGCGCGCGTTCGGCGGCGACGGCGACAGGATCAAGGTGCGCGGCGCGGACGACCTGCTCGTCTTCCGCGCCAAGTGCTGCAACCCCATCCGCGGCGAGAAGATCGTGGGCTACATCACGCGCGGGAAGGGAGTGTCGGTCCACTCGGTGGACTGCCCGAACGTGGCAACGCTGCTCTACGACCCGGACCGACGCATCGACGTGGGATGGGACCGGACAGAGGATGAGGCGGGCTACACCGTGCGCCTCACGATGGAGGTCGAAGACCGAAAGGGGCTGCTGGCCGACGTCAGCGCGAAGATCGCGGGCGTGAACACCAACATTACCAGCTTCGAAGCCCGCACCGGTGAAGGCCAGCCGGCCCGCATCAACATGACCGTCG
>Ga0315296_10001444_pt1 | contig 20790 bp, 20 predicted proteins | sample YL17G14_18_MG_FD_203921 | JGI IMG/M metagenome (GOLD analysis project Ga0315296, IMG submission 203921) | Sediment microbial communities from Yellowstone Lake, YNP, Wyoming, USA - YL17G14_18 | ecosystem: Environmental > Aquatic > Freshwater > Lake > Sediment | place: USA: Wyoming | collected...
AAAGGCTGCACTTGGCATGTTAACGGGGCGCTTGCATATCGTTTCAATCAGACTAGAAGTAGGGTTGAAAGTGTAAAGATGAAGAGTCATTCAAACCAACTCCCCAAGTTTCAATCAGACTAGAAGTAGGGTTGAAAGAGAGCATAAATCTGATCGTCATTCAACCGCGAATTAGTTTCAATCAGACTAGAAGTAGGGTTGAAAGCTAACCATGGCTCATCAGACCCCACAAAGTCCTCTCGTTTCAATCAGACTAGAAGTAGGGTTGAAAGTCTAGCAGCCAACTCCTTCAGACGGCACAGGCTCCGGTTTCAATCAGACTAGAAGTAGGGTTGAAAGGTTTCACCAGCAGGCATCATCATGGTGTTCAATGTAGTTTCAATCAGACTAGAAGTAGGGTTGAAAGACGGTTGACGGGTCGATATGGAGAAGTCGGGAGATGGTTTCAATCAGACTAGAAGTAGGGTTGAAAGCCGAAATGACAATTACAACCTAGGAACTTCGCATACTGTTTCAATCAGACTAGAAGTAGGGTTGAAAGTAGCAGTCGGGATATTCGTCGTTAAGGATTGACTTCGTTTCAATCAGACTAGAAGTAGGGTTGAAAGTCAGTTTCTGAACGGCCTCAGCAATCCCGCATAGAGGTTTCAATCAGACTAGAAGTAGGGTTGAAAGATAAGAACACGAACTCTCGCCATGGCCATATCGAGAGTTTCAATCAGACTAGAAGTAGGGTTGAAAGGGATTCCTGATTGATGGCGTGGATAAGGATGGCATTGTTTCAATCAGACTAGAAGTAGGGTTGAAAGAGGCACCACCTGCGAGCCAGTAGAAATTGATGTAACGTTTCAATCAGACTAGAAGTAGGGTTGAAAGTAAGAATACGAACTCTCTCCATGGCCATATCGAGAGGTTTCAATCAGACTAGAAGTAGGGTTGAAAGCGTAATCGGTGCTGGTGTAAGAACGCCTGCAACCATGTTTCAATCAGACTAGAAGTAGGGTTGAAAGACCAAAGCACGGACCGCACTTGAAGACCGGATGATCGTTTCAATCAGACTAGAAGTAGGGTTGAAAGTCGGATCAATTCCATCGTAAGTGGGTGCAGCCGCAGGTTTCAATCAGACTAGAAGTAGGGTTGAAAGCCGTCCCGCCATGTTTCGGGCTAACGTATCCACAGGGTTTCAATCAGACTAGAAGTAGGGTTGAAAGTAGTGAAGTTAAGCCAGTAATACCCACTCGCCGCACGTTTCAATCAGACTAGAAGTAGGGTTGAAAGTTCGATGGTGACACGGGAGAAGGGAAGAGTCGCAGTGTTTCAATCAGACTAGAAGTAGGGTTGAAAGAGTTCATGTATCACTATACTGACAAGCAGAATTGGTGTTTCAATCAGACTAGAAGTAGGGTTGAAAGAGGAATTGAAGTACGCCCGCGAAGCTTGGTTTATTCGTTTCAATCAGACTAGAAGTAGGGTTGAAAGTTGTTGAATGTGGACTTCCAAGTTACTGTAGTAGTTGTTTCAATCAGACTAGAAGTAGGGTTGAAAGAGAATAGGGTGGGCGCAGATCAGGATGGGACGTATCGTTTCAATCAGACTAGAAGCAGGGTTGAAAGAGTAATGCCGTGGGACTTAGGATTGTTCTACAACTCGTTTCAATCAGACTAGAAGTAGGGTTGAAAGCTTACAGAAAAGCAGGCTGAGATCGTGTCCTAACAAGTTTCAATCAGACTAGAAGTAGGGTTGAAAGAAGAAGAGGAATCTGTCACCGCCGAGAGAATCCCAAGTTTCAATCAGACTAGAAGTAGGGTTGAAAGGAGCATAGGTGTCGACCCGAGCAAGAACCCCGCAGCGTTTCAATCAGACTAGAAGTAGGGTTGAAAGGAATCGCATCCATCCAGCCCACCATGAAGCCGACGAGTTTCAATCAGACTAGAAGCAGGGTTGAAAGAGTGCTTTCACTTTATCCACGATCAGGCACATCATGGTTTCAATCAGACTAGAAGTAGGGTTGAAAGTATACCAGTGGACACATACTGCGGATGATGGTATCTGGTTTCAATCAGACTAGAAGTAGGGTTGAAAGAAGAGTTCGTTCCCGTCCCTGCCACATCTACCGTAATGTTTCAATCAGACTAGAAGTAGGGTTGAAAGTAGAGACCATACCTGCAACTGACACGTACTACTGGTGTTTCAATCAGACTAGAAGTAGGGTTGAAAGGATGGTATAGAGCTTTGGGGTGAATGACTGTTCACCTGTTTCAATCAGACTAGAAGTAGGGTTGAAAGCTACGCTGCGAGACTCTTCTACAAAGGCTCGTCCAAGTTTCAATCAGACTAGAAGTAGGGTTGAAAGGCGATGGACTACCAGACACGCGAGTTCATCGAAACGGTTTCAATCAGACTAGAAGTAGGGTTGAAAGATTGTGACCAATGGGCAAAGGCCGCGCGAAATGTCCTGTTTCAATCAGACTAGAAGTAGGGTTGAGAGTTGAGTAAATCGGCCTTGATGTGCTTTCGATATGCTGTTACAGTCAGACTAGCGGTAGGGATGGCATCCCTGCGAACCACAGATTGAACACTGTACTCTGACAGGTCTATCAATTCACCCTTCTTCATTGACAATATTCTCCAACCCAGTATTGTACCGAGATGGATTAGTATTTTCCAGTTCCGTCGACAGGTGTATAGAACCAACAGGTCCATAGAAGCAAGCACGTACGACCCGCACGGAGTATACATGTGTGTCACTCTTCAAGGAGAAGAAGTGCTTGTCAAAACAACTGTAGTGATGCCTTATTGCCCCGTAGAAGGAGGGATATGGTGGGCCGGGCCGGATTTGAACCGGCGACCTCTTGGACCCAAACCAAGAATCTTAGCTGCTGCTCTGAGCCATTCAGGGCGGCCATAGCCAAGCTAGACAACCGACCCACAATATGGCTCACGGTCGGTACTGGTTATAAAAATGACGGGACACTAGAGGGCAATGACAATCTTGTGAGCTGAACCATCGTCCACAAGTTTCGTTTGAAAACAGTGTTGCGTTGAATCGTAGTAGGATCCCGACTGGAGCTTTGCAAACTCCTGTGATGATTTGGCTTGCGGGCTTCGTGTGCCGTCTATGCTGGCAGACCCGGGTTGTCTTGCCAGTCCACGTAACTCGATGATCAGCGACCGAATAGCAGGCCTCCACTTGCCCGTTCTCTTGTCAACCGCTATCACTACTCTATCGTCGGTTGACTCCTGAGTAATCCTCGTTTCGGCAGACGGCCCCTTCTCAGATATGCCATCATCCTCGTAGACAACGATACTGCTCGTGCCGGCCGGATAGATCCAAAGGACGAGATCGCCTTGGTCTTCATCGCTGGTCTGTACGACGTTACCCACGGGGATAATGGAACCGCCCCTCAAGTAGGTAGGCATTCTTTCGAACGATGCATCCACTCGAATACTCAGCGGCCCTTCAACATGCGCATCTGTCCACAGGTCATACCAAGTTCCTTGTGGGAAGTACACATCACGGGATTCCGCGCCCTTTTCGAGGATGGGAGCTAGCATCATGAAGGGCCCAATCATGAACTGCGTATCAAGCGCATATGTTGCGGAGTCGTTTTGGAATTCCAGTACCAAAGGTCGCATGATTGGAAGACCATTCGTGCTGGCGATCCTCGCAAGAGAGTAGAGGTATCTCAATAGACGATACCGGAGAGAAATGGAATCCCTCGCAACGCGTTCCACATCCTCGCCAAAAAGCCAAGGCTCCTGTCTTATGGACCTTATGTCAGAGTGGTTCCGAGAGAACGGATAGAAAGCGCCAAGCTGGTACCAGCGTGCCAATAGTTCGGGTTCAGTGTCCCCGCCGAAGCCTCCGATATCGGTGCCGCAGAATGGTATTCCTGACAGTCCAAGATTCAGAAGCATAGGGATAGAGAGCCAGAGCATCGGCCAAGTCGAATGGTTATCTCCAGTCCACGTCGCGGCATAACGCTGATATCCTGCGAACCCGGCCCGAGTTAGTATGAATGGTCTGGTGTTGGGGAATGACTTTCTCAGCCCATCGAATGCTGCTTGTGCCATCCCCAGAGCGTAGATATTCCGCAACCTCGGCTCCCAGAGGTTTCCCTCTTTGTCTACTACGTCGGTCATAGAGTATTCGGCCTTGAGACCATCGTATATGCAGTTGCTCGGTTCATTCATGTCAATCCAGCTGCTGTTGCTTGTTCCAGACCTGGCGAGCATCTCATACTTCGACCCAAACCATTCTCTTACCTCGGGACGCGAGAAGTCTGGAAAGACGGTCTCGCCGGGCCAGACTAGACCAACATAGATCGATCCATCCTTCTTCTTCAAGAAGTGCCCATCTTTCACTCCTTCATCATACATGAAGTACCCGGGCTCCAACTTCACACCGGGATCGATTATAGTCATGGCCCTGAAACCCATCTGTGCTAGCTTGCCAGCGAATGCCTTCGGGTCCGGGAAGACATTCGGTTTCCATGTAAACACGCGAGCCTCATCCATGTAGCCAATATCAAGAACCAATGTGTCACAGGGAATCTTGCGGTTGCGAAGCTCACGGCCTATCTTGAGAATATCCTCCTCGCTTTCATAAATCATGAAACGTGATTGCTGATGCCCCAGCGCCCATCGAGGAAGAAAACACGGTCTGCCAGTAAGCGATGTGTATCCATCAATCACTTCACTGATTCTGGGACCCATGATTATGTAGTAGTCCAAGGGCCCGTCTGGTGCCCCGAATGAATATGAGTTGCGATCGCGATGACCAAAGTCGAACCTAGTGCGGTATGTATTGTCTAGGAAGACACCAAACGCAATGCCATTGTTAAGCACGGTGAAGAAAGGAATACTCTGATACAGTGGGTCGGACTCCGAGTCATAATCGCCGTTGTCTGTATTCCACATCTCATAGTGCAGGCCTCTCTTATCCAAGCCGTGCGCTTTCTCGCCAGTACCGTAGAAGTGTTCATCGCCCAGCATTCGCTTTCTGCATTCGAAACGGTGCCCTTCCCAAACCATCCCACCATCTGGTGAATCGTCCTGAAGAATCGTTCCCGATGAGTCTAGGAATTGCAGTGCAAAGGGATTGAAAGATATATTCACTCTGAAATGCTCAGCAACGAGAGCCACACCTTTTGCGGACTTCTCCTCTTTGACTTGTACGGGCTCGCCATAGGGGACCCGGGCAAATGAGTCATGATTCCTGTTGTCGCCTTTCCAGGATGCTTGGACTCTTACGATCTTGGGTCCTAGTACCGTTATTCTTGATTTGCCATTCTTGCACTGGAACTCGAATACGTTGTCGTGACGGTCAAAACGGGCAACTCGGCCAAGGATTTCCTGCAACTCTCAATACTCCGGCCACGGGCAACGCATAAGCTCCTTTTTTGGATTGTGAGCAGACTCCGTAAGCAGGTGCCGCCGTACGCGACCTTGATAACAGTCGCTTAATGGTAGGAGTCGGAGGGGCAGGTCAGGATGCAATTCATGTGGAAGAAGCATCAGGCTCGTGCGGGAGAAAAGCCATAACGATTCGTACCGTTCATTGTAAGTTGGACAAAGTTGGACACAGGAGTCCTTGTCCTCCCAGAAACGGCACTGGGGTCATACTCCTTGAGGCCAGTCTTCGTGTCAGGTTGACCTCAGGAATTGGTCCGGAGCCGGTCCTTATAAGCTCCTATCCGGAGATGTCCAAGATTGTCCAACTTCTGAGCAGCTGTTAGCAACCCATACTGTGTGGTGATTACAGATGAGCCTACTAGGACCTGATGACTTCGGGCTGGACCGGAAGAACAGAGCCAAGAAGCTCTCGAAGGATTTGTCTCCTGCACTTCAGAAAGAGATTGACGGCTGGTTGGAGAGAATAGATGACCCCGCTGCCATGGAACGCCTGACAGAGATTCTAGGCCCAGAGGAAGCTAAGCGGTTGGTTTCCAAACGTCGGACAACCATGAGACGACCAAGACAGGAAGACCGATTGCGAGAGGACTAGGTCTAGTCAAGAAGATGCCTGACGTGACTAGACTGCCGAGGAAACCAGAGCGGGGATATGGAGCCCGAGGCGGGGATCGGACCCGCGACTTCCTGCTTACCAAGCAGGCGATCTTCCACTGAGCTACTCGGGCGTTCCTTGAATGCATCAATGGCCTAGCAGGCGCATTTTCGGCGCTGTCGACCTTATGACGAGAGATAAACGTTTCGACAATTGCGCCGGGCCAAACCTCTTTTTGCCGAGGCTCATATGTTCGGAGCGACATTACCTCCGTGGCCACAAAGGCTCGTCGAGTCTTGAAGAAGCTGAACAAAGGACAAGCGCCTTGAAGAGCGTGTCAATCCAAATCTCCGGACAGAATCATCTCAAACATCAAGAGATGATTTAGGTTCATGGTTGATATAGCAGGAAATGGTCCGCAAGGCGAGACACGTACCTATTGCAGGGAGACTACTTAGATGAGAATAAGCGTCAACGAGCAAGCGATGGGAATCGTGCGGGAAATCATGGACCGGAAAGACGATCTTCAGTGCGAGGTACTAGGACAGGAAAACGGGACAACTCTGATTGACATAGGAATAGCTGTGAAGGGTGGCGTTGAAGCTGGCAGGCTTGCTGCCGAAGTCTGTCTTGGGGGACTTGGTGCGGTCAGGGTAACCAATACGCACATCGGAGACTTGACTCTGCCTTCAGTGGTCGTGGGAACAGATCAACCGAAGATTGCCCTAATGGGCTCACAATACGCAGGCTGGGCAATAAGAGTGGATAGTTACTTTGCATTGGGCTCAGGGCCTGCAAGAGCCCTTGCGGGCGTCGAAAACGAACTGTTTACCGAACTGGATTATAGAGATGATTCCAGCGTTGGAGTCATATGTCTTGAGACCAGAGAACCCCCTCCAGAGAAGGTCACGCAATTCATCTCAGATTCCTGCGGTATCCCTGCATCGGATCTGTACTGCATCATGGCTCCTACAGCAAGCATTGCTGGTTCCGTACTGATGTCCGCAAGGATAGCGGAAGTAGGAGTACGCAGCCTCTATAGGCTAGGATTCGGTCCGGCGAAGATTAGGACAGGTCATGGGACTGCGCCCATCTCTCCCGTGGCAAAGGATGACAGAGAGGCAAAGGGGGTCACCAATGACTGTATTCTCTACGGAGGAAGAGCATTTCTCTTCGTAAAGTCTGAGGATGGAGATGATATGGCCGCTCTGGTTGAGAAGGCCTCATCATCTGCATCAACACAATATGGACAACCCCTCTATGCTCTTCTCAAGTCGGTTGGATTCAACATCGATAGGCTAGACTCCGATCTGTTCAGCCCTGCCGAGATAACAGTCAATGACGTAACTACAGGTCTCACTCTCAAAGGCGGGTATGTTAACCCCAAGGTTCTGAGGCAATCTCTAGAGATGAAGTAGTGCCGGTCAGGATGCTGTTCTCCCACTTCTGCGATATCCTTTCCAAGGCAGCCTTTTCTTCCCCGGTGGTGCAGGTTGTTTTATCTCTGAACTTGACCTAATGTACGAAGCGGTCATCATGAAAATCGCCGTCAGGTTTAGGGGACCTATCGCAGGGAGAATGGGCATATCTGAGATAAGTATGGATATCGAGAAGGATGCCAGTCTGCGAGAACTGCTGAGAAAACTGATTGAATCAAGAAAAGAAGTGCGGGTGGTATGGACAACTCCTGAGCAGCTGGACCAGAATACACTGTTGCTTCGAAATGAAATAGACACCGAACTAACTGGCGGCCTCGATACTCAGCTCAGCAATGGAGACACTGTGGTTATACTTCCTCTTGTGCACGGGGGTTAAACCTGAGCCGATCCAGCGCGCACTGCCTGTAGATTGAGGGCTTGTACCTTTGCAGGCAACATGTCAATCACAGCCTTCTCAAGTGTCTCAATGGGAAAAACTTCAGATTTCTTCACGAGAGCGCCGAGCATAACCATATTCGAGATCATCCGTTGACCGAGACCGTCAGCAATACTCATGGCTTTGACTGGCACAATGCTGTGGTCTTTATCACCCTCACTGTAGCTCACCAAATCTGGGTCAATGATAATCACGCTGCCCTTCCTGGCTCCATCAACGTATGCATCGAAGGCCTTCTGGGACATCAGCACGCTATAATCGGCCTTGAGTACCTTCGGATAGCGTATTGGTTGATCACTTATGATTACCTCACTTTTCGCATCGGTCCCTCGTGCCTCCGAGCCATAGCTTTGGGTCTGTACGGCATCAAGACCAGCATGAACGACCGCTGCATGGCCCATTACTACGCCTGCAAGAACGACGCCCATTCCGCCAGTACCCGCGATACGAATCTCAACTCTCATTCGGGTTTGCCTCCCGCACGTGCGGCCATTTGTTTCAGGGCTTCGCCATACTCTAATTCCTCCCTGTCAGCAAATTCTCCAAGGTCTTGTCCCTCCTTCGTCGGAACGGTGTACTCAATTGGAGTATCGGGCTTCTTGACAGGCAATGTCTTGAACCACTGAATCATATCAGTGGGAGCGGGCATCTTGACCCGACGACCATAGGACGTAGGACACTGGCTGAGTATCTCTACGAAAGAAAATCCCTTGCGTTCAAGTGCCTTCTTTATGGATCGCGAGGCTTGAATGGGGTGAGCGGTGGTCCATCGAGCAACATAGTTTGCACCTGCAGCAGCCACCAGCCGGGCGAGATCGAAAGGTCGTTCAGGATTACCATATGGGCTTGTTGTCGTCCTGTCACCGGTGAATGTGGTCGGGCCTGCCTGACCACCGGTCATTCCGTAGTTGTAGTTATTGCTGCATATCACAGTCATGTCGATATTACGGCGCGCCGCATGAATGAGATGATTCCCTCCGATAGCAGCGAGATCGCCGTCGCCGCTTATTACAACCACTTTGAGCTCAGGGCGAGCGAGTTTCAGGCCCGTGGCAAAAGCGAGCGCGCGGCCGTGTGTCGTGTGCAGCGTATCCGCGAAAAAAGTGTGGCGAGATTGTCCACGAAGCACACCCGATGCCCGAGACGAAAGCGAACCCCCTGAGGTCTTCGTGTCCCAAATCCTTCACGGCCTTAAGAAAGACGTTCATAATCGTGCCATTACCACATCCGGGACAGAAGGGAGTGGGAAGTGCTTCTTCACGGATGTATTGGAGAGAGAAATGCCTTGGAGAAGTCGTCAAGTTGTATCTGTCACCTCGACTGCAAGGATTGGCCTTGTGTTCGGCTAATAACTTGTTGTTACGCGGCAACACAACAAGCCAATCCCCATGCCATATCGGGCGGCTTCGAGTGTTGTACAGGTGGACTGTTGACAAGTAGCATCACTTTTAAGACAACAGAATGGGGAAGGTTCATTCTAGTGTGGCCCAAGCAAAGGGTGATGAAAGATGTCAGATGTCACAGGAATGAGAGCCTTCAACCGAGAGATTGCCTCAGTGGTTGGGGGAACTGTCAACGTGATTACAACGACAGGGAAGATATACACCGGGACTCTGAAGGGAATCGACCAGGCCACTCTGAGCATAGTTCTATCCGACGTAGTGCTGCAGGGTGAAGAACAGACGATTCCGAGGATTTTCATTTACGGCGGTAGCATCGTTTCGTTTTCGGTAGCTGAGAAAGAAGTCAGCTTGGAGGGTCTTGCCAAGAAACTAGAGACGAGCTTTCCACCAGGAGGAGTTCGTTACTTCCCTGATACACAAGTGATTGTTGTCATGAATAAGATACGTATCACGCCTGAAGGCGTGGATGGTTCAGGCCCACTCTATGAACGCGTTGCGGTGATAGCGAAAGAGTGGATGGGAGAGCACGGTCTCGAGGGAAAGACAGCCAAGACAGAGTGAGACGAAGTCCGAGACAGATAATCTCCGAGCTCCAGTGGGGCATAGGCGCGACTAAATAACGCTCATTCACTTCTGACATCTAAAGAAAAGCAGGGATTGTTCTCATAGGCGTTGTTTAGAGCAGTCTTCGCAGGCCAAGCTCATCCAGACTTTTCTTCTTCTCGGTCGACTCGCGCTCAGATCCTCGGTCGGACTGGCGCTTCTCGATGGGCTTGAGACGGTCTTCCCAGGACCCCTGACGCGGGTGCGCGGGAATCTTGCCAAGGGCCTTGAATTCCGCTTTGATCTTTCGAGGGTCTATAGTGCCAGCTTGAGATGTGAACATGCCCAAATCTGCGAGTTTCCTTCGGCTCAGCACAGTCGGGCTTTCCTCCTTAGACCGCGGCAGCAGCTGGGGACTCCTCACACCAGTGAGTATCAGCATCACACGTAGCATCCCAGTCAGACGAGGGTCGACCCGAGCGCCCCATATCACATTCGCGTCGGCACGCAACTTTCGCGAAATCAGCTCTCCTACATTGTTTGCTTCGGCCAAGGACATATCGGGACCACCAGTAATATGAATCAGCGCACCCGTAGCCCCGTTCCACTCAACTTCCAACAAAGGACTGTTCAGTGCATTCTGTATCGCAGCTTCGGCGCGATTTTGGCCCGTCGCTTCACCTAGACCGACAAGAGCAACTCCACCATTGCATATTATTGATCGCACATCTGCATAGTCGAGATTGATTAGGCTGGGCATGGTTATGGTTTCTGTGATGCCTTTCACCATGCCTGCAAGCACCTCATCTGCGACCCCGAAAGCCTCCTCAATAGGCAGGTCGGGTACGAGCTCCATGAGCTTCTGGTTATCGATTACGACAACTGTGTCAGCATTCTCCTGCAGACGCGCAAGTCCCACCTTTGCCTTGTCGATACGTGTCCTCTCGAGCTCAAAGGGCATTGTCACCACTCCGACAACGATTGCATCATTCTTCTTGGCAATCTCAGCGACGACTGGAGCACTTCCCGTCCCTGTGCCTCCACCCATCCCTGCAGTGATGAAAACCAAGTCCGCATCTCGAAGCAGCTCTGTAATCTGTGGAACAGACTCTTCGGCTGCAGCTTGCCCCACATGTGGATAACCACCTGCCCCGAGACCACGTGTAATCCTTTCACCGATTAGGAGTTTACGGTGAGCAGTCGTGACTGCCAAGTGCTGACGGTCAGTGTTGATGGCAATGCACTCTGCACCTTGCACTCCAATCGTCATGAGCCGTTTGATAGTGTTGTTTCCTGCCCCGCCACATCCAACAACAACAATCCTAGCTTGTCCCAAGTCACGGCCTGCAGGTATAGTCCGCTCTCCGCGGATGTGTTCCCTTGCATCATCGACCAGCGACTTCATTGCTCGGAAACCTCAACCACCTGTTCGCGCACATCAACGCCGTGCACCCAGAGTTCCCTCTTCAGGAGGTCACGGATGGCTATTCGAATCGTCTCTGAACGGTTGGGGTAGAGACCGCTGTCAACTAGACGTTGTATATCGGTCACCAGTTTCTCTGGCAGGTGCACTGCAATGAGACGCATTTGTAGTCCTCTGGAGAGAGAACCCTCGGGACAGATATGTACTCGTGTAATACCAGCCGAAGGTTTGCGTAAGAGAAATATGAAAAGAAGATGAAGAGAACAAGCTCTTCATCGTTTCATCTGATTTCTACTTCTTCCAGCCAGTCCTGCGTGCAGCAATGTGCCCCACCTTTGCGCCCGGTGGTGCATCTCTGCTTACAGTCGTAGGATGGCTCGGAGACTGATGTGAACCACCACCGTGAGGGTGAGAATTGGCATTCATCGCAACGCCACGGACAGTCGGCCACTTGCGTGCCTTGCCACTTGCTAGATGGAAGGCAGCGCCGGCCTTCAGGAGAGGCTTCTCTAGCCGCCCACCGCCTCCTACTATCCCTATTGTAGCTCTGCAGCGAGGACTGAAAGTCTTCTGCGCTCCACTCGGCAACTTCACTATGGTTCGTGTCTTGTCTGAGGAGATTATGCTCGCTGTAAGCCCAGATGCTCTTACGAACTTGCCTCCGTCACCAGGACTCGCCTCGATGTTGTAAATCGGCATGCCCTCCGGTATGTGCTGAAGCATCAATGTGTTGCCATTTGCGAGGGCTGCGTCGTCACCACACTCAATCTCTTGGCCTACGTAGGCCGCTTCGGGAGCTACTATGCAGAAAGCCTGAGACTCGCCCCGGAATCGCACTTTCGCAAGAGGAGCACCTCGCCCCGATTCGTGCTGAAGGGTGGTTATCACACCGACATAGGTCTTGCCCGGGGCCCACTTCGGATGCCTTGCTGGAGCCATCTTCTTCTGGCTGGGAGAAGTGAACTGTTGTGCGCCTCGACCTTTTCGTTGGACTAGAATGCGTTTACCCATTCAGACACCTCCTTAGAATATCCCGAGCCGTGTTGCAAGATCAGCAGCACTGTAATCGGGTGCCAGACGTAGGATTGCTTTCTTCCTTCCATCAGGCATTATGAGTGTGTTCACCTTCTCGACGACGACATCGTAGAGGGTCTCTACGGCCCACTTGATTGTGTTCTTGTTGGCAGAACGAGCAACATAGAATACTATCTTGTTCTGGCTATCAACAGCTCCCAAGCTGGCTTCTGTCACAACAGGCCGGATAATAACTTCATTCGGATCTAACATCGTTCAGCCTCCTCATGCGAAAAGATTGCCCTTTTCCAGCTCGGAAATTGCCGCTTGTGTCCATACCACAAGACGACCGGGATGAGTCCCGGGAGCCAGCAGTTCTGCATTCAAGCCGTGGACTTCGGCAGTATCAACGCCCGGGAGGTTACGAGCCGCTTTTCGTATCCCTCGGTCGGAACCGACAACGATAAGGAAAGACTTGGGTGTCTTCATCTTACGCCCTCGCATCTTACCTTTGCCAGCCCTGACAGAACGGCCCTCAGATGCGCGTCTGAGGTCATCCTCAAGACCAAGGGCGGCTGCTGCCTCCTGTACTGCTTTTGTTGTATCGAGTGACTCGAGATCATCACTGACAACAAGAGGAATCTCTGGCACTGCATCAATCCTGTGCCCTCGAGCCTTCACCAGCTTGCTGTCAGCAGTTGCTGCAATTGCTGAACGAATCGCGAGCCTGCGCTCTTTCACGTTTATTCTCTCTATGATGACCTTCCGGGTCTCCGGCGGGTGAGCTGAACGACCACCAACTGTTCCAGGAGCAAACATGCCTTGACTGGACGCACGAGTACCTGCACCCTTTACTCGTGGAACTCGTGCCTTAGCGCGGCCAGTCTGCCAGCTCTGAGCACTCGTTCGCTTGCCAGCCAACTCATCCACTCCGTGTGGTTGGTATCTCAGCGACTGCACTGCCAGTACCGCCCTCTTGATTATGTCAGGGCGATAGGGAGTAGCGAATTGTGCTGGTAATTCGATCGCAGCACCTGCTTTCCCCTTCAATGAGTATGTCTTGACGCTTGTCATAAGTTACGTCCTCCCTCTACTGCTTCGATGACGTGCTGATGTAGCTGACCCGCATCGGCGTTCCGGTGTAGGTTCTTCGAGGACGAATAGCGAACCTGAGACGAATCGGCCTCTTGATCGTGCCAGGGACGTGCCCGCTTAGCATGATATAGTCGCCGCGGATGATTCCATAGTTCACAAATCCGCCTGAAGGCGTGATTTCCTCACCACGCTCACCTACTTTCATCACAGGATTGTTGAAGCTGGTGCGCGAATGAAAGCCTGTCTGCCCTGCACGGGGAACCGTGTATCGGATGCTGCTTGGGTTCCAAGGACCAAGAGTTCCGACTCCGCGTTTCGTCTTCCTAGACTTGTGCTGAAGTATACTAACACCCCATCGACGTACTGGGCCTTGGTTTCCGTGCCCTTTTGTTACGGCGATTGTGTCCACTAGTGCACCGTCAGTCATGATGTCAGCAATACGCAAATCAGTCCCCAAGATGCTCTTGGCATAATTGAAAGCGTCGCCGACACTTGGGGCACCCACTTTGTATTCCATCACATCGGGCTTCTTCTTAGGCACTCCTGCGAGCCTTGGCTGAGTGTGAATCAACATCCGGATCTCGGCGAGGGATTTGATTTTTGACTCGAACTCCTTCATCTTTGCAGCTTGGTCATACTCCTTAGGGAGAGGCATAACTCTTCGGAGGTCTTCAGAGATATTCTCTGCAAGTACTTCCGTGACTAGTCTGAGGCCAGTAGGTAAGGCCTCGTAGCCCCGTATTGAAAACGGACGCACGGGTGGTGTATCAATAATCGTAACAGGCACCACCATTTCTTGTCCTTTCAGCGGGCTATTCGCGTTGTCATTTGTAACCACTGCGTGAGTCATGCCAGCCTTGTAACCGGCGAAACCAAGTAGTTTTGCAGCCGAGCCCTTCCACTCAGGCCAGTTCAGGATCCTAGGGACGAACTTTGAAGCCCGACCTCGTGGCAGGTATGCAAGACTGCCACGCTTAGGCTGATGCTTCTTCCTGTGAGCCATATGCAAACACCGCTTGTCCCTTGTCGAACGGCCTCTAGACTGGGCTATTCGTACTACTGGCGGGCGTCATCCTGAGGTTCGCTTTTTAACCTTCCCCTATGGCGAGCGCAAGGCACCCCAGCTTTCCATCGAAATTCAGGCATGAAACCCCGGTTTTGATATCAGAGAACCGACAGAGCCATTGAGTAGAGCTAGACTTGCTAACATGGCTTCTTCCAAGCGTACTGTTTCGGTGCCTTGGCCAGGAATCGTGTTGACCCAGAACTCAGTGTTGGTCTGAAGCGACTTCAGTCTATCACTGAAGATTTCGCGTAGTCCATGATAGGGTCCCCCGAACAGTGCCATCACCGCCTTTGTCTTTGTGACACTGGATTGAATCGTGGTCTCAAGATTCTCGTAAGGTGCGGCAGCCCGTGAAAAAGCAATGCGCGTCGAATGTGTGAAGTCTCCTAGATAGCGAACAAGATCCCCAACAAGTTGCACACCAAAACCCCAGTATATGTCCGCATCACTCCGCTCAACCACCTCAAGTTGCACATCGGGGTGTACTTCGACAACGCGAAAGAGAGTTGACTCCCGCTCGCTTAGAGGAGTCGTATAGTTCACAGGCCTTTCCACGCCTATGTCCACCTTGCCGGTGCCTGTTTGGACGCCCCATCTTAATTCCCCCTTGACAAGACCAGAAACCTTCGCGTTAAGCGGATGACTCCGGGTCCTAAGAGGAGGCAACAGGCCAGCGTATCTCAGCCAAGGAGTCTGCGGGAACAGCCTTCTACGCAGATACTGAGGCGTATCCATGTACTTGAGCAGCCTGGCAAGCAGGTCTGCATCGCGTTTCCGATCGTCTTGAAGCAGTCCAGAGTTGTAGATCGCTACTGTGTCCACTCTGAACACTGCAAGTACGCGTGCAAAGATGCCTGCCTTTAATGTCTTATCACGCAAGTCTGTACAGTCTGCAAGTGATGTATCCGGAATCGCCACAACCAGCCCCAACATCCAGACCCCCATATGCTACAAGTCGAGAGTGAACCAGAGTGCTGTCTTGGCAGTGGACTGTTCGATTCTCATGTCAGCGTAGGTCATTGCTTTGACCCCCGTTCTGGGCTTGTGCCGCTCGAAATCTATCGTTTCGCCCCATGCTCTGCCGTCTAGCGAGAATCCATCAGTAGTCTCTGAAATCTCTCTCACTTCGAATTTCGAATAGAACTGTTGATTGATGTCCACAAGAGCGATGAGCCGCCCTATCCATGCCAACAGCAACTCCTGCAAGTCCATTCCTTGAACATTTACTTCTGCTAGCTCAAGAGGTTTGACATGAGAAGTATCAACCATTACCTCAAGGGTTGCCAACGCAGCCTCCTCGAATGCCTGCTTCAGTGTCGGTGCCCAGCATTCGATTGTGATGTCAGATGTATGTCCATGGTATCTGAAGCTACGTTTCAACCCAAATTGCTCCTTCCCAAGGGAGCAGTCCAAGAAGCTTAAAAGCAGTTTCCAACGGGGACTCGTCTTGTAGGGAAGACCTGCAGGTGGGCCGAGGTAGCCAAGCCCGGACAACGGCGCCGGTCTTGAAAACCGGTGTGCTCTGCACTCAGGAGTTCAAAGGTTATGGCATTTCGTCATAGCCGGAATAATCTCCTCCTCGGCGCCAAGAATCAGAACTACCGAAGGATTTGTTCTGCAGACAGCAAGCAAGATAGCATTCGTGAATATTATCTTGAACGTAGAGACTTGACTAGGTAGGGACCAGCATCTGTGAAACCAAGATCCCTGTAGTATTGCTTGACACCGAGCCCGCTGTTAACAAGCAGCCAATCTGCGCCGTAATCCTTTCTAGCGATTCCCTCTGCAGCCAGAATGAGCTTCTCTCCTAAGCCCAGATGCTGCCAAGCCCCGAGTCTCCTCTTGCCTATTTCGACAACTGGACCGTAGACGCGCAGCTCTCTGATTATCGCAGTCCGGCCCGCACCAATCTCAGGTCGGCGAGCGTCTTGACTCGGCTTGCGCAGCCTGAGGAAGCCGCAGATTACATCAGCAGAAGGTTCTTCGAATGAGAGGAAGGTCTCAATTCCATCTGATGCCTCGTAGTCATGGCGGAGCAATTGCAGACGATCAATGCTGACCGATTCCCCCGTTCTCATCTGATAGTGACCGATTTCTCTGTATCGCATTGTTCTATCTTTGAGACCTAAGACTTCCATTCTCTGATGCACGAGTTCCCGGAGGTTGCCCTTGTTCAGGCCAGCTTCGATCTTGTGAATGGGAATGTCTCTCTGCATTCGCTGAATCCGAACGTATTCGGGCATCTTGCTGATTGCTCGTGCTAACAAGTCCACCATGGACTCTGTTTCATAGGGAACATAGTCGCCCTGAGCCCACCAGTCATGAAGCTTTGTGCCCTTGATAACGAGCGTAGGGTAGATTTTCAACATATCAGGACGAAATCGGGAGTCGGAGAACAGCTTCTCAAACCCGACCAGATCGCTATCAGGCGTGCTGTCAGGTAGGCCGGGCATAATATGGTAGCATACTTTTAGTCCGGAATCTCGAAGTAGTTTCGTGGCTCGAACTGTCGCCGCGACATCGTGTCCTCTTTCAACCAGCTTGAGGACGCGATCAGAAAGACTCTGAACTCCAATCTCAACCCTAGTCGCGCCTATCTTCAGCATGTCATCCACGGTCTGAGTAGTCAGCATATCAGGCCGCGTCTCAAAGGTCATGCCGACATTTCTGACTTCTGAGACTTCGTTAAGGGCCTTGGCTTCGTCCAAGTCTCTGCTAATCATACCATTCATTGCATCGAGGCATCCCTTGACAAAACACTCCCGATAGCTCTGTTCCTTGGAACACCAGTCGCCGCCCATGATGATTAGCTCAGTCTTATTGACAGAGTGCCCGGTTGCCCTCAATTGCCTCAGCCTGCTTTCCACTTGCCGGTAAGGATCAAAATCGTTCTGTAGGCCCCTCATCGTGGCAGGCTCATAGCCGGTATAGCTCTGCGGTACACCGTTTTCGGGTCCGCCGGGACAATATGCACACCGCCCGTGGGGACAAGGGCGAGGGCTCGTCATTACAGCGACAACCGCAACGCCAGAGACTGTCCGTACCGGACGCTTCTGGAGAAGGCGCGTAAGCACCTCAAGTTCCTCAGGGAGAGCAGCTTCAAGTATGTCAGCATTCGAGGGAACGTCTGACCGCTTGTGTCTGGCACAGACAACATTCTTGATACGATTGATAGCCTGCTTGTCAAGAGCTTCTTCTGACCCAAGCAATGCTTCTATTATCTCTCTGCGGAGACTGAGGTCCTCATCTGTGGCAGACATTGCCTCCACCTGCCCCTTGTATACATTAATACTAAGCGATGTGCTCTGTTTGTGACCTTTGTTGGGATGAAGCAAGCGGTGCCTATTGGATACCTTTTTATGAGCAGCCCGCCGATGATGGTACAAACACGAACAGAGGAAGCTGCAAATGCCTGGTTCACACGGTTCACTAACAAAGGCAGGGAAAGTTCGAGAGGCGACTCCAAAGGTCCAGGCTCGAGAGCGGCATACCCCAATCCCGCGATTGAGAAACAAGAACAACTACGTCAAACGATTCATTCGCGGTCGACCTATCGGCGTTAAAGCACAGAGTTACCCGCCCAGAAGACGCGGCATGGCATGATCGAGTAGCATATTGGCTATAGACTCTTCTTTGCCCCGGTGGAATCTCTACAGTACTTACCGAACTCGTTGAGTTGGGCGAGCCTTTCTCCAGTGAACACGGGGCCATCCAGACAAACCAGCTCTCCCGTGGGGTCTATTGCGCAAGACCCACAAATGCCACATCCACACTTCATGAACCGTTCAAGAGAGGCTTGAAACCTGATACCTCTCTGATTGGCTATCTTACGGAGCCCGGCCATCATCAGCTCAGGTCCGCATGTATAGATGGTATCAAACTTGGCACCATCGACAAGATTCTCTGTCGCCGCCGTTGCCAATCCCTTGAAGCCGGCAGAACCATCATCTGTTGCTAGTTTTACGCGAAGCTTCTTGCCGGCAAGCCTGTTGAATTCGCCAACAAAGACCAAATCCTTTGCAGAGCGCGCAGCCATGAGGAATGTTACGTCTGCGCCGATTTCGCGAAGACGGTACACAAGAAACCTGAGCGGCGCTATGCCAATTCCTCCACCGACGACGAGCGCCTTTCCAGACTGGATGTCGAAATGGTTTCCAAATGGCCCCCTGATTCCTAACCATTGACCCTCCGACATCGAGACAAGGGCGTGAGTTGCATCCCCTACTGGAAGGACCGTCACTCCGGCATTCGGAGGATTCCATAGTGATACGCTCATGGGAATTTCATCCACTCCGGGGACCCAAATCATAAGGAACTGACCTGGTTGGACGCCCTTGTCCCCTTGTGGCATGGGAAAAATGAGCGTTCGGACTTGCTCGTTGTCGCTGATAATCTTGCTCAAGCGCACAGATTGCGGATTCCCAACAAGCTGTTCTACGTCCATCCTCAGGTCCTCCCGGCGAGACCTATGATTTCGGATACGTCTCCGAAGTCCTGCTCTTTCAGGTAGGCTTGAACACCCTCCTTGATCTGCCTAAAGATGCCAATGCCCTGAAGAACAGCAGTCCCTATCTCAATCGCTCTTGCCCCGGCTAGGTGCATCTCAATCGCGTCCTCCCATGTGGCCACGCCCCCCACACCTATGATGGGGATTGACAGCTTGCTGTATAGATCGTAGACACATCGGACTGCGATGGGAAATATCGGCGGGCCGGACAAGCCGCCAATCTTGTTGGCAAGAACTGGCCGTCTTTGGTAGATGTCGATTCTCATTGCTCTTACGGTGTTGACAGCAACAATGGCGTCAGCCCCGGCACGTTCTGCAGCTTGTCCTATGGAGACTACATCTGATGCGTTTGGTGTGATCTTGGCCAGCAACGGGCAATCAACCACCTCCCGTGCTGCGTGGATGAAATCGTATGTCAGACGAGGGTCAAGTGATATCTGACCGATTTCAGCATGCGGGCAGGACAGATTTAGCTCGATGGCATCAGGACCCATTTCTAGACCCTTTCTGGCCACATCCACGAGCTCTTCAATGGTGGTTCCGAAAATGCTGAGGACAACTGGGACACCCGACCGCTTCATTGATTCCATCTCTTCGCTGAAATGTTCAATCCCCGGATTAGTCAGACCAACGGCGTTCAACAGACCTCCATGTGACGCGGTTAGAACTGGTCCGGGATTCCCTTTCCTTGGATGCGGGCCAATCGACTTGGTTACGACTGCATCCGCCCCAGCGTTAATCACTCGACGCATGATGGAACCCGTAACTCCAAGGATTCCTGACGCCAGCCAATACCCTTCAAGCTTCAACTGAATCCCGTCATGTGGAACTAGCTGGGGACCAGTAATAAGCTCAATGGCACAGGACATGCCAAGTATTGGAATTGAATAGTCAACCTTATGATGATGCGATGTGCCAAGGCAAGCAGATGATGTGATATGCCGGTCTATCTAGCCCTCACAGCCTTTGGCGCCTTTGTACTTGACACAAATGGAACGGTGATTGCAGAGTACCTGACTTATCCAGACGTCGATGTCGCTGCTTCCGAAATATCCACTGCAAACGAGGGCAAGCCAACCCCCAGTCTCAGGCAAGCAATAAAGGAACTCGAAGGATCTGACTCCGATACCGTGGTTGTCGAAAGCTCAGCAACAGCACGAGCGATCTCAACACTGACCAAGATGTCGGTGCAAGTTGAGCAGTCGTCGCCTGCCGTGAAGTGGTTTAGATCGGGCTTGGAGAAGCATCTTCTAGATACAAGACTCGTCGAATCGGAAGATAAAGCAGCATCATTCAAACGTGCTGTAGCGCTGATTCTCGCCAAGTCCAACATAAGTACAGCGAGTGAAGCAAGAGACCTTCTGGTCAAGCATGCAATCGATGCCATTGGAGAAATCGACAAATCAATCAATGTGGCTGTAATGAGATTGAGAGAATGGTATTCGCTACACCACAGCTCACTTAGCAAATCAGTGGAAGACCAAGAGCAGTTCGTCCGCGTAGTGATTGCCTGCAAAGGACGGAACCAAGTTGATGAAGACCGACTCAAGTCAGCAGGCTTGTCAGATTCCTTGATACAGTCAGTTATTGACGGTCTCAACGAGGACGTCGGGGCAGACTTTCAAGAAGCGGACTTGATGATAGTCAGCCGTCTTGCTGAGACCATTCAGGGTCTCTACAAGCTCAGGAAAGAACTCGAGGACTATGTCACATCCGTGATGCACACAGTAGCTCCGAACATGACTATCCTTGTAGGTCCAATGGTGGCAGCTCGCTTGATCAGCTTGGCGGGTTCTCTCAAAGACTTGGCCTCCAGACCTTCGAGTACAGTCCAAGTCTATGGTGCAGAAAGAGCCC
>Ga0315296_10001445_pt1 | contig 20786 bp, 24 predicted proteins | sample YL17G14_18_MG_FD_203921 | JGI IMG/M metagenome (GOLD analysis project Ga0315296, IMG submission 203921) | Sediment microbial communities from Yellowstone Lake, YNP, Wyoming, USA - YL17G14_18 | ecosystem: Environmental > Aquatic > Freshwater > Lake > Sediment | place: USA: Wyoming | collected...
AATAACAGTGAAGCCTAAATGGGCGGGCGGGTCTGGGAAGATAAACAATTGGGGGTGGGAGGTAAGGTTGGGAAGAAAGGAGGGGGGGGTGGTCCTAAACAGCCTTGCATCCAGTAGTATGTGGTATAATGTTCCAAGCTGTAGCTAATAAGTATAAAGCAAAATAATCAAGGAGAAATAATGTCATGGATGAAATCGTAGCAATATTCATTGATGGCAGTAATTTTTATAAAGTTTTGAAGCAAAACAAGGGGAAAACTAACATAGACCTTCAAAAATTAGCTCAAAAGCTAGTTGGCAATAGACAACTTCTAAGAGTGTACTATTACACCGCCACAGTGGATCAGTTTAGTGTACCAGAGCGATTCAAGGAGCAGCAAAAATTCTTAACCGCACTCTACCACTTACCCTATTTTGAAGTACGCCTAGGATACGTAGCGACCTACGGCAAAGGAACAGAGGAAAAAGAATGGGTAGAAAAGGGAGTCGATGTAAAACTCGCTGTAGATATGCTGAAACTAGCTTCTACAAATGCTTACAACACAGCAATTTTAGTGAGCCACGATGGAGACTTCGCTTACGCTGCCTCAGCGGTAAAAGAGATGGGTAAGCACGTGGAAAACGCTTGTTTTATGGACCCTCGATGTAGGGCTAAGTGTTCTGACAACCTTATGAAGGCCTGCGATAAACCAATCTCCCTAGATGGTAACTTCCTAGATGATTGTTGGCTTCCTGAAAAAGAAGCACGGGATTAGAAAACTAATCCCGTGGACTTTATTGTCCCGTTATTGCGTACAATAACAGGGAACTTAGTACTAAAAATTTAGCACATATACACAAGACTTGTCAATAGAACATTAGTACTATATTTAGAAAAGATAAAATTATAGCGCTTCATACAGTAGAATTGAGCCCTCTGCACAGAATAAGCTAAGCAGAACCCCTACCCCCTCAAAAACTTATCTATATCGGCGGTGGCGAGCTTGCCCGCACCCATGGCAGAAATCACCGTAGCTGCGCCGGTAACTATATCACCCCCCGCCCAGACTTTATCCTTCTTTGTCTTGCCGGTTTCCTCATCAGCCACCACTGTCCCATGCTTTGTTGTCTCCAGACCCGGAGTAGTAGAGGCAATGAGGGGGTTGGGGGTGGTGCCTAAAGCCACTATTACCTCGTCAACATCAATGACAAACTCGCTTCCCGGCTTGACCACCGGGCGGCGCCGGCCGCTCTCATCCGGCTCGCCAAGCTCCATCTCATAGCACTCCATGCCCACTACCCAATTCTGCTTATCGCCGAGAAATTGCTTGGGATTGGTCAACAGCTTGAACTGGATACCCTCCTCCTTGGCATTCTCAACTTCTTCACGCCGAGCGGGCATTTCCTCCTCAGAACGGCGATAGACAATATAGACCTCGTCAGCCCCTAGCCTCAGGGCGCACCGCGCCGAGTCCATCGCCACATTGCCGCCGCCAATTACCGCCACCTTCTTACCTATCTTCACCGGGGTATCATATTCAGGGAATCTATACGCCTTCATCAGATTAACCCGCGTCAGGAATTCATTTGCCGAATATATACCATTAAGGTTCTCGCCCGGGATGTTCAAAAACATGGGTAATCCAGCGCCAGTACCCAGGAAAACAGCCTGATAGCCATTATTCAGCAATTCGTCTATAGTAACGAGCTTGCCGACCACCGAGTCCAGTTCAATCTTTACCCCTAAAGAAGCAACATAGTCAACCTCAGCCTGGACAATCTCTTTCGGCAACCTAAACTGCGGGATGCCATACATCAGCACCCCGCCAGCGACATGCAGCGCCTCAAAGATGGTAACGCTATGCCCCATCTTCGCCAGATCAGCCGCCGCGGTTAAGCCGGCTGGCCCGGAGCCAACCACCGCCACCCGCTTCCCCCCCGACTTCGGCTTTGGTGAGGGCGATTTCGCCTTCGGCATATTCGCCCGCTCCCAGTCAGCGACAAACCGCTCCAAACGCCCGATAGCAATAGGCGCTTCTTTCTTCGCCAGCGAGCAGGTAGCCTCGCACTGGGTCTCCTGGGGGCAAACCCGCCCGCAGATGCCAGGCAAAGCATTCTTGCTCTTGAGTATCCTGACTGCTTCCGGCATATCTCCGTCATTTATCGCCTTGATAAAATCAGGAATTTCAACATTCACCGGGCAGCCCTCGGTACAGGGACGCTTCGGACACTGGATACAGCGGCTTGCCTCTTCCTTAGCCTGCTCCAAGCTGTAACCCAGAGCCACCTCGTTAAAATTCTTACCCCTTACTTTGGGCTCTTGCCGGGGCATTTCCACCCGATTAAGATTTAGCTTTGCCATGTGCTTTCACCTCAGGATGAACGTTTCTCTGCCATTGCTCAAAAGAACACTTCTCTTCGTCAAGGTAGATACGCTGGCGGGCAGAGAGCAAGTCCCAGTCTACCTGATGCCCGTCAAAATCGGGACCGTCAACACAGGCGAACTTGGTCTTACCACCAACAGCTACCCGACAGCAACCGCACATACCGGTGCCATCAACCATTATCGGGTTCAGGCTGACGATGGTTTTAACCCCGAAAGGCTCGGTGGTCTTGGCGCAAAATTTCATCATGACGACGGGACCGATGGAGATGACCTGGTCAACCTTCTCCCCACTGGCAAGTAACTCCTTCAGTGGTTCGGTTACCACCCCTTTGCGCCCGTAGGTGCCGTCATCAGTGGTAACTATCAGCTGGTCACTAACACGGCGTAGCTTATCCTCCCAGAAGAGTAAATCTTTGCTCCGTGCCCCCAGAATAGAAATAATCTTATTCCCTGCCTTCTTCAATGCCCAGGCGATTGGTGCTATCGGAGCCGCACCAACCCCTCCGGCCACACAAACTACAGTACCAAATTTCTCAATATGTGTCGGTAAACCAAGCGGTCCCACAAAATCAGCGATAGAGTTGCCCGCTTTCAGCAAGGCTAGCCTCGCTGTTGTTGTCCCCACCTCCATAAAGACGATGGTAACACTGCCTTCCTTCTCATCCCAGTCAGCGACGGTCAGCGGAATACGCTCACCCTTCTCATCAATCCTGACCACAACAAATTGCCCCGGCTTAGCCTTCTTAGCTACCGCCGGTGCCACCACCTTGAACAGATGGATATTCGGCACCAGGTCTTGTTTTAACAATATCTCGTACAACTGCTGCTGCCCTCCTTCAGATACACTAAAAGGGCTATCTCTGAGATTACTCCCCAGAAGACAGCCCGACTCCCCTTGCACCTCTAAAAAGAATATCACCAAATGTTATATAATTCAAGCCATTTCCGCCCAAAAACCCATTGCCTAATTATCATTAAAGGTATATGCTAATAAGCACCGCAATTAAAAAGGGAAAGGGGTGATAGTAGGCGCTAAGGAGTAAGATAGAATTGACTACGTTGGATTATGTCAACCACATAAAGGTCCAGACTGATATTATTGAAATTAATCTTCTGAGGTGCTAATAATGGTCACCGAATTGGTTCACATCGGATTCAGCAATATAATAGCCATGAATAGAGTTATTGCTATAGCTTCACCAAATTCAGCCCCGACTAAACGCGCCATCCAAGAAGGGAAAAGCAAGGGACTACTAATTGACATGACCAGTGGCCGAAGAAACAAGGCAGTCATCGTCACCGATAGCGGGCATATTATTCTGGCCGCCCTCGCCCCGGAAACCATCGCTGGCAGATTACAAGCTGGCCGAGGCAATCCAGTGCTAAGACCAGAGCCAAGTGAGGAAAAAGGCGAACTATAAAGAGGAAAACCTTGTTTAACCTTCCGTCAAGGCCATTACTTATCGTTCTTTCCGGTCCCCCGGGAGCGGGAAAGGACGCTGTTTTAAGCCGAATGAAAAAATCAGGCTATCCGGCCCAATTCATTACCACGGTAACCACACGCCCAAAGCGGGCTAAGGAAAAAAACAATGTGGACTACCACTTTGTCTCCGCGGAAAAGTTCAAGAAGATGATTGAAAACAAAGAGCTTCTGGAGTGGGCAAATGTCTACGGCAACTGGTATGGTGTGCCCAAGGAGCCGGTGAAGCGAGCGCTGGACAGAGGACAAGATATAATAGTGAAGGTTGATGTTCAAGGAGCGGCGACAATTAAAAAAACCATACCCCAGGCAGTATTTATCTTTCTTGTGCCCCCATCAATGGAAGAACTCGCCACCAGGCTTAAGCAACGCCATACTGAATCCCCCTCCGACCTCGCCCTACGCCTGAAAACGGCTGAGGAGGAAATGAAACAGTTACCCCTATTTGACTATGTAGTAGTGAACAAAGAGGGTGAAATTGACCGGGCGGTATCAGAGATTGAGGCGATTATTACTGCGGAAAAGCGCCGGGTAACTCCCCGGGAAATCAGGTTATAAGCAGCTACAATACTATTTTCAATAACCAGGTAAACAAATAACCCAGCACGAAACAGACGGGGAAGGTTATTATCCAGGTCATAACAATGTTTCTAGCCATTCCCCAGCGTACTGCCGAAAATCTCTTGGTAGCCCCTACCCCCATGATAGATGTGCCAATACAATGGGTAGTGCTCAGGGGGATGCCAAAACGGGAAGCCAGCAAAATGGCAATTGAACCTGAACTCTCCGCGGCAAAGCCGTTTACTGGTTCCAACTTGGTAATTTTAAAGCCCATGGTGCGGATTATACGCCACCCGCCAAAAGCTGTCCCAATCCCCATTACTGTACCACAGAGTAGCATCACCCACACTGGAACAGCGAAATGCGTCATCTTCCCCCCCAGCACCAGCGCCAGGGCAAAGACCCCCATAAACTTCTGCCCGTCGTTGCTACCGTGACTAAACGCCATAAAAGCGGCGGAAAGTATCTGAAGCCGGCTAAAGGTATTACGAATAAGTGATAGCCTGGCTCGCCGCAATATCCAGTATAGGCTAGTCATTACTACCATACCCAGAAAAAAGCCGAGAAAAGTGGAGAAGCCCAGACCGATAAGCACCTTGCGCCATCCTTCCCAGAGTAGAACCGAGGGACCAGCCGCCGCCAGTCCTGCCCCAGTAAGCCCGGCAATAAGCTCATGGCTTTCGCTGGTGGGTATTCCGTAGAACCAGGCGGCTGTGCTCCAAACCACAACAGTAAGTGTAGCGGCAATCACTACCGGAAGTCCGATAACCTCCGGACTCACGATGCCCTGGCCTAAAGTGGATGCCACGGCTGTGCCAGTTACCAGAGCACCCACGATATTAAGAACAGCCGCCATAAGCAAGGCAAGAGATGGAGAAAGGACACGAGTAGAAACTACGGTAGCAATAGCATTAGGGGCATCGGTCCAGCCATTAACAAACTCCGCCGCCAGCGTTAAGAGTAAAGCGGCTATCAGGAGAGGACTAAGATCAGCCATGCTTGATGGCTACCCCTTCCAGGACATTAGCCACATCCTCACACCTGTCGGTGGCGCTCTCCATATGCTGATAAATCTCGCGCCACTGGATAACCCGAGCCATATCCCTGGCATCACTAAAAAGCTCAGCCAGTGCTGAGCGGTATACTCTATCAGCCTCATTCTCCAATCGGTTAAGCTCCACGCACTGTTCAAGAAGCTGCTTTAACTGACCACGATGTCGCAACTGAGGCATCGCCTTCTCTATCTCGGCGGCTCCCTGTACTATTATACCGGCAAGCTCCTTAGCTCTCTGGCTGGGGGGGTCTACTTTGTAGATAAGCATAGCATCGCTGGCAGCATGAATAAAATCGGTCACATCATCTAGGGTATGAGCCAGCTGGGCTATATCCTCCCGGTCAAATGGAGTGACAAAGGTGCGGTGCAACTGCGCTACAATCTGGTGAGTAATGGTATCCCCCTGGTGCTCCAGTTCCGTTATCTCGTTTATCTTCTGCTCAACGTCTTGCCAGTTATCAACCAGCTCCTTTAGGCTCTGAGCTGCTTTTACCATATTGCGGGCGCTCTCCTCAAAAAGGGGGAAGAAAACCTCCTCACGGGGAATGAAAGGAAACTTCACGCTCTAACCCTCCTTTGCTGCAGAAGGCATTATAAAAATGATAGCGGACTAGGAGCCGGGGAATATTAATTCCACTGTGAGTTTAGTTGAGAGGTAGGCAATTGTCAAGCCAAAGCTTATTGACAACCAGCCCCCAGAAGCATAAAATTCTCCAATATGGAAAGTAGCTGGCATCCCAAACCCGGAGACAAGGTCTTTCGCCCCCCCCACATTAAGGGCTACCGCCTAAGACGAGTATTGGGAGTCCCCGCTCTATTTAGTGCCGGCTATGGGGATGTTGGCTCCTCTATTTATTATGGTCTGGGTATTGTCGCCCTAGTAGCCCTGGGGGCTACCCCTATTGTGCTTGCCATAGCCGGGATTATCTATATCTTCAATGCCCTTACCTACGCTGAGGGTTCCGCCATGATACCTGAGGCTGGTGGCTCAGCTAGCTTCGCCCGGCACGGGTTCAATGACGCCGTTGGCTTTATTGCTGGCTGGGCATTGATGCTGAGCTATGTTGCTACCATGGCGATTTCAGCTTACACCATTCCTCCCTATCTCAGCCATTTCTGGCCAATACTGAGAGAGCCGGTGATTGGCACAGCGGTATCCATGGGGATAATCCTGTTCCTGATGCTCATAAATGTTATTGGCATCAAAGAGTCGTCAGCGGTGAATATATTCTTCATCGGTATGGATATAGCTACCCAGCTTACATTGGTAGTCCTGGGCATTATACTGATACTGCTGCCACACCCGGGAGCACTGTTTCAACATATGTTTGGCCCGGGCAACTGGCCGCCGATGCAAAACCTGGTTTTTGGTGTTGCCCTCGCCGCCCTATGCTTTACCGGGGTGGAGACTGTATCTCAATTGGCAGAGGAGACACGCCAACCGGCAAAGAAAGTGCCCCAGGCATATGTCATGATGATTGTAGCCGTTCTGGTTCTATTTGCCGGCATTTCAATAGTAGCCCTCTCAGCCATGACCCCCCAAGTTCTGGGCGACCCGGTGAATGGCTGGGCAAGAGACCCGGTTGCTGGTATCGCCGCCAGTGTCTCCGCAGCTATATCGCCAGAGAAGATAGCCACTGGAATTACTTCTAAAGCGGAGCTTGTTATTGTCCTTACCTGGGTACTTAGCTGGGTTCGTGATATACTGCCGGCTCTGGTTGCTATCCTAGCCGCCACTATCTTGCTTACGGCGACCAATGCCGGGCTGATGGGTATCTCCCGCCTCGCCTTCAACCTATCTTCACATCGCCAGCTACCGGCAACTTTAAGTCGTATCCATCACCGTTTCCGAACACCCTATATCGCCATTATCCTGTTTTGCCTGGTATCCCTGCTGGTGTTAACTCCGGGATTCTTCACTACTACCTTTTTTGCCGATTTAGGCGCATTGTATGTCTTTGGCTCTCTACTGTGCTTCGCCCTAGCTCATGCTGCGGTTCTAGGTCTGCGGGTGAAAAACCCCGAGTTGCTACGCCCATTCAAGCTTGGCTGGAATATCCGGTTTAAGGAGCGTGAATTACCAATTACCACCATCCTCGGCTTAATTGCCACCACCGCAATATGGATAGTAGTGGTAGTTACCCAACCCTATAGCCGCGAGGTAGGAATCGGCTGGATGGCGGCGGGCCTACTTATTTACTCCATCTACCGGTGGCACGCGCATTTGCCATTAACCCACCTACCTAAGAAGCCGGGAGAACCGATATTGTAGACTTCCCCAAAGAAGACTATAATACCAATCGCTCACCGTAAACGGGAATAGAGAGCAATGGAGTTTCATAAGATTCTGGTGTCAGTAACTGGCACCGAGATTGACGATGAGGCACTGAGGCTGGCCTGTAGGTTAGCCAAGAAGAATAAGGCCAAAATCTGGGCGGTGTACGTTATTGCCGTAAAACGCTCTCTGCCACTGGAAGCTGAGATTGAATCAGAAATTAAAAAGGCGGAGAGCGTATTAGACCGTGCCCAAAGTGTGGCTGAAGAGGAAAACTACGAGGTTGAGACTGACGTACTTCAAGCCCGTGAAGCTGGCCCAGCTATTGTTGATGAGGCGGCTGAACGGGGGGTTGACCTCATCCTAATGGGTATCTCCTACAAGAGACGCTTCGGTCAGTTTAGCTTAGGTACTGTTGCGCCTTATGTGATAACAAATGCTCCCTGTCGTGTTATACTATATCATGAAGGTGCTACATAGCTAGAGTTTACTTATGAAAGTAGTAATCATGGGCTGCGGAAGGGTAGGAGCTCGACTAGCTGGATTGCTAGACATCGAGGGACATAGCGTTACCATTCTGGACATCGATGCTTATAGCTTTCGCCGGCTATCTCCTGACTTCACCGGTACCGTGCTAGTGGGCAATGGCATTGAAGAGGAGGCGCTCAGAAAGGCAGGCATAGAGGAAGCCGGTGTCTTTGTCGCTTTAACTCAAGGAGACAACCGAAATGTCATGGCGGCTCAAATCGCCAAGCATATCTTCAATGTGCCTAAGGTAATCTGCCGGATCTATGACCCCCTACGCCGAGAGCTATTCAACTCTCTGGGAGTAGAAGCCTTCAGCCCGACCACAATATTTGCTCAGATGCTAAAGGAAAAGATAGAGAGCTAAGGTTAAAATATGTATATTATTATCATCGGTGGCGGCAAGGTAGGCTACTATCTGGCAAAGGCTCTACTGGAAGAAGGGCACGAGATTTTAGTGGTGGAAAAGGCCCAAGAGAGAAATGAATTTATCCGTAATGAGCTGGGCAGTGCCTGCCTCAGAGGCGATGGCTGTGAGGTAGCGACCTTAACTGAAGTCGGCACCGGGCGGGCTGATATGTTCATTGCCGTAACCGGTGATGATGAGGATAATCTAATTGCCTGCCAGATAGCCAGGCACAAATTCAATGTGCCGCGGACTATAGCCCGCACCAGCAATCCCAAGAATGAGACCCTCTTTAAGAAGCTCGGCATTGATGTCACTGTAAGCAGCACTAACATTATCCTTGAATATATAGAGCAAGAGGTACCAACGCACCCACTAACGCACCTACTGGATATCAGAGATAAAGGGCTAGAGATTGTAGAAGTAAAAATCCCACCTAATTCGCCGACTATAGGCAAACAGGTAAGGGAGCTTTCACTACCACTGGGAAGTGTCCTGTCGCTAATTATTCGTAAGCACGAAAAGCCCCAGGTGCCTACACCCGAGACTACCCTTCAGGCTGGAGACCAAATAATAGCGGCTACTACCCCTGAGTCAGAAGGGGCGCTAAGGACTACGCTGAGAGGTCTCTGACCGCTGAAAGCTAAGGCTTTTCCCTTAATAAAATTGGCGCTATTATACTACAGGATATGCCCATTGTCTATACATTCATTACCTATATTCTGCTATACTAGGTGAAGCTAATGGCAGGAGGCTCCTCATGACCAAGTTTAACAAATACTGGGCGCTGATTATTGTTTTCCTGATAGCTGTTATTATTACCGGGGGCATAATAGCATGGCAAAAGTATCGCCCACCCCACCCCATAGAGATTTCCCTGCCATCCAGCCCGGAGTTCCAGGGTGAGATTTACCTCAGTGGTGCCGTGAGCAACCCCGGCCTCTATCCGCTGAAATCCGAGGATAGCATTGACGCTCTCATTCAAGCTGCCGGCGGCACCACCGATAATGCCAACCTCACCAGTCTTAGAATCTATATTCCCAGCGTTGGGGAGGAAGAGACGCCACAGAAAATTGACATTAACCGGGCGGAAGCCTGGCTGCTGGAGGCTCTGCCCGGCATTGGCGGAAGCAGGGCTCAGGCTATCATAGACTATCGCCAGAAAAATGGGGGCTTCCGCAGCATCTCTGAGCTAACTGAGGTTGAAGACATAGGACCGGCTACATACGAGCAGATTAAAGACATGATTACCGTAGCCGACTAACACTCAGGAAAGAATAGTGGCACTCATCTATCTAAGCGGTGCCTGGGTGGCTGGTATTTATCTGGGGTCAAAGTTTGCCCTGCATCCCGCCTTCATCCTTACCGGGCTTATCCCCCTCTCCCTGCTTTTCCGCTTTAGTCAACACCGCAAGGCAATAATTTTATCCGCAATCTGCCTTATTGCCCTCTTCGGCGGCGCTCTCTGCTATCAGGCAAGCCTCCCTCCTCGAGAGGAGAGCCACCTCCAGTTCTACAACGACCATGAGGTTGAAATCAAAGGCGTTATTAGAGCTGACCCTGAGGTGAGGGATAAGACTACTCATATCTACCTATCAGATATAAAAATATGGCGGGATAACGACTGGCAAGAGGCATCAGGAGATGCCCTGCTCTTTGTTCCCCGCTACTCCACTTATGAGTATGGCGATGTGCTTCAGGTAGAGGGAAGGCTGGAGACACCGCTTCAGCTTGACGACTTTGATTATAAAGACTATCTAGCCCACCAGGGCATCTATTCCACCATGCTCTACCCCAAGATAGAGATTTTAGAAACAGGGAAAGGGTTTAAGCCGCTGGAATGGGTCTACTGGCTAAGAAATCACCTATTTCAAACCCTAGCTAAGGTTCTGCCTGAGCCACAGGCATCTCTAGCCCAGGGTATTATCTTGGGCATCAGATATACAATTCCGCAATCAATTAAAGACGATTTCGTCCACACCGGCACGGCTCACATACTAGCGATATCAGGTGTTAACCTCAGTATCGTGGCGGGTATGTTACTCAGCATCGGCATTTGGCTCTTTGGGCGGAGGCGCCATATCTACATCTGGCTGGCGCTGGGCACAATCTGGCTCTATGCCCTGCTCACCGGTATGAACCCGCCAGTAGTCCGGGGAGCAATTATGGCTAGCCTTTTCCTCACCGCCGAGCTTCTGGGCAGACAACGCACCGCTATCACCTCCCTTGCCTTCGCCGCTGCCATAATGGTCGGCATTAGCCCCCAAATCCTGTGGGACGCCGCCTTCCAGTTAAGCTTTCTCGCCATGATTGGTTTAATCTTTATCGCCCCTCCCCTCCAGACCCTGGGGAGAAAGGTAGTTAACAAGACCCTGGGCGAAGAAGGAACCGCCGTATCCTTAGCCAGTATTGTTACCGACAGCTTCAGTGTAACCCTGGCCGCAACCATAGCTGTCTGGCCGGTCATTGCCCACTATTTTGGCATCATTTCACTTATTGGCCCCCTGGCTACATTCCTCACCCTGCCGGCCCTGCCCGGTATCATTGCCACCGGGGCTCTGGCGGGACTGGTAGGGCTTTTTGCCCTCCCCCTTGCCCAGGGTATAGGCTGGCTTGCCTGGCTGTTCTTGTCCTACCTGCTTCTGATAGTAACCGGCTTCGCCTCCCTCCCCATATCATCCCTTCCGGTGGGCTCGGTTGCCCCGGCCCCGCTAGTGGTTTACTACTCAGTCCTGGCTGCCGCTATCTGGCTCGGCAGCAACCGGAGAAGGTTGAGCCCACAGATGTCCAGAGCTACAACCTGGGTAAAGGCAGAGGTAAGTAAGTCCTCGGAACTTTTTTCCCAGCTACCCAAGAAATGGGTTATCGCCCCGCTACTAGTACTGGCAATTCTGGCATCGGCTACCGCTGCCACCATGCCCGATGATAACCTCCATATAAGCTTCCTCAATGTTGGCGAGGGTGATGCCATTCTGATTCAGAAAGGAAATCAGCAGGTTCTGGTTGATGGTGGACCGGGTTCACAAGATGTAACCCTGGGACTAGGCGATAAAATGCCCTTCTGGGATAGAACCATAGAATTGGTAATATTAACCCACCCCCACGCCGACCACCTCAGCGGATTAGTAGAGGTTCTACAGCGATACAAGGTAGAGCAGGTGCTCTATTCCGATTTAGATTATGAGTTGCCTTTATATGACGAATGGCTCAGGTTAATTAAGGAAAAGGGCATTAAATGCGCCACAGCTCAAGCCAGACAGCAGATTGATTTAGGCGAGGGAATAGTAATAAGGGTGCTTAACCCCCAAACGCCTAAGATAACCGGCACCGAGCCCGATTTAGACACCGATATAGAGAATAATGGCAGTATGGTCTTGCGCCTGAGCCTGAGCAGGGTAAGCTTCCTGCTTACCGCCGATATACAGCAGGCGGCAGAATTTGAGCTCGTTGCGGAGCGAGCCGACTTAGCCAGCACCGTGCTCAAGGTTGCCCACCACGGCTCAAAAACTTCCACCACCCCCGAATTCCTGGCGGTGGCTAACCCACAGGTAGCCGTCATCTCGGTAGGAGAAAACTCCTTCGGTCACCCCAGCATTGAGGTTCTAAAAAGACTCGAGGAAAAGATAGGCTCAGAAAATATATTCCGCACCGATGAGCAGGGGACAATAGAATTTATCACCGATGGCGAGTGGCTGTGGGTGAGGGTGGAGACAAAAAGCAAGCCCTAACCTTTTCATTCCCTCTGCGTTATAGTATAGTAGAATCATAGATAAATACGCAGGAGGCTACTTTATGAAAAAGCTGATAATAGGACTGGTGCTGGTTACATTACTGCTGGTGCCGGTTTCCTGCGCCAAGGCACCTACTTCAGAAGAGGTTACCCCACCATCCGAGACACCAGCGCCGATGCCACCATCAATTTCGGAAAGGGATGGGGCATATAAAACCGGGGGTTCAGTGCCGACACCAGACCGGATGATTGTCCGCACCGGCGATATGTCAGTGGTGGTGGAGGATGTCCTTCAAGCCCGTGATGAGATAGCTCAGCTGGCAGCAAGGTTTGATGGCTATGTGGTATCTTCGCAAATTTCGGGGGAGGAAGCTGACATGAGGGGATGGATTACTATCCGGGTGCCCGATGAGAAGTTTGAGTCGGCACTAATTGAACTTAGAAATCTGGCAGTAAGGGTAAAATCAGAGAGCACCAACAGCCAAGATGTTACCGAAGAGTATATGGACCTGGAAGCAAGGCTCAAGAATGCCGAGGCAACTGAGAAGCAATACCTAGCCATTCTGGAAAAAGCCACGGATGTGGAGGACATCCTCAGAGTCTACGACTACCTGTCCCGGGTGCGCCAGGAGATAGAGCAAATCAAGGGGCAAATGCAATATTTAGAACGAACCGCATCAATGAGCCTGATTTCGGTGTCACTGGAGCCTCAGGCTACAGCTAAACCGATAGTTCACGCCGGCTGGAGCGCTCTAGAAACACTCAAATCGGCAGTTAGAGGGCTGGTCCGCACCGGGCAGGTGCTCGGCGTTTTAGCCATCTGGCTGCTCATCTTCATCCCCATCTGGGGAACTGTGCTCGGCATTATCTTATGGCGCCGCCGAAGGAAGAAAGCCTAGCAACTTGCCTTCAAAAAGTGCCTTAAAACTCACGAGCTTGGTGATTAATACTCACCACCGCGACCTACGGTAAAGGCAATAGTAGCCAAAAATAGAATTGCCGACAGCCCAAACCAGAACACCCAGGTAAGTTCGTCACCGAACGTCGGGATTACCCCGGTGGCAGTGACAATGCCCATCACCATACACAGACCGGCAATCGTACCAGATAACCAAGCTAAGCCTGCCATAATAAAACCTCCTTTTTATATAGTCACCGTATTTTATTTTAGCTCATAGTTACTATATAATGAAAGGCGGACTTGATTAGCTAATTCTTATTAAAGGAATAATAACATGAGGCTGATAAAAAATCTATATTTTTACCCGGAAAAGGGAATGATGGACAGCAATACCTATGTGATTAAGGATAAACTCAGCATTATCATTGACCCGGGACTCCCCGAATTCCTGCCCGAACTAGTCCAGGATTTACACCGGGACGGCATTGACCCTAAAGACATAGATATTATCGCTAACACCCATTTGCACGGGGACCACTGCTGGTCAAACGAAGCCTTCAAGAAATTGTCGGGGGCTAAAATTCTCCTCCACCCGGTACAAAAGCAATTCGGGGAGGCAGCCGCTATCCAGACATCAAGGTTCTTCGGCGTTTCTGACGCGAAGTTCACCGAAGATAGATTGGTGGATAGCGATAAAATAAATACCGGAGAAATGGAATTTGAGCTCATCCCCTCCCCGGGGCATTCCCCCGATAGCGTCTGCTTTTACTGCCGAAGTGAGAAAATCCTGATTTGCGGAGACGTCATTTTCAATCAAAATACGGGGCGAGTTGACCTGCCCGGCGGCAGTGCCGACGAGCTTAAGCAGTCCATAGAGAAGCTATCACAGCTGGAAATAGAGTACCTGCTCCCCGGACATATGGACATCATCGTCGGCAGGGAAAAGGTAAAGCGCAACTTTGAATTTATCAAGAGGTACGTGCTTAGCGGCCTATAAAGGGAAAAACAAATGGTGTCGGACTCTTTTGAACGGGGACCAATCAGACCACCGAGTGAGGCTTATTCCCTGCTCATCAGGGTAACCAGGAACTGCCCGTGGAACCGGTGCAAGTTCTGCCCCACCTATAAGGGGGCAAAATTTGAGCTGAGGTCAGTGGAAGAGATAAAGCAGGATATACTGACCGCCAGGGCAATACAGGACAAGCTAAAGGAGATGTCGTGGCAGTCAGGCTACGGGGGAAGGGTGGAGGAGGTAGCTCGAGCCATCCTCAGAAATCCACCAAACGAAACCTATTTTAATGTCGCCCTGTGGCTCTACTCCGGCGGCGAGAGTGCCTTCCTCCAGGATGCCAATAGCCTGATTATGAGAACCAATGAGCTGGTTGAGGTAATAAGGTTCCTAAAGCAAACCCTGCCCACTATCACCCGGGTGACCAGCTATGGCCGGTCCAAGACCGCCGCTAAAAAGAAACTTGAGGAGCTAATACAACTGCGTGAGGCTGGGCTTTCCCGACTTCACATTGGGCTGGAATCAGGCTATGACCCGGTACTTCAATATATGGATAAGGGGGTTACTGCCGCTGACCACATCGCCGGCGGAAAAAAGATAGTAAAATCAGGCATCTCGCTCTCAGAATATGTTGTCCTTGGCTTAGGGGGGAAGGGGATGTGGCGGGAGCATGCAATTGAAACCGCCAGGGTATTAAACCAGATAGACCCGGACTTTATCCGAGTTAGAACCTTAACCGTCAAGCCGGGCATGCCCTTATATGATGAGGTTAAGAACGGCAATTTTATTCGGGCGACCGACGAGGAGATTATAGAAGAGGAAAAACTATTTATTGAAAACCTTGACTGTCACTCAAACTTTGTCAGCGACCATATTACCAACCTGCTCCAGGAGATTGAGGGGAAGCTGCCCGAGGATAAGGAGAAAATGCTGGCTTCCATAGCTGGCTTCCAGTCCCTATCACCCGAGGAGAAATATAACTTCAAGGTTGGCCGAAGGTTAGGTATATATGAGCAACTGGATGACCTCCATAATTCGCGCAAGCATAATACTGTGGAGCATGCGATACAAAAACTCAGCCACAACGGCAATCAGGTTGACGATGAGACAATATACAGCTTAATGGAAAGGTTCATATGAGCCTAGAGCAGGAAATTGGCAATCTGCTTCGTAAGAAAGGGCTAACCCTGGGGGTAGTTGAATCAGCCAGCGGCGGACTGCTCTCCCACCGCGTAACCAATGTCTCAGGTAGCTCAGACTACTATAAGGGTTCAGTGACCGCCTATAGCAATGAGGTCAAGATTAAGGTGGTGGGAGTGAGAGAAGATACCATCAACCGCTATGGCGCCGTGAGCCCTGAGGTAGCTGAGGAGATGGCGCAGGGTGGCAGAAAAATATTAGCCGCCGATATATGCCTGGCTGATACTGGCATTGCTGGACCCACTGGCGCGACCCCTGGGAAACCGGCCGGGCTATTCTACATCGGGTTATCCCACAAAGGCGGAACCTTCAGCCGAAAGCATATTTCACACGGAGACCGGGAACAAAACAAACAAAGCGCCACCGAGGTAGCGCTACAATGGCTTAAAGAGTATCTTTTGAGCTTATAATCTCAGGGCGTATGCTCATAATAGTCCACTCATCCTCTAATCAGCAAGTGTTACAAAATCTTCCAGTCTCTGATACGCCGACTTAAAGTGCTGCTCCATGTCTTTGTCTGTGATATTAAGATCATCCCTTATTTTTTTGCTCAATGCGCACAATAGGAAGACCTTCGTTACGGCTGCTTTTGCATCGTCATTTGTGATTGCCCCAGCTAAGGGCAATAATTCCGTCAATACTTTGCGCGTGTCTCTGACCTCTCTTCGTTGTATATTTTCCCTTAAAAATTCTAATGCTTGTAACGTTTCTGGTTCTAATGAAATTCCTCGTTTTTCCGCCCTATCTTTAATGTCTACAAAACCACGCCACGCCAGAGTAGTTTCAAGTTTATTCAACTCCTCTCTAATCGGTGCAGCCACGCTCTCTCTATATCTTCTCCTGGCGTCTTTTATTTCACGTTTACCCGCCCAACAGTGCTGTGCCCAATAACCTAAGACCATTACTGCACCAGTAGCTAGTATCGTACCAATGGTATTCCATATATTGTCCATTTTAACCCCCACTTCACTGTCTTACTAAGAGTATACAACCTAGTCACCTATTAAGGAAGGGTGTTTAAGAGGGGCTAACGCCCCTCTTTTTTACTTTCCCTGACCCCCTCTCCTTTGAAGGAGAGGGGGTCAGGGGGTGAGGTTACCATATGAAATTCGGGTTCCCTGAAAAATCACCGATTTTTTAGGGTAAAAAGGGGATGAGGTAGATAGAATTGCCAATAGCACCAATCAATGCTATACTTTGACATATGTCAAATAAGGAGTTCAGATGAAACGCGCTGACGGGCGTGCCTGGGATGAGCTAAGACCGGTAAAAATAACCCCGGGATACCAGAGTTTTGCCGAAGGCTCAGCACTGATAGAACTGGGAAGGACCATGGTACTGTGCTCGGTTAGCGTTGACGAGAAGGTGCCAGGCTTCCTCAGAGGAGGGGGCAACGGCTGGATTACGGCGGAATACGGTATGTTACCCCGCTCCACCACCAGCCGCACCCCACGCGAAGCAGCGCAGGGCAGGGTGGCGGGTAGAAGCCAGGAAATTCAGCGCCTCATCGGACGCTCGCTACGAGCCATAACTGACCTCACAGCACTGGGGGAAAGAACCTTAATTATAGACTGCGATGTCTTGCAGGCGGACGGCGGCACCAGAACAGCCGCCATTACCGGCGCCTATGCCGCCCTGCATCAGGCGCTGCAAACCCTGACCAATATGGGGGTAATATCATCGATACCGCTAAAGAGTGCCGTAGCTGCCACCAGCGTCGGCATTGTCCATGGGAACCAGCTATTAGACCTGTGCTATGATGAAGACTGCAATGCGGCGGTTGACTTTAATGTGGTGATGACCAGCAAGGGTGAATTTGTCGAGGTTCAGGGCACGGCTGAAGGTAAGCCTTTCACCAAGGAGACCATTGACTCCCTGCTCTCTTTAGCCGAAAAGGGCATCAAGCAACTATTTCAAATTCAACAGGCTGCTCTGAAAAAGCTATAGCCGATTACGGGCGCACCTGCCCGCTACCAAAGATTATCCACTTATAGCTGGTTAGCTCCCTCAGCCCTAAGGGACCCCGGGCATGAAATTTCTGGGTGCTGATGCCCACCTCCGCCCCTAAACCGAACTGACCACCGTCGGTAAAACGGGTGCTGGCATTGACATAGACGCAGGCAGCATCAACCTCGTTAAGAAAGCGCATCGCTGCCCCGTATTCCTCAGTAATAATAGCTTCGTCTGCCCCGGAACCGTAGCGCGCAATATGCTCCAGCGCCTCATCCAGAGAGTCTACCACCTTAACCGCCACCACCAGCGATAGAAACTCCCTGCCCCAATCCTCATCGGTAGCTGGCGCCAGCTTCAAAGAGGAATTTGACTTAAGGATAGCCATCGCCCGCTTATCGCAGTGCATCTCCACCCCCGCTTTAGCCCACTCCACCGCCACTAAGGGGAGACAGCGCCGGGCAATATCAGCATGAACCAGCAGGGTATCCAGGGCATTGCACACTGAAGGTCGCTGCACCTTGGCATTAAAGGCAATAGCCACTGCCTTAGCCATATCGGCACTCTTGTCAACATAGGTATGGGAAACGCTAACGCCAGCGCCAATCACCGGCATAGAGGCGTTTCCCCGGACAAATTCTATCAGTTCAGCACCACCCCGGGGAACAACCAGGTCAATAAAGTCACGCATCTTGAGCATTTGACTGACTAGGGCTCGGTCAGTATTCTCAATGAACTGAACCACCCCATCGGGAACGCCAGCTCTGGTCGCCGCACCTTGAACCACCCTGGCTAAGGCACTATTGGTGTGAATTGCCTCCTTGCCCCCCCTCAAGATAATGGCATTACCCGACTTCAGGCAAAGGACAGCAATATCTATAGTAACATTAGGTCGGCTCTCATAGATGGCGCCAATTACCCCCAATGGCACGCGTTTCCTGCCGAGCAGCAAGCCATTGGGCAACGTGCGCATGTCAAACACCTCACCCACCGGGTCAGGCAATGCTGCCACTGCCAGCACATCCTTGGCTATAGCCTCAAGACGCTCAGAGGATAGCATGAGCCGGTCAAGCATGGCCGCATTCATCCCTGAGGTATGCGCCTCATGGTAGTCAAGCTGATTGGCCGCCAGTATTTCGTCCTTATTAGCCAGAAGGTCGTTTGCAACATTATGTAAAGCTTTATTCTTGACCTCAGTGGAGAGGTAAGCCAGGCGCCGGGAAGCCGCCTTAGCCGCCCTACCCTTTTCCTCTAGCTCTTTAATTGCTGATTTCATATTTTTAACCCCAGGTTTATACACGCCGGCCTAACTTGCCTCTCCCATTAAAACGGCAGTAATAATGCAAAGCTAATCTTTCTCCTTTTCGTCTTCTCTCTGAGATTTCCGTGTTCATGGTAACTATACATTCGCCCCGCCGACCGTCATTAAATTCCATTATATACGTACCGACTGGGTTTATTTCTTGTTTACTGGAAAACTCCCCCCACCATTTCTTGTTGGTATATTGTGTCTGGTCGGTCTCAACAAGCTGATAATTAATATCAAGAATGGTTTCCCCGGTGTCTTTTTTATATAGCTTCCCAAAACCGCTACTGTAGCGTATTCCCATTCTAGCTTCCTATTTTACCATACTTTTACTGTAGGCGAAGCCCCTCTAGCACCCCCTACTCCATAGATAACTGCTCCCCAGCTTATTCAAGCCGCCCGCTCCCCATAAAATAATAGTAATAGAGTGTCGGGATACCAGTAGTTGCCCGATTGGTCCTCTTCCGGATTGAGCACTTGCCCTTACGCCCGTCCTCTAATTCAATCACATACCCATCGCCTTCCTTAATAAGTTTATACTCATTAAGGACGAATTCGCCCGACCAGCCTGTTGGAGAATCATCGTAGAACTTGTACTCAATACCAGCCACAAAATTTTCATCTCTGCGACTATAGAGTTTACCAATATTCACTTCATACCTCGCTTTCTAGAGAACCACCAAGTTGTTTCTATGCACTACCTCAGAGCCATAGTCGTAGCCAAGAAGGGTAGCAATCTTTTGGGAATGCCCCCCCTTAATAACTTCAATATCAGCCGAGCTATAGTTAGTTATGCCACAGCCAATCCGAGACCCTTCCGGGTCATAGATATTTACAATGTCCCCCCGCTGAAATTTGCCTTCAACGTCTCTTATGCCGGCGGCTAAGAGACTTCGCTTCTGCTTTTTTAGCGCCAAGGCTGCCCCTGAATCCACCACCAGCTTGCCTTTAGTAGAAAGACCACTGATCATCCAGCGCTTGCGGCTCTCAAGCTTGCTAGTAGTGGGCAGAAAGCGGGTGCCCAGAGACTCACCACCTGCCAGCCGTAAAATAATATCTGGCTCTTTGCCGTCAGCGATGACCACCGTCACCCCGGTGGAGGTAGCCAGCTTGGCTGCCTCTATCTTGGTAATCATACCGCCGGTGCCAAGGCTACTAACGGTATCAGCCGCCAGATGCTCAATCTCTGAATCTATCCTCTCCACCAGTGAAATAAGGCGGGCATGGGGGTCGCGGTGGGGGTCAGCAGTATACAGCCCGGCAATATCGGTAAGAATCATCAGCAGGTCGGCGTCAATCAAATTAGCTAACATAGCGGAAAGATTATCATTATCGCCAAACCTAGCCTCCTGAATCTCGTCTACTGCCACCACATCGTTTTCATTGACAATGCATAATACCCCCAGCTCAAGCAAGGCAAGGAGAGTATTTCGGGTATTCAGATAACCAGCCCGGTCAAGGAGGTCAGCCCGCGTAAGCAAAGCCTGAGCCACCGTGATATTATACTGATTGAAAAGCTGCTCATAAAGGCTCATCAAACGATGCTGCCCCACTGAAGCCAACACCTGCTTGAAGGGGATGCCTTTAATCTGTTTGGTCAACCCCAGTTTATGCCGGCCCGAGGCGATAGCCCCGGAGGAAACTATAATCATCTCCCGCCCCTGCTTGTGCAGTTGCGCCACCTGACTTACCAGCTTTGACATTATGTCCTGGTCAAGGCAGTCGCTGCCGCCGGTAAGCAGGCTAGTGCCAAACTTAGTCACTATCCGGTGATACGACATCAGAGATTTATCCATCTACCGCCAACCTAAATAAACTTGCCCTATTATAGCAAGCTGGGGCAGGTTGGGCAAGGAGATTAATTGAAGATTAATTTATTGACCCCATCCCCCTTTGTCCCCCTTCCCCTGAGGGGAAGGGGGAATGGTTACATAAGAGAGGCTTCGCCTCTCTTTGACTCTTCTTTCTTATCCCTCTCCGTAATAGGGAGATGTATTCTAGCATGAGAGAGAAATAGTTTTAAG
>Ga0315296_10001446_pt1 | contig 20784 bp, 22 predicted proteins | sample YL17G14_18_MG_FD_203921 | JGI IMG/M metagenome (GOLD analysis project Ga0315296, IMG submission 203921) | Sediment microbial communities from Yellowstone Lake, YNP, Wyoming, USA - YL17G14_18 | ecosystem: Environmental > Aquatic > Freshwater > Lake > Sediment | place: USA: Wyoming | collected...
GTTCAAAGGAAAAATCGAAAGACTCTAAAAAGGCGAAATCATGCCGCAGGTCGTCGTTCTAAGATGGGGCCACAGACCAGCAAGAGACGTGAGACTCACATCCCACGTCGCCCTCGCAGCCCGAGCACTAGGAGCACAGGGTCTCATAATGTCAGACACAGAAGACTCAAGAATAAAGGAAACGATTGAAAAGATCAACAAAAGCTGGGGCGGCAAATTCTTCTTCAAGATGGGAACACGCTGGCAAACCGCCGTCAAAGAATGGAAAAACCGAGGCGGCATAGTCGTCCACCTCACAGCCTACGGAGAAAACATAGAAACCAGCGACGTCATGAAACGCATCAAGAAAACTGGAAAAGACATACTGGTAATCGTTGGAAGCCAAAAAGTCCCAAGCCAATTCTACTCAGAAAAAGTGTCAGACTACAATGTCGCAATCGGAAACCAGCCTCACTCGGAATGCGCGAGTCTAACCGTTTTTCTCGACCGCTACTTCGAAGGAAAAGAGCTTGCAAGAGACTTCGAAAACGCAAAAGTCAAGATTGTCCCACAGCAAAGAGGAAAAAAGATAGTTACACCGAAAAATGCGCCATCAGGAAACTTAAATTAAACCATATGGAATATATAATATAGAGGACACTGTTGAGTACTGAAAATAAAAGGGTTAACATGCTTACGAACATAGACGACGCAACCCTAATGCGAGTCGCCCAAGCACTCGGCGAGGAGGATGCTGTCAAATTAATAGATATTCTAAAGGGCATAGAGGAAACCACGGACGATGAAATAGCCACGAAAACGGGCATAAGACTCAATTTTGTCCGTAAAATCCTCTACAAACTCTACGACCACTCGCTTGTGAGCCTGAAAAGAACACGCGACCCCAAGACCGGCTGGTTCATATTCCACTGGAGACTCCAGCCAGACCAGCTTGAAGGTTTCATACAAAGCCAAAAAAGACGAGTCCTCGAAAAACTCGACACCAGACTGCAATATGAGAAGACCCATGATTTCTACTACTGTAACACTCCAGGATGCAAACGCGTCTCCTTCGAAGACGCCGTAGAACTAGTTTTCAAATGTCCAACATGCAGCAAACCGTTGATGCATTATGACAACGGCAAGATCGTCGAAGCATTGGGAAGAAAAGTCGACGTTCTAAGGAAGGAGCTTGGTGAGTGATAAGCTTCCAACCAGACAACAAGCATTAGCGTTTCTACGACAAACCGGATGCCCAGACAACGTAATAAGACACATGGAAGCAGTCTCCAAACTCGCCGTTGAAATCGCTGAAACATGCCGAAAAAAAGGCTACGATATCAACATAAAACTCGTGGAAATCGGTGCGCTCCTACACGACATTGGCCGAGCCAAAACCCACACCGTTCACCATGCCATAACAGGAGCAGAAATCGCAAAGTCGCTGGACCTACCCGAACCAGTAATCTCCATAATCAAGAGACACGTAGGCGGCGGAATAACCCAAAAAGAAGCAAAAAAACTCGGATGGCCAAAAGACATCTACACGCCACAAACGCTTGAAGAAAAAATAGTCTCATACGCAGACAAACTCATCGAAGGCTCAAGACGAGTACCAATAAGCAAGACCATAGAAGAACTCTCCCAAGAACTCCCACCGCCAGCAATTGAACGAATGCTAAGGCTACACGAAGAAATGCGCGCACTGGTCGGAGACCGCAAATGCCTACCGTAAAACTGAGCACAAAAGCCTACAACGGTTCTCAACTCAGAAAAACAGACGAAAATCTAAAAACCATGCTGAAGGGACTCAAAGTCGAGGCGAAGACCCTCATGCGTACTACTCGAGGATGGGTCGAGGTCTCCGTCGCAGGAGAAGACCAGAACATAGCCATACGTTATCTGGCCGAAAAAATAGGACTGTGCCCAACAAACTCGGAAATCAGCAAATTCTTCACAACAAAAGGCTACCTGATAGACCCGAACAACAGCAAAACCGAACTGGGCATAGACGTTGGAACCGGCGAAACAGAAAAAACCGCTGTCTCAATTCCAGTTAAGAGCCTCCAAACCCAACTGTGCGACGGAAAAAAAATCCCGCTCACAAAAATAACTGGAATATTCGGTCTCTGCAAGAATCTGCCCATCACCATCAAAATCTTGAACGTTGACAAAGCAACGGGGAACATCGAAGCTGAACTGGCAGAAAAACAACAGAAACACTATCAAGAGTGGACAAAGTCGCTCCTAGACAGACTCATAGTCATAGGCGCGTCTCAGGACGCAATCAAGCTGGCCCTGAAGGAAACAGGTTTGACGCGCGACACGATAGATGTCGAACCATTAGGCTTTTTTGAACATGCAATCGTCTGCAAACTCGGAACAGACGCCAAAGGATTGATCCCGAGAATCGGCAGGAGACTGAGAGAAGCTTCATTCACAGTCTTCAGCCCCAAAACAATCTTGAACACTCTCGAAAACAGGTCTACTTCAACGTGACAAGAAGAACACCAATAAACACCAGAATGCCGCCACCAATGGCGAAAAGTGTTATTTTTTCTCCCACAAAGGTCGTTGCAAACAGCGCTGTCACCAGCGGTTCAGCGAACAGAAATGAGCTTGCTACCGCAGCTCTGACTCGTTTCAGAACATAAAACCAGATGAAATAACCTACTAGTGAACATGTGAAAGCCAAGAAAAGAATCAGCAACCAGCTACGCAGACTCATGGCAAAGATCAGATGGAACGAGTTCTCGGCCAAAGAAAACGGAACCAGCAACAACCCACCAAGAATGTTCACGTAGGCCACGATGAGAAACGGGTCGTACTTCTCCATCACCTTCTTCCCAAGAAGCGTATAACCAGCCCACATCAAAGGCGTCAAGAGCAACACGAGACTTCCCAGCAAAAAGCCAATGTTGCCCTGAACATCCCATGCCCCTCCAGCCACAACAGTGAAAGTGCCAACCGCCGCAACACCAATCCCAGCAACCTGTTTTCCAGCAAGACGCTCGCCGAACATCCGCATCGAGAATATACTGATTAACACAGGAGAAAGCAAACAAACCAGAATAGCCGCAATCGACGCACCCGCCATCTGGATGCCAGTGTACTGAACAATGAAAAACAATGTAACGCCACTAAGAGCCAAAAACACCAATGTCTTGGCGTAACCCTTCTCGACACGAAGCCTATACTCAGACTTTCTAGCCTTATTGACGAGAAGCACAACCAAAAACAGGACACCCGCGACAAGAAACCTGAAAGTGGCAATGGAAACAGGCGTCAAGCCCTCCTGCAATAATTCCTTAACTATAACAAACGAGCTGCCCCAAAAAATAATCAAACACAGCATCAGAAAAACGCTGAAAGGACTGATCACCCTCGCAGGCATACCTTCTGAACCGTGTATTCGAACCTATAAACAATAGGATAAGAAATGGGCCGACTGGATTTGAACCGGCGACCTTTGGCTCGTAAAGCCCCTGAACTATCATCAGAAAGTGAGCTTCTTGAGAGGTTTCGTGATTTTCAGATTGTTGATTTGAGGAGAAGCAAAAGAACAGCATACGAGAAGGTTTGGTTCATTAGAAGACTTCTGAAAGCTGTTGGTTTCCGAGACATATGTTGATGCTTTTTGTGGAAGAGTGCCAAAATCTGTATTGGCGAGACACTGTACTGATTTCTCCCCACAAAAACTCAGAGATCTACGAGAAGGCAGGCATTGAGATCTTACCCTAGCCTTTTTGGTCAGCACTCTTTCGCGAATTCCAAACGTGGGAGAACAGTGCGATTTAACCTGCATGCTCTGACCATACCACTAATAAATCTAATGTTCCACTTTCACATCTAACGGCACACTCTTCAAGCATATGTCCAAGAAGTGCGCTTTGCTATCTCTTGCTAGATTTCTCCAGGAGTTCTCTCATCTTGCGCAGTTCGGACAACATTTCAGTACTTGTGTCACTCGCGGTGGTGGCGAACAATGGTTTGCCTCTCACTACGTGCAATATGTTCTCCCTTGTTTCCACGAAGTCTGAAACATGCATGATTGAGGCTTCGGCTCTTCTCTTGCCCGGGCCTCCGGTGCCCCCTGCTACGCCAGTGTAGCCTGCTGTGTAGATGTCTACAGTGGCTATGCCAAAGCTTCTGGAAAGTGGGCCTTGTATGATGTCTACTGACATTACCCTGGCATAGGGTACAGTGTGCTTCATTTTCCACCAAACACCGTGTTCAACGACTACTTCGTCGCGAGTGAGCCGATAGTTGATTGATTGGTAATACTTTCGGATCCAGTAAAACGCGAAGCTGGTTATCAGTGCAATAGGAATGAAGAAGGATATGGCTGGAATGTAGGCATATGATGGGTCGAGCATGTACACTAGCAAGGTCACGATCAGTCCGACTATGATTTCGGGCATAATTGCGATCAGGAGGTAGTAATCTAAGAGCTTGACCATGTTTGGATGAGGCTTGAATGATTTCTCCACTTCCGCCAACCCAGTTCCCCCTTGTTCTTAGGATAATATGCTCTTAGTGGTTTGGACCTCTTAAGGATTCCTTGCCGCGCGCCATTGACAGTAACGTTAATAAATCTAATGTTCCGCACCACACATTTAACGGCACTTCCGGACACTGCCCAAATAAAGAAAGAGGCGCGCGCAGAGAAGCTGTAGGTCTAAGGGATATGCCCCAATGGCTCATAGCCTCGTTATTTGTAGCAGTTGCAGTTAGCGCCTTGGGTGAGATGGGGGTATTCAATTCTAACCCACTCCTAGCAACTCTGATTTCTGTCCTGACGTGTCTTTTCCTCATCCTACTATTTTCTCTACAAACGCAGAGTGAGGAACAAGAAGTATAATGCAAACCCTGATTCTCCCACCAGCGCGCGCTATGGCATTTTCGGAAGACATAATCTAGGCTTCACCGTTTTGAGGTTACTTTTGGCTTTGCATTTCCTTGATTTTCTCTTCAACGGCTTTCAGTTCATTCTTGAGTTCTTCCACGTAACTCTTCAGCTTCTCAACTTTTTCGGCCTTTGTGAAGAAGCGTCTCCTGTAACCGTGTCCGTCTCCATGCATGCCGCACCCACAGTGGTTTTCATGTCTATGATGATGCATCCCACAACCACATTCTTCATTCATGTATCATCTCACCTCTTCCTCTCATACTATAGAAAGTAAAGTATTTATGCTATCAAGTTTATAGCGACATAGTTGCTATCACCAATGAAAGTGGCCTGCATGCATAACAAGAATGACGTAGTCTGTTTTTGCCCGCTTGAAGGAATCATAGACGTGATAAGCAAGAAATGGGCACTCTTGATCATCAACGCAATAGGGAACTACGGTAGCCTCAGATTCAACAAACTCATGAAAGAACTGCACGGCATAAGCCCCAAGACACTTGCAGACACGCTAAAACAGCTTCAAGAGGAAGAGCTACTTAAGAGAGAATCATTTGCCGAAATCCCGCCTCGTGTCGAATACTCATTGACAAAAGATGGAGAAGGTCTTAGAGAAGCGGTGATCCCGATCCTAAAATGGGCTGCCAATAGGCAATGCTCAAAAAAGAAATGTTCAGCAACCTACAATAAAATCCCCGCACACAGAATAAAAAACAGAATCACTCAGAAAAATGCGCATGCACAGGCAGGGAAGTAACTCAGGACTTACTAGGCCGTCTCACCCAGCATGATTCTTACTTTTTTCTCGATTTCGTCTCTGATCTCTCTCACTTTCTCTACCGGTTTCCCTTTTGGATCCTCAATTCCCCAGTCTACTACTTTGTTGAGCAATGGAGCAGGACAGAATCCTTCGGCACCGCAGCCCATCACGATTATCGTGTCTGCTTCCTGAACCATCTCGTTAGCAATCAGTTTTGGCCTGTTGGCTGATATGCCTAATCCTTTTTCTCGCATGGCTTGAACAACAACGGGGCTGACTTCCTTCGCTGGCATAGTGCCAGCACTGACCGCCTCAACCTTGCCCTTTCCATAGGCATTGGCAAAAGCCTCTGCCATCTGGCTTCTACCCGCATTCTCAACGCAGACAAACAGAATTTTCCTCATAGCTTCACCCTCGCGCGCCGTTTGATCTCCTCACTGATAGTTTTCGCATGTTGATTCTTCAAATAACACTAGAAACAATGGAAATGTTGATAATAGGTGGGCCGGACCGGACTTGAACCGGCGACCTTTGGCTCGTAAAGCCAATGTCCTAACCAAGCTAGACGACCGGCCCTCAACTGTTCTGTCTTGTTTTTCTCTAGAAGGTCTCAAATTAAGGTTTTCCATGTTGCTGCTGTTTTGTGTACAGTCCGCGCTCACAATGCCGTTCACGTGAATGAAGGAGAGCGTATATGATAAGGCGAGAGATGGCGGATCGACAATATGCTGCGTTCTTTATTTGTCACGATGTATCTAGGATTTAATCGATGATTCTTCCATAGGTCACAAAAACTGAAACAGAACCGGCAATAGTGCTCTGGGAAGATTTTGGGGGTGCTCTCCTTTGGCTGGGCTCGTGTTGCGAAAAAGTTATCTATTAATTACCAACTAGAGTATACAGGGGAAAGGCAATTTAGCCTCTCTTTCAGCCTATTCTATTGATTGAACTGCGCTAGCGCGTGTGATGCCCTATTCACGATTACTTATTAGCTTATCAATTAACTGTACTAGGTACTCCTCACTGACCCTCTTCCTAAATTGTTGATATAATTCATCTGATAGTCTCCACTTGTCTTCCACAGTCTTCCCAACTTTGGCAGGTACGCCGTAAGCAATGGAGAAATCCGGCACATCCTTGGTCACGAGGCTAGATGCGCCTATAAGACACTCTCGACCTATGACCACGCCAGGGAGAAGAGTGACGTTTACAGCTATCCTGCTTCCAAATTTGATATGAGGCCCTATTGGCGTGAATTTCTGGATATTTCTTCTTCCGTGCAGAATTTGTGGATCATTAGCACCGACAAATTCAGGGGCAATGAACACCCAGTCCTCAATAATTATTCCTGTTGTTACGTGACACTGGGAGTGTATGAGCACGTTGTTGCCAATCCAATTCTTCCCTTCGCTGGCGCTCAATGACCCAAAGATGGAGTTATCGCCAATGTTAGTTTCTTTTCTCAACACGGCGTTGGTGCCTATCCTAGTATGACTCCCTATGCTGCAATCATGCTCTATGAAAGCACCAAACTGAATAATGCTGCCGTCTCCTATTTTGGTATTTTCGCCGATGTAGGCATGAGGAAAGATGGTGACATCATCACCTATGGACACGTTCTCTCCAATAATGCTGTTCTGCCCTATCTTTACTCGTTCACCGTAACTTGCATATCCGTTTTTCATTCTAGACTGCCTCCAAGTTATGGAAATAACAGTGTTTTCGGCTTGATTCTTTTGTGCCGTTTCTTATTGCCATGGTCTTATTAACTTTTCTGGACACGCCTAACTCTTTGGTTACCTATAGTTGAATCAAAAACCATATCAATATGTTGCCCTACTTATGATTTGGAGAGAGAGAAGTTGTCGAAGAGAATAATAGTTTTTGTAGTGATGATGACATTATTTCTAACCATTTCGGCAACGATAATCTTCAAAATTTCAGGTAACGTAACAAAAGCAACTGGGACGAACGTGTTGTTTAAAGATGATTTTGAGGGATACAACGTTGGCACTTTCCCCTATGGGGGCGGGTGGGAATTATGGTTTGATGGAACCGGAAGTGCGTATCAGATTATCAATGATAGCGTCTCTGCATCTCCAACAAGATCTTTACAACTCTTAGGACTCGATGGATGGGCTGCCTTCGCTGCTAAACGGTTTACGACGGACAGCTTAGATATCGGTTTTCAAGTGAGCGTAAGAGTTGCTGAGACAAGAGGGGGGAATCATGACGATGCGCGGGTGAGTTTTACCAGTTGGACATCTCCTAGTACATCTAGAGAAGTTGCGCCGGTTGTTTTCGAGGACAATGGCACGATTGCTTCAGACGGTAAGATTCTGCAGCCTTACGTCGCCAATAAATGGTACAAAGTCACGTTGGTTCTCAACAGACTTAGTGATACATATTCTGTTTGGGTAGATGGTGTGTTATGCGGGGAAAATCTCAATGTGACGACAAGCTCACCGCCTGAAACTCACAACCCTTCATACGAAATCGAAGCGTTTTCGGTGAGTCAATGCTACAACCAGATTCTAACATATTTCGACGACGTAGAAGTCTTTGCGTCACCAGTTCTTATCATGGGAAGTCCTTCTAGAACCCCCGTCACGCCGAGTTATAATGAAGACGTTGCTGTCTCGGTTGCCATCACCGGCGATGCACAGGTTGACCAAGTCTTGCTTTCCTACACCTATAATCTGACCTGGCAAAATGTTTCGATGACTAAAGTTGATGGTACCTTTAACGCGACGATTCCTTCTCAACCATACGGAACTCTTGTCCAGTACAGGATTTACACGAATGACACCGACGGAAACTGGTATACCTCATCAACGTACTCATACACGGTATCTGACCTGTTTCCTCCAGAAATTGTTGGAGTTAATTGGACACCCGAACAACCTTCGGTAAATGACACAGTGAAAGTTGCTGCAAACATTACTGAACCTGCTGATGCAAGCGGAGTAGGCAAAGTCTTGTTTTCTTTTAGGGACTGTTTTGGTCAATGGTGGAACACCACAATGACGTATGATGAGGCAAGTGGTCTGTGGAATGTGATAATACCGCAACAGCCACATAACGCCACAGTTCAATTTCAGATTGTAGCTTACGACAAGGCTGGAAACATGGCCATCAGAGAAAACGATGTCTACACGGTGTTACCGGAGCTCTCATCAACCATAATTCTGTTGCTAAGCCTAGCCTCAATAACGCTCACTTTTGTGATGAAAAAGAAAACATCCTTGCTGAGTAGCCACAGGTTATTCACCTAACTACCGCATTGCTTCGGGAACCGAGAGAACGCTGTCTGCGATGCCTCACGCGAGGATTTGATAAATGGTGCCTCCTTGAGAAAACTCTACCACAACAATACTAGCAGCCTGAAAGAAGTGCACAAACGGAAGAGCCTGAATCAGGCTCTATTTCTGAAAATAGTGGGCCGGACCGGACTTGAACCCGCGACCTTTGGCTCGTAAAGCCAACGTCCTAACCAAGCTAGACGACCGGCCCTCACGTTTTCTCTTTTGTTTTCACTGTACAGTCTTAAATTAAGGTTTCCTGCCCTGTGACTGTTCTGCGTAATATTTTTGTGCAGCAGAGCTTCCGCTTCATGTAATTCTTAGAGCTTTGAAATGTCTGCAGTTAAACCTGAGTGATGCCAAGGCTTCTCACTAAGAATAAATATGAAGATGTCATCTTCCAGTATAGCAAAACTGGAGTCACAAGAACCAAGCTTTGCATAGTGACGCTAATCTTTGAAGGTGAGAAAACGAAAGTTTGGTATGATGCCTGTACCGGCAAGCAAGTAAGATATGGTGTTGCCATAGCGAGAAGACTGAGACCTCTAGGTCATGAAGTCATGCTGACTACTAGAAAACATCCGGACACTGTAGCATTAGCAAACCTGCTTGGGGAGTCCTTTGTGATCGTTGGCAAATACGATCCGACTTCGTTGTCGTCAAGACTCAAAGAAAGCACGAGACGGCAGTTACTGTTTTGCAACATGTTTGCGAAAGGTATACCTGATGTGGCAATATCACATCACCCGATAGAGATATGCAGAGTCGCCTTTGGGTTGGGGATACCGAGCATTGCGACACATGATACCCCTCATGCTGAAGCTGCAAATAGGCTGACCTTGCCGTTAGTCGATTTTCTGGTGGTTTCAAAGGCTTTGCCAAAGAATTGTGTTGGAGGTTACGGGATAAGGAAGATATTCTGGTTTGACGGAGTGGATGAAGTTGCCTGGATCAAAGGCTTCAAACCCAGCGTCGAGTATGGTTATGGAAAGCCGTTGATTGTAATCAGAGAGCTTGAGACAAAGGCTGCGTACGCTCAAGGAAGAAAAGATCTGACAAGAACCTTGGCGAGGAAACTAGCTTCAATGGGTAAGGTCTTGTTCTTGCCTCGTTACCGAAGACAACCAGAAAAAGGCCTAATCATCCCGAAAGAATTCGTCGACTCGGCCAGCCTAGTCTCTCAAGCTGATCTAGTCATTAGCGCAGGCGGAACGATAGCCAGAGAATCCGCCTTACAGGGAATTCCAACAATAGTCATTCCGTCATTTACGAGTAACCAAGTCAATGATTACTTGTCCAAGAAAGGATTTCCAATATTCACCATAACCCCCAGTAAAGCACTTGACTACGCCAAAAGACTACTGAGCAAAAAATGGGACGTCGAAAACCTCTTGGAGAAACTGGAAAATCCCTTGGACATAATAGAAACGGTAGTCAGACAAGAAGTCGACCGATAAGACAGAGCGCGCGCGCTTCTAAACCGACTAACGTGTAAGTTTATATGAGCCATTTCACAAACTTAGCGTGCATGGTGAGACTATGGCCAAAGAAAAAGTATTGATTTTGGGTTTGGGCGAGGTTGGCCATACTTTGTTTCATTTGTTCAAAGAAAGTGGTAAGTTCGACGTCTATGGCTTTGATTTGGATAAAGTGAAGATGCGAAGCTATGTTGGTCAAGTGGAGCCACCACAGAACGTCGATGTGATGCATGTTTGCTACCCTTGTCCTGACCAAGAGAAGTTTGTGCAGACGACTCTGAAATACATAGGGCTGTTCCGACCTAAACTTACTATAATTGAAAGTACGGTTAACCCTGGAACAACTCGAAGAATCTTCATAGTGTCAAAATTGCCTATGGTTCATTCGCCGATGCGTGGAATGCACACAACGCCGGAAACGATGAAGAGAGATGTCCTTTTTTGGCGCAAATACATTGGTGGCACAACAGAAGATTCGACAAACGCCGCAAAAACACACTTTGAAAAACTTGGGCTGAAAGTCAAAGTTCTAAAAGGACCCGAAGAAACAGAATTGGCAAAATTGTTCGATACAACTTACAGAGCTTGGATGATTGCATGTTTCCAAGAAATGCATCGAATTTCGAGATGTTTCCAAGCGGATTTTGATGAAGTCGTAGACATGCTGGAAGATGGTCACCGCGTAATTCTAGACAGACCTATTCATTACCCAGATGTTATTGGAGGACACTGTTTGATTCCAAACACGGAGCTGTTGCTTAAGAGTTACGATTCCAAGTTCTTGCGTCTGATTTTGGAGTCTAACGAAAAACGAAAAGAAGAAATTAGAGACAAGAGCGTTAAAGAAGAAGTTGAAAAAGTTAGGAAAAGGGCAACTGCTCTGCAAAAGGAAATCGTGAAGCGTTGATAAACACACGAAAAAAGCCTCTGAAACAATAGATAAAACGCTTCTACAAGAAACCACTTGAAGCAACATGATGAAAATAGGAGTGGACGCAGTGATGAAATTTGGCGAAGAATAGTGGCACGCGCCAGATACTCGAGGTTTGTTCATGAAAGTGCGAATTTCAATAATTCTATTAGGTTGGAACAGTAAAAGATGGTTAAAAAACTGTCTTACATCGATCTTAAGCCAAGATTTAGGTGAACCATTTGAAGTGTTATTAGTGGATAATGGATCAACAGACGATAGCGTTAAGTATGTCAAAGAAGACTTTCCGGAGGTCAAGGCTGTAGGACTGGACAAAAACTATGGTTTTGCTGAAGGAAACAATCGAGCATTAGAATATGCTAGCGCGCGCCAAGTTTGCCGCTTCCGCCAGCAATAATCACTTTCGTCATTGCCAAATTGGCCCCTTAGTGTATATCTTGCTTTGTGTCTCCTTCGAATTAAAAATCGAGCCGTAGTTCTCAAATTTGGGAAGTCGGTAATCTTTGAGCCTGTCTTCATGTATATCGGTTATTTCTTTTATGGCTAGTTGAAAAGATCCTTTGGGTTTGAACCCTAGCTTCTCTATCTTGCTGCAACTCACTTTGTAGTCGCGAAGGTCAACAGCGCGCGCGGAACGAGTGGGGCAGTGTCCCTTGGCCGAAAATCCTAAATTCTCCTCTCAACTTCATAGTACTTTCGACTTTGGTGGTGTATTTGATCGTTACGCGAAAGATCGATCGATCAGGAAAAATCAACGCGCACATAAGCAGTGGGCAGCGATCATATGAACAAATCCTGTTCTCTCAAGGACTGAGCGCGCTTACGCTAAACAATGGTACATACGTCCATCCGCTGTGGTTTAATTATGTAAAAAGTTGGTGATGAAAAATGGATCAAGACTTGCCGTTGCCTCTAGTTTCGGTTGTTATTCCAACGCACAACGCACGAAATCATCTTAGAGAATGTTTACATTCCATGGACAAGACAAAGTATCCTAACTACGAAGTTATCGTTGTGGACGCTGCCTGCACCGACGGCACCTATGAGATGTTAAGAAAAGACTTTCCTGATGTGAAAGTCTTCAGGGTAGGAGATATCGGATACGGTGAAACCAACAATCATGGTATGATCAGGGCGCAAGGAGAATACATAGTTTCCATATGCGACGACTACACAGTGCACGCAAACTGGTTAGATGAATTAGTGAAAGTAATTTCACCATCAAAAGATATAGGGATTGTAGGAGGAAAAGTGTACTCTTACGGGACAAAAAATACGATAGTCTTCGCCGGACGGAAAATTACCATAAGCCTATTAGGAATAGTCTGGGGATTTGGAAGCGTGCGCGAGCGTGAGGAATATGATGAAATCAGAGAAACTGTCTTCTCCCCTGTGCCCATGGTCAGAAGAGATATCCTTCCTATAGTTGGTCTATGGGACCCAGACTATTTTCTACAATTTGATGATACGGATTTCTGCTTCAGGGTGAGAAAGGCTGGATTTCGATTGGTCTATGTCCCTACCTCAATAACTTGGCACAAAATAGGTGGCACAACGCCTTTGGGTTCACCACGATCTGTTTATTACACTTATAGAAACCGAATTCGATTTATGATGAAAAATTTCCCTGCATATGCTCTACTTACAGCCATGCCCCTTAGCTTCGTTCCATTCCTTAGAGCAGCCCTAACATTCATATTACACAACGAGTTTAAACATTTTAAGGCATTGCTACGCGCTTTCATTTGGAATCTTGAGCACATGAGGGAAACGATTCAGGCAAGGAAATATCCTTTCTATCAAAGCTTCAAGAGATTACCCCCTCAATTAGTGACTCATTTCATAGCGCGCGCTAGCCGTAGATCTTTGGCATAAGAAAATCTCTTGAGATCGACTAGTTCCTGAGCTAGAGGAAAATAATGAGGAAATCAGAGCGTGTGGCTGTTTCGAAATTGGTCAAAAACGGTTTTGTTCACCTTATGGTCTTCGTGCTTGTTCCTGATTTCCATTCGGAATCCAAGCCCCTAGAAGTGACCTGAAAACGGGAAAAGAATTAGGACCGTTTTTCACCCTTTCAATAACATGCATGCGCGTTATCAGTATCTCTCGAAAAATGTGGCTGAAACTTAGAGTATTCAGTCAGTTATTTGCGAAAAACATAAGTAAAACGGCGGAGAATGCAGATTCATGAAAGATTTTGGTGAAAAAAGGGTTTTGGTTACAGGTGGCGCGGGTTTTATTGGCAGTCATCTTGTTGATGAGTTACTTCGAAGGAACGCACATGTTCGAGTTGTCGATGATTTGAGCAGAGGGAAAATCAACAACATCGCACATTGCAGAAACAGGATAGAGTTTATCAAGTTGGATTTAATGGACGCAAAAAATGCAGAGGCAGCAGTGAGAGATGTGGAAATGTGTTTTCACTTAGCTGCTGTCGTCGGTGGCGTTGATTTTATGGCATCTCATCCATCTGAAATTTTGAAGAATGTCTCTATTAACTATAACGTTATTGATGCCTGCAGGAAAATGAATATTGACAGGTTACTTTACACATCCAGCGCTTGCGCCTATCCAGTTGATCTTCAAACAACGGAGAATCAGCCTCCATTGAAAGAGGATGACGCTCTTGCGTATGGAGCCAAGCCAGATGGCGACTACGGTTGGACCAAGCTTCTTGGTGAAATCCAGTGCCAAGCCTATCATAGATCGTACGGGATGAAGATTGCGATAGTCCGACCGTTTAACCCTTATGGACCGAGAGAGAGTTTTGATCCGAAGGACAGTCATGTTATTCCATCGTTGATTAGGAAAGCAGTTCGCAGGGAGAACCCTTATGCCGTTTGGGGAGATGGCAAACAGGCAAGAGCTTTCGAATATGTTGAGGACGTGGTCGAGGGAATTATTTTGGCAATTGAAAAGAAAGTCGACGCCGATCCGGTAAATCTAGGGGGCTCAAATCCCGTTACTATACGTGAATTAGCTGAACTTATTTTGCGGTTGACCGGTTACAACACTTCAATAACGTGGGATACGAGCAGGCCACAGGGCGTTAGGTCAAGGAAAGCAGACATGTCAAAAGCGCTGAACGTTCTCGGATGGAAACCAAGAACCCCTCTTAAGGAAGGTCTAACGTCAACATTAGATTGGTTATTAAGAAACGATCTGAAACTGGCTATGGATTAGAGTAGCACATAATTCGCGCGCGCTTGTTTTCCTCGTTTTGCCCCTTCCGTCAATTCGTCTAAATGGCTTATTGCGCACTTCATTTTCCCGGAAGTCTTCTATTTTGGGTTCAGCTATTGATCCACAGTCAAGCATGCTCCAATATCCCTATAGCAAAGCATTTTGTAAACTGACCGTCTCCAAAAGGTAGATAAGTTGCATCGACACCATAGCGCGCGCCTTGGTTGCACGCTACATGAAGCCAGCAATTTCCGCGTACACGCGAGCCGAGTTTTCAATCAGGTCGATCGAAACTCAAATAAGATCCCCTTAAGATTCAGGTAGCTAGTTGAAGTGGAGAGGAAAGTCGAGTGGAGCGCATTTTAGTAACTGGCGGAGGCGGCTTCATAGGAAGTCATCTTGCAAGATACCTCTACCAACAGGGTCACTTTGTAAGAATAGTTGACGTTAAATTTGACGATTACCTCCAAGAAAGATACTACTCCGAAAAACTGACCTTAGACCTTCGTATCAGGGAGAACTGCCTTAAAGCAACGGAAAAAATACGCAAAGTCTACAACCTAGCCGCAAACATGGGTGGAATAGGCTTCATCACAACAGTAGGCGGAGAGGTAATGCACGATAATGTCCTCATAAATGCAAACATGCTCGAAGCCTGTAGGCGAGGCAAAGTGGATCGATATCTATTCAGTAGCTCCGCTTGCGTCTATCCTACCTTCCGCCAGACAGATCCAAACGTGGAGGGTCTGAAGGAAGAAGATGCCTACCCGGCTGATCCCGACAACTTCTACGGGTGGGAGAAACTCTACTCTGAAAAAATGTGCGAAGCGTACCAGCGCGATTTTGGAATGGACATAAGAATCCTTAGATATCACAACATCTATGGACCTGAAGGAACATACAAGGGTGGAAGAGAAAAATCCCCGGCAGCCTTATGCAGAAAAGTAGCAGAAGCCACAAACCCCGGAACCATTGAAATCTGGGGTGACGGAGAACAAACAAGATCATACTGCTACATCGACGACGCCCTTAAAGCCACTATACTCCTAATGGAATCAAACTACAACAAACCCATAAACATAGGCTCCAACAGACTAGTAAAGATAGACGAACTCGCTGATATGATAATCAAAATCTCAGGCAAAAAAATGACTAAGAAACACAACCTCACAGCACCGCAAGGAGTACGAGGCAGGAATGCTGACCTCACGTTAGTCAAAAAAGTACTGAACTGGGAACCACAAACGACGCTCGAAGAAGGCTTAGCGAAAACCTATGAATGGATAGAAAAACAGGTCCGCCGCGACAAAAACCCACACTGACGCGCGCGCTAAGGCGCAAAAACCATCGCCTATGATCCGGTAGCTACACCAAACGCCAAATCAATTCTTGGAGAGAGGATCACATACGCTTCCTCTGCAATTCAATGTCTAAAAGATACTGACTGCCGCATAATCGTAACAGAATGGGACGAATTCAAGAAACTCGGAGAAGAAGACTTCCTCCGAAACATGCGACAACCCGTCTTAGTAGATGGAAGAAGAATACACGAAGCGCGCGCGTCACCGTTTTCTTCCGTGTTGACGTTGGAGGCAACAGCGCACGCGAAGATATAAAAGCCCAACGCGTGCTCTATGGCTCTTCATAGTAGCGCGCATTGTCATGCAGTGAATAAGCGTTGACGTGTCATCTATTTAACATTTCTGGAACGCTCTTCCAGTGCATCTAGGCAGTTACACCATCAGTCGCGCGCGCGTTCGAAGGCGCTGCCTTAGAACAAGAAGATAGGCCTCGCTTGCGTCTTGAACGTGGAGAAATGGTCTGTATTGCTGCCCTCCAAAAACCGTGAGTTTTTTGTCCTGCGCGCGCGGGTCTTTTTCCGGCGAAGGCCACATTCTATGCAACTCGCAATCTTCTGCTCACCTACTACAAGCTTTTCCGTTTGAGGAACTTCTTCAGAATATTTCTTGTGCGGATTGCATATCTGGCGCTGAGATTTCTGGCTCGAAGGCAGCAGCTGGCGAAAAACATTGGGATGGTCAGGGGCACGTTGAGCTCTCTTGCAATTTTTCCGCATTATAACCGTTATCGCCGAGTGTTTGCCAAGAGAAAGAAAAGAGACGACAGGTTCATTTTCGAAAGGTTTCTTTACAGAAAGAGGATGGAGAAGTTGTTTTTGAAGCAGGGAATCTATGGGAACTCTTAGTTGTGAAGGCGACAAGCGCGTGCGAGAGAGATTCGAATAGTCTGGCAAAATGTCCGCCGCATATTACGGTTTGAGGAATAGGTTAATTAGAGTTTTCAGGCAATTCCATTCTATCAACAGATGAGGAACACTCATGTGTGGTATAGCTGGAATCGTGAAGCTCAACGGCGAAACCATAGACACAACTGCCTTCATGAAAGCCCTGACTATTATGCGCCATAGAGGCCCTGATGATGAGGGTTCAATATTGCTGGAGATTTCGACTGGAAAGTTCGAGGAAAGAGGCGGCCCCGACACGCCTAAAGAATTGCACCTTGCGGATCTGCGTTCACCCAACAAGATAAGGGCAAACTTGGCAATTGGAAACAGAAGGCTCTCAATTATTGACTTGTCTCCCAAGGGACACCAGCCGATGTCCAATGAGGACCGCACAATATGGGTCGTTCTCAATGGCGAAGTCTACAACTACAGGGAACTTCGAAACGAGCTTGTCAAAGCAGGCCACGCTTTCATGGGCGATAGTGATACAGAAACTATCGTCCATGGCTATGAGGAATGGGGCATCAACCTTCTATTGTCGAAGATGATGGGAATGTGGGGCTTCGCACTATGGGACCAGAAGAAAAAGCGAATCATTCTTGCCCGCGACCGATTCGGCATAAAACCGTTATACTACCATTTTGATGGAACCCAGCTTTTTTTCGCTTCGGAAATCAAAGCCATAGGAATGCTCGTCAAATCTGAGATAAACGAAAATAGAGTCGCTGAGTTCTTGTGGTTCAAACCATACAAGGCGAATGAAACTTTCTATGAAGGAATAAACCAGGTAATGGCGTCACACTTCCTTGAACTAGACTTTGACGCAGGAAAGCTGAATGTTCAAAGGTACTGGGAGCTTTCAAACATCGAAACGTCCTACAGAAACATAGACCCTGAAGAAGCCACAAAAAACTTCTACGAACTGTTTGAAAAATCGATACGCTTCCACATGAGGTCAGATGTGCCTGTTGGAACATGCCTCAGCGGAGGCTTAGACTCTTCAAGCATCGTCTGCACAGCGCAGAAGCTGCTGGACAATTCTGAACTGCAAGAAAAAGGATTAGCTGGAGTCAAGAAGCTAAAGACTTTCTCATCAGCGCCTCAAGAACAGAGAATATCCGAATTACTCTATATTGAAGAAATCGTCAAGCACAGCGAGGTAGAACCGTTCTATGTTACCCCCACGTTTGAGGAATTCTTCAACGACTTTGACAAAGTCGTGTCATTGCATGATGAACCGTTCCAAGGCCCAAGCGTCTACATGGGGTACAGGGTGATCAAACTGGCGAAGGAGAATGGGATAAAGGTGCTCCTTGACGGTCAAGGAGGAGACGAATGCCTCGCCGGTTACCAGAAATACTTACTTGATTATCTGTTTGACCTCGCACGGGCACGCAAATACTTCAAAGCCATAAGAGAGTTCATTTCCACAGCAGACCTGACACGGCCGTACTTCACAAAATACATTCGCCGCAGGTCTGGCATAAGCAAAAGCGCGTTCCAGAAAGTCGTAAAGACTGACATGCCCACCGATATACCCAAAGAATATCCAGTGCACAACCTTGCAGAATATTTGCGCTATGACCTGCTAGCGGGCTCGATCATAGAGCTGTTGAAATACGAGGATACTAACAGCATGATCTTCTCCATAGAGAGCAGGGTTCCATTTCTGTTCCATCCACTGATCGAGTATTTGTTCAGCCTACCGATGACTGTCAAGATTCGGAACGGGTGGACCAAGTATCTGTTGCGCGAAGCCATGCGCGGAACTTTGCCCGAAAAGGTGAGGCTTAGACGTAGCAAGCTCGGTTTCCCCGCCCCTGAGGAAGAATGGGCAAAACAGTTGATCAAGGAAAAACCTGACTGGTGCATTGAAACGGTCAAAGCTGCAGGCGATTATATTAAGCTGGAAGGATTTCACGGGCTCTGCGCGCGAATACTGGCAAAGAAAAGGTCAGAGGACATTCAGCTGTTCTGGAGAATAATGATTTTCGCGAAGTGGCTTCAGCTCAACAATGCACACACTCAAGAACGCATATCACGCAGGAAATGAGAGAAGCCTTCCCAGTGATTTTGAAACATATATAGAGCTAGTAGCGCGCGCTAAGAGTCTTGTATCTCTTCATTTATCACCCTAAAAAAGAGGTACGGGACTCAACCTATTACACTTCAGCGAACCTAGGAACACGCATGCGCGCTGTTTGAAAACAATCCACTCCCTTCTCTTTCTTGTCTTTTTCTGAAATATATCCGTAAAACACGAAGGGTCTTAACCGCAAAGCCGAATGACCCAGAACACGCCAGAACGGCTGGTTCAACTGGCAACGCATCTTGCCTGCCCGTATCTGGCTGTGAACCGCCTTGTCAAAAGAGAACTTGCGGAGATGTATGTACGCCATATTATCTGCAATAATAGACTTATACCCAAGCCTTTCCAGTTCAACGTCCAACAATGATTCTTGTGCAATCACGTCTTTGAACCCTCCAACTTTTAATAGGCAGTCGCGTCGAATGAGCCGTACTGCTCCGAACGGTTGTTCGCCAAGAGGAGCAAACCGTTCCGTTTTTTCCCAGTAGTGGTAAAGCCAGTTCCAGACTGAACCGTTCTTGCAGGTTATTAGCCGAGGAGCAACAGATGCCACGTTGTTCTTCAGCAAAGGCAATAGTTCAAGCAGGTTAAGGGGAGTGGTTGCGTCCGCGTCATGTGTGCAGATCACATTGCCGTGCGAAGCTTCTAGACCAAGCTGAAAGTTTTCGGCAAGAGGATTCTTCCATTTGCAAGCGGTTTTGACTATTATATGCGCGCCTGGAAAATGCTGACGTACAAGCCTTTCGGAACTGTCAGTGCAACGGTCAAGAATGAAAATATATTCGTTGAATGACACTTGCTGAAGCGAGTGTAGCGAAACTGGAAGATAGTCAGCTTCGTTGTGAATTGGCATTATCACGCTAACGGTTTGCAAATTTGCGGTAAACCTCCTTTATCATCAACAAAACAGTGAACTGTCTGCCAGAGGACATGTAGCTTCGACACAGCACGTTACCATCCCAGCTAAACCTGTTTCTGCGAATCAGGTTAAGAGCCTTTGACTGTGCAATCTCAGAGTATGATTGTTTAAGAAGGTTTCCAAATTTGTGCTTCAGTGCAAAATCGCGCGAGCTATGAAGCGATATTGGTAAATATCTTTCTTCGTTGTGTATAGCCATTATTAGATCCATTACCCATCACGGAATCCGTCTGACAATAGCGCACAGAGTAAACATACCGAAATCGGGCTTATAGACGAATGGAAGTACGATACTGTTAAGTCTTTTGACCCAAGGCAGACAGTAAAACAACATGTGTTTTTTGCTGATCTGTTCTTCCAATTTGTTTGAGAAGAATATTTCTGCGTATCTGTTCATTCCAGTGTACAACTGGATCAGTAGAGCCCAAGGTTCGACTGCGCTCAAAACCAAAACAGATAACTTGACCTTAGCAGACTAACCATGACAAACGGTGAGTGTTTGGCTCAGAAAGACATGAGGCTGGAGTATTCAGGCTTCGTTATCTTCGCAGCAAAGATGCTCAGCGTTGCCACGGGCCTAATTTTCCAGTTCATCGTGGCCAGGGCGCTGAGCAAGACAGAGTATGATTTGTATTTCAACAGTACCCTTGACGTGATAGGGTATTTCACGCTGCTGTCAGGTGTGCTTCCCTTTTGGGTAATGAGGTCCGCAACAAGAGACAAGGAAGGAGCCATCAAAACGGGCATCGTCGCCAACATGGGGATTTCGGCTGCGGCGGCCCTGGCCTACGTGCTTCTCATCCCCCTGGTACTCCCTGCTCTCGGGATAAGCGCAACCTTTCTTCCAATCTATCTCATTCTCGCCATCCAAGTACTGGAAGTTTATTCCATCGCTGTGTTGGAAGGGTGTCTTCAAACTAGAATACCCCGAACCATAGGATATGGACTATTGATACAACAGTTCTTCAAAGTCTTGGTGGGCTTCGTACTCA
>Ga0315296_10001447_pt1 | contig 20779 bp, 22 predicted proteins | sample YL17G14_18_MG_FD_203921 | JGI IMG/M metagenome (GOLD analysis project Ga0315296, IMG submission 203921) | Sediment microbial communities from Yellowstone Lake, YNP, Wyoming, USA - YL17G14_18 | ecosystem: Environmental > Aquatic > Freshwater > Lake > Sediment | place: USA: Wyoming | collected...
CGGCGTAGACCGCGGATAGAGGTTTGTCCGCCAAACCCCAGTCGGAATCGAAGATAGGAGGCAAAAGGAGAAAAGAACAAAAGAAGATACGGAAGAAGCCGCGAGGGCCTCTTCACATAGAGGTTTGGGTCAGGTTTGGGTCAGGTTTGGCTCAGGCTTTGAGCAGACCGAATTTGTAGTTGGTTGGCCCAGCGTCGGATGATATGATGATGTATATCTGCTTGTATCCGGAGTAACCCGCTAGGTTCTTCGCAACGGTCTCTGGACCATCCGCCAGGTTCAAGGTCTCCATCTTGTACGGCAGCGAGATTTCATCGTTGCTATACGCTGGAGCGTAGATGATGACCGAGAAGTCGACCTCTACAGGCGGCTGCATTGATGCGAAGGACTTCTTGTCGTCGCCATTGTCAATTACCTGTCCATTGATGGCGATGTTGTCCACGTACCAACCCTTCTCCGTGTAGCCCCAATCGGTCATGTACCGGAACGCGACCATCACACTGGTGTCGGCATAATCGGACAGGTCAAACGCCATGTTCCCAGAGCCAAATCCGGTGAATCCGGGCAGGTTCGCCGCGATATCAGGGTGACCCTCAAGGACAATGTCGGATCGGGTATAGTCGTTCGCCAACGAGGTCCACGTCGTCCCGCCATCAGTCGACACCTGCACGAAGCCGAAGTCCCACTGCTCTTCGATTGCGTAGGATGTATCGAAGGTGAGGGTTGGTTCAGTCATCCCGGTCAAGTCGACCGTCCCCACAATGGCTACGTCTCTGAGGTCGCTAGCGCCTGAGTACCAGACATTGCCTGAGAATCCTGGGACAGCAGGAGCCACTGTTGTCAGCGTCCAACCCGGTTCGTAGATGTCGTTGCCGTCGAACTTGAAGCTTAGCCTGGACAAATCTCCAGCTCTGACCCCTTGGATCTTCAGATAGTCAGTAGCGTATGGTCCAAGCAGATAGGTACCGGTGTTGTATCCGTCCAGGGTCCAAGTGTACTGGAAGGCGTAGGACTGGGTGACGAAGCCCATTCCAGGCTTGATCTTCAAGGTAGTGAGCTTCCCCGCCCTCGGATCGTTCAGGTCAATAGACACGTAGTTGTACAATCCATCACCGAATGCATCGGAATGGATCAAGTTGGCCATTTTCCATGCGTCAAAGACCCTCTCGAAGTCCCAGCCTGCATAGCCAGCAGCGGCCAGAGTCGAAGTCACTCCCATTTCACCGTTGTCCGGATTAGCTGCCAGGGCAGAGATGAAGTCCGCTCCCCCGAAGTGGTCATTGAGGTAAATGGCGAACATCGCAGCAGCGCCGTAATCAGCGATGATGTTGATGTCACCCTGGTCACCCCACTCGGTCAAGGAGTTGTCGGGAGTGTAGAGAAATTGCTCGATGTAATCCCATGGCTCTCCGTAGCCGCAAAGCATCTCCGAGTACATTGAGCAGCCCTCGTTGATGAATGACACTTCATCCTCGTCGAGGTCGTCATGCAGCAAGTGCTGGTACTCGTGTGCTACCGTAGAATCGTATACGTACGGTCTAGGAACGTCCGCACCGAGTCTGTTTGTCCAGTCATAGCTGTCGAGGTGTATCACATTGCGATCATAGTAGTATTCGACAGACGGCGAATAGTAGCCGACGACATAGCTCGGATAGGTCGAGTCATAGTAGCTGTTATCGACCATGTTGAACACCATGATCATGAGCTTTCCAGAATCATCGTTGAAGAAGGGTAAGTCCCAGCCTTCAAACATGGAATTTGACCCATCGTGGAAAGCAGGTGTGCCGAAGTAATCCGACTCAATTGGATAGATAACGGTCTCGAATTCATTGATGAGATACTCGACCTGCGAGTCATAGATCGTGATCTTGGACGGGACATCATTGCGAGGATCTCCGTCCGGGAAGCTCAGGTCTGCTGCGACCCATACCTCTACCAGGCTGCCCTCGCCTCTCTTCTCGAACTCAATGAAGTCCTCTACACCGTATCCGTTCACGTAGTACAACTCTCTCTCGCCAACTTCGTAATCGTCGGCCAAACCAGACACACGGGATATCTCTGAGGCTGCGGCCATGACCTCGGCCTTGTTTGGCTGCAAGGCCCGAATTTCGGGTCCAATATCCTTCTTCACCACGTCAGCGATACTCGAGGTCGTCGCTGCGCATGGCACGGCCATAGCGGAGAAAACCCCTACGACCATCAGCATAACTAACGCTATACCATACATCTTTGTTGCTTTCGTTTAGACTCCCCCCATGATTCGACCCTCAAAGAGGGTCGTAGGCTAACGAAATATACCTAGTGATAGTTAACTCTTGTGACTAGCCAGTGCCAAATCTCCGCTTGCGCATCGCCTCTCCTTCCCAATGGTCTCTTTCGAGAATCATGGTGGACCGAAGGGGATTTGAACCCCTGACCTCCTGCTTGCAAAGCAGGCGATCTTCCGCTGATCTATCGGCCCTAGCCTGGGATGGATGCACTCAATGAACAGGCCCGTTAAATATCTTTCCAGGCTAGCTGCGTCAATATCTGGACTGGCTCATGATATCGGATAGCTCTCGTCCACCTCGTAATACTTCTTCCTGCCGTCAGTAATCAGGAACCTTGAGATGATCTCTTCCATCTTTTCGAGCTCCAGCAGGAAGGCGTCGTGGCCGTAGCTCGAATCGATCATGTGATACTCCGCAGCTAGACCGTTGGCACGTATCGCATCGACGAGCTCGGTGGATTGATACGGTGGGTACAGCCAGTCCGATGAGAACGACAGCACCAAGAAGCGAGACCTCGAATTCCTGAACGCGGGCTCGAGGGAATCGCAGCCTGGGGCGAGGTCGAACAGGTCTATCGCTCTCGTAATGTACAGATACGAGTTGGCGTCGAACCGCCTGGTGAAAGCGTTCCCCTTGTGCCGTAGGTAGCTCTCGACCTCGAAGTGCGGCTCGCGGAAGGAGGCTCCGCCAGTCGTACAAGTGCCGTTCTTGGTCCTTCTGCCGAACTTCCTCTTCAGGGTCTCGTCGCTAAGGTATGTGACGTGGCCAACCATGCGCGCGATGGACAGGCCGTCCACGGGTGGGTCCCCGCCGTAGTAGTCTCCGTTCAACCAGCGTGAGTCCGACATTATCGCCTGTCTACCTATCTCGTTGAACGCGATGTTCTGCGCGGACTGTCTGCCCGCGGTCGCGATCGGAATCGCAAGCCTGCACCGCTTCGGATAGGAGACTGCGAACTGAAGCGCCTGGAATCCTCCCATGGAGCCACCGACCGCAGCGAAGACCGTGTCGATGCCCAGGTGATCCAAGAGCTGGACCTGCCCCGCGACCATGTCCTTCACGGTGAGCGTCGGGAAGCTGAGCCCGTACTGTCGGCGCGTTCGCGGATCGATGGATCCAGGCCCCGTTGAACCCGTGCAACCGCCGATTATGTTCGAACAGAGCACGAAGTACCGGTTCGTGTCGAACGCCTTGCCCGGGCCGACGGCGTTATCCCACCAGCCCGGCTTCGGGTCGTCCTTCCTGTGATATCCGGCAGCGTGCGCGTCTCCTGAGAGCGCGTGGAAGACCACTATCGCGTTGGACTTGTCCTCGTTCAGCTCCCCGTATGTCTCATACGTGAGAGTGATGGGTCCAAGCCTCTGCCCAGACTCCAGCACGAGCTCATCAGGTGGCTCACCGAACGTGAACTGCTTCGGCTTGACGATACCGACTGAAGGGCTCTTCACCAGAAACCACCCTCCGGAATGCGATCCTCGGTTAGCTCAATCACCTCTTCAAGGAGGCCTCGAGGGCGTTGTCGATGTCGTCGATGATGTCGTCCAAGGATTCCAATCCTACGGACAGCCTGACGAAATCCTCCGTGACACCGGTCGACAGCTGTTCCTGTACCGACAGCTGAGAATGCGTCGTTGTCGCTGGGTGAATCGCGAGGGACTTCGCATCACCGACATTGGCCAGATGCGAGAATAGCTTGAGGTTCTCTATGAATTTGCGTCCAGCATCGCTTCCGCCTTTGATGCCAAAGCCGAGGATCGCCCCGTACAATCCACGCTTGTGGTACTTCTTGGCCAGCTCGTATTGAGGATGTAAACTCAGGCCAGGGTAGTTGACCCATGAAACGAGCGGGTGAGACTCCAAGTGCTTGGCCACGGCCATCGCGTTCTGGCTGTGCCTCTCCATCCTCAGATGGAGTGTTTCGAGTCCCTGCAGGAACAGGAACGAGTTGAATGGGCTCAGCGCTGGGCCGAGGTCACGCAGGAGCTGGACCCTTGCCTTGATGATGTAGGCCAGCTCGCCAAAGTTCTTCGTGTAGACAACGCCTTGGTACGAATGGTCCGGCTCCGTGAAGTCCGGGTACCTACCTGAGGTCCAGTCGAACTTGCCAGAGTCGACGATCACGCCTCCGATGCTCGTTCCATGACCGCCAATGAACTTGGTCGCCGAGTGTATGACCACATCCGCGCCGTGGTCCATAGGCCTGATGAGGTAGGGAGTCGGGAGCGTGTTGTCAACGACAAGCGGTAATCCGTGAGAGTGTGCAATGCGCGAAACCCGCTCGATATCGAGCGTATCCAGACGCGGGTTGCCGACCGTCTCCGAGTAGAACGCCTTGGTCCGGTCGGTTACAGCACCCTCGAAGTTTTCTGGCCTGGTCGAGTCGACATACTTCACCTTGATTCCGAGCTTGGGGAACGTGGAAGTGAAGAGGTTGTACGTCCCGCCGTAGAGGCTCAGCGATGAGACGATCTCGTCGCCTGGGCGCACCAGGTTGAGGAGAGCCAGCGTGATTGCAGCCTGTCCTGAGGAGACGGCCAAGGAACCGATGCCGCCTTCGAGGGCAGCCATGCGTTTCTCGAAGACGTCCGATGTCGGATTCATCATCCTCGTGTAGATGTTTCCAAATTCTCTGAGCGCGAACAGATTCGCCGCGTGCTCAGCGTCGTTGAAAACGTACGACGTCGTCTGATAGATGGGCACAGCTCTCGCGTTCGTGGTCGGGTCAGGTGACTGTCCGCCGTGGAGCGCAAGGGTTTCGAAGTTCTGTGTCTTCTTTGTCTGCACGAGTACCGCCTCCTTTTAACGCCGTTAAGAAGGCATCATACTTAATCTGTGCGCCGCAACACGAAAGTCTATTGATGTACAAGTCTGCGTGGCGGAAATCAAGATGAGATAGGGCCCTAAAACACACCAAATAGCATTTGAGTCGATAGAAAAGAGAGTTTATTTTAGGCATCGGGCTGATGCGATTACGACCTGAGCACAATCTCGATGTTGACGCCGTCCGGGACCTGGATCCTCATGAGCTGTCTGAGCGCGCGCTCGTCAGCGTCGAGGTCTATCAGGCGCTTGTGCACGCGCATCTCCCACCGGTCGATGGTGCTCGAGCCGCCCCCGTCCGGGCCCTTCCTGCAGGGCACGACCAGGCGCTTGGTCGGGAGCGGTATGGGTCCTGAGATGGCCACGCCAGTCTTCTCGCTGATGGTCTTGATCTGCTTGCAGACGTTGTCGACCTTCTTGGGGTCCGTCCCACTCAGCGAAATCCTAGCTCTTTGCGCCATTTCAGAGAACCTCAGTCACAAAAACATAAGGGATTTGGAAAAGGGGTTTACATCTCCTTCTTTTCGATGTCAATGACCATTCCGGCAGCGACCGTCTGGCCCATGTCCCTGATGGCGAACCTTCCCAGCTGCGGGAAGTCCTTCGCCTTCTCCATGGACAACGGCTTCGTCGGCTGGATCTTCACGATCGCCGCGTCACCGGTCTTCAGGAACTGCGGGTTCTCTTCCTTGACCGCGCCTGTGGCGGGGTCGAGCTTCTTCTGAAGCTCCAGGAATGTGCACGCGACCTGAGCGGTGTGCATGTGGAACACTGGGGTGTATCCGACCGTGATCACGCTCGGGTGGTTCAGGACCATGATCTGCGCGGTGAACGTCTTCGCAACCGTTGGCGGGTTGTCCGCTGGGCCCGCGACGTCTCCTCTCTTGACATCCGTCTTGGCGATACCTCTCACGTTGAATCCGACGTTGTCGCCTGGGACGGCCTGCGGGAGCGTCTCGTGGTGCATCTCGATGGACTTCACTTCGCCCACCTTGTTGGCCGGCATGAAAATTATCTTCATGTCTGGCTTCAGCACCCCTGTCTCGACCCTGCCCACTGGGACTGTCCCAACACCGGTGATGGTGTAGACGTCCTGCACCGGTATCCTTAGCGGCTTGTCGGTCATCTTCGGTGGCTCCTTGAGCGTGTCCAGCGCCTGGATCAGGGTCGGTCCCTTGTACCAGGGCATGTTCGCCGACGGCTTCGCGATGTTGTCGCCCTTGTATCCGGATGCCGCGATGAACGGTATCTCGTCTGGCTTGAACCCGACCGTCTTCAACAGCTCCGAGACGGCCTTCTTGGTCTCGTCGTACTTGGCCTGCTGGTAGCCAACGGCGTCCATCTTGTTTACCTCAATCACAATCTGCTTCACGCCAAGTGTCCTGGCCAGGAAGATGTGCTCCTTCGTCTGGGCCTGCGGACCCTCGATCGCGGAAACGACGATGACCGCCGCGTCTGCCTGGCTCGTACCAGTGATCATGTTCTTGACGAAGTCTCTGTGACCCGGGGCGTCGATGATGGTGAAGTAGTACTTCGGGGTGTTGAACCTCTTGTGAGCGACGTCGATGGTGAGACCCCTCTCCCTCTCCTCCTTGAGTCCATCCATGACCCATGCGAACTCGAAAGTCGCCTTGCCTTTCTGCTCGGCCTCCTTCTTGTACTTCTCGATAACGTGCGGTTCGATGTGCCCGGTATCGAGCAAGAGTCGTCCGACAGACGTCGACTTGCCGTGATCGACATGTCCGATGAACACCAAGTTCAAGTGTGGTTTTTCTGCCGCCATGTTATGGCCTCCAATACCTTCTTTTCGAGCATGATGCTCTTGGTATATTAGTCTTTTTCCGCCTCAACGGCTGGATGTCGCGTCCAGAGACCATCATCCAGCATAGTAGGATGCGTCGTAGGGCTCGGGCTTCAGACCCTTCCTCTGCCGTATCAGCGGGACAGTCTTCTCCTGAACCTCGCGGGGCATCTGCTCGAATCCTGAGTTCTCAGTCGACCAAAGCGCGCGGCCGCTCGTCGCGCTCCTGATCGACGCAGCGAAGCCGAACATCTCGGCCACGGGGCATTTGCCCTGTACCGTCGCTATGTCCGCCTCCTGCTTCATGTCCTCGATTATGCCGCGCCTCTGCTGTATCTCTCTGATCGCGTTGCCCATCATGTCCTCGGGGACGTTGATGAACACCTTCTGGATGGGCTCGTACAGCACTCTTGTGGCCTGGCACATCGAGCCGTAGATGGCGGACCTGGCCGCGGGAATGACCTGGGCTGGACCCCTGTGGATACTGTCCTCGTGAAGCTTGGCGTCGACGAGCATGACCTTCATCGCCATGCACTTCTCGTTCGCCAGCGGGCCCTTGTTCATGGCCTCCTCGAACGAGTCCTTGATGAGCTCCATGGTCTCGTGCAGGTACTGGATACCCTTGGTCATGTCGAGCAGGACGTTCGTCCCGACGAACACAACCACTCCCTTGCCCTCTTCCTTGCTCATCCCGAGGTCCTGGAGTTTCCTGGCCATGGCCTTCGAATCCTTGATCCGTCCCTCGGTCTCAATCTCTCCAGACCTGATCGCCTGCACGATGGCTGGCAAGAGCGGTTCCACCTCTATGTAGAACCTGTTGTGCTTGTTCGGGGACTTCCCCTCGAACGGGCCTCCCTTGCCCGCGACGCACTCCCTGAACACAACGATCGGCTGCGAGGTATTGATCTCCACTTTGTGCTCGTTGACGATCCTATAGTTGGTGATCTCCAGGTGCAGCTCGCCCATGCCGGACATGAGGTGCTCGCCTGTCTCCTGATTGATCTCGACCTGGATCGACGGGTCTGCCTTGGCGACTGTCCTGAGGACTTCCACCAACTTGGGCAGGTCCTTCGTGTGCTTCGCCTCGATGGCCATCGTCACGACCGGGTCTGAATAATGGACGATCTTCTCAAACGCTGGCATAGTCGGGTCGCTTGACACAGTGGAGCCCGCGATCGCGTCCTTGAGGCCCGCGACGGCGACGACATTCCCCGCGTCTATCTCCTCTACCGGGATCCTGTCGGCCCCTACGGTCAGGGCGACCAGCTGAGCCCTGTTCGGGTTCGGCATGCCGTTGATCCAGAGCTCCTGGCCCTTGACGATCTTGCCGCTGTAGAGCCTTCCGACGGCGATTTCACCTGCGTGTGGATCAACGATGATCTTCGTGACCATGTACGCGATCGGCCCCTCTGGGTCGCAGTTCAGCATCCCTTTTCCTGCCGGTGATTCAGGGTCGCCATGCCATATTACAGGTATTCTGAGCTTCTGCCCCTCCAAGGGGTTCGGGAGGTGCATGATGACCTGCTCTAGAAGCACTTCGTGGAGAGGGGCCTTCTTCGCAAGGGACTTCTGGTCTTGGTTCTTACAGAAGTCGTAGATCTGCTTGAAGTTGATGCCCGATTTCTTCATGTAGGGCACCGTGATTGCCCAGTTGTTGACTGCCGAGCCGAAGACGACGTTGCCCGTTTCCACCTTCAACGCCCACTTCTCCTTGAGCTCCGGTGGCAGAAGCTTGTGTATCTTCTCGTTGACCTCATTCACTATGTTGGCCAGGCGCTGCTGCATCTGCTCAGGGGTGATCTGGAGTTCGTTGATGAGCCTGTCGACCTTGTTCACGAACAGAATCGGGTGGACGCGCTCCTTGATGGCCTGCCTGATGACCGTCTCGGTCTGAGGCATGACGCCCTCGACCGCGCAACACAGGATGACTACGCCGTCGATGGCCCTCATCGCACGCGTGACATCGCCTCCAAAGTCGACGTGCCCGGGCGTGTCGATCAGGTTGATCAGATACTCCTGTCCCTTGAAGTTGTACACCATCGACGCGCTCGCGGCGTTGATCGTGATTCCCCTCGCCTGCTCCTGCTCGTCGAAATCCAGCAGCAGTTGCTTGCCAGCCAGCTCCTCGGACATCATGCCCGCGCCAGCGATCAAGTTGTCTGAGAGTGTCGTCTTTCCGTGGTCTATGTGGGCGGCAGTACCTATGTTCCTAATGAACTGCGGCTTCCTCATCAGAGCCTGCGCCCTCTTTATGTTGTCTTCTTTTCTTCCCATATCATCACCATGGGTTCGGCGAAATGTTTCTCAATGGACCGTTAACAATGTGGAAACGGTTTCGGACCGATCAGCGCGCTGAAGCGGCCACTCTCTCGATCTCCTCTTTCTTCGACACCGAGAAAACATTCATGTCGTTGTTGGCCGCGCCGATAATCTCGTCCGCGAGGCATTCCTCGATCGGTTTTTTGCTCTTGTGCGACTGATCCAAGGCGCCGTTGCAGATGTACCTGAGTGCCAAGTCCACTCGCCTGGCCGGGGCGACATCGACGGCCTTGGGGACCGATATGCCACCGTACTGCAGCCTCGTGACCTCCTCTCTGGGAGCGACATGCTGCAGCCCGTCCACGAGCAGCTGTAGCGGGTTCTTCTGGGTCTTCTTCTGCATGATCTCGAAGGAGTTCTGAACCGCCCTGTACGCCTTGAGTTTCTTGCCGGTGAAGTTCTCAGTGCGCATCATGCCGTTGATGAGCCGCTCGACGATGCTCATCTTGGCTTTCGCGAACGGCTTCGTCGCGTGCTTGCCACCCGTGTGCGGGACGGCCACGGGAGATATGTCCATGTATCTCGCCATACCGACATCCTTCACGAGCACTCCGGAGACGTCGAACTCGCCAAATAGGAGGACGCCTCCAGGCTGAGGAGCGGGTTTCTCTTCCTTGGCCGGCTCTTTGACTTCCGGGGCCTTGCGCTCGGTAGGAGACACGGTCGGAGGGGCGGCCGTTGGAGCTTCGACGGCTGGTGTAGGCGGTGCAGCAGCTGCCTGCGGGGCCGTAGCGACTGGCTCCGGGGCCTTCTCTCCTTCTTGAACGGGATTTCCCTCCTCCATGTCTTCACCTTACGGGCTTCTCCTTTCTCCCCTTCACGAGCTCGTTCAGGGACACGTTGTTGACCTTGATGACCTTGAACCGCACGCCGGGGATGTCTCCGTAGGACCGGCCCATCCTGCCTCCGATGCCCTCCACGAGGACCTCGTCGTGCTCATCGATGAAGTTGATCGCGCCGTCGCCAACCGCGAATGCCGTGATCTGCCTTCCGTTCTTGATCAGCTGTATCTTGATGCATTTCCTGATCGCCGAGTTGGGCTGCTTCGCCTCAATACCGACCTTCTCCAACACGACCCCCTTCGCTTGGGCGGAACCCTCCAACGGGTCGGACTTCTCTTTCAAGTGGAGCGTCCGGCGCTTGTAGTACCTGTCGCTCCACCTGTGCTTCTGTCGGTCGAGCTTGAGCTTTCTGGCGGTATATAGGCCTCTTGGCAAGTATTCACCTTGTTGTGCGAGGTAAGGCCTAGAAACGAGTCGCCCTATTAAAACTTGCGCATATACCGTGGGCCATGCCAGAAGGCCGGGCAAACGACATTCAGAGCCTAGCGCCGCAGTGCATGCAGAACTTCGCCTGAGCCTCTGCGATGACCGAGTTGCACAGAGGGCACTTGCGTCCCGTGGGAGGAGCGGGTTGCGCGACGGGCTGTGGCGGCTGTCCCTGTGCCCACGAAGGTGCCGGGGCAGGACCAGCGGGAGGTGCGGGGTTCTTCGGGAAACCGTACATGTACCCCCAGAAATCGGCTATCAGTCTCTGAGCGTCGTTTTCGTATTCGACATAGGACACGGCTCCGACTGCGACTGTGACAGGCAGCAATATGACAGCTCCGAGAACCCCAACGACAGCGCCTTCGTCAGTGAGCTCGGCCGAAAGGCTCAGGTCGATTGCCACCTCGGAGCCTTCAGTGACGGCGTAGACACTCACCGATTGCCTCAGCCCGAGCTTCGAGTAGAATTGAGACCCGTAGAAGTTGTAAGGAGAACTGAAGGTGACCCCGAAATTGCGCGAGCGCCAGTACCAGCTCGCACCCTGCATCGCCTGCTCTTTTGTGATGCCCGTGACAATCCTATGGTCGTGTTTGGTGAACAGGTTCCTTATCATGTGAATCAGACCGCCGCATGGTGCGTCCTATGGCATAATCCCGTTCCACGTTTATGATTCCTGTGGAGTCCTATGGAATCACGGGCGACCGTATGACTCCCCCCGGAGCATGGCAGTCGATATCAAGTGCGCGATTCGGATCGGTTCGGGGACGACCCCCTTCACCGTTGAAGCCCTGACAAGTTGCTCGAGCTCCGACCAGGCCAGGCCAAGTCCGCACGCGAAAACGGGATTGTGCTCAGTCTTGATCTGCTTGAGCTCGTGCCTGGTTATCATGGAATATAGCTCACTCCAATTCTCGAAGTGCTTCTTCAGAGCCGCGGAAATCTTGTCCAGGTCCGGCCTATCGCGAGTGATCGTGATGACAGGGGTTCGCAGCTCAGAGTTCAGCTTTCCTATATCGATCACATTGAAGCCAGCAAGGGCGATGCCGTCGATCATGATCAACTTGATCTGGTCCCGGTACCTCGAGCCAGATATCATCTCGATGAGTCGGTCCGTAGAGTCGGTGCCGTCGACCGTTACCTCCGTCTTCATCACGCTCTCCAGATAGTCCGGTATCCGGACCAGGGCGCCGACTACGAGCGCCTTTCCGTCGCCGAACGTGAAGGGAGAATCGTCGATGCCAAGTATCCTGACATGAGGCTTCATACAACATCACGCAAGAGGCAGAGAGCCGGTGATGGGGTCCAAGTCCGTGTCCGGAGCAGGACCAATGCCCAAGCAGGTCGTCGTGTTGGGCGGGAGCTCAGTCAAACCAGCATCTGACACGAGGCTGAAAGGAAGCCCGGCCCTCGCAGCCATGTCCTTCAGGGACCTGAGCTCCTCGACATCTCGGGCTTTCAGGACGACCTTCCTCTGGCCTTCTCTGTACCACTCGGAAAACCACTTCGCCTTCTTAGCCTTTGCCTCCAACGCGCAGGTCACGGCGGCATGGGCGACCTGAGCCGCTAGCTTCCCTCCGGACATCTTCAGGTCGTCTCGAACCACGATGACCATCTTGTACTCCATCATGCCCTTCTTGATGACCATTCAGGTTCCCTCCTTCATGAGCTCGCCCAAGTCCTCGTTTATCTGCGAGACTCGCTCCCTAGCCTGATCGATTCTCTTGCGATAGTAGACGCTCCTCTGGGGATTGGAAGTAGCCGACGCTTGCGCAGACAGAGTCTTGATGTCGACCAGAAGCTGCTCTCGCTCCCTTATGAGCCGATCCGTCCTTCGCCTCGCCTCGAAGTTCTTTCCCTGCGCCCACGGAGCAGTCTTCAGCGATGGAGGGCGATAGAGAGACGGGTGGATTAACCCGGCTCGAGGATATGCGCCCCTGAGCCATCCCACCAGCACGAACACGAGCGTGACCGAAACCAGAACCCCCCATAGCGGTCCAGCGGTGACGTATCCGTGGCCTTCGGAGCTGATCGCATTCAACATGAACCCGACCAGTATGGCAACGACTATGCTGAGGCCCATGCCGAGCGCTGCGCGGTACACGATATCGTATTCCGGGTCCAGCTCCCCGCGTCTTGGGAAGAGCATGTTCACGAGCGTGTACCCTGGGAGAAAGAACACGAATGCTATTCCTGCCAGCACCTGAAGGGGGTTGCTCATGGGACTCCGGCGCAGAACAGAAGCCGGACAGTACTTAAGTATTTACTGACAGTCGTCCAGCGCACCCGGATACCGAACCTCTGAAACAATAAGTACCCTGCATCCGCTACACGCCCTCGAATGTTCGAGCTGAAGGAACGCGATGGGCTCGCGAGGATCTGCGAGCTCACGACACGCCATGGGAAGATTCAGACTCCGGCAATCCTGCCCGTCATCAACCCGAACTACATGACGATCACTCCGAAGGAGATGCGGGAGAAGCTGGGAGTCCAGATTCTGATCACCAACTCATACATAATCCGCAGCGACGACAGACTGAGCGAGAGGGCCCAGAAGGAGGGAGTCCACGCTCTGATAGGATTCGATGGACCCATCATGACGGACAGCGGGACCTTCCAGGATCATGTGTATGGTGATGTAAAGATCGACCACAGGAAGATAGTCGAATTCCAGTCGTCCATAGGGTCGGACATAGGCACGATCCTCGACGTCTTCTCGGAACCAGACTTCACAAGAGAGGAGACCGAGAGGGCCGTGGACGAGACTGTCAGAAGAGGCAAGGAATCGACTTCCCTCAAAGGAGAGATGTTGCTCGCCGGTCCAGTCCAAGGAGGGACGTACCCGGAGCTGAGGGAACGCTGCGCGAAGGAACTCTCTGAACTCGATTTCGATGTACACCCAATCGGCGGGGTAGTTCCTCTCTTGGAGAGCTACAGGTTCAAGGACCTTGTCGAGGTAATAGTGGCATCGAAGAAGGGTCTGAACCCTTCCAGACCAGTTCATCTGTTCGGAGCTGGACACCCGATGGTCTACCCGCTCGCCGTTCTGCTCGGCTGCGACATGTTCGACTCCGCGTCCTACGCAAAGTACGCCCGAGAAGAACGAATGATGTATCCGACGGGGACGAGGTTCCTGCGGGACCTGCACGGGCTCGCATGCCATTGCCCGGCTTGCAGTCGTACCTCTGTCGAGGACCTGAAGAACATGCCTGAAGATGAGCGGACCAAACGCATCGCGGAGCACAACCTGTCAACCTGCTTGATGGAGATCTCTCGCATCAAGAACGCGATTCACGAGGGATCCATCTGGGAGCTCGTCGAGATGCGAGCGAGGGCGCACCCTGCTCTGCTGGAAGCATTGAGAGTCCTCAGGAAACACAAGGAGTATCTCGAGAGATATGAACCGGCTAGCAGGAAAGGGGCGTTCTTCTACTGCGGACCCGAGAGCTACGACAGGCCAACAGTGAACCGATACCAGGAGAGGTTCTTTGCGAGGTACAGGAGAGCTGATGCCAAGGTTCTGGTCGGCTTCGAGGAATCTGAGAAGCCATACTCGAGAACCTACAGGAAGGAGATGGACGCCGTATCCAGCAAGGTCGATGCCGGTTTCATCGTGGCATCGTTCTTCGGACCTGCGCCCATGGAGCTGGACGAATACTATCCGATTGCTCAATCCGTCATACCGAAAGACATCGACCCTGAGACGAAGAATCGGATGATCAAGGCGATGGAAAGACACGCTCACACTCACGGATACCCGCTTGCAGTCATGTGGGAAGGCGAAGATACGCTGAAGTTCCTCGGAGAGATGTTCCAAGGACCCGCAAGACTGCCGGACCTGGACCTTCTCAGGTGCAGGGCGGTCCTGGACGTGCAATTCGGGAAAGGAGCCGGCGACATCCTCGATGGCAAGAAGGTCGACATCGTGAAGTCCAAGCGCACGGGGAAGATTAGGAATGTGATCATTGACGGCGTCCATGCGCTCTCGATGCGAGCGCACGATGGCCGGTTCACGCTCAGGATTGACGGGGGGAAGATGCTGATGAATGTCCTCACCCCTCCCGGGATGAGAGTGGTCGTCGAAGATGAGCCCGCGGAGTTCGCAGCCAAGGGGAACAATGTATTCTCGAAGTTCGTCAAAGACTGTGACCCAGAGATCAGACCCGGGGATGACGTCCTCGTCGTCAACACGAAGGGGGAACTCGCGGCAGTCGGAAGAGCTCTCATGACAAGAGATGAGATGCTCGCATTCAAGCGCGGGATAGCCGTGAGAGTGAAGGACACCCAGGACTAAGGTTTCTTTGCGATGACCCTATCAGCTACTCCGGCACATGCCAGAAAATCGTCGAGAGTGTGAAGCAGGCTGTAGAGTGACTGCGCCTCCATCTCGGCGACGATTGCGTTTCCCTCCAGCCAAGTTCTCAGATAGCCTTCGTTATCGAGCGATACAGATCCGTGCACTTTCTCGGCAGCTTCCTTGGTGGAGAACTCAAGGTGCAGCCTGCACCAGACGATCGCGCTGTCATTCATCCCAGGCACCATGCTCGCCCAAGAGCAGACAAAATACTTAGAAGTTGGTGCCGATTAGGCATTGCGGACAGGTGAGTCAATTGGACGTCATGGAGTGTCTGGAGACGAGGACTAGCATCAGAACTTTCAAGAGCGACCCCGTTGAGGAGTTCATCATTCTCGAAGCCCTCAAAGCTGCCAACCTCGCGCCTTCAGCGGGCAACCTACAGGCGAGGGACTTCATTGTGGTCCGAAACGTCGCGACCAAGAAGGCGCTCATGGAGGCGGCTCTGAGACAGGACTTCGTGCGCACAGCACCTGCTGTCATCGTATGTTGCGCCAATCTCGACAGGATAGGACACTACGGGGACCGGGGCAGACATCTGTATTGCATCCAGGATTCCGCGGCCGCAGTAGAGAACATGCTGCTCTTCTTGACGAGCAAAGGAATTGGCAGCGTCTGGGTCGGCTCGTTCGATGAGGAGAAGGTGCGGACCCTGCTCGGGCTGCCCAGGGAGATCCGACCCGTTGCAATCGTGCCCATCGGATACCCTGCGGAGAACGGCGCGAGAAGGCGCAGGCTGCCCATGGAGGAACTCACGCACTGGGAGAAATGGTGACCGATGTCCGCTTGGAAAATCAACAAAACCATGGCAATCTGGGGCATATCCTTTGGTGTGTTCGCCATTGTAACCGGGACGCTCCTCCTCAGTGCCGTCGAGGGAGGGTTTCTGGCAGAAGGATTCTTCTTGATCGTTCTCTCCTGGGTGTTCTTCTTTGTGGTCATTGCGATGATCGTGTCCTGGATCGAGAGAAGGTCGAAGAGGAACGAGTATCCGTAGATAGAGGCTTTGGCTCCTCGTCTTATGAGTGCAAGGTAGCCCCGGGAGGATTCGAACCTCCGTCGCAGGCTCCAAAGGCCCGCATGATTGACCGCTACACTACGGGGCTAGTGATGATATTGGATGGCATGATGGAATGCCACTCATATTAACGATTTCCTAGCCTAGCGCTACAGGGTAAGTCAACTTCTGGCGATGAGAACGACTCCGACCATCACGAGTATGCCGCCGAGACCCGTCACAATCCCTATCCCTTGGCCGAGGAGGACCCACGCGAATATCACGGTGACCACAGGTTCGAAATACAAGGTCGCTCCGGTCGACGACGCTGACAAACCAGTAAGAGCCTTGAACCAGAAGACGTACCCCAGGACCGTGCACAGAATTCCCAAGTAGAGAGCAGCGACCCAGAACGAGATTGGGAAGACCACAGGCCAATTGACTGCAGCCTCGATAGCCGCGAAAGGAGCCAGCATGACAGTACCCATCAGGGTCAGGTATGCGGTCGCGACGAACGGATCGTACTTCCTCACGACGCGTTTCCCGTCGACGGTGTACATCGCCCAGAACACGGCGCACACTACCGCGAACAAGCCGCCGACAATGCCCTCCCAATTCGATATGAACGCCGTTGTACCATTCGTTATCACGAAATACGAACCGATTGTGGACACGACAAGTCCGAGCTTCTGTCCGGGAGTGATGACTTCCCCCAGCTTGAAGTAGGACATGAGGAAGATCATGATCGGACACATCAGAGTGACGAGAATGGATGTGATGGACGGTCCGGCGAACTGAACGCCATAGTACTGAAACAGATAGTAAACGCCTATCCCGATGAACGCGAGATACAGAAACAATCTCAGGTCGGATTTCTCAGGAGGGCGCGGTTTGCGGATGATGATGTAGCTCCCGAATATCGAGGAGGCCACGAGGAACCTGCCCATCGCTATCAGCACGGGTGAGGCTCCGTCATCAATGGCCAGCTGGACGACGACGAACGAGTTGCCCCAGATCAGGATCGTGAAGGCAAGGACAAGATACAGGCGCGTCGATGGGCTCATCTCCTGTCACCCACCGAGCCAATGAGATAAGTCGGAGTGGCATCGTTGATCTTGACCCTGAAGTACCCGCCGAGGTCAAACTGCTCCTTGACGACGATCTGCTTGTACTCATCGGTCCTGAATATGGTCGAGTTGCCTTTTCCTCGTTCGGTGGCGAGAGCCATGAGCTCGCGCCCTACCCATTCATCGTTCCGCTCCTTAGCGACCCTGAACCTGAGCTCCGTTATTTCCCGCGACCTGTCCTTGGCCATCCAGCCAACCACCTTCTTGTCCGCTTGAGCCGCTTTCGTGCCGGGTCTGGAAGAGAACCGCGTCACATTGACGATGTCAGGACTAACCTTCTGGATTAGCTCGAGATTTCTCAGGTGATCGTCTATCGTCTCACCCGGGTACCCGACTATCAGGTCAGTGGAGAGAGTTATGAGGGGGACTTGAGAACGAACAGTTTCCACAATGGTTTCGAAATCACTCAATGTATATCCGCGGGCCATGCAGCCCAGGATCGTGTCGCTTGCGCTCTGAACGGGAAGGTGAAGGAACTTGAAGACTTTCGGCTGGAGATACATCTCTGCTATCTGCCCCTTCAAAGGAAGTGCTGTCTTCGGATTCATCATACCGATCCGAAGCCTGAAGTCCTGAGGGAGCGCACAAATCTCGCGGACTAGTAATGGGAGATTGGAGCCGCAATCCAGTCCGAACGCTGCTGTGTCCTGAGCGGTCAATTGAATCTCCCTGGGGCGACCTTGAGCTTCGGCCGCCACCCTGCCCACGATGTCGCTGACCGACCTGCTCCTCAGCTCTCCTCGGGCGATCCGAGCGATGCAGTAGGCGCAATCTCCGACGCAACCAGTCGCTATCGGAACGATGCTGTAAGAACCCCGTGCTGTCGTCTCGGCACGGAAGGGCGCCTTCGCGCACCCGATGGAGTTGGATATTGATTCGAGGTCGCCAGGAGCGACGAAGACAGCGTTAGGGGCAATCGATTCGGCTTTTTGCCGATAGGCCGTCGCCATGCATCCGGAAATGATAAGTCTGGGGACCGATGAGAGCTCCCTGATCCGCTTCATCATGGCGCGTTCTGTCGTCTCGATCACGACGCATGTGACAAGTACCGCGAGGTCGCAGCCCTCGATGTCGTTGACGAGCTCCCAGCCGTGCTTCTCCAACAAACATTCTATCTCACGCGACTCTCCGAAATTGAGAGTGCAACCATATGCTTCGACGTGCGCCTTCATTCCGAGCTGGACATCGGAACCAGCTATATTCAGTTTTCACTTGAAACATCGCGCTTCGGGCGCGTGGCCAAAATTCATATGCTCACATCTCTCTTTTCCGTCGGGATAGCGATGTCTTCAGTGAAACAGGCGAAGAGATACTCGGCGAAGGTGAGCGAGTACGAGATATCAACCAAGAAGCTCGCAAAGGCCGCGAAGCTCAGGGCGAAGGCGGCCAAGCTGAGAGAGCAGGTGGCGAAGCACGAGGTGAAGATAAGGGCTCTCCAGAGAAAGATCGCTGACCTCGAACAGAGAGCCAATAACCTGGCCGGTCGCCCCATCAGATGAAGTCGGAAGAGCCTCCAGCAACATATATATACAATGAAGTAGATATTGTCAGACAATCGTCATACGATGGGATGGGATGCTGGATTGAACAGGAAGCTAGCTGTGCCACTCGCCTTGGACAATCTCTGGGAAAATGCCGCCGCCAAGAGAACCGTGAGAAGGATTTTGAGGGAATCCGAAGAGGATCCCGGTGATATTGAGATCATGAGAAGGTTGGCCGAGAACAAGGTCCGGCTCACGAGACTGTGGGACGATATCGAGTCGAACCCAGTCTCAGCAGAGACCAGGGACGTCCAGAACGATCTCGACTATCTCAAGGCGTCGATCCAGCTCGGGCTGCTCCAGGTCGCGGCCGACCTCGGTGATATACCATACTCGGACGAGGTATTCGAGGAAGCCGTTGCTTGAAGGCGGCCCTTATCATGCGGACACTACTGGAAGGAATTAGGAATCACATCCTGCGATCAAGATTCCTATGGAGAGGAGCAAACGATGACCAAGCCAGACGGTCTGCGCCGTTTCACAAACATATATATACAAACCGACATATTCTTATCGTGGATGCACAGAGGGATGGGAATTGACAGAGGAGAGCTTTGTTCTTGAGCCGGCGGTAGACAGGTGGGCCGACAGGTCCCGCATTATGGACAGGAAGCCCAAAGAGAAGGCACCGGAGGTAGACTTCATGAGCCTCTCAGCAGGCATCATGGCCCCGAGTCAGAAGGCAACCTCAAATCGCATAGACGGACTTCTCTCCAAGATGGTCGAGAACCATCACGTCGTCAGGTACTCCAAGGACATCGACAAGAATCTCGACTATCTCTTCACTTATCTTCAGCTAGACATGATCAACATCCTGGCAGAGAACTACACCAAAGAGGCGGAAGAACCAGAAGACGCAGTCTCTTTGTAGATAGCTAGAGCGGATCTGAAAACGAAAAGAATGGTTTCAGGCCCGTGACCTCTCACAGGCCAGGTTCGGGTTTGGCGTTCAGATCAGCTGTAGTTGCCCACTACCAGCGTTATCTGGCCGGGAACGACAAGTACCGACTTCGGCATTGGCGTCGTGTGGGAAGCTCCCGGGATAGAACCGAATGAGATGTCGTACCTTCCCTCAGGCAGCACAAGCCACACACCCCAAGTGTCTGCGGCCACACCGTTGACATATATGACGGCGGAGTTAGGAGGTGTCGTGACAATTCTGAGGCCGCCTTCAAGAGTAAACATGCCAACGGCGGTCGTTATCTTTCCCTCCTCAACCATCACTTCACTTGTGCCTCGGGTGGCCTCGGTATCGGAACCGAGGGATCGATGCGTGGGGAGGGGGATTTGAACCCCCGAGCTCTTTCGAGCACTGGATGTTTGCCCGTTCCCAATCAGGAACCTGGGATAGCAATCCAGCGCCTTGCCGGGCTGGGCCATCCCCACACGAATTCTGCATAATGCCAAGTGCAGTCTTAAACGTTTGTCGAATCGAACCAGGAGGTCTGGATGGGCGACACAGACCATTGGCAGTCCGATCTTATGCGGACGGGAGAGGAAGGGAATGGCGGAGGTCGCGCGGAATCTCGCGGGGCTGGAGGGTCAGGACGAAACCCTCTTATACGACAGATGTGTAGTGTATAGGCGTAGTTCCGCATGCGGAGCGCTCGGACACTGCCGCAAGGCGAGTTCGAAACGCATAAATACCGCATCTTACTTAAGCGGGGCTACCCAAACATACTCTGCGACAGCGGCGATGGTTGGGAGGAAGGCGTCAACTCGCCATTATCGATGATCAACCCTACTCCATCTGTCGCAGACATGGTGGAGAATCAAGATCTCCGGCGAGGTTCGTGCTCTCTTGATTCTGACGTTCGATGATAGAAGGTTTCGTGCAAATCCTGTGGTGCATCTGTGCGCCACAACGCAGGGAATAGACACGAGTCGGTGAGACTTTAGAACCCTGCCGATTTCATAAGAAACGATCAAGCGACCAACAATAGTAGTGTAGCCAGCCTACAAGATCAATTCCGGTTGATCCTGCCGGCGGGCACCGCTATCGGTATGCGATTAAGGCATGCGAGTCGAGAGGTGCAAGACCTCGGCTGACGGCTGAGTAACACGCGGATAATCTGCCCTGAAGTGGGGGATAATCTCGGGAAACTGAGGATAATACCCCATAGGTGTGGTATGCTGGAATGCTTCCACGCTCAAAGCTCCGGCGCTTCAGGATGAGTCTGCGGCCTATCAGGCTGTAGTGGGTGTAACGGACCCACTAACCTACGACGGGTAGGGGCGTTGAGAGACGGAGCCCCCAGATGGATTCTGAGACACGAATCCAGGCC
>Ga0315296_10001448_pt1 | contig 20770 bp, 24 predicted proteins | sample YL17G14_18_MG_FD_203921 | JGI IMG/M metagenome (GOLD analysis project Ga0315296, IMG submission 203921) | Sediment microbial communities from Yellowstone Lake, YNP, Wyoming, USA - YL17G14_18 | ecosystem: Environmental > Aquatic > Freshwater > Lake > Sediment | place: USA: Wyoming | collected...
CTGCCTCAAGGCCGAAGGAGGCCTGCGCGACGGCCTCGCGCAGCCTGTCGCCCGCCAGCAGACCCTTCTCTCGATCTGCATAGGGCAGAATCATCGCGAACTCGTCGCTGCCGAAGCGCGCCAGGACGTCGGCAGCGCGCGTCTCCAGTTCGAGCCTGCGAGCGACTGCCGCAAGCAAGGCGTCACCTGCCTGGTGGCCGTGAACATCGTTGATGAGCCCGAACGCATCAATGTCCACCAGCAGCACGGCAAGTTGCTCGCCCTGCCTGCCTGCGCGCGAGACCTCTTCGGCCAGGCGCCGCTGGAACTCCGTGTGCGACCACAGCCTCGTCACCGGGTCCCGAAGCGACGCAGCCGCTACTGGCCGGACTGCCCCTGCCAGTTGCTGCGCGATTTCTGCCGCGATGACCAGTGCCACGTCCAGGTCTTCCTCCCGCACAGGGGCGCGCTCCCATGCAGCCTCCAGGACCCCCACAAGGTTGCCTCGTACGCGCACCGGCGCGCCGACGTACGCTCGCGCCGACCCTGGCAGCCGCAGGCCCCGTTGGGCCAGGTCCTCGGGTATGTCCCCGGTAAGAACCAACGGCTCATCGCTGTCGCGAATGTGCTCGGCCAGGTCCAACTCCGTCGTGAACCATCCTGCGCACGTGCCCCCCGACGGGCCAGCTCCCAGCCTGCCAGTGGCGAGGTCCGCGAGCGACAGCCGCGCCGCATCCGCCCCCAGAGCGCGGCACGCGGCGTCAACCATCGCCGCTGCGGAAGAATCGGCATCCGCGGCCAGCGCTGCGGTGCGTATCAGGTTCGCTGCATCAGAGGGCGATTTCGCCTGCTCCATCGGCGCAACCCTTGTTTCCCTGGAAAGGGCCGAGAAGATAAGTGCTATCAGCACCGCCGAGACCCCGAACACCACCGGGCCGAAAACAAAGCCGCGCGGCCCGGCCATCTCGGCAAATGCATAACAGGCTGTCGAAAGCACAGCGGCTGCGATTGCATCTCGCGGCCTCAGCCTGGCGGCGGCGTGCAGGATAGGCACATAGTACAACAGATACTGCGGCCCTCTGTCCTTGGTTATCCATACCAGCCACGTGATCCAGAGTACATCAATGCTGGTGAATGCCAGCGAGTTTTTCTCGAACGCGGCCGCGGCTTTCCACGCCAGCACGACAGAAACAAGAAGGTAAGCGGCACCCAGCCACGCGATAACCTGGCCTGCCGCGCCCGCCTCCTGCAGCCAACCGCGCAGGGCGATCATGGTCAGCCCAGCCAGGAGTATGACCGCCCTGACGGCAGCCGCCAGAGTATCCAGTGCCGAGCCGCGCGCCCCCGACGGCGCCGCCGTTGAAGCCCTCTGCATCTGGCCTTTCATTCCACAGTTTACTCCTTTTTCGCTATTGCCGGAATCGCCGGGGGCGGCTTCTCCCGAAGCCGCCCCCAGGCAGCACAAACCTGCGGGGTCAGGAGACCCCGCGCCCGGTAGGCGACCGGAACAGTCGGCACCTTCGGCGAAAGGGGTCGAAGTCCTGGCATGTATCTTTGCCCGGAAGGGCCTGCCCGCGTGGGTGGCGGTGAAGGGTGGGATTCTTCGCCCCGACTACGTCGGGGCTCAGAATGACAAACCTGGCGGGCGTGGGCACGCCCGCTCTACATTAGGCTTTCAGGCCCGACAGGGCGATGCCGCGCACGAAGTAGCGCTGCCCGATCACGAATACGATCAGCACCGGGAACATCACGATCACTGAGGCGGCCATCAGCAGATGCCACTCGGTCAGGTAAGGGCCCTGAAAATGGGCCAACCCGATCGGCAGCGTTTTCTTGCCCAGGTCGTCAATCACGATCAATGGCCACAGGAACTCGTTCCAGGTGTGAAGGAAGGTGAACGTCCCGAGCGTTGCCAGGGCTGGCTTGCACAGGGGCATGACGATGCGCCAGTAGATCGCGAAAGGCCCTGCCCCATCAATCTTCGCTGCGTCTTCCAGTTCAGTGGGCACGGTCATGAAGAACTGGCGCAGCAGGAAAGTGCCATATGCCGAAAACAGGCCCGGCAGTATCAGGGCCCAGTAGGTGTCGGTCAGGCGCCCGATGCGCATCATGGCGAACAGCGGGATCATGGTTACGACGGCGGGCACCATCAGAGTCGCGACATAGCCCAGGAAGAACACGTCGCGGCCGGGGAACCGCAAGCGCGCAAACGCAAAGGCCGCCATCGAGCAGGTGATCAACTGGCCGGCGGTAACGCAGATAGTCACCAGCAGGCTGTTCAGGTAGAAGACCAGGAACCCGTCGGCATTGTGAAGGAGGCCGAGGAATCCGGTGTCAACGGGAAGTGCCTTCCAGGCCTCGACGTAGTTGCGCCATTCGAGGTGCACTTGCTCCTGCGGGGCCATGGCCGACTCAGGCACCAGGCGCTCCACCCCCCGCGCATCCAATGTCAGCACCCCGCCTGGCCCGCGGCCAATGATCGCCACAGTCGTCTTCCGGCCGCGCTCGGTGATCAGGCCCGCGGGATACTCTTTCCCTCTGACCGCGACCGTCCCGGGCCGGGTGGGAATCCATCTGGGAGGGTAAAGGCCGACGGTGCGCGGGTCCTTGAGCGACGTCGAGAGCATCCACAGCAGCGGCAGGGACATGGTGAAACCAAGGCCTGCAAGCAGCAGGTAGGCGGCGATCGCTGCAATCGCGGCGCGTCCCCTCATTGATAATGCACCACCCGGCGGCCGATCCTCCAGTTGACCAGGGTCAGGCCGAGTATCATGAGAAACATGATCATCGCCAGCGCAGAAGCGTAGCCCATCTCGAACCAGCGGAACGCGTGCTGGTAGATGTAGAACATGAGCGTGGTCGTGGCGCCCGCCGGGCCGCCGTCAGTCATTATGAAAGCCGCGATGAAGCCCCCCTGGAACCCGCCGATCACGCTCATCACGAGAACGAAAAACGTAGTGGGAGATAACATGGGCCAGGTGATATGCCGCAGCCTGTGCCACGCGCCCGCGCCGTCAATCTCGGCGGCCTCGTATAACTCGGGCGGGATGTTCTGAAGGCCAGCCAGGTACAACACGCAGTTGTATCCGCCCACAGTCATCCAGAGGGTCATGATGATGAACGCCGGCTTGGCCCACTGGGTTGACAGGAGCCACTGCGGCGGGTGCGCGACGCCGATTGAGCGCAGCCCGGTGTTGAGAAGGCCGATTTCAGATTCGAAAATCCACTTCCAGAGCAAGGCCACCGCCACGGCGGAGCAAACCTGGGGAAGGAAGAACAGCGTTCTGAAGAACACCCGTCCCCTCAGACGCTGGTTCAGCAAGAGCGCGAGCAACAGCGACAGCGCGATGCCGACCGGTATCCCTGCCATCAGGAACACCGTGTTGTAAAGGTAACGCCAGAACTCAGGATCGTTGGCCGCCAGCCCCCGATGAGTGCGGTGAACGCCCAGTATCTGCGCGAAGTTGCTCAGGCCGGCAAATGAGGGCGTGTCCGTTATCCCCCAGCGCGTCAGGCTCAGCGCAAAGGCGGCGATGAGCGGCAGGAACGTGAAAGCCAGAAACCCGGCGGCGTTCGGCAGCAGGAAAAGAAACGCCGCCCGCGCCTCCCTTTTCCGTGCTGAACTATTGCCAGGCGGACCCATCGGGTCTATGAGTCCCGCGCCTCTTCCTCTCCGGGCAGTTCCTCTTCCTGCTCCGGATAACTGAAGGAATCCACCTCCTGGCCCTTGAAGACCGTGAACACCAGGTCATCGCGCTCGAAACTGGGCATGTAGGAGGAAACCACGTCCTCATCAATCTGCGCGTACAGTTCCTGCTGGTCGGCGGACGAAAGCGGCGCTTCGAGGACGACGGTAGCATGAACGGTGCGGTCTCCGAAGTGAAGGTCAACCTGCGCAATCCTTCGGTTCTCATCCCAGGCGACGAACACCTCGGAGGAACCGGTGCGCACAAGCCTTACTAGCCGAAACCTCGACAACGTGTCCTCCTTGATGGTTCCTGCTTACAAGAGTACCTCAACTCGTTTCAGGGTCCGGGCGTGAGCGCGAACCTTGCCGTCTAGGTAAACACGCAGGCCCCTCTTCTTATCCCAGGTGACTTTCACCCAGTGGCCCTTGCAGCGTATGCGATCGGCGCAGAATTCATCGAGCCCGAACGGCAGCGGCTCCACGACGAGCATCTTCTCCAACTGCGGCTGCACACCTGCCACATACTTGAGAATCAGGTCAACCACCCACGAGTGCTGATAATCGTCAATCCCGCGGTAGGTGCACGGGTTGCCGGTGAATGGGTTGTAGTGTTCAAAGCAGTTCGGCCGTTTAGGGTCTCCATCAGAGAACATCATTCGCACGAACCGCCGGATCAGTTCGGCAGCAGGTCTCCTTAGCGATGGATCGAGCCTCAAGGCCGCGGTCGCCAGCGCCTCGCACGCGTGGCTGTTCGTCATCGGCCATACCCTGCCGCTCCAGGGGCACGAATGCCGCTTGCCCTTCCATTCTGCCTCGGCGTTGAAGTGTGGATCGTCCAGCGCAACAGTCGGCACCGGGAAGCGACTCCAGAACCGGTTCGGGTTCAGCAGGTGCTGCTTGAGCGCACCCAGGTGCCGCTTCGCCGCAATGTCAGTGAAGAACGGATAGAAAGAGACGCTCGGCGAGTAGAGCGATCGCTTACCCTTCTTCGCGCTGTAATCGCAGAACTCTTTTCTCTTTTCATCCCACATTCTATCGAGCACGGCGGCGCGGGTCAGCGCGGCTTCGCGCTGCCACCGCCTTTCATCATCCGGCCTGCCGATGATCGCCGCTATTTGCCCCAGGCTCTATTGCAGGTTGTAGATATAGACCGTGCCGTCAACGCCCTTCAGGCGGATCGGGCGCCACTCGTCTGCCTTGGGGTCGGCGAAGAGATACCGGCTGGAATACTCCTGGCCTGTCTCGCCCTGGTTCACCACATCATAGAGGTGCATGCCTTCCCGGTCGCGCTCGCGCTGGAAATATTCAGCATAGCGTACCAATGGCTCGCAGATCGCCTTCAGGAAGCCCTTGTCCTCGTGAATCGCATAGACTGCCAGGGCCGCATCTCCCCAGTCGGCGTGGTAAAAGCCCTGGTCGTGGGAACAGACTCCTATGTGGCCAGGGAGGCTGCCATTCTCCAACTGGTTCGCAAGGAAATTGAGAAGGCTGCCTTCGGCGAACGAGGGATAGTGCATCCAGCGGCACTCGCGCATGTGGCACTGCGCCGAATAGGATATGTGCCAGCGGAAACCGTCAATCCCCTCGAACACGCATGGGTAGCGCAGCATCCCACGGCAAACGGAGACCATCAAGAGGCGCAAGCCATACCATCGGTACCAGTAATAGCGTGTCAGACGTTCGTCGCTGCACTCAAAGTATGGGACCGATCTGAAGAAGCGCCGCCATTCGCGCTCGCTCGTCTTGGCCACATCTTCGGCAAGCGCATCTCGGAGCGCCGCTCGCGCTCCGCCCTCTTCAGGTGAGACGGCAGCCCCGACGGTTATCGTCTCCGCACCCCGTCCACCAATGCGAAGGCGATAGTGTAGGCCGATGTGATAGAATCCGTCCTGCAGCGGGCGCGGGGTCTCCCGACCCGTCCGCCGGCTGGCGGACGCGGCTTCAGGAGAAGCCGCGCCCAGCCTGGAGCGGCGCACCTTCTCGGCGAACGGAGCGATCTCCCACGTCGGCGCGGTATCCGTCCGCTCCGAAAGGTTGATCGTATGAGATGTCGGCTCTCGATCCGCCCCCAGGGCGACGTGCAGCAGGTATTCGTTGTCTCTCTCGCGCCCCTTCAAGCCAAACAGCGCAGCGTTCTTTTCGATGCGGACGCCACAAGCGGCAGGTCCGCCCGGCTGCTCGCCCCGGTATTCGGGCATGGTCCACAGGATAAAGTTGAGATCGCGCGGTTTATTGCTGCCGTTTCGGATCTCGAGTTTGCTCGCGAAAACCCCGGGCCCGACGACGACGCGCGTTTCTCGAATGCGAAGCCCCCGCCCCTTCCATTCGAGCACCAATCGGTCCGGCCGCCACCTCCTGCCGACGAATTGCATCGGCACGGGCCGAAACTGCTCATCCAGGATGAATACTGTGTAGAGCCGCTCGAGCCTGATCTCAGCCCAATAGCATTCGTCCCAGAAGCCGACGTGCTCCACCCAGCGCGGGAACGGCGGGGCATACATCGCCCCGCAGCCATTCGCCAGGAACCACTTATCGGCTCTCTCTAGAAGGCGCAGTGGGTTGAGCGCCACGAGGCAGCTCCTTAGAGCCTATCCTAAAAACGATCACCGAAAAGGGTTACTGTCATGCTGAGCCCTTCGACTTCGCTCAGGGTAAACGCAGCGAAGCATCCCACTATATACAGGGGATTCTTCATCCGTCCGCCGGTTGGCGGACTGGCGGATTCAGAATGACAGAATGACATTTTCCCGGGACTCTGATTTCTAGGATAGGCTCTTAGCGGCTCTAACAAGACCTCCCCAGGCCATTGTAGCCGCAGCCTTCAGGCTGCGAAACTTCGTCCCACTACCGCGGCCAACCGGCGCAGGCTAAAGCCTGCGGCTACCAGGGGCACACGCTCACTCCTTGGGCGCGAAGATGTAGCGCCTCCTCACATCGAAGAACGGGCAGCCGGCGTGGCCGAACGCGTTCCAGAGCCTGTCCAGCAAATCCTTCGCGGCCCGCACCGGGTCGAATGGACGCGGAATGGCTGACGTGCTGACCTCCAGGTGTTCGCTCTCCTGCCAGCGATTGGTCTGCGTCGGGCCAGAATACCCGCGCGGAAACGGGTAGAAATCAACCGCGCGCGCGTTGTAGATGCCCATGCGCCCCACCATGGGCACCGTCATTTGCGCCCGCTCGCCGACATCCCTCACCAGGTGCATGAAATCTATCGCCACCTCGCACAGGGCGCGAGGATTGATCGTCAGCCCTGCCAGCCCCGGGCGCGCCGGTCGCAGGTCGAGCGCTGCAGCGGGCGCGTGGAACTCAACGAAACCGTTGCGCAATACCTCTTGGTGGCGCCGGTCCGCCAGTTCAACCGCGAATCCGTCGCCAAAAGGCTTCGTGGTGGGCACCCCGATCCCCGGCTTGCCCGGCGGGTCGGTCATGCCCCACGATTCATATGAGTCAACTGCCCAACGCCTGGACATCAGCAGCACCGCGATGCTCTGATCGCTGGGGTCAATCACATCGCGGCGCACGCCTAGCGCAGCGCTAGCCAATCGAATGTATGGCTGGCCGCCAATGGCATTCAGGAAAACCTGCTTGCGCTGCTCGTGCAGTTGGTCCGCCTTGCGCGCCAGGTCGCCGGACTCGAGGAACGCGGCGCGCATCTCGGCCGCGCTCATGCGGTTCCTGGTCGTGCCGTAGCGCCGCCAGAATTCCTGCGCGCCCTCGAAAGCGACCATGTGCGGAGCAGCCATGCTCTCCGGCACGAACACCAGAACCGCCTGCCTCGCCCTCCCGGTCTCAACCGCTGCGGCTTGCAGGCCGGCGATCTGTTCCTGGATGCCTTCCCCGCATTGAGTCAACACGCGCTGCGCTTCCGCGCCGCCGTTCCCCACGCCGTCAACCGCAGCCAGGTTTCCCCTGTTGTCCACGCGCGCCCCGATCAGCAGGTGCCCTCCCGTGGCGTTCGCCATTGCGCTCACGTCGCGCAGCATCTCCAGTTGCCCCTCGTCATGCGCACCGTATGCCTCGCGCCGGAAGTGCACGTTCTGAGATTCCGGCTGGCCCACCAGGGCCTTCAGATCATCCGCCGTCACTTGGTCAACAGGCTTCCCTATGATTGGCATCGAGCGCTCCCTGCTATCCAGTCTTCCGCGCTATCGCGCGCTTGGCGGCCCCGGCGATATGCTCAGCGGTGAGGCCGAAGTGCTCCATCAGCGCGCGCGGAGCGCCGGACCTGCCGAAAACATCGCGCATCCCGATGCGCTCCATTGGAATCGGACGGTTCTCAACCAGCACCTCTGCCACCGCGCCTCCCAGCCCACCGAGGATATTGTGTTCCTCCGCAGTTACCACTGCCCCCGTCTCGGCGGCTGCTTTCACGACCGCCTCAACATCCAACGGCTTGATCGTCGCCATGTCTAGCACGCGCGCCTTCACGCCCTGCGCCGCGAGAGAGTCCGCCGCGCGCAGCGCTTCCTGAACCATTACGCCCGCCGCGATGATGGTTACGTCCTTGCCGTCGCGAAGTTGGAACGATTTCCCAATCTGGAACGGGCAGCCGCTCTCGTAGATGACCGGCACCTTTGCCCTGCCCAGGCGCATGTAAACCGGCCCGGCATGGTCGGCGATCGCGAATACGGCTGCCTCTGTTTCGGGCCCATCACATGGAACGATCACCGTCATGTTGGCCATCGCGCGCACCGCGGCAATGTCCTCCAGCGCCTGCGCCGAAGCGCCGTCCTCCCCTACCGTGATCCCCGCGTGCGTCGTAACGATCTTCACGTTCAGATTATTGTAAGCGATCTGCAGCCTTATCTGGTCGAAGCACCGCCCGGGAGCGAAAACCGCAAAGGTGCTCATGAACGGTATCTTCCCCGACATCGCGAGGCCCGCCGCCGCGCACGCGATGTTCTGCTCGGCGATCCCCATGTCGAAAAACCGCTCCGGGAACTTCTTGCCGAACACCTGGGTCTTCGTCGAGCCCGAAAGGTCCCCATCCAGCACCACCACGCGCGGGTTCTTCTCTCCCAGCCGAGCAAGCGCTTCCCCGTATGCGTCTCTGGTCGCTATCTCGCTCATCTCGCTGCTCCCCCTGAAAGTTCGGCGCGCGCCTGCTCCAACTCCTCCTTCGTCGGCGCGCGTCCGTGGAAATCCGCCACTCCTTCCATCAATGAGACCCCCTTGCCCTTGACCGTATTCGCGATTATCGCCAGGGGCCGCTCGGCCTGCCTTTCTGCCCGATCCAGCGCGTCGAGGATCTGGTCGAAATCGTGCCCGTCAATCACGACCGCATCCCACCCGAATGCCTTCCACTTGTCGGCCAGCGGTTCCAGGCGGATCGTTTGCTCCGTCGGCCTGGTCTGCTGGTATCCGTTGCGGTCAACGATCGCGCAGATATTCGTCAAGCGGTGGTGTCCTGCCGCCATCGCCGCTTCCCACACCTCTCCCTCGTCGCACTCGCCATCGCCCAGCATCACCCAGACGCGCCATTTTGCTGCGTCCAGCCGCGCAGCCAGGCCCATCCCCACAGCAACCGAAAGCCCCATGCCCAAAGACCCGCCCGTCATCTCCGAGCCAGGGACATGGTTGTAATCAACGTGCCCCTGAAGGTAACTATCAATCTTGCGGAAAGTAACCAGGTCCTCGTGCGGAAAGAAACCGCACTCGGCCAGAATCGCATACAGCGCCGCCGCCGCATGGCCCTTCGACATCAGAAAGCGGTCGCGCTCAGGCCAGCGCGGGTTCTTCGGATCGAAGCGCATTTTCGTCAGGTAGATCGCAGTCACAACGTCAATGCACGAGAGCGAGCCCCCCGGATGGCCCGACCCGGCTGCCGCGATCATCTCCACGATATCCAGGCGCAGCCTCTTGACCGTTGACTGCAGGCGCGCCACCAAAGCCCCCCTATCCTGTTTCTGGGTACTCATGATGCCTCCTCGGTGAACCGGCGGGCTGGATAATAGCACCGCGCGCGTGCTCAGTCAACACAGGTTCACGCGTCCTCAAGGCAGAAAAGGTGGCCCTATGCGCAAGAGCATCCGGGCAGCCCAGGCTTTCACCAGCATTGCTCCTTACTATGACCTGCTCATGGCTCCCGTGCCCTATTCGCAGTGGGCCGATTACGTCGAGGAACTGTTTCGCGCCCACGGGTGCAAGCCGGCGCGCGTGCTCGACCTGGCTACTGGCACCGGCAGCGTGGCGCTGCACCTGGCCCTGCGCGGCTGCCGCGTTACCGGCGTGGACAAGTCGCGCCCCATGCTCGCCGTCGCGCGGCGAAAGGCGAGAAAGATCGGGGTGCGAGTGCGCTGGCTGCAGCAGGACATGGCGCACCTTTCCCTGCCGCCGCGGACTTTCGATGCGGCGGTCTGCCTCTACGATAGCCTCAACTACGTTACGAGCATACGCGCTCTCAAGTCAGTCTTCTCCAGGGTTGCGACGGTGCTCATGCCGGGCGGCCTTTTCATCTTCGATCTGAACACGCCGTACGCCCTGGAGCGCGAGATGTTCACCCAGAGCGGCCAGGTCGGCCCGCTGCGCTACGAGTGGAAAAGCCGCTACAACGCCAATACCCGCCTGGCAAGAATCAGGATGGACTTCAGCATAGGCCAGAAGCAATTCCGCGAACTGCACATCCAGCGCGCATACTCCACCCGTGAGGTCTGCGATCTCCTCGAATCCACAGGCCTTCTGCCGCTGGACGCCTATGCCGCCTACACGCGCCTCCCCCTTGGCCCCCGCACCGACCGCATGTTCTTCGTAGCCGCCCCTATGTAGCCCGCGTGCCTCCCCGCCCCGATCGGAGACGAGCGGAGCCTGCGCGCCAACTGCCGCCGACAGGCTGACAAGTCGGCCAGATTGTGCTATCTTACGGATCGAGGGAAGATGCACCATGGTTGACCTTAGCGCCCTCTCCCCGGAAGAGCGCGCCGACATACTAAAAGATATTGAACCCGAGAGTGCGAAAGACGATGGTTCAGAAAACTAGGAGCCGCATCTTCTCTACCTCAACGCATAAATCCCTCCGGGTACTCGCGATGGCTTTGATGTGCCTTATGGCTTCTATGAACAGGATGACTACGGTCACGGACGTGTGGAGAACCGAAAGTACTGGTCTGTTGCAGTAGATCAGTTGGACTTCCTGCGAAACAAAGATGAGTGGAAAGGGCTTAAGACCATCGTGTGTGTCGAGAGCAGACGATCCCTGAAAAGTACTGAGAGCGTTGAGGCGCGTTACTTCATATCAAGCCTGGACAAGATCACTCCGATAGCCAGAAGCATACGCCATCACTGGAATGTCGAGAATAAGCTCCACTGGGTGATGGATGTGGACTTCAATGAGAACGCTTGCAGAGTCAGGACCGACCATGCGCCCGAGAACTTCGCCATGCTCAGGCAGATAGCCCATAACCTCATAAAGCAGGAGTCGTCCAAGAACGTCAGCGTGAGACGCAAGATAAACAAGGCGGGCTGGGATAACGATTTCCTGACCAGAATCCTGGCTGGCGTTTAATGCGTAAGCCCTGGAACAAGCACGGGATTGACTGCGCCATCACCCTGAGTTAATATATGGGAAACTAGAGGAGGGTTTGCACCCATGAGACGTTTTACCACTAACGCATTGCTCGCCTTGCTGATCCTCGCGCTGTCGATGGGGTGTGCTTTCGCAGCAAAGACTCCCCCGAAGAAGCCGACCTCCAGTACACACCACGAAACGCTTGGAACCCAGCAGCTCAAGGGAGAGTTCGGAAAGATCGGCGATACTTACACGCTGGGGAAGTCCAATCCATGGAACGTGAAACTCAGTAGCGCGGAGTACACGGTGGCCTCGCTTCGTGTTGGTGACGGCCTCAAATTCCCAAACATGGATGAGAAGTTTCTTGTCCTGCACTTCACTGTTCACAATCCGCAGAAGGGTCTTGCCCTGATGCGCTTCGACACATTCCGCATAACGGCGGTCGATTCCTCTAGCAAGAACTGGGAAGGCACACATACTCTCAATTTGGAGTCGACCAAAGAGGCAGTCAGCCAGAATATAAAGCCGGCACAGAAGATCGATGTATACAAGGTCGTGGTTGTTCCTGCGGCAGGTGAAATCCCCAAGATCATCGTGACCGGTTCTGACAACCTCGTGATCCGCTATGATCTTCTGGGGAAGGTCAAGCCTTTGCCCGAGCCTTTCGCGGACCCGAACGACAAGACCGGCGCCACTGCTCTTGCCGTAGTACCTGCCAAGATCGGGGTCACATACGATGCCGGATGCTTCACCGTAAGCGTGGACGGAATCAGCTACTCAGAGGGCCCCATCAATGGCAAAAATGCAGGACCGGGCGGCCGTTTTCTAGTTCTCAATATGACGGCGAAGAACATCAACACCTTCCCGCTGCCTTTCAGGTTCGATACTTTCCGGTTCAAAGGCGCCGATATGGATGGTGCGGACCTGGATTGGGGCAGGAACATTCTAAGGGCTTCCAGCGATAAGACTCTTTCGATGACCTGCGAGATCGGTCAGGAAATAAAGTTCAGGACGTATTACATAGTGGAGAAGGGCGTAACTCCGATGTATGTCAGAGTGGCCGGAGGGGCGAACCCGAGAGTATTCCAGTACACTGTGGAATAGCTGACTGGAGTGAACCCCTGTGATTGGACAGTTGGGGCCCGAAGATAGGTGCATTCTGAGGGGCTTGTTTTGTGTTGCTCCTCGAACTCAACCGGGCTGACGTAGCCCAGCGCCGAGTGCAGCCGCTCTCGATTGTATCCGCCAGCTGGCGGACTCGATGAATGCCGGGATGCACGCCTTCGCCTCCTCGAAGTTCCGGTACTGGGTCAGGTTCACCTCCTCGTGTTTCAAGGTCTTGAAGAAGCTCTCCGCTTGGGCGTTGTCGAAGGGGTTCCCCCGCCGCGACATGCTGATCTGAAACCCGGCCTCGGTAAGCAGCCGCACATAGTCGTCGCAGGCGTATTGGACTCCCCGGTCCGAGTGGTGAATGCAGCCGGGCGGCGGCCTGCGGTCTGAAATCGCTGCTGCAAGCGCCCCGTCACCATATTGCTGCTTCCAGCGGCGGACCAGATTGGGGCAGACCTCGTAGCGCCTGCTCAACTGCGCAAGCGTCGCCGCGCCGGCCATCCACTCCTCCACCACCTGCCGCTTGAACCCAGGGTTGAATCTACGTCTGCTCGGCATGATGAGGCTCCTTTTCTGCCGCCCCACCAGATGCTCCTAAATTCCGCCCCCTTCTGTCCAGCCCCTGGGGTTCAGTCCACACTCCTTGGCGCCTAGGTTATTGTTTGCTGGCCGGAGGGGCGATCCACGGAAGGGCCGTCAGAGATGTCATGAGCCAGTCTGGCGAATGCCCCAGCCGGGCTCGGACACTTGCCCCGGTGGCCCCGGAAGTTGACATTTTCTGGCCTGGTCTGGTATAGTGCGTCAGCGCCAGAGGGAGTTGGCGATTTTTTTGCGGCTGTGCCTTTTTCTGGCGGGCTCTGGGTGTTTCTGGCTGACTGAGGATGTTTGAGGCCCTTACCGACAATATTCGCAGCGTGCTGCGCAAGATCTCAGGCCGCGGGCGGCTGAGCGAGAAGGATGTCGCCGAGGCCTGCCGCGAACTGCGCCTGGCGCTCCTTCAGGCGGACGTGAACTACCAGGTGGCGAAGGAGTTCATCCAGCACATCGAGCAGCGCGCTGTCGGCCAGGAGGTTGCCGAGAGCCTGACGCCCGGCCAGCAGTTCGGCAAGATCGTCCACGAGGAAATGACCGCTCTTCTGGGCGGCGAGTCGGCCTCGCTGCGCTACCGCTCCAAGCCGCCCAGCGTTTTCATGCTGGTAGGCCCGCAGGGCGGCGGCAAGACGACGACCTGCGCCAAACTCGCCCTTCACCTGAAGCAGCGCGGCCAGCACCCCCTGCTTGTGGGGGCCGATGTGAAAAGGCCTGCAGCGATAGAGCAACTGCGCGTGCTGGCCGGGCAGGCTGAGATACCGGCCTTCGAGGCCTCACAGACCGACGACGGCACAGCACTTGCGCGCGAGGCTGTCAGTTTCGCTGCGGGCAAGGGCTTGACGCCGGTGATCATTGACACCGCAGGCCGCCTGCACAGCGACGACGAGATGATGCAGGAAGCCAGCAATATGAAGGATGCGCTCGCGCCCGACGAGGTTCTTCTTGTCGTTGACGCCATGACAGGCCAGGACGCGGTCAACATGGGAAAGCAGTTCCAGGAGCGCGTTGGCCTGACAGGCTGTATCGTGACGAAACTCGACGGGGATGCGCGCGGCGGGGCGGCCCTTTCTCTGCGCCACGTAACCGGTCAGCCGATCAAATTCGCCGGGACGGGCGAGCACCTGGGCGACCTGGAGCCATTCCACCCCGACCGGATGGCCTCTCGCATCCTCGGCATGGGCGACGTTCTGACGCTGATCGAGAAAGCGGAAGAGGCATGGGATGAGAAGCAGGCCAAGCGCACCGAGAAGCGCCTGCGCACGGGCCAGTTCAACCTGGCGGACTTCCTGGAGCAGATGGAGAAGATGACGCACATGGGCCCCATAGAGCGGCTGGCCGAACTGATCCCCGGCCTGCCATCGGGCCTGCGGGCCCAGGTGGACGAGAGCGCGGTCAAGGTCGCCAAGGCCGTTATCGAGTCCATGACAAAAGGTGAGAGGGAAAACCCCGAGATGATAGACGGCAGCCGCAAGAAGCGCATCGCTCACGGAAGCGGCACCAACGTTCAGCAGGTGAACCAGTTGCTGCGCCAGTTCGGGCAGATGAAGACGATGCTTCGGGGGCTGTCCGCCGGGAAACGGCCAGCCCGTTTGCCCATACGCTGGCCCTAGAAGGTAATACGGGAGGAAAGATGGCTGTTCGCATCAGGCTGAGACGCACGGGCGCGAAGAAACAACCCAGTTACCGCGTGGTGGCCGCGGATTCCAGGGCTCCGCGCGACGGCAAGTTCATCGAGGTGCTTGGCTGGTATAACCCCCGCACTGACCCGCCGACGGTCCAGGTTCGCGAGGAGCGAGTGCTGCACTGGCTCAAGCAAGGGGCCAGGCCCACAGAGACCGTGCAGGAACTGCTCGGACGGGCGGGGGTATGGGCCAAGTGGCGCCCATCGGAGGAGAATAAGTGAAAGAAGTCGTGGAGACCATCGTGCGCGCCCTGGTGAACGATCCCGAGAAGGTGTCGGTCACCCAGGCCGAGGAGGAGCGCGGCGTGATCGTCGAGGTGCGCGTGCCCGAGGAGGACCTCGGACGGGTGATCGGCAAGCACGGCAAGGTGGCGAACTCCATCCGCGTGCTGGCCAAGGCAGCCGGCCTGCCCAAGGGCAAACGGGTGTGGGTGGACATAAACAAGTTAGAGAGCGCCTCCTCGTTGCCGCCCGGCGAGGGCGGCCCTGGGGATGAAGGAGGCGAGTGATGCCCAGCGTCGAGATAAAACGCCCGGTGACCTTGCGGGTGATCGTTACCGAACAGTTCAAGCAGCAGGTCAAGGAGGAACTGCGCGAGGCCATCGGGGAAGCGCAGCGCGACATCGTCCGCCTGGAAACCGAGGGGCGGCGCGTGCTTTCCGACCTGCAGCGCGTTGACCTCAACCAGGCGATGGCCGCGCGCAGGCAACTCGAATCCGAAAAGGACCGCCTGCAGACCTTGGAGCGGCGGCTGTTGGAGCAGGCGGAAGATGTTGACAAATGGGAAATGGGAACCGAGAGAATCCGCGGAAGCATCGAGGGCACGGTTCAGATAAGCCCGGGCGACGACTTCTGGCAGAAACTCCAGGGCGCTTCGATCGTGATCCGCGACGGGATCGTGACGGAGATCCGGCTGGACGAGCAGCCGACCAGCCCTGGGACCTCGCCATCGGAGTAGTTGCGCGCCCTCATGGACTGCGCGGCGAGGTGCTCGTCGAGCCGATGACAGATTTCCCGGAGCGCTTTGCAGACCTGATCGGCCAGCAAGTGCTGCTGGATGCGAACCGCACTTGCGCGAAAGCGCTTGTGATCGCTTTGAAATGGGTGGAAAGCAGGCCGTGTCTGAAGTTGGACTGCGCCCAGACGCGCGAACAGGCGGAAGCCTTTCGCGGCGCGGTGCTGAAGATACCCGAATCCCGGGCGGTGAACCTGTCCGCGGGAGAGTATTTCTGGCACCAGATTGTTGGGCTGCGCGTCGTGAACCGGACGGGAGAGGACCTGGGCAAGGTAACCGAGGTAATGCGCCTTCCCTGCCATGATGTGTATGTCGCCGAGCGGGCCATGATACCCGCCGTAAAAGAGATCGTGAAGAACATTGACCTTGAAGGCGGCACGATGACGGTTGACCTGCCGCCCGAACAATGAGAAGAGCAGCCTGACGATGATGCGCTTTGACATCGTAACCCTGTTCCCGGAGATGTGCAGCGGGCCTTTTCAGGCCAGCATGTTGGCGCGCGCCCAGGAGCAGGGGCTGATCGAGATCCGCGTGGTCAACCTGCGCGATCATGCCGCGAGCAAGCACAGGATAACCGATGACGCGCCTTTCGGCGGGGGCGGCGGCATGGTAATGAAGCCCGAGCCCCTCTTTGCTGCCGTCGAGGCCCTTCGCTGCCCTGCCGACAACGGCTGCCGCGAAGGGGTCGTGCTTCTGTGCCCGCAGGGCAGAACGTTGACTCACCAAATTGTTGCCGAAATCGCTCAAAAAGAACACCTTATCCTGCTCTGCGGCCACTACGAGAGCGTTGACGAACGGGTCCGGGAGCATCTGGCCACTGACGAGGTATCCATCGGAGACTACGTTCTCACCGGCGGCGAACTGCCGGCGATGGTGCTCGTGGATGCCGTATCCAGGCTCGTGCCGGGCGTCTTGGGCAACGAGGCCGGACCGGCAGACGAGTCTTTCGCCAGCGGGCTGCTCGAATATCCCCAATACACCCGCCCGGCGGAGTTCAGGTCGTGGGCCGTGCCTGATATTCTCCTGTCGGGCGACCACGAAAGAATCAGGCGCTGGAGGCACGAGCAGGCTCTGCGCAGAACCTTGCAGCGCAGGCCCGACCTTCTGGAGCGCGCCGGGTTGACGGATGACGATTTCGCCCTATTGGAGGGGCTGGAGGAGGAATCGAAATGACCCATCCCATGATTATTGAACTCGAGCGGGAGGGTGTCAAGAAGGATGTGCCGCCCTTTGGGCCGGGTGACACTGTGAAGGTGCAACTGCGAGTCACCGAGGGGGGGAAGGAGCGCGTTCAGACATTCCAGGGGACGGTGCTGCGGCGCTACGGCCGGGGGATTCGGGAGCGATTCACGGTGCGGCGCATCTCGCACGCCGTGGGAGTCGAGCGCACCTTCTTCGTGCATTCGCCGCTGATCGAACGCATAGAACTCACGCGAAGAGGCAAGGTGCGGCGCGCCAGGCTGTACTTCCTGCGCAAGAAGGTCGGCAGGGCTGCCAAGATCGAGGAGGTCAGGTAGGGATCATTCCCTGACGAGGCGACAAGATGTTCGACATGGATTCTCCCTGGAAGATCGTGGCCCTGGTGGCCAGCGTAGTGGTCCTTCGGCTGGCTTACACGGTGTGGAAGCAAGCGCCAGCGCGGGTCTTCATGGTGGAACTATTCGACTCGGCTCTGATCGCTTTCGCGCTGGTCTTCTTCATCGTGCGGCCCTTCATCGTGCAGGCGTTCTACATCCCATCGGAGAGCATGGTGCCGACGCTCGTGCCCAGGGACCGCATCCTTGTGAATAAGTTCGTATATCACCTCTCCCCGGTAAGGCGCGGGGACGTTGTCGTTTTCCAGCCGCCTGACAACGCCACATCCGGCCACGACGCGAAGGACTTCATCAAGCGCGTGGTGGGCCTTCCCGGCGACAGCGTTGAGGTGCGCAAGTATGACGGCGTTTACATCAACGATCACCGGCTGAGAGAGCCGTATATCACACAGGAGGATCAGATCCCCAGGGCGGACTACGGGCCGACAACGGTCCCGCGGGGCAAGGTCCTGGTGTTTGGCGACAATAGAAACAACAGCAATGACAGCCGTTCCTGGGGGTTCTTGCCGATTCAGCGGATCGCCGGCAAGGCGATGGTGATATTCTGGCCGATCTACCGTGTCGGCCTTCTGCGTTGAGAGGCGGCAGTGAAGCCATTCGAGGCTGCGCTCAGGCGCGCCGGACACCGCCGTGTCGCTGGCGTGGACGAGGCCGGCAGAGGGCCCCTGGCAGGGCCGGTGGTGGCGGCAGCCGTGGTGCTGCAGCCGGGCCGGCGGCTGCCGTCCGGCATGGCCGACTCGAAGGCTCTCAGCGAGCAGCAGCGGCTGCGCCTATTTGAGCACATCATGACACTAGGCCACTCGGTCGGAATCGGCGTGGCGAGCACGGACGAGATTGAGGCCCGTAACATCCTGGGGGCGTCCAGGCTCGCGATGGCGCTTGCGGTTGCCAGCCTCAGGCCCCAGCCTGATTTCGTCCTCGTTGATGGCCTGCCCGTGCCCGACCTGACGATTCCACAACGGGCTATAGTGGGCGGAGATGCGTGCTGCGCGAGCATCGCTGCCGCCAGCATAGTAGCGAAGGTCGTGCGCGATAGCATGATGCGCATGGCCGATGGCGCACATCGCGGCTACGGTTTCGCGCAGCACAAGGGCTACGCCACCGCCCGGCACTTGCGCGCAATCGAGGCCCTCGGGCCGTGTTCCTTGCACCGCGCGGCTTTTGCCCCTGTCGCCGCACAAGCGGCGATGCGCATCACAGGGCAGCCCACGCGTTGCTCACAGGCTTTTTCACAGGTGTGCACAAGTGAGTGAGCAGCCCAAAACAAGGGACGAAATTGCCGATGCATTCACGCTGTTCGGCTTTTGGACCAGCCGCGGTGTGGACATCTCGCTCAACGCTCTACTGGCAATGCTGCAGAAGCACGATGTCAAGACTGCGGCCACCATAACCACCACGGGCATTTTCTCCGACTTCGTGCTCGGCAATCAGCAGACGATCGCCGCGTGCAAGCAGAATCCCACCCTGATCCCGATCGCCACCCTCGATCCCCGCCGCCACCTGGGCTGCGAGCAGGCGCTGCAGCAGGCCATCGAGCAGGGCTGCTGGTTATTCGCCCTTTTCCCTGAGACGCAGGGATGGCTGGCAGACGGACATTCGCTTGGCTACCTGGTGCGGGTGGTGCTCGATGCCGGGGCGGTGCTGATGATTGAAGCGGCGCAGCAGGGCGCTCCAGGGCGCGTGGCGCAGGCCAGCGCCGATGCGGCCACGCCGGACAACCAGGTCATCCTGCTCGGCGTGAACTACCGCAACCTGGGAGAGGCCCTCTCCGTGATGAAGCAGTGCCCGTGGATCGGCCTTTGCACCCATTCCCTGACCTCCGTGGGGGCGATAGAGATCGCCTGCGAGCAGGTGGGGCCGAACAGGTTGTTCTTCGGCTCGCGCGTGCCCCTGAACTACTTCTCCAGCGCCTATCTGCGCGTCAGATACTCCGGCCTGTCCAAGGCGGACATGCGCGCCGTGCTGTGCGACAACTTCATTGCGCTGTCCAAGCGCCACGCGAGGGCCGCTCATGCCGACGATTGACTGTCACGTGTATTGGGGCCCATGGCCCTACCCGGTTCCTGAACTGCCGGTAGAGGAACTGGAGGCCCTGCTCAGGCAGTTTGCCGTGGAGCGGGCATGTGTGGCGTCCAGCCTGGCCATCATGGGAGACATCGAGCACGGCAACGAGCAACTGGCGCAGGCGATAGAGTCCCACCCGTTCTTCCTGGGTTACGCAGTGATCAACCCGAACTTCATAGCCCTGAGCATGGAGGAGATGAAGAAGTATCTTCCCCGCGACCAGTTCTGCGGGGCCCAGATGCACACGGCCTACCACGCCCAGGCTCTCAACTCGCCCGCGACCAGGCAACTCATCAAGGCGCTGCTTCGTTTCGACAAGCCGATTCTCGTGCACGCGAGGGATGCCGAGGACCTGGCGCAACTGGAGGACACGGTGGTCGAGTTTCCCGGCCAGAAGTTCATCGTGGCCGAGATGGGCGGCCTGATCTGGCCGGCAGCGGTGGCGCTCGCCGATCGAAGGATGAATGTCGTGCTCGACTGCGGCGGGAGCGTGGCGGACATGGACAAGATAAAGTCGGCGGTGGACGCAATCGGCGCCAATCGCCTGACGTTTGGCAGCAACTGCCCGCTCGTGCACCCTGCTTTTGCGGTGGGCATGGTGCGGGATGCCCAGGTTGATGCGAGCGCCAAGGAACGAATCCTGAATGCCAATGCGCGACGGCTCTTCAAAATCTGAGCGACCTGCGGCGGTTCGAGCCGGGCCATGGGATGCCTTGGTCGAGGGTTTCATGGACTACTTGACCCTCGAGCGCGGCCTGGCGGCAAATTCGGTGGAGAACTACGGGCGCGATGTCCGCCAGCACGTGCAGTTTCTGCTGCGGAGCAGCCTGAGCGCGCCCCCTAAGGTCAAGGAATCGCACGTGCTCGGCTTCCTGCGGACGCTCCAGGGCACGGCCGCCTCGACCAGGCTCAGGAAGATCGCTGCCATCAAATCATTTCACCGGTGGCTGCTGCGGGAGGGAAAGACAGACTCCGACCCGACCGCGAACCTGGAGTCGGCGCGACTGTCTCAACAGGTTCCCAGGAGCCTGACCATTGAACAGGTGAACCAGTTGCTGGCCCAGCCGGGCGACAGCAAGCGGGGCGTGCGCGACCGCGCCCTGCTGGAACTGCTCTACGCGACCGGGCTGCGAGCGTCGGAACTGGTGGGCCTGCAGCGCGCCGATGCCAACCTTTCCATGGGTTACGTTCGCTGCACCGGAAAGGGCGGCAGGGAGCGCATAGTGCCGTTCGGCAGGCACGCAGCCGCGGCGCTCGAAAAATACCTGGCCGCGCGCAAGGATGACTGGCCCTGCCTTTTCCCGGGCTATCGCGGCCGCTCGATGACCAGGGCAGGGTTCTGGAAGGTCCTGCGCCGCCACGTGCGCGCCGCAGGCATCGAGTCCGCCGGCGGGCGGATTTCGCCGCATACCCTGCGCCACTCTTTCGCCACCCACCTGCTCGCAGGCGGCGCCGACCTGCGCTCGATCCAGGAGATGCTTGGCCACGCCAGCATAACGACTACCCAGGTCTATACGCACGCATCCGAAGACCATCTGCGCGA
>Ga0315296_10001449_pt1 | contig 20756 bp, 21 predicted proteins | sample YL17G14_18_MG_FD_203921 | JGI IMG/M metagenome (GOLD analysis project Ga0315296, IMG submission 203921) | Sediment microbial communities from Yellowstone Lake, YNP, Wyoming, USA - YL17G14_18 | ecosystem: Environmental > Aquatic > Freshwater > Lake > Sediment | place: USA: Wyoming | collected...
AGTGTGAGCCGCGTTTTGTGGTGTTGCGGCGTCTATTCTACTTCAATGCGGGGTGCGAGATAAAAGGTTAGTTTGCCCTCTTTTGGCTGTTGGAAGTCGATGCGTATGGGCATGTCGTTGCTGAATTCTATTGTGGCTATTTCGCTTGAGGCTGCGGCTGTTTTGATTATTTCTGAGAGGTAGCTGAGGCTGTATGTGGCTTTGGATGGTTCTTTGGCTTCGATTTCTAGGAGTGCGTCGCTGCCTTTTTTTAGTTCTATTGTAGCGCCCATTAGGTCGCCTGCGGCTCGCATGGTTAGTTTTTCTGGGTCGATTTCGATTTTGACGTGGTCTGAGACCAGTAGCACATCCTCTATGGCTTGGTGTAGTCCGTCGGTTGTGACTTTTGCTCGTACGTTGAATGTTATTTTTGGTGTGGGTACTTCTTCTTCTGTTGCTTCTAGTGTGGGCATGTTGAATGTGCGTTCGTATTTGCCTTTGATGGTTACGTTTAGGCGGTTGGTTTTTTCGTCTAGTGCTAGCTCGACTGATTCGTCTTTGCCTGTTCGTTTTAGTAGTTTGAGCATTTCGGTTATGTTGATGCACATTTTGATTGGTGTGTCGCATGTGTATTCGTCGAAGATGGTTTTGGGCCATTCGAAGTCGATCATGGCTACTCTGCTGGGGTCCATGGCTCGGAGTTTGAGGTTTTCTGGTGTTATGTTGAATGTGGCTTCGTCTACGAGTGTGCTTATGGCTGTGATCATGTCGCGTAGGAGTTTGGTGTCGCTCATTTTGGTTTTGAACATTGCTGTTCGTTGGGCTCCTTTTGTGAGTGTGATTCTATGTGTAAATGCTTTGCTTTGTTAAAACGTTTTTGCATTCATGGTTTGAAGAGGGCTGTGTACATTTGTTAGGGTTGTTAGTGTCTTGGTCTTTGGTTCGTCAATTTGGTACTTTTTTGTTGTTTTTTCATGTTTTTTGTGATTTTGTGTAGTTTTGTGTAGTTCTGCGTTACTTAGCGTACTTTGACCGTGAGGGAGATGGCTTTGGTTTTTGTTGGTGTTAGAGGGTTAGTGTGATTCTGGAGAATTTTTTTGTGGTGGAAGTTCTGCTTTTTAGTTTGTGGTTTGGGTTTTGTTTTTTTGGGGCTGAGGCTGTTTCTGGTTCTGTTTGCGTGTTTTTTGCGTGACGTTCTATGTTGCCAAAAGGCACAGTTAATGTTAGTAAACGTGACGTTTGCCCATGTTGACTGGCTCTGCGGGGAAAGAAATTTCAAAAGAAGAAGGAAACAATCGCCTTATACCTTCTTCTACGCGCGTTGAGATGCGTTGTCTGGCTGAAGCTGTATGGATGTCGTCGTCAGAGTGTTCCGGGTGACATCAACGCCTAGAATGTTGCGGTTCGGGCTGCGGGCTTGGGCAGTTGTAGTTGAACATGCAGGCGCAGACTGTTTGTGGCGGTTTCTGTTTCAGATGTTATTAACTTCGGCTTAGAAATCGTAATAATAACTTCTTTTGTGGTGGTGGCTAGGGTTTGTTCGGAGGTCGTCGATTTGGGTTGTTGCTTTTGGGTTTTAGTTTTGTTTTTGTGGCATTCTTTTGCTGGCGTTAAGTATGGTTAGTCCGATGATTTTTCCTTGTCTTAGGCGGATTATTACTCCTTCTTCGGTTATGTCTGAGTCGTCGGCTTCTTGGGGTTTGCCGAAGCTTATGTAGAGTACGTCTCCTTTGGGGTCGTAGTCAACCTCTATGTTGCATGTCAGTTCCGTCTTTGCCAAAGTACGCCCCTTCTAAGTAGTTTATGAAGCCTAGATGTAAAAAACGTTGTGATGACAAAACCTTCATCGTTGGCCTCTCTGTAAACAACGCATATGTATTTTGGCCGGTGAGGTGCGAGTTCGCATAACCTTAGGGCAAGGTATTCGCCGAACCATCCGGAGATGATGTAATCTGGGTCTTCAATAGCTTTCTTAACTTCATTGACGTATTCTTCGCTTGCCGCGAGTTCTGGATGGTCTTTTAGTATTTTGCTGAACCATGCAGCCTTGATTAAGCGAATCTTCTTTTTGGATCTTGATCTCGTTGTGAAGATTACGTCCTCTGCCATTATCTCATGCACGTCCGGTGTTGCAATTGTCTTTGCTGTTATTTCTTGTTTCTTATGCTTTGCAGTCGATTTTCCGATAGATTACAGTCGTGATTGTTACAATCATGATTGTACGTTTTGCTGATTGAGTGAAGAGATGGTTATGTGAAACAATATTGGTCAGCTTAGTTCTTTAATTAGCTTGTCCAGGTTGACGCCTGAGCCTTTGGTTATTTGTTTCCGAGCTTTTTTGAGTTCTTTTTTCTCTTTTTCGCTGATCTCTTCTTCTGGTAGGAGTGTGGCTCGGAGTCTTAGGAGTTCGAGTCTGAGGGAGTCCAGTTTGTTGAGTACTTGTTTCAGTTCGTTTTTGCTGACGGTTACGCTCAATCGTTGGCACCTGAGTTTTCATAAAGAGGGAATGAGGCTAAATAAGATTTTGATTTGTGTGTGTGTCCACATGTCTATTTGACTGGGGTGGTCTGCGCCGTGTGTACATTGACTGACGCTTCTATGTTATAGGCTGCGGATGTGTGTCTGATTAGATTCCCAAATGTTAAATGATTAGTGAATAGCAATGATTGCCTAGGAAAGGGAATGGGATTTGAGAAAGGGAATGTTTCTCTCAAGGTTTTTGCTGGGTCTTTTAGCGGTTGGCATTTTGCTTTCAGCTGGTTCGTTTCTAGTAGCTGATAGTTGGGGTTGGAGCAACGGTGGTTACAGCAGTGATCCAGCTGACCCGGATTATGGGACGCATGATTGGATAGCGGAGCATGCTTTAGACTGGCTGCCTGCGGAGGAAAAGCAGTACATTCTGGACAATCTGGCGGCATACTTGTATGGAACAGAGCTGCCTGACAATGGAGGGGCGCCGGACGGCATAGGCGACACAACGAAACATCACATTTACTACAACTCAGCTGAAGTGATGACCGATGACGTAGCAGCCGTTAGAGCTTCAACGGAATATGGCAATGCGCTGAGTTTCCTTGAAGCAAAAGACTTTACGGGCGCAGCAAAGACCGCTGGAATAATGAGTCACTACATCGTTGATGTGGCTGTTTTCGGTCACGTCATGGGTGCTGCCACTGACTGGGGAGCGGAAACTCATCACAGCGATTACGAAACATACGTAAACACCCGAACCTCAGTCTACACTGCAGAATTCAACTCTTATCTCTCATTTGACGGCAGCCTTCAGACGATCTCCGCGTACGACGCTGCAAAGAGCCTTGCGTATGACACCACGTTTGACGTTGACGGACCGTTAACCTGCGTCTGGATGGACCAAAACTACGACTGGAACAACCCAACCTTCAAGAATCGAGCTGGAGAATCCCTCAACCTTGCTGTCAACTGCCTCACAGACGTGTTACACATGCTTTCTCAGGTATCTCCAATCACAGTTGACGACTACGACGGCTTATGGCACACTACAGATTTCGCAATAACCTTAACGGCAACAGACAGCATCAGCGGCGTAGCAGACACCTATTACAAGCTAAACGACGGTCCAACCAAGACAGTCCTTGTCGACGGTCACCCCTCTATAACTGTGGAAGCCGCCGATAACAAGCTTGAATATTGGAGCATAGACAATGCTGGCAACGAAGAAAGCCACCATATTCTAAATGGAATAAGACTTGACAAGACAGCTCCCGTAGGATCAATCATTATCAACAACGGTGCCGCCTACACAGCTTCGGATTCTGTCACGCTTACGTTGACCTCAGAAGACGAAATCTCCGGGGTTGCCCAAATGCGGTTCAGCAACAACGAGACCACATGGACGTCTTGGGAGGCATATTCCGCCGCCAAGACTTGGGTTCTCACGGCAAGCGACGGAACGAGGACCGTTTATTGCCAGATCAAAGATAATGCTGGTCTAACCTCATCGACTTATTCTGATACAATCGTGCTTGATACGGCGTTGCCTGCGGTTTCAATAACCAGCCCCATTCATGGCTACGAGATAAAGTCGTCTACGCTGACCGTAACTTGGACAGGTGCAGATGAAACCTCTGGCATAAGTCACTATGAGATCAGCCTTGACGGCGGGCCGTTGGGTGATGTTGGAACAGATACAACCTACACTTTGACTGGTCTAGCTGACGGAACCCACACGGTCACTGTCACAGCCGTGGATAAAGCGGGACACGGAACATCTGATACTGTTGCTTTTATGGTTAACACGAGCCCCGTGGGGGGACCGGGGTACATGGAAGAAGGCGGAATCGCTGCAGCTCTACTCATAATCGCCCTTGGAATAATAGGATATGTAATGGGAAAGAGAGGGAAAAGATAGCAGTTTATTGTCTCGAAGGCTTATAGCAAGAAAGTGAGAATTACTCGACATTGGTTTCCATAGATTTGGGGCAACCTGCTAATTGTGAGGTTTTGTTGTGGAGCGTGATTTGAGGGTTAAGGTCAGCAAGTTTGTTAGTTATCTTCTTCGGCATGATCCGCAGGGTTTGATGATGGATGAGGAAGGGTTTGTTGACTGGGATGAACTGATTGTCAAGGTTAAGCTGAGTTTTTCAAGTGTTGATGGATGGTTTTTGAGGCGGATGGTTGAGGAGGGTGAGAGGAAGCGGTTTGAAATTGTGGGGAACCGGATTCGTGCTTTATATGGGCATAGTGTTCCTGTTTACCTGCGCTTTGAGGAAGATGGACGGGTTGAGTGGCTTTATCATGGTACAACGTCTGAAGCTGCCGGAGAGATTCTTGAGAAGGGGTTGCAGCCGATGAAGCGTCTGTGGGTTCATCTTTCGCCAACCAGAGACATAGCCACTCAGGTTGGAAAGAGGCGCACAAGCAGCCCAGTTATCCTCGTAGTAAACTGTGCAGAAGCGAGAAAAGCAGGCTTGAAATTCTACAAAGCTTCGGATCAAGTCTACCTCTGCAAGTTTGTGCCTACGGAGTATATTCGAAAGCTTCATGCCTAGTTTGTCATTGAGAAACGCAGGCTGTTTGTAGCGGTCTGAAATTTCATGAGTCGTCAACCTTCGCTTAGAAACTGTAATTAACACCGAGCTGGGTTCTGATCTTCAACATTTTTATCGTCACTGCTCCTTAGACACCTTAGGAATTCACAAAAACTTTATAGAAGCCCATGTTAATGAAGACAGTGACTCCACGGTAGATGATGATCATTGGCAGGTGCGGTTTTCTATGATGAACGTGAACATCACTTTGTCTTTAGCCCTGAAGATCGATTTGATCTGAAAGAGCTGAAGGCCCCATTGTCAGTTTCGTTGCAGGTTACAAGAAGCTGCAATTTGAAATGCTCGTATTGCAGTGAAGCGGGCGAAGTCAAACCTCCCTCCCTCACAGAGATTGAGAAGATGATTTCGAATCTTTCAGGAGTTAAGAGAATCATTCTTACGGGCGGCGAGCCACTGATTAGGAATGATTTCTTGGATATTGTCAAGTACGCAAGGAAACTTCCCTTTGAGATAATTGCTTTAGCGACAAATGGGGTTTTAGTAGGACCTGATATTGCGAATGAATTGGCTAGCCTTGTGGATTACGTTGATGTCACGATTGATGGTCCCAGAAAGCTCCATAATAGAATCCGAGGAGAATATGATGCAGTGATACGTGGAGTCGAGACGTTGAAGGATGCCGGGCTCCCCTTTTCGTTGGTTACAGTGCTGTATCGTGATAACGCGGATGGCATCTTGTACACATGCCAAATAGCTGACGTCCTCGGGGCTAAGAAGTTGAAGATCATGCTCCCGATTCCCAAAGGAAGAGGTAGGAATATTGTTGACAAGGCGTTAAATTCAGATGAAATTCAGGCAATCTTTCACGATATTCGCCTTGAAAAAGAAAGTAATGGATGGACATCTAGAATAACTCTAACGGATTGGAGCAAAGTCGGCGAAGGTCATGCTATACTTGTTCATCCTAATGGAGAAGTAGTAGCTTCGCCTGTTCCTTCAGAAGAAGAGTGTGTCACAAGACTTGGAAACATCTTGAGGGATAACATCGAATCGATATGGGATAGATATCCCTACAAGCAAAACCACTTGAACAAATACTCTGAGAAAACGTTGAATGTCTGCTAAATTGGTGATGATTCAATTAGGGGATGCGACTCCTGAAAACCTCTAAGCGCATACGAAAAGTGTGCAAAAGCTACTTTATAGTTTTTGAAGGAGGGCACGGTTCTGGGAAGACCACACAAGCCCAGTTGCTTCGTGACTACTTGGCGAGAAACGGGACTCAGGCAGTCTACACGAAGGAGCCGTACTGTCATGACCTGGTGCCTTTGTTAAACAGGTATGCCAATGAAGATTTCGTCAGCACACCAATTCTGATGTACTTGCTAGCAGCCGATAGAGGCGTTCACACCAAGGACATAGCCTCATGGTTGAATGAAGGGATTCATGTCATTTGTGATCGGTATTTCCTGTCGAGCTGGGTTTACCAGCAACTCCAGAGAATGCCCTTAGCGTTAATCAAAAGAACAAACTACTTCGCACGCATTCCGGATATTACATTCTTTATTCATGTGCCTTTGAACGAGCGCCTTGCGAGACTGAAAGGCACACGCAGAGACAGACTAAACTTCTTCTTGCGGGATGAGCAAATAACTAAAGAGCAGAAGCTTTATGAAAAGCTGGTGGAACGCTGGGATGGAAACCACTACGGAAAGCTAGTATCCATAGATGGACGGTCAAATGTCGAGACCACTCACCGAAAAGTTGTAGACTCGTTGTCAGATTTCCTCACGAAGTGATCCAGCCCTCCAATGATTTTTGTTTCGCTTGAACGTAGTCGAAATATGATCTTGGGTCCCTTAAGACATTCCGCAGCCATGCTATATCCTCTGTTGCCTCGGGAGACTCGACAATAAGTGTATATTCGTACTGCGCCTCGCGCAATACTTCCAGCAAATAGGGGAGAGGGGGTTGACAGGTTTTGACGCTCAGATGTCTCTTTTCGCTTCCATTCCTGTATTCGATCCCGCTTCCATGGAAGTAAAACTTTTTCATTCCTGTTTCATTTTCCAGTTTCGAAAGCGTACTGCTGAAATCGTCTGTGCTTCTTGGGAACTTTCCATCGGACCGCGCATAAAGGTGCGCCCAATCAACGACTGGAATAGCCACATCAGTTGAGAGGTCATGTACGACGGACAGGACTTCCTCTAGCGACCCAATTTCAGACTTCTTGCCCGTTGTTTCGATTCCTAAAACGGGAGAACTGAAACTGAATTCTTCTATAACTGATCTAACAACCTGAAATATTCGATCCACTATAGTCGGCTTAAGTGTCTCAAAACTCTGAGAACCATAATAGCCCAGATGACAGACCGCTAAAGTCTCTAAACGAGCAGCGAATCTCATGCCTTTCGTAAGATGTTCCGTAGACTGAGCTATTTTTTCTTCATTCGCCCAACTTAGGAAGAAAGGAATGTGCCCACTCAGCTTGATCTTCAGTTCGTCGGCTCGTTTCCTTGTTGTTTCCGGAAATTCGCTAGGTACACCGTACACGAACCCGATCTCGTACGCGTTCACCGTGGATTCGTGTAGTTTCTGTAGAAAAGCGTCTATGTCTTTTGCGTATCTTCTCGCAACACCCAGTAGTGGCACCACTATGCCCTCCTAGACTTCGCACGCCTAATGAGAGAATGAAATATCCATCAGGTTATTTCTTGCTTTCGCAGCGACTGACGTTGACTTGCCCCGAACGCTGAGGCGCTTAATCCATCTGACAACTGATTCTTGAGTGCGCACGTCTCGAATGATGCCCAGAAATGACCATCCGTTCCTGTTGCCTTAGCCAAATGGCGGCGAACAAATAGGTCGTCGCAATGCCTATGAATTGCTTGTAATGATCGAAAAAGGACTCAACCTTCATCCAGCTAATTGGTTTCGCGCGAAAATAGAGTAATGATACTGCTCTTCTTAGAGAGATGTCTCGTATAGGATATGCATTAAGTCTTCTGAGGCCATCATAGAGGAATATTCCCGATGTCCAATACCCTATTCCCTTGTATTCCATGAGTCTCGAGCCAACTTCCTCGCTACGAGACCCAGCTAGCTCATTGAAGTCAAGGTTGCCTGAGACAACATCGCTAGATATCTTTTTGATCAGCTTCCACTTATACCCTGCACGACAGCTCATGAGCTGAGATTTGCTTGCCTTTGACAGATTTTGTGGAGAAGGAAAGCCGTAGTAATCTTCCCCTCTTATTGTTCTTTTCTCGCCAAAACGCATGACCAGCATGGCTACGGTACGGCGAGCGGCATCTGCACGTATCAATTGCCTAATTACAGCTTTTATGAGAGCCTCGAAAGGACTTTGCGATAGCACTGGTTTGAGGCCATTCACCTGCCTGACTACCTTCCAGAGATTCGGATCGCTAATCGCTATTCTATAAAAGGGTGAAAGGTCTAATTCGGAACAGAATACAGCGGTTATCGTTCTTTTCACTTCGTTTTCCTCAAAGGTGCTATAGTCACCAAAAAGGTCGACAGCGAGATGCATCCCATTAACGTCGCTTCGAGGAACCACACGAGTCGGGATGTCCCTTCCAGATTGGGTTCTTATTATGCATTTCCAACTGTCTTTCAAATACAAGTATGGCCTCGGAAGCTCATGATCCTTCAGTCTGAATGTGCTGTAAAGTGCGAAGTTGAACGGGCATTTGACTGGCACTGCAACAGGATCATCCATCTCTTCCTTCGGTTCAGCGGATGTACACTCAGACATATCCAACGCGCTTCCCAGACGATGCATTTCAGATAACCACTAGGATATTCGAAATTTCCTGATGCCCGGATTTTCGTCATGTTTCTCAATAGCCAAGCCTATTAACATTTGCGAATCCTGATTCCGTGTCGTAATCAAACGGCAACGTTTTTCTATCGATTCAGAGGAATCTATAAAGAAAACCCGATGAAGTCAGCGGAATCAGCCGCTGCTACGATTGGTATGACTTGAGAAGTGATACAGTTTGGACAAACGATATATCGAATTGCGGAGCCTCAAACTGTGGCAAGGAAAAGGGATGGGCTATCACTATAACAGGCAGTCGAACGGGTCTTTCAGGGATTTTGTTAGGAATAATCTCGATGAAGCAAGGCGAGTGAAACAGGAACGGCACAAGAGCGCTAGCCGGCGAGCCGTAATCAGGAGTCTGGCTGAGCGCGAGCTTCACGTAAGTGAGAAACTGACTGGTTACGATAAGACCGACATCGTGGGACTTATAGGTGAGATAATATCTGAGGATTTCCTCACAAGTGGGGCACTCGAACCTATATTCCTGAAATGGCGTTATACTGGAACAAGCAAGTCTAAAGGGATAGATCTAGTGGTTCGGAATAGCTCTGGCAAAGACTTGGAGTTGGTTTTATGCGAAGCCAAACATCCCCATGACGAAATCCGGGACTTGCAGATCGAACGTTGCCACAATCTTATCGGCAGCAAATTTAGATTGGGTATAGACGAGTTTGAACATGAGAAGACTCTACTTAACCTAGCCAACATATTGATCCACCTCGGGGCGGGGATCAGGCTAGGAAAGGCTATGATCTCAAATATCAGTTTGGCGCAGGAACACTACGCTTTCATTTCTGAATGCCTGAGGAAGAATAGCTATTGCATAGACGTATGTGCCGTAGTGGATACGCAGTACTGCAACGTTGATACCTTGAACCGAAGCACTACAGGAATCCTAGGCCCAACTGGAACAGACAGCTCTCATTCGGTGACGCTTGCTCTGATCCAGTCCGGCGGATTGGAACAAATAACGGACGAAATGTGTGATTCTTATGTCGGAGCTATCTGATAGGCCAGGACTAGGAGAAGCTCTGAGTCTCCTCGCTAATGCTATGTGTGAAGAGAACAACGACAAGCTGTCCGCATCAGCAAGACTTATCGAACTATTGTGCGACCAAGGCTACGTATCAAGACGCACAGAACCTTTTCTGAGAGCGGCTGCTGCTTTTGCGTTCGAGGCTTGTGGGGAGTCGCCTCGAAGCAGAAGGTCGTACAATAAACTCGGCGAAATGACATTGCCTCTTGAGGAGGCGCTTGGGTCAAAGGAATTAGCCAAGAAACTAACCCAGTCCATTTCGCATTATGGGTTACGTGACGTAGAAGGGTTCAGGGTTCTCGCGGAATCGCTTTTTGATGAGCTGAAGAAACAACAGACCCATTTCGAGTTCGAAAATGGTGACTACGTTGTTTCATTAGGCATGGTTGACTTGCTTCTAAGTTATTGCGAATCTCTTGAGAAAAGAGAGAAGTTTGGTCGCCTTGCGACAAAGATCGAGTCCTTAAATGAGATGGCCAAAACAGATGCCACTCCTTGGCTCTCAGTCCTGGCACAACTCGTATGCTATTCACTAGGAGCAGTGGCAAGAAGGAGCATTATTCACCTTGAACTCCCAACACGCGTTCAATCGAAGCTTTATGGTCGTGGCATAACCGAATTATGGATTCCTCAGGCTGAGGCTGTCGAGAAAGGAGTGCTTCGGGGCAAGAACATTGTCTACTCCACAGGAACTGCCACAGGCAAGTCACTACTCGCTTATATGCTAGCCGGCAGCGCCTCAATTGATGAAAAAGTGGTCTATATTGTTCCAACAAGGACACTAGCACACGAAGCATTTGAAAACCTGACAGAGTTAGTTGGTTCTCCTCAAACCCCCGTAGCGATTTCAACGCGGGAGAAATCTGAATTCGATCATGAGCTTTCTGAATATGCAATCTTAGTTTCTACATACGAGAAGCTTGACAGCCTTCTGCGGCAAGGAAAAATCAAGGATGCAGATATCAAATGCTTGATTGCAGATGAAGTGCATTTCATTTCGAATAGGGAGCGAGGAATCCCGCTTGAGTTTACACTTGCGAAGATGAAAAGCAAAGTTGGACCAAACGATCCTCAAATAGTTACTCTTTCTGCAATGATAGGATCTCAAGACGCAACGCAACTATCTGCGTGGTTAAACGCCTCGTTGGTTCGGACGGGCTGGCGACCAGTTGAACTGGATGAGATGATCTTCTACAAAGGTAAGCTTCACCACAAGGAAGGCAGCATAGAGGACATTAAACCACGAGTGATACTATTGTCCGACAATGAAACTAAAATGCGTCAACGAGTTGCCATTGCCACACGCTTGGTCAGGGACATCTTAGTGAACGGTGGGCAGTGCATGCTGGTAGTAAGGTCGCGTAGAGATGCCGAGGACGTTGCAGAAGAGATCTCTAGGCATTTTGATAATACGCAGTTTTTTGACCCCGATTCAAGAGCCCTGTTATCCATAAAAGAGGCGGAAAGGGAGAGACTCCGACTTCAAGTACAGCTTTCAGAGCCAAAACTGCCCGTCTGTGCTCGGAAACTCATGGCGCTTTTGAAAAACGGAGTGGCTTATCATCATGCTGGTTTGCCGATGAAATACAGAGAAATGATTGAATCTGGCATCAGGAAGCAATTGGTGAAAGTGCTCGTTACTACGACTACTTTTGAGGTCGGTGTAAATCTGCCTGTCAGCACAGTCATCTTTTTCGATTTGGGCAGAGGGAAGTCGGCGATGTCGATTAGAACGTATCGGAATCTAGCGGGGAGGGCAGGAAGGCCGGAATTTGATGTCAAAGGAGAATCCATAATAATAGTACTATCTGAAGAGGAGTTCTTGAATGCCCAAAAACTGTACTTCCTATCGGAAGAGGAACCCTTAGATTCTAGCATACAGTACTTCATGAAAAGACAACCCGTCGCCAGATACGCAGTCCAGTCAGAAATTCTTGAGGTGGCGTCCGAGCTTGGCACGATGGATTTTCAGACCTTAATAGATCTGATGAGTCAGTCATGGTTCTGGCTGAGGGCAGATGATACTGAAAGAAAAAAGTTTACCAAACATGTACAAACCGAACTCTGGAAGCTTCAGATCTTTAACTTCATTGAGAAATCTGGAGATGTCATAAGGGTCACTGGTCCCGGGAAGATTGCAGGGAGAGCGCAATTGTCTCCTTTTAGCATCCGAAACTTGATTGACAACGCTCGTATAATATTCAAAAGTAACTACGATCCTGAATCTAAGGTTATTCTGCTGCTGTCATTAGTAGGCATAGCTCACGAAGTTGGAGATAACGATGAAGTGATTGCGCGAGTGGAAACCTCAAGCGAATGTAAATTCGTTTCTGATGTTTTGAAGCAAGATGCGACACTGAAGGAGCCCGCTGACAGAATTCAACTCTGCCCCCAATATGCGACCGTTCTTCGACACTGGGTGAATTCTGTGCCCACCGAAGAGATTCTGAGATTGTGTGCTTTAGATATGAGTTCAGACGCAGCCCTTTTGGAGGAAATGCTGCCAAATGATGCATATTGGATTTTGAGCACAATCGCATTAATGCCGGATTCAGCTCTTGGATTAACTCATGAACAACGCGACATGATTTCAAAACTGGCCAATGACTGCAAGTTTGGCTCATCGGACTCAGTTGTTCATGAGCTTCTGAAGCTCGACTTGAGACATATAGGTAGGAACACGGCGATTGAACTTGCCAATCATATGAGGAAGAAAGGTAAATCCTTCCAACAGTTAACCGAACTTGACGTTATTGAGCTATTCCCAACCAGCCAGGAGGCGGCAAAGCTATTGTTTAGCGAGCTGAAGGAAAAGATTGCTCATCAGGCAAGTGGTCCATAGATAATTCGTGGAAACTTGGGTCAATTTTCATCATTTTGTCTGTAAAGTATATCAAAAGGTCTTCCAGCTTTAGTTTATCAACAAAGTGTGTTAGGCGTCTCATCTGTGTTTGTTAGGGATGTTGAGTGTAGGTCTGTTCTGAATAGGAGTGCTTTGGCAGATTACTGCATAAACCCGTACATCGGCTGCGAACACGGCTGCAAATACTGCTACGCCGAATCCTACACACGAAGATTCACCAAACACACGGATCGTCCGCAATCCGACCCCGAATTTCACTCCTTTTCTGCAATATCAAGTTCAAGCAGTTGCAAACACTCCAATTCCAACAAATCACTGTTGGATCATCGATTCTGGAGAAGTTAAATAAGCAAAACCTAGCAATGAGTAACAGCTTGAAAAACAAAAATGGGACCCAAACTGGACGCCCTTATCAGAAGACTGAAACCCGTGGCACACGTTTTCGAGTTCAAGGACGAGACACCTCCAAGAATAGACGCATTTCTAGACGTGGGAGTTGAGCTGAGAACAAACGGCAAATGCACGATACTGACTTTCTGGTATCACTGGGACCACGACAGCGAAAACGACGACATAGAAGACTGGGAGCCAGTTACCTATGTAGTCAAAGACAACGCAGTTGTCGACATACAAACTCGCCCCCACTGGAACCTTGTCAGATGGCTAACCGACAAACCAGTTCTTGAAAACGGAGAAAGGGCTATCGTGTTCTTCAGCAAAAACAGACATGCACCGTACTTAGAAGTTCAGCCTACCACTAAAGTCGGATGGCTAAGAAAAGCAATGACCCAGACATGGTGGAGGCGAGAAATTGGCTTTGCACTTCTCGATTTCATCGAAGTAATGGATGAAAGAAATCGTTACGTCAATGTTAAGTACAAGGTGAAAAAGAACCACGGGCCGCCAAGTGATGCGAAGGCCCTAACGGGAATTGAAATTATGGGAAAGAAATTGTTCAATGATTGGTATAAGAAGCCAGAGTCTTGCTAGCTCATTTTTCTGCGCGCCTTGTATTTTTTCAAAAGCTCGCCAACTGATTCTTCATCGTTGCTCTCCCTGAGAACATGATAGCCGACCGTCCAGTTCCTAAGTGACTCGGCAATTCTTAGAACGTTGCTTTTCGCAATGGCAGGTTCTACGTCTCGCTTTGCCTCCAAAGCTTTGAACATGTAAGGAAGAACACTCGCTAAGGATTCATCTTCATGCTTGCCTGCCCACTTCTGCACGGTGTCGCTTATCGCAAGCATCTCACCCTTGAATTCAACTGCTTCAACAGGCTTCTTCCCAAGCTGCTGCAATTGCTCGATCACGAAATTGCTGAAATCCGACGAATTGAGATCTAAAGCCTTTTCATATGGGTCTTCAAGCGTTTTCACGATTTTTAAGATTTCATCGCGCTCCTTCACAGGAATCGCAAGTCTGAGTTCATAATCAACACCATATTTCTCGAAGATGCTACTGATCTCATCGAAGTTTCTCTGCGGTATTTCGATAACGCCATCAGCCAATTTCATGTGAGGAATCCTAGAAAGAATACCATCATTGTGCCTGCCATACAACTCGTCATGGAACCTCGTCTTGACTGCAGGCTCCCTGAAAGCCAATCGATACGCTACTATTACATTCGCCTCAGTGAGCTTCTCACACCCTCTTATATTCATGCGCGCCTCACCTTTTCAATTACAGATCCTTGCTTATGTAATATCAAATCAGTGCACACTTATAATCCTTTCGACCTTTTATAGATGCGAATCAGGCGTTCGAAGCTTCCGAGAGTGAAAGGGAAACACGAAACGAAAATTCGAAGACAACTCTCCTTTTCTGATCCTTTAACATCGACGAGAGGCGACGCTATATCTCAATCCAAGCGTCCATTGATGATCCACTGAAAAGCCAACCTATTTTCAATATTCTGTCTGCAAAGTATATCAAAAGGGCTTCATGCTTAATCTATCCATCAAGCGATGTAAGGCGTCTTAGTTTGATCGTCAGGGATGTGGAGTGCAAGTCTGTTCTGAATAGGAGCGCGTTGGCAGATTACTGCATAAACCCGTACATCGGCTGCGAACACGGCTGCAAATACTGCTACGCCGAATCCTACACCCGAAGATTCAGTAAGCATAATGAACCGTGGGGAGACTTCGTCGACGTCAAAACAAACGCACCCACAATACTAGCCCACGAAATCAAACATAAACCCAAAGGCGAAGTCTACATAAGCAGCCTAACCGACGCCTACCAACCACTAGAACAAAAACACGAACTAACCAGAAAACTACTCGAAATCCTACTGAAACACCAGTATCCCATAACCATACAAACCAAATCAGCCCTGGTGCTGAGAGACCTAGACCTCATCAAAAAATTCCAAGAACGCAAAATCGGCTTCACAATAACCTCCCTAGGCGACAACATCAGAAAACAATTCGAGCCTCAATCCTCATCAGTCGAAGAAAAAATGCAAGCTCTAAGCGAACTGAGAGCAAACGGCGTCAAAACATACGCGTTCTTCGGACCAATCCTGCCCTTTCTCTCAGACCAAAACCTCCAAGAATACCTCAACAAGATCGCCCACAGCGGCGTAGACTACATCTACGTTGACAAACTCAACCTCAAGCCAGGCTTATGGCAGATTCTCACCAACTTCATGGAAAAAGAGTTTCCCCAACTGCAAACCACATGGAAAGACATTCTACTACGCAAAAGCAATTACTACGAGGATCTCAAGAAGAAAATCGACGGACTCTGCAGAAAACTAAACCTAGAATGCAAGTTCTGTTTCTAAACAATCTCTCAGTTGCTTACTTTCTAGCTGTTTCCAATATTCGCTTGGCTAGATGCGACAGTCTGCCCTGTATCTCTTCTTCTTCAATTAGCCGTCCCCGAACATTGTCAGTCTTGTAGCCCGCATTGTTTACCACTTCAAACCCTCCATGCCGATAACCCATAGAAATGTGCCCCCGAAGCTCTCCAGCCACTATCGCAGGAGTCAACTCTCCACCCATGGCGCCATCAGGACTAGCCAAAACCACAGCCGCAACAACCTTCTTCTGTAAGCTCTCCTTAGGCGGCGCCTTACGCCACAGGCTCTGATACCTCTGCGCAAAACTCACATACAACGCGGGCGGCACGCCACCATAAGTCGGCACAAACATCATGAAAACATCGGCTTCCCAAACCTTCCGCCAAACGTCCTCAACATCATCTTCAACCGGGCACTCGTCTTGTTCCTTCTTTCCAGTTCCCGGGTTGACTCGTGCCAAGCACTCGTAATCACAATGCTGACAAGGCTTGATGCTGTAATCGCAGAAATTCACCAGATCTGTTTCCACGCCTTCCTTTTTCATCTGGCTTAGAACGAAATCTGCGAAGTCGTAGCAGTTCCCTTTCTTTCTTGCACTAAAAACTAACGCTATCGCTTTCATCGCCGTGATCCATATTGCCTTTAATCATTCTTCCATCGTTTTCAGGTACTGCGCGTATTGTTCAGCTGTGAACAGTCTTCCCTTGTCCTTCTTGAAATCGGCAAGGTTGACTCTAGCTAGCCAGCCTTTTCCATACGGGTCCTGATTCACCAATTCTGGACTATCGCTCAGATCTTTGTTCACAGCGGTTATCTTTCCAGTAACAGGTGAGAACACGTCTGAAACCGATTTGACTGACTCCACCGTGCCCATAGTCTGAAACTGCTTAACCTCAGAGCCCTGCTTATGCACCTCCGCATACACAATCTCATGCAATTGCTTCTGAGCATAATCAGTTATGCCCACAACTGCTTCCTTGCCCTCCAAACGCACCCACTCATGCTCCTTCGAATAACACAAGTCATCAGGAATCTCGTAGTCTTGGTAACGCATCACTTCAGCCTCGCATAACCATACCTAGTCGCATCGTAAAGCGGAAACTTACTGACCTCAGCCCTCAAAGCCTTCTCCCTCACATGAATCATCACAGTCGTACCCTCAACCGCATATTCAATGCCAACATACGCTTGAGCTACCCCCATCTTCAAAAGCGGCGAAAACATACCACTAGTCACAAACCCAATCTTCTGAGCACCGTCCTTCCACACTTCCTGCCTCGGACGCGGAGAAGGCCCCTTATCCAACATCTTCAAGCCCACACGCTTCCGATTAACGCCCTCAGCCTTCTGCCTCTCCAAAACATCCTTGCCAATGAACGATGCCTTCTTCAACTTAACAACGAAGCCTAAACCTGCTTCCAACGGAGTAGTCTCTTCATCAATGTCATTGCCATACAAGCACAAGCCCGCTTCCAAACGCAACGTATCCCGTGCACCAAGCCCAACCGGCTCAATCCCAAACTCTTTACCCGCGTTCAAAATCGCGTTCCAAACCACAACAGCCTTATCCGGCTTGCCCACAGGCGTATCCCACACAAAAACCTCAAACCCATCCTCACCAGTGTAACCAGTTCTTGAAACAAACCCTTCAACGCCCGCAAGCCTAGTGAAACCACACTTAAACCGTTCAACCTTACTCAAATCAGCGTCAGCAATTTTCTGCAATGTCTGCTGCGCACTGGGTCCTTGAACCGCGAACATAGCCACGTTATCAGATATGTCCTCAACCTTGACGCCGAAGATCTTCGCGTTATGAAAAAGCCAACTAAAGTCTTTCTCCCGGTTCGCCGCATTGCACACCATAAGAAACTTCTCCGGCTCCAACCGAGAGACGATGAAATCATCTTTGATGCCTCCGTTCTCGTTGCACATGACGGAATACTGAGCGCTGAGAGGCACAAGAACAGACACATCATTAGTTATCAAATAGTTCAGAAATCCCTCGCTCTTCGCACCAGTAATCATGACTCTGCCCATATGAGTAATGTCAAAAAGCCCAACGCCCGTCCGTACAGCCATGTGCTCAGGAATAATCCCCTTAAACCACAAAGGCATGTCGAAACCAGCAAACTCAACCACCTTAGCATTCTGCTTATGATATTCGTAAAGATGCGTTCTCCTCACAGATTTGCCCACACTACCAACACTCCTACGAAACCGTTCTAAAAGATGTGTGTTTTAAAGGTTGATTAGCTTTTTCACTTAAGCGGCTTAACGACCACCGCTCCCTGCTCAAAAGACAACTTCTTACCACACTTCGGACATCTACCATCAAAACGCTGAATAATCTCATCCGGAGGCGTCAACTCTACACCCTCAAACAAAATGTAACCACACTTCGAACAAGACACACGCTGCGGCATCTCTCTTCTCACACCCACAGCCAAGCAGGCATGAATAGAAAAACGGCGAAACTATTTAAGTCTACATGAGGACAAGCCAACATCCATCAAACCAAGCCACAAAAAGAAGTCACTGCACCCGTTGACCGAAAAGGAACGCCACCAAAACATGGAAAAATACACACTCATAATAACCGAAAAACCCGACGCAGCCCAACGCATCGCCGAAGCACTAGACCACAAAGGCAAACCCGAGCGACACGAAGACAGACGAGTGCCATACTTCAAAGTCGACCGCGACAAACCCGTTGTAGTCGTTCCAGCCCTAGGACACCTCTACACCATTGTTCAAGAACACGGAAAAAGAAGCGACTACCCCGTATTCAACTTCAAATGGGCACCACGACACCAAGCAGAAAAAAAAGCCAAACACACCGAAGCATGGATCCAAGTCATATCAAAGTTAGCCGAAGGCGCCGACAAATTCATCGACGCCTGCGACTACGACATCGAAGGCGCCTTAATCGGCTACACCATCCTCAAACACGCATGCGGCAACAAAGACCAAACCGCCACACGCATGAAATACTCCACACTAACCAAAGAAGAACTAGAAAAATCATACACCCAACAGATGCCCAGCTTAGACTTCGCCATGATCGAAGCAGGAAAAACAAGACACGAAATAGACTGGCTCTACGGAATCAACCTATCCCGAGCCCTGACCACTGCGGCGAAACGCGCAAGCGGACGATACACAACCCTCAGCACAGGCAGAGTGCAAGGACCAACCCTCAAATTCCTCGTCACCCGCGAACACAGCATCAACACTTTCGTGCCCACACCCTACTGGAGCATCGCAGCGCAAATTGAAATCCGAGGCACAAACTACCCAGTTGACTATCAGAAAAGAACCCTAGAAACAAAAGCAGCCGCAGACACAGTCGTCGAAGCATGCTCCGGAAAAACCGGCGTCATAAAAAACATCGAACAAAAAACCACACAAATCCCACCGCCCGTTCCATTTGACCTAGGCTCACTACAAAGCGAAGCCTACAGCCTCTTCGGATACACGCCGAGGCGAACAGGCCAAATCGCAGAGCAATTGTATCTTGAAGCATTAATCTCCTACCCCCGAACCAGCAGCCAAAAACTACCCGCAGCCATCAACCACAAAACGATACTCAACGGTCTCAACAACGAAGCAACATACCGAACTCTAACATCAGAATTACTCCAGAAAGAAAGCCTGAAGCCACGCGAAGGCCTCAAAGAAGACCCAGCGCATCCCGCAATTCATCCAACAGGCAATAGACCAACCCGAATGCTAGAAGAAGCAGAACGCCGAATCCGAGATCTAATCATTCGACGATTCCTAGCAGCTTTCGGCGACCCCGCAACCAAACAGAGCATCAAAGCAACAATCAATGTGAATGGGCACGTTTTCTACCTTCGCGGCAGGCAGATCCTAAAGGAAGGCTGGATAAAATTCTACAAACCATATCTACGCAGCGAAGAAGTACTGCTGCCTCCAGTGAAAGAAGGAGAAACCGTCAAACTAGCTAAGATAAGTCGTGTAGACAGGTTCACCACGCCGCCTCCACGGTACAATCCCGGCAGCTTATTGCAACGGATGGAACAAGAAGGCATAGGCACGAAAGCAACACGAGCCGACACAATCGAAACGCTCTACAAGCGAAGATACATCGCTGAAGAACGAATGACAGTCACCGACCTAGGCTTAGACGTCACAAAAGTCCTGCACAAACACGCATCATCCGTAATCTCAGTCAAACTGACACGCGACCTAGAAGAAAAAATGGAACAAATACGGGAAAACATGGAAAAAAGAGAAAACGTGCTCGCCGAAGCCATTGAACGCCTCAAACCTGTACTAGCCGAAATGAAACAGCAAGAGAAAACGATTGGAGAAGCCTTAAGCGAAGCGATAAAGAAAGCTCAAATGCAAGAACGCATAGTAGGCACCTGCCCCACCTGCCACACCGGCAAACTCATGATAATCTTCTCAAGAACAACGAAGAAACGCTTCATAGGATGCACAAACTACTTCCAAAAAACCTGCAAGACCTCATTTCCCCTGCCACAGAGAGGCACAGTGAAACCTATAGGCAGATCTTGCAGAGCCTGCGGCTGGCCACTTCTATTCGTGCACATGGCTGGAAGACACGCGTGGAATTTATGCTTCAATCCAGCGTGCCCAAAGAAAGAGGAGAGGAGGAAACGCGTTGCAATGCAGTGTCTGCAGCCGCCAGGTTCGAACACAACCGCTGAGCAGCTATTGTGAACTGCATCAGAAAGCCTACGAAAGCCTTCAAAAGAAATTTCAAATCTGGAAAAAAGCTTCCAACATCGAATGGAAAAACTACCTTCAAGACGTTGCCAGAAACCCTTTGACCGGCATATGGGCTAGAGAAGTCGCTGAAAACATACTCTCAGAAGAGCATTGACCTAGACAGCAAAAAGGAACGTTTAAATCATCACACGTAGAAATCCGTTAACTGACCCAATGACGAAGGAACGGAGCAAGAATCATGCCTGGATTCAGAAGCCGACTTACATCCCTCGGATACACCGCAAGGAAAACCTACCAGAAAATAACAACAGCCAAACCATCAGTCTTTCTAATGGCAGCTATCGTGGCTGGCGCATCAATATTCCTACTGGGCGGCGGCATCTACGACATCTTAGAACAACCGCTTCTAGGCATACCGATGGGAAGAAAAATACTGTTCTTCTACCCTGGAACCTTAAGTGAACAGACCATTCTTGACAGCATGT
>Ga0315296_10001450_pt1 | contig 20747 bp, 14 predicted proteins | sample YL17G14_18_MG_FD_203921 | JGI IMG/M metagenome (GOLD analysis project Ga0315296, IMG submission 203921) | Sediment microbial communities from Yellowstone Lake, YNP, Wyoming, USA - YL17G14_18 | ecosystem: Environmental > Aquatic > Freshwater > Lake > Sediment | place: USA: Wyoming | collected...
CCGGCTTTCATCCTGCGATGAAACACGCGGCCCCCATCCGCAGGGAACTGGGAATTCGCACCGCGTTCAACCTGCTGGGGCCGCTCACTAACCCGGCGGGCGCGACGTGCCAGTTGCTCGGCGTTCCCGCGCCCGAATGGGTGGAACCCATCGCGCGCGTTCTCGCGAACCTGGGCTGCGAGCGCGCGCTGGTTGTTCACGGGGCTGGCGGGCTGGATGAGGTCTCCACCCTGGGCGATACCGTAGTTGCGGAGGTGCGCGGCGAGCGGGTGAAGACCTACTGTCTTTCGCCGTCAGACTTCGGCCTGCGCACCGCCTCGGCGGAAGACCTGTGCGGCGGGGAACCGGCAGAGAACGCGCGGCTGCTGCTTGATGTTCTTTCAGGGCAGAGCGGCTGCAAGCGCGACATAGTGTTGGCAAACGCGGCTGCCGCGCTGATTGCGGCTGGCCTGGCTGATAGCCCTGCGCTGGGAATGGAACTGGCCGCCGCCTCCGTTGACTCGGGAGCGGCAATGAGCAAACTGGAGGCCCTCAGTGCGCGGACGACTAGGCCGCAGGGAGGGGCATGAACGGGACCTTCCTGGACAAGATACTGGCGAGAAAGAAAGCAGAAACGCGTGGGCCTGCGGCCGCGCTTGCCGCGTCCGTGCCTCGGCGCGATTTCGCCGCTGCGATTGGAGGGAGGCCAGGACTAAAGATAATAGCCGAGATGAAGAAGATGTCGCCCAGCCGCGGCTTGCTCCGGGAGGACTACGATCCGGCAGCGCTCGCCGTTTCCTACGAGCGAGCAGGCGCGGCTGCTTTATCAGTCCTGACGGAGCCACACTTCTTTGGGGGCAGCATTGAACATCTGGCGCTCGCACGCAGCAACTCCACGCTGCCGATATTGCGAAAGGACTTCTTGACGGAACCGGATGAGTTGCCCGAGAGCGTTGGTGCAGATGCGGTGCTGCTGATCGTGGCGATCCTGTCGCGGCAGCGCCTGAGCGAAATGCTGGCGCGCGCGCGCTCCCTCGGCCTGGCCTGCGTTGTGGAGGTGCACGACGAAGCGGAACTGGAAATCGCCCTGGAAGCCGGTGCCTGGATCATCGGGATCAACAACCGGGACCTGCGCACGTTCGAGGTTGACCTCGAAACCACGCGGCGCCTTCGCCCGAGGATCCCGGCCGATCATATAGTGGTCAGCGAGAGCGGTATCAGCGATGCCGCGCAACTGCGCACGCTGGTTGATATTGGTGTTGACGCGGCCTTGATCGGCGAGGCTTTCATGAAAAGCGCGAACCCCGGGCAGCGCCTGACCGAATTGCTGGCAGGCGTGCGGTGAGACCGCGATGACGCGCATCAAGATTTGCGGCATAACCAATGGCGATGACGCGATAGCGGCCGTTGATCTGGGCGCAGATGCGCTTGGTTTCATCTTTGCTGAAAGCCCGCGCCGCACTGAGCCGCGCCAGGCGGCGCAGGTCATCTCGCGTTTGCCGCCTCTGGTAACGACCGTGGGCGTGTTCTTCAACCAGGAACTATCGGCAATTCAGAGCGCAATGAAAGAAAGCGGTTGCCAGGTGGTGCAACTGCACGGCGAGGAGCCTGATTACTACGTTGAGGCACTTGCGCAGTGGCCGGTTGTCAAGGCGCTGCGCGTGCGCGCAGCGCAGGACCTTGAGCGGCTGGTGCCCTACGGGGCCGCGCGCGCTTTTCTGCTGGATACCTACGTTGAGGGAAGGCCAGGCGGCACCGGCCAGGCGTTCGACTGGAGCATCGCTGCCGGGGCGCACAGGTTCAAGAAGCCTGTCATCCTTTCCGGTGGGCTGTCGAGCAAGAACGTGGCTGCTGCACTGGCGGTCGTCAAACCCCATGCGGTGGACGCCAGCAGCGGCGTCGAGTCGGCACCTGGCAAGAAGGACCGCGAAAAGATGCGCCGCTTCGTGGCGGTGGTTCGCGCGTTTGATGCGCGCAGTGCGGAGGGGCCGTGAGCGCGCGCCCGTTGCCAGATGAAAAGGGGCACTTCGGCTCGTTCGGGGGAAGATACGCGCCCGAGACGCTGATGTCGCCGCTGGAGGACCTTACCGCCGCATACGCTGAGGCGCGCAAGGACGATTCTTTCCAGTCAGAACTGGGCTATTATCTCCGCTATTACGCGGGCCGGCCTACCCCGCTGTATTTCTGCCGGCACGCGACGCAGCAGTGCCGGGGCGGGAAGATTTACCTGAAGCGCGAGGACCTCGCTCACACGGGTTCCCACAAGATAAACAACGTACTCGGCCAGGCGCTGCTGGCCATGAGAATGGGCAAGAAGCGCATCATCGCCGAGACCGGAGCGGGGCAGCACGGGGTGGCCACTGCGACCGCGGCTGCAGTCTTTGGCTTAGCCTGCGAAGTCTATATGGGCGAGGAAGACATGCAGCGCCAGCGGCTCAATGTTTTTCGCATGGAATTGCTGGGCGCGAAGGTAATCCCGGTTGCGTCTGGCAGCCGGACGCTGAAGGACGCAATCAACGAGGCGATGCGCGACTGGGTTACGAACGTCGAGACGACATATTACTGCCTTGGCTCTGTTGTTGGCCCGCATCCTTACCCGATGATGGTGAGGGATTTCCAATCGGTGATCGGGCGCGAGGCGCGGGAGCAGATACTAGACGCCGCGGGGAGATTGCCGACAGCGGTTGTGGCATGTGTTGGAGGAGGCAGCAACTCGATCGGGATATTCCACGCCTTTCTGGAGGACGATGTGCGCCTGATCGGTGTGGAGGCCGCTGGCCGGGGGCTGAACAGCGGGCAGCACGCTGCGAGTCTGACGGCCGGAACCCCAGGCATCCTTCACGGTGCGGCGAGCAAGGTGCTGCAAACCAAGGATGGGCAGATACTGACGACGCACTCTGTTTCGGCGGGGCTTGACTATCCGGGGGTGGGACCGGAGCACGCTTATCTGCAGGCGACCGGACGCGCCGAATACGTGAGCGCGACCGACGATGAGGCGCTGGACGCGTTCCAGAAGTTCTCTCAGTGGGAGGGCATCATCCCCGCGCTGGAGCCGGCGCATGCGCTCGCACATGCGATTCGGCTTGCAGGAACCATGTCGAAGGAGGAAGTCATCCTTGTGAACCTGTCGGGCCGGGGCGACAAGGATGTTGAACTCGTGCAGTCGCTGCTTCGGGGGCAGCAGTCGTGAGCAGACAAAGCAGGATCGCCCTGCTGTTTTCTGATTTGCGGCGCAAGGGCGAGAAGGCCCTGATCGGCTTCCTTGCTGCGGGACATCCCTCATCCGATCTCACCCTGAAGGCGATGATCGCGCTGCAGGAAGCGGGCACCGACATCATCGAACTTGGGGTTCCATTCTCAGACCCGATCGCCGACGGCCCTGTGAATCAGGCCGCCTATGCGCGGGCGATCGAGCAGGGCTTTTGTGTCGAGGACGTATTCGGCCTGGTGAAAGACTTCAGGAAAACTGCCGATACGCCGGTGGCGCTGATGACTTACTGCAATCCGGTCGCTCAGATGGGCTGGCGCGAGTTCGCCGGTCAGTGCGCCCAGGCAGGCGTTGACGGAGTGATCGCAGTTGACCTTCCAGTTGACGAGGCGGAAGAGTGGGTTGCCGCCTGCCGCGCAAATGGGGTTGACACCATATTCTTGCTGGCGCCGACCAGTTCTGCAGAACGGATGCGAAAGGTCGCAGAACAGGCGAGCGGGTTCATTTACTGCGTTTCACGAACGGGGGTCACCGGGCCGCGGGAACATCTTCCGGCAGACTTACCCGCGATGGTTGCCAAGGTGCGCGCGCTCACCGACAAGCCGCTTGCGGTTGGATTCGGCATCTCGACGCCTCAGCAGGTGGCGGATGTCTGCCGTGTTGCCGATGGCGCGGTTGTGGGAAGCGCCCTGGTAGAGATCATGGGCAGCGGCGCGTATTCGATTGAGAACCTGCGCACTTTTGTAAGTTCGCTGAAAGAGGCGACACGTTCCCCATGAGCGCCCGGGGCGAAGTGGGCAAGATGCACAAGGCGACAGCCGGTTACGACCGCCCGGCGGGCGATCCGCATGCCAGCCGGTCCACGGTGATGGCGCCTCATGGGATGGTGGCAACGAGCCAGCCCCTCGCCACGGAGGTTGGCTTGCACGTGTTGCGCTCTGGCGGAAATGCTGTGGACGCGGCTGTGGCCGCGAATGCCGTGTTGGGGGTGGTGGAGCCGCACAACTGCGGCATCGGCGGAGACCTTTTCGCAATCGTCTGGCGCGCACAATCCAAGCGCCTCCACGGGCTCAATGCGAGCGGTCGCTCCCCTGGCAACCTCATGCTGGAAGAGTTTCGTAGGCGCGGCCTTTCCGCCATACCGGGCAGCGGGCCGCTTTCGTGGTCTGCGCCAGGCTGCGTGGACGGCTGGGAGCAACTGGTGCGGCGGTTCGGCACGCGGTCGCTCGGCGAGTTGCTTGAGCCCGCGATTGACTATGCCCAGCGCGGTTTCCCCGTGAGCGAGATCATAAGCGCGCAGTGGGTTGGGGCAGAGGATGCGCTGCGCAAGCGTTCCGGCTCAGCGAAAATCTATCTGCGCGACGGCCGGGCACCCCGGCCTGGCGAAGTGTTTCGCAATCCGGCGCTGGCGCGAACTTACCGGGTCCTGGCAAAAGAGGGAGCCGATGGTTTCTACCGTGGTTCGGTCGCGCGCCGGCTGGTCGCGTACTCGCGCAGCGTGGGTGGCTTTTTCTCACTTGCCGATTTGTCTGAGCATCGGTGCGAGTGGGTGGAGCCGGTTAGCACGACCTATCGGGGCCGCGAGATCTGGGAGATTCCACCCAACTGCCAGGGGATTGCGGTGCTGCAGATGCTGAGGATTCTGGAGGGATTCGATCTGGCCACCCTCGGGCACAACACGGCGCCGTACTTGCACCTGCTGATCGAAGCAAAGAAGATCGTTTTCGAGGATCGCGCGCGTTATTACGCCGACCCCGCTTTCGCGCGCATCCCGATTGCGGAGTTGCTCTCAGATGAGCGGGCGAAAGCGCACCGGGCGCTTATAAATCCCGACCGCGCGATGCGGCTGCCGATCAAGGGCCACGCCCCGACCGCGATTCAGGATGAGACAGTTTACCTGTGCGCAGTGGACCGCTGGCGCAATGCTGTTTCATTGATCCAGAGCAATTACGGCGGGTTCGGGTCTTTCGAGGTGCCGCCGGAACTGGGCTTCTGCATCCAGAACCGCGGCTGCTCGTTTTCCCTGAACCCGCAGCACGCCAACGTATTCGCTCCGCGCAAGCGGCCTTTTCACACGATCATTCCTGGCTTTGTCACGGAGAGGGGGAAGCCTCTGCTCGCATTTGGAGTGATGGGCGGCGATATGCAGCCGCAGGGCCATGTTCAGGTGCTGTGCAGTTTGCTCGACTTCGAGATGACCGTGCAGCAGGCAGGAGACGCCGCCCGGTTTCGGCACGATGGCTCCAGCGATCCCAGAGGTCAGGTGGGGCGGGGTACCGGCATGGTGCTGCTGGAGTCGCGCATCCCGCGCAGCGTGCGCGCAGGCCTCCGAGGGCTGGGGCACAAGATTGGATATTCCCCCGGCGCCTTCGGCGGTTACCAGGCTATCCTGATTGACCCTGCCACGAGTATGCTTCACGGCGGAACCGACCCGCGCAAGGACGGCTGCGCGGCGGGATACTGAAATCGCGCGCTCATGATCCTCGCCCCTGGCGGCAGCCGCAGATACTGCGGATCGCCGGTCAGGGTTAGTTTCACGTCACGAACGATCTCGACCTCGTGCGGCTCGCCGGTCGTCCATGCTGCAACAACGCGGCGGTTGTCATCGGCGAATAGGAACAGGTAGTCTTCGGGCGCGGACTTGAGGCGCTTCACGAAGCGCATCCCCCTGAGCCAATGAACCAAGCGCTTCATTGCTCGGTAGGCAGGCTTGGGGGTGTATTCGAGGGTGACTGTGCCGAAGTGGTGCTCGGATTCCCTCGGGTCGGGGCCGTCGTCGTGCCAGTCGTACCAGATAGAGAGCGGTATTCCAAGGCTGAGGTTTGTGAGGAACTGGCGCGGCAGGTATTGCCCCTGGCGATGGGCGTCGAAGCCTTTCCATACAGAGGAGTAACCCCACTCACCTGACAGAACGGGGAGAACGCGGTCATAGCGGGCCATGAGGGCGCGAAGGGCAGCGATGTCGGCGGCGGCGGTCTCGGGCGGCTTGTTGCGGTAGGGGTGAACGGTGATGGCGTCCACCAGTTTGAGAAGCCCCTGGCGAAAGCACGACTCCAGGAAATCCATCGGGATTCCCGATGTCGCAGGTGCGACGCAGATGGCCTCCGGGTCGGCGCGCCGGACAGCTGGGAAAACGACCTTTGCGAGGGCCATGTAATCGTCCGCGCTGGGCTGAGGCTTCCAGAAACTGATGTTGGGTTCGTTCCAGAGTTCCCAGAGGACTCCGCGACCACGGTGGCGCCGGGCCGCCGCGGCGGCGAAGCGCGCGAACGCCTGCCGCCCCTCCTCTGTGCGCACGCTCTGTTCGGTCTCGTATAGCCTGTTGCTATAGTCCAGGATATAGAGCGCGCGGATGCCGCGGTTCGCCAGCGCATCGGTCAACTCGTCGTATGGTCGGAAATCGTAGATGCCCTTTTGCTTTTCGACAACCTCCCAAATGAAATCCATCCTGACGAACTTGAACCCTGCTGCCTGAATCATATCAAGGTCCCGTGCAGGCGCTCCTGTGAAATGGATATTCACCCCCAGGCCGTCGGGGAGAGTCGCTGACGGCAGCGCTGCACCCCATGCGAATGTGCAAGTGATAGCCATTGCCATCGCCAGAAAGAGCGGCATAGTCATTTTGGCGCGTGCTCCTTTCGCATTGCTTGCCAATAAAGTCATGTCAAGAGGCGCATATTCAGCCGGGAAACAGAGTTAGACTCGCTGCAAGAAAGTCCTTTCCGTTCAGCATGCCTGTCGAGGGTTGCGCAACCTCAGGGGGGAACGCAGCGCATGTGTCGAATCTCGTTCGGAACAGGCCCGGCCCCGCACCTGCATCACAGAGATCGCGAGGAGAGACACATGCCATTGAAGACAAACGCCGCTGTAGTTACTGCCCCCGGGAAGGTGGAGTTCAGGGAAATCGCGATCCCCGATCCCGGCCCTGGCGACCTGCTGGTTGATGTGGTTTACTCAGGCATTTCGATGGGCACGGAGCGGTGGTGGTTCACCGGGCAGCGGCCCGATTTCCCACACCCCAACATCATCGGGTATCAGAATGTCGGATACGTGGCGCGCGTGGGCGCAGAGGTTTCCGGTGGCTGGCGGGTGGGCGACCGGGTGGCTCTGGGCACGTCGCGCCTGGAGCCGCCGGTAGCAGGCACCGGCGCGCACGTCGGGCGCGCAGTTGATACCGCGAGCAAGGCGGTGAAGATCCCCGACGGCGTCCCGCTGAAGGATGCCGCGATACACTGGCTTTTTGCTGTTGGCTGGCGCGGCGTGAACATGTGCGCGGTGCAGAGCGGCGACCTCGTCGTTTGCATCGGCCTGGGTGTCATTGGACAGGGCTTCTGCCAGATAGCGCGGCTGCGCGGAGCGATGGTGATTGGCGCTGACCTGCTCGACGACCGGTGCGAACTGGCCCGTCGTTACAGTTGCGATGAAGTGGTCAACCCCGGCCGCGAGGACCTCAAGGCAGCGGTGCGGGCGCGCGCACCTGAGGGAGCGGATATTGCCGTCGAGGCGATTGGCCGCACGGAGTTGATTGATCAGTGCGTGGACCTGGTTCGGCCTCTGGGCAAGATTGTGTGGCAGGGGTGGTATCCGGGAGAAGCGCGGTTCAAATTTCATCCGGCGCACGGGAAGCGGGTAACGATGTATTTCCCGTGTTACCTGGACGGACAGCAGGAGGTGCTGCGGCTGACGGCCGCAGGGCACCTTCACGTGGGCCCGTTCGTTAGCCGCGTTCTGCCGGCGGATCGGTGCGCGGAGGCCTATCGCATAATGGTGGAAGAGCCGCAGACGGTAATGACGATGGCCCTCCAATGGCGGGAGGAATAGCCGTGCGAGCGGCAGTTGTCGTTCGTGCAGATCAACTCGAATTCCGCGAGGTCCCGCTTCCGAAGCCGGGGCCTTACCAGGCGCTCGTGCGCATCGAGGCGTGCGCCATCTGCAACGCGACGGATGTGAAGATATTCCACGCGCGGCTGCCATTCGTGCGAGCGGATTCCTATCCTGGGATTCTGGGGCACGAGGCCGTGGGAACAGTAATTGAGGCGGACGCCAAGGCGAAGGCGTTTCCGATTGGAGCGCGCGTGCTCCGCCCCTGGGCGCAGGTGCCGGGCCTTGGTTCCTTCTGGGGAGGGTTTGCCGAATACGGTTTGGTTACTGACATGGTTGCGGCTGCGGCGGAGGGTCAAGAGCCTCCGCAGCCGGTGCATCGCGGCATGCAGTTGGTGCCGCCGGATATTGAACCTGCGCTGGCGACTCAACTGGTTACCTGGAAAGAATGCCTCAGTTATCTAACCAGTCTCCAAGTGGGAGGTGCCGAACAGGTTCTGGTGATGGGCACCGGCCCTGTTGGGTTGGCCATGTGCGCGCTGGCGCGGAACGTCTTCCATCTTCCGGATGTGGTGTGCCTCGGGCGGCGCGAGACTGGGTTGGAGATGGCGCGCAGGTTCGGCGCAACGGCAACAGTGAATACTGCGGAGGTTGAGCCTTACGCAGCGCTTCGCGAGATCGGACCCGAGGGCTTCGACGTTGTGGTTGATGCTGCGGGCGACGCCGATCTGGTGCGCCTCGGTCTGCAGGTGCTCAAGCCGGACGGGCGACTGGGCGCTTATGCAACCGAAGATTCAGATAAGGCCCCGTGGTTGGCGACCGCGACCGACGCCAGGGTGGATCGCGGCGGCTGCGATGAGAGCACGGCGCACGATCAAATGCTTGAACTGGTGCGAAACGGCACGATTGACCTGAGCGCCCTGATCACGCACACCCTGCCATTCGACCAGTTGCTGGAGGGCCTTCATCTGGTCGAAACGCGGGCGGCCCTGAAAGTGGTCATCACGATCACCGTATGAGGTCGGCGTCTCTTGGTCGGTGGGTCGGCTGTCGTCGGCCTACTCCTTCTTCGCCATTGGCACGGTCAAGACCAGCGGGCAAGCCTCGCGGTCGGCCACTGCTTGCCTGGCGACCGTGTGGCTGCCCGGGTGGAGCATCACCAGCACTTCGGCTGACGCGCCGCCCTTTCCTGGACTGGTGGCAGCAAATTCCACCTCGGCATACTTGCATGGCCCTGGATCAGGCCGTTTCTCGGGCCAGAAACCCTGCCGCCACCTGTCTATCCCCGACACGCTCAGCGGAATGATCGAAATCCCCTCGGGGAAATCCGGCGGGGCAAGCAGCGAGGCATATTGGGGGATGCCCGGCACCTGGCGCCAGCCGAAGTGTGGGTGAGGCTGGTCAAATACTTGCGGCTGGCCGCTAAAGCCGGGGTAGATTTTCGTGAGCCCGTTGCGCGCGAAGCGGCAGTCCAGCGCGACAAGTTCGTCGCCGCGGCGCCATCGCCTCGGCTTTGCTGTGCTCATCACCTCGAACCTGTCGCTGGAGGCGGAGAAGCGATACATCTGCGACACGGAGATCGCGGCGTCGGACCACGTGACTCTGACGCGCGCCTCCGAGCGCGTCGCGCTGACGACCTCGATTGCCGCAGGCATGTCGCGCTGGTGGACACGCTTGTCAATGATATACTCGGCCGCGTTGTGCGCTGGCTTGAGCGGATCGGACTTGCCCCACTTTCCATAGGCTGCGCCGAACGTGTCTGCGGCGTAGTCGGCGCCGGTGGCCTTCGAACGGAACTCTGTCATTGTGCCGCCGCGCGCTTCGGACAGCACCACCTCGAAGAACGAGTTCTCGACGCGCACCGCGCCCTGGCCTGTGCCGAGGTTGTCACTTTCAACCACCAGGTCATCGCCTGCAGCGGGCTGGGCGGGAGCACGCGCCGCTGGCGCTGCGCGAGGGCGCGGCGGCTCCACCACGCGGAGCGGCCGCCAGAAGTATGCCGCCCCTGACGCGGTTCTCACTTTCAGCGCCACGGTCTTGAACCCCCAGTCAACCGAATCGCTGGCGCGCACGGGCAGCCTGACCGTGGCCTTGCCGTAGGGGCGCATGTCGAATCTCACAGGCCGGCCATCTGTGGCGAGCGTTGGTATTACCGACGCCAACTCGATGCTCCCGGCGACTGCGCGGTCCGTCATGTTTTCGAGCATGATGCGAGCGGCCTGTCGCTGACCGGGAGCCAGCGAAAGCGGAGCGTGCTTGATGCGCACGGGGCTGTGGACGATCTGATAGACGCCGTAGAACGAGACGCGATCCTTGAGCAGCGTCGGGGGTTCTTGTGTACCTCTGCGCCACCAGATATCGCCTGCTCGTTCCCCGTCGCGGCTGATGACGCTGACCTCCGCGACGGGGCCCGGGGACCGTCGGCGGACGACAATCTCGGCACGCTTCGTAATATCCTGGTTGTAGGCGAGCACGACGTCGGTAGTTCCAGCCTTCAGGCAGGCTCCCATCACGTTCTGGCCAGTGACGCTGGTCTGCGCCCGCGGGGCTTTCAGGGCTCCGATGATGGCTGCAAAAGCGCGCGGACCTTCGACATCATCGAGCCTCCCGTTCACGAACCAGATCGAGTTGCCCCCGCGCAGGGAGAACAGCATATCGCGCGGCGCGCCTTCGGGCTGGTAGTTGGAGAGCACGGCGGCCCGAGGTGCGGACAGCGGCTGCAGCGAGCGCCATTCTGCCGGGAGGGTGTGATGCGCCAGGTCACCGAACTCGGGGCTCACGAACTTCACGCGGCGTTTGGGTATCTGGAACTTCTGCTCGCGCGATGGGCCGATGTTGGAGGTTGAGAACTGGATGCAGTCAATGGCCAGGTTGCATACTCTCCGGTCATCCGACTGCGAGTTGATCTCTGCGGGGACTATCTGCCGAGCGTAAACGAGTTCAACCTCGACCATCCGCTGTCCGCCCACTGCCGAGGCCGGTATTGGGGCCTGGTACTCATGCCGCCCCTGTTGGACGTTGATCTGCGCTGCTTCGGAGCCGCCCACGCGAACGCTGATCGCGTTCGGCCGGACTGCGTCGCCCGAAAGCCGCAGGATATGGTCGCGGCTTGGCGAGCACGGCAGCAGTAACGTGGTGGTGCGCCCCGCGCCGGGCGTCCACCGCACCGTGTGACTGGTGGGCGACGCGCCGAACTTGTCCGCGGGCAGTTTGCCCCAGTCTTCCGCGAAACTGCGGCCGGCGACCAGGAAACGCTCGTCATCCGGCGCCACGCCGACATCAACAAATAGGTTCAGATCGGGCCCCGGCCGCGCCACCTGTGTCGGGGGCTTTGGCTTGAGGCTCAGGTAATCGGCGAACTCGGGGCAGGAAGTAACCACGAGGCGGCGGTTCTTGCCGCTTTCGACCCAATGCTTGAGCAGGTCCCCGATGGGCTGGCGCTGCCGGTTGCAGCCGAAGCCGATTCCCGCGGCGGGGGCGACAATCAGATCGAATCGCTCAAGTTCCTTCGTGGTAACGAAGTCATCCACTAACAGATCGAAGGGCGCCATCGTGCGGCGCATCTCCTGGATTGCGAAATAAATCTCGTCGGCATCGCGCGCGCCGCACTTGAAGGCCCAATCGTTGAGCAGCACGCCCACCTTGGCGCCCTTGCCGAAATCGCGCAGTGACGGAAAGCACCACTGCATGATCGTAGAGTAGAGCAGGTTCTTCTCGCAATATGCTTTGCCGAGTTCGAGGCTCGGCTCCAGGTTTGACCCCTCCCACCACTCGTTCCAGGAGAGGTGCAGCACCGCTTCGTTGTAGCGCATGAGATTGCCGACCCAGAAGCGGTCGAAGTGGCACGGCTCAAGTGGATACTCGGTTCCGGGGATGCGGCCCGCCGTGTTCCAGTCGCAGTATGTGTGTTTCAGGTGGTCGAAGAAAACGGTGCCGTATTTCTTGGCGATGATGGACTGGATGAAGCGCTGGGCGTCCTGTTCATCGGGCTGCCCGAACACGCCGCCGTAGGAGTGTGGGCCGCCGAACACGCGCGCGAAGTCGCCGTAACAGAAGTTTCGGAACGGGCCGTATCCCACGTCGAACGAGGCCGCGACTCCCGGGTAACCGAACTCGCGGCGCACTGCTTCGTTCAAACGCGCCCAGTCTTCTGCCCATAGAAGATACTGGTAGTCAATCGCATCCGCCCGTCGTGGGCCGGAGGCGCCGAAGTCAATCGTGATCTCGTCGAAGGATTTCACTGGCTCGCCCCAGGCGCGCCGCAGCGCCTCGATACTGCCGTAACGCCGCTCGAGAAATGCGCGGAAGCCCTCATTCTCGGCACTCAGTTCCGGCGCCCCGTTGCGGCTGTAAACGAGTTGGAATGGCCGCCCGTTCAGCCGCGGCCAGACCTTGAAGGGCGCATAGTGCTTCAGCCAGTTCCAGACATCGCGCTTCTCGGTAACGTTGCGTGCGAAATCGCGCATCGCGAAATTATCGCCGTCCTGGTAGTAGGACATCCAGATATTGTAGCCCTGATCCGCTAGGGCTTGACTGGCTTTCATCAATATCAGGTCGCGCGGCTCGCCTGTGTCGGCTTTCCAATCAGGAGCCCAATAGTCCATGAAGTGGTGGGTCATGCCCCACTCGCTGGCCATCCACAATTCCCGCAGGTTGTCGTCGTAGGTGCGCGAGTCGTAATAGCCGACCAGGGGCGTGTAGTACACGCCTCCCTCCCAGCCGCCCCATGCCTTCTGATAGTCCCAGGTGTACCAGTAGAAGAACACGTCGCTGATCCACGGGCGGTCGAGTCCCCGCGACCTGCTCGCGGCCAGCGCGAGTATGGCGCCGCACATCAGCAAAACAAGCGAAACGCGGTGCATGGATCGGGCCTCCTATAGCGGTGGTCGGCAATAATGTTGACTTGTCCCTCCCGACACTGGTCAGTTGGTTTGCTGCGCGGTCGCAAAATCCTACTGGGCAGCAGATGGATAACCGATGGCTCGCAGCAGGCTATCGAAGTCGGATGGCAGCGGCGCGCTCGGCTCCCGAATGCCGTGCTGTGCATAACGGATGAAATTCAGCAGTAGCCGATCGGCAGCCGGATGAGTATCAATGTGTTCCAGAACCCGCATGGTGTTCAGGACGAAGCGACCGGCGGCGAATTCGTATGCCCCAACCAGCACGCCTGATGCGTAGCCGCCGGGGCGGGAATAACCGACCGCGAAGGCCGCTGCCGCAACGTCGTCGGGAGTGTCCTGCCCATCGAAGAGGTGATGCGGGATCACCTGGTCGTAGTAATCCCAGTCGAGGATTCGTCCGCACTGCAGACCATCGAAAATCGGGTGCGCCTTGGCAACGCATTCCTTGTGGTAGAGCCAATCGGAGAACTCGTAGCAGCGGCCCTTCTTTTCCAGCGGCAGCCAGAACACAGGGCTGTCGCCTCGCCTGAATGCCAGCGGGGAGAGAAAGAGAACGGTGCTGCCTTGCGCCATGCGGCGCGCCAGTTCTGTCCACGTGGGCAGCGCCTCTGCAGCATCCTTTGGGTTGCCCACGAGGATGACCTCGCATTTGCCTGGCGCAGTCTTCCTCAGCGGGCGGCAGCGGATGCCGCGCGCCCTGAGCCAGGCCTGCACGCCGTCATCAATCCCCCACACCGCTACCGTTCCCTTGAGTCGAGGCACATCGTCAGTGTCGGCAAGGCGGAATCTGAGGCGTCCACCTGCCGGAGCGCCGCCCCGCTCCATGCTCGCCGCGAACTCGTATTCTCCGGCAGGGCGATTGAGCATCACTTCCTCGCGCAGAACGGGCACGGCCAGCGGCCCGTCTTCGCCGGCAGCAGGTCGCGGTATCGAGACTACGGCGCTGCGCTCCCATGCGACGCCTGCAGGCCCTGTTATCCGAAAGCGGACAGGATATTCGCCCGGCGGCAGGACATCCTCGTTTCCCAGTACGGCCTCAACCACTATTGGGCGGCCTGCATAACCGTGCATCGGGTCAACGAATAGGCACCAGCGCAGGGCCGCCCATCCATCGGCAAGCGCATCCGCGATCCCTGGCTTCCACTCGCGCCAGAATGTCCAGAGCCCCTCGCCGGTGATGCCGTGATCGAGCATTCCGGTTACGTTGAAGCCGCACAGTTTGGGGTTCGAGCGCACCAGGTCGAAACCAAGCAGGCGCTGGCGAATGTGAAGGCGCTGGCTGTCGCGCAGCATGTCCTCCAGGAACGGGTAAACGCCCTCCATGCCGAACCGCTGCCAGTCCGCCTCCAGTTTCTCTGTCATTGACCTGAACAAGGCCGCGTCGTCGAGGTCCGCGCGTGCCCCGCATTCCTCGAACTTGCGCAGGCCGCGGATTACGTCCAGCAAGCTGCCGATGCCGTATTCGGACAGGAAGACTGGCTTGGTATCCGCGGCGAGCGTACGCAGGAAGTTGATCGTCAGTCTTGGATGCGGGACGCGCGGGTAAACGTGAGCATCGCCCGCATGGTGGAGATAGCCGCCGCGGCTCGAATCCCAGCCGCTGGGTGCAGCAGGAGCCCCGGGTGCCTCGTCCCCCCAGTGATGTTCCCACTTCGTGCTGCCCGGATTGCTCAGCGACCCGATCCCCCACTGGCAGTCCCAGCGCCCGCTGTTGAGCAGCACCAGCCGCGTGTCGTCGAGCGAGCGCACCATCGAAAGCGACTGCACGGCGCGGCGGAAGACGGCGCCGTCCGGCGTTTCGTTGAGCAGACCCCAGATCGCAACGCTGGGGTGGTTTCGGTCGCGCAGGATCATCTCGCGGATCGAGCGGTCAAAGCGCCCGGCCATCTGCGGCGAGTCTTCCATGCACCAACCGGCGTAGGATTCCTCATAAACCATCAGCCCGATCTCATCGCAGAAATCCAACTGCTCCGGGTGGGCGAGGCCGGCGATGAAACGAACCATGTTGAAGCCGCACGCCTTGGCGTAGAGCAGATCGCGCCGCAGCATGTCGGGATTGGGCGGCAATTGCTGTCCGATAGGGAAGTGGTTACCAGTGTGAGTGCTCCGAACGAAGATGCGCTTGCCGTTGAGACGGAAGTAGCCCTTGACCACGCGAAAGTCGCGGAACCCGCACCGCACTGTGCGCGCGTGGGAGAACGCGTTTCCATCGCCGCTGGTGGCCTCCAAAGTCAGCCTCGCAGAGTAGAGGAATGGGTCTTCAAGGCTCCACAACCGCGGCTCTGCAACGGACAGAGACAATTCGTGGGTCGTCTCGCCGGGTAACAATTGTGCGTCCAACGCATTGCAGCCCAGCACTTCGCCAGCGTGGGCGGCTGCCACGGATGCTGTGAGACGCCCTGCTGCCGCAGCCTCCTCGTCATTTCGAATCGTCGCCGTAACTCGGATATGCCCGCTGTCTGCCTGCGGGCGGACGAAGAGGTCGGTAATCCGAACCGCGGGAACGACGACCAAATCCACGGGAAGCATGATGCCCCCGTGGTTGAGGCTCGCGCCGGGCTGATAGTCCTTGTCTCTCTTGTTGCGATGCGGAGTCTCTGCCAGGCGAATGCCGTCAATCGGCTCATCGGTTGGGTTCAATACGCGCACGGCGAGGAGATTGTCAGCATCGGGGCGCAGGACATGCGTTACGTCGAGCGCGAACGGTGTTTCGCCGCCCTCGTGGTTGCCCACGTGTATGCCATTCATCCAAACGTCAGCGAGGTAGTCCACCGCGCCGAAGCGCAGAAGGCAGCGCTCATGCGCGGAAGCGGGTCGCGCCGCGCGGAATTGATGCCAATACCACGCAACCCCGTGGTAGCCGGGGAAGACCTGCTGGATGATTCCCGGTACCGGTGCTGGTCGGGCCTCGGCGCGAATGGAATCGAACCAGCGCTGATCGCGGCCGAGATTCCCCGGATCAGTGGCGAGCCGCCATTCGCCAGCGAGGGTTCGCACCGCGTTGCCCCTGTTGGCGGTCGGCGGGGTTTGTGATCCCATGTCAGGCCTCCTGCTAGTTTGGGCTGCCATCCCAGACAATCGAGAATGGTTTCCCGCGAGGAGGGCGAACACCTCTGTCGCGCGCACTGCGAGAATGCCGCCTGGCTGGAAGAGCGGACATTCTTCGTGCCTTGCCATCCGGTGTACGAAATCGAGCATATGGACAAGATTGCGGAGGCGATTCGGAAAGTGCTTGCCGCGTACGCGAGTTGACTGTGGGCCCAGGCCCGTAAGGGAGAAAGAAGATGGCACAGGTGAACTGGGGCGTGATTGGAGCGGGCGGCATTGCCATGCGGCGCACTCTTCCCGGCGCGGTTGAAGGAGCCAAGAGCGCCAGGTTCGTCGCCCTGATGGACATCCGCCAGGATGCGGCCCGGCAGGCAGCAGAGCGATTTGGCGTGCCCAAGGTCTGCGGCACGGAACACGAACTGCTCGCGGAGGCTGAAGTGCAGGCAGTCTATATCGCCACACCTGTGAACGTTCACGCGCGCCAGATCGAGGCGTCCGCTGGGGCCGGGAAGCACGTGCTCGTTGAGAAACCGATTGCGCTGAACGTGGCCGACGCGCAGCGCGCCATCGAGGTCTGTCGCAAGGGTGGTGTGCTGCTCGGCTGTGGATACATGATGCGCTTCAATTCGCTCAACGCCGCCGCGCAAGAACTCGTGGCCCGCGGTGACCTCGGCAGGATCGTGGCAGGCCGCGGTCAACTGACCTGCTGGTATCCGCGCATTCCCGGCGCCTGGCGGCAGGACCCGGAGGCCGGTGGGGGAGGAGCGCTGATGGACATGGGCAGCCACTGCATAGACCTGCTCGAATTCATCTCCGGCAGCAGAGTCGCATCGGTGTTCGCGCTGAATCAAACCCTGGTTCAGGATTACGCGGTCGAGGACGCGTCAACGGTGCTCATGCGCATGGCGAACGGCGCCCAGATGATCGTGGAATCGCTCTTCAACGTCCCCGACGCGGCCAGCCGCGGCCTGCTGGAGGTCTATGGCACGCGGGGAGCGCTCTACGGAGAGGGCACCATTGGCCAGACGCCGGGCGGCAGAATCTCGGTGGTGCTCTCAGACCAGGGCGACTACGATGCCCAGCAGCAGCGCGTCCCCAGCGAGAAAACGTTCGATCTGATAGCAGAGCCGGTGAATACCTATGCCGCCGAGATAGAGCAGTTCTCGCGCGCGATTCTGGACGGAGGCCAGCCTGCCGTCCCCGGTAAAGAGGCCCTCTGGAATCTGAAAGTCATCGAGGCTTGCTACCGGTCGAGCAGAGACCGCCGCGAGGTAACCATCCCACAATAGGCTGTTCGGCCTGGCATATTAGGGCCGGGAGGAAGGGCGGACGCCGCCGGCGGCGAAAACCATGCCCTCTGTGCGTCCAGAACGCCGCGGGCGGTGATATGCTGCCCGCTCGAACACCGACAACGGAGGTACTAGTATGACAGCAGATGAAGTGCGGTTGGCGATCGTGGGATGCGGCGGAATGGCGAGGGGTCATCTTTGGGGTTATCGTGCCATACGGCAGAAGGGGCTGGCAAAGTTCACGCTTTCTGCGATGTGCGATCCGATTCGCGAGCACGCCGAGAAGTTTGCCGAGGAAGCGGAAGCGTTCCAGGGCACCCGCCCGCGCGTTTACACGAGCGTCGAGGAGATGCTCAAGGGCGACGCCCTGACCGCGGTGGACATCTGCACGCCGCACTGGGACCATCACATTTCCGCGGTGGCCTGCCTGGAGGCTGGCCTTGATGTGATGGTGGAAAAGCCTATCGGTCTGACGGTGAAGGCTACGAAAAAAATCATCGAGGCGGGCGAGAAGAAGGGGCGGATCGTCTCCACCGCAGAGAACATCCGCCGCAGCCTGGGCATGCGCACGGTGCGCTGGGCAATTCACGAGAGAGGAATGATCGGCCAGCCGCGCATGTTTTTCGCGCAGGGCGCGGCCTTTCGCCCCTCCGATTACACCCAGAGCCCTGCGATGCAGTGGCGCATCCGCCAGGAGACTTCCGGCGCAGGGATGGTGATGGACAGCGGGGCGCACTTTGTAGATGCCATCCGCTACCTGTTCGGCGACGTGATCCGGCTCTACGGTGAGGCGAGAACCTGGTCGGATGACTTCTACACAAACGCAGACGGGCAGCGCGTGCAGTCAGATGTCGAGGACACGTGGACTGCCACAATGTACTTCGAGAGCGGCCTGGTCGGGGTCTGGAGTTGGTCGAAAGCCTTGCCTGGCAGGTCGTTTCGGAAGGCCACATACTACGGCACGGAAGGCTCGATCGAGGAAGATGAAATGTTCCATCCGTTCCAGAGCGACGCAATCATCACGGACAAGGAAGGCAAGCAGACCACCCTGCGGGACCTGAGCATCCAGTATCTGCTCAGCCTTTCGGAAGCGGAGCGAGAGCGCCTGTTCCCCGGCGGCATCCTGGAGACGGTTACCATCGAGTGCTGGGACTTCGTGGATGCGGTTGCCAAGCGCCGCCCGCCCGATGTGGACGGATGGGAGGGTCTCAAGGCCAAGGCCATCTCGATGGCGATCCTCGAATCCTCCGTCGCGGGGCGCTCGGTTACGATGGATGAGGTAATCTCGGGCAAGGTTGATGCGTATCAGCGCCCGCTGAATGAGCACTGGGGAATCTGATCCCATGAACAGCCTGTGGCGCACTTCAAAACTCCCCGGAGTTGGCCCTTTCGTCCGCCAACTGGCGGAGTCAGGATGACGGATGCAACCAAACCTGCCAGCCTATCTGTCATTCTGAGCGAAGCGAAGAATCCCATGCTGACATGGAGGAGGCAAGAGTGAACGGCTCGCCTACATCAGAGGAGTTGGCGCTCGCCAAGGCATGGTTTGAATCATCTTTCCGGCGATCGCAGGCCGGAGAACTGCCACTGTGCCCGATCTCCTTCCGCTGCGCGGGGCAGGAGTCGGCTGAGTTCCTGCGCACCTGGAGGACTGAATGGGTGGCGAGCAATTCGTGCGCAGGGTCCAGGACCCTCACGCTCACAGACCCGCAGACCGGCCTGCAAGTGCGCCTGGAGGCTGTGTGCTTTGACGACTTCCCGGCGGTGGAGTGGGTGGCCTACTTCAAGAACACGGGCGATGCCGCAACGCCCATTATCTCCGACATCCAGGCGCTCGGCGCGCATTTTCCGGGTGGCAAAGAAGACGCGTGCCGCGTGCATGACGCGCTCGGAAGCGACTGCAAACTTGACGACTTCTCTCCCCGCGAGGCCGGCCTGTCGCCAGGCGGGGCTTTCCGCCTGGCTCCCTTTGCCGGGCGCTCGTCGGAGGGTGCGCTGCCGTTCTTCAATCTGGAGATTGCGAACCACGGTGTGATTGGGGCCATCGGGTGGACCGGGGGGTGGACAGCCGATTTCCGGCGCGATGGAGCAGGGGAGGTGAGGGTATGCGCGGGGATGCGGCGCACGCACCTGAAACTGCTTCCGGGCGAGGAAATCCGGACGCCGCGCATCCTGCTGCTCTTCTGGCGCGGCGACCGGACGCATGGGCATAACATGCTGCGCCGGTCCATCCTTGCGCACCACACGCCGCGCCCCGGCGGGCAGATCATCCAGGGACCCATCTGCAGCGCGCACTGGGGCGAAAACCTCGCCGAGAACCAGATCGCCAAGGCGCGCTGGTGGAAGGACAACGACCTGCCGCTTGATTGCTACTGGATTGACGCCGGCTGGCACGGCGACGGGCCTTACCAGGAAGACTCGACCGTGTTCAACAGCCCGTGGGGTAGTCACGTCGGCAACTGGTGGCCAAACAAGAACACCTACCCGGAAGGCCTGGCCCCGATAGGGGCGGCGCTGCGCGAGATGGGCCTCGGATTCGTGCTGTGGCTGGAGCCGGAGCGCGTGTTCAAGGATACCCACTTCACTCGCGAGCACCCGGAGTGGCTGCTCGGGCCGATCGGCGATAACTGCCTGTTCAATCTGGGGCTGTCCGAGGCCCGACGTGCGCTGACTGACCTGGTTTCATCAATCATCGCCGAGGGCGGCATCACCTGCTACCGCCAGGACTTCAACATGGACCCGGCACCATTCTGGGAGGCAGCGGATGCTCCCGACCGCGTGGGGATGAGCGAGATCCGCCACATCGAGGGACTTTATGCATTCTGGGATGAACTGCTTGCACGGCATCCGGGGCTGATAATCGACAACTGCTCCAGCGGCGGCAGGCGGATTGACCTGGAGACGATTTCGAGGAGCATTCCGTTGTGGCGCAGCGACTTCCAGTGCTTCCCCGGTTTCGACCCGATAGCGATACAGGGCCAGACGCAGGGACTGGCACCTTGGGTCCCCCTCAGCACCGGCGCCTGCGACCAGAGCAATACCTATGCCTTCCGGAGCGCATTGGGGACGGGGATGGTGATCACCACCAACATCTTCGAGCGCGAGCCGCCGCCGCCATTCCCGGTGCCGTGGCTGCGAGAGAGGATACGAGAGCAGGTCTCCGTGCGCCCCTACTTCTACGGGGATTTCTACCCGCTGGTTTCCTTCAGCTTGGCAGACGATGTCTGGGCCGCGTGGCAGTTCGACCGGCCGGACATGGGAGAGGGGATGGTGCTCGCCCTGCGCCGGCAGCGCAGCCCGTTCACCCGCATGGATGCTGTGCTGCGCGGCCTCGACCCTGATGCCCGCTATGAGGTGCGCTCCCTGGATGACGGTTCAGTCACGAAGGTCAGCGGACGCGAACTGATGGAAAAGGGCGTCGCCATCGAGATCGTGGAGAAACCCGCATCGGCCCTCCTCGTGTACCGGCGCGTCTCGTGAGGCGATGACAGCTGAACAGAT